>Ga0193729_1000895_pt1 | contig 15487 bp, 13 predicted proteins | sample U1c2metaG_FD_143036 | JGI IMG/M metagenome (GOLD analysis project Ga0193729, IMG submission 143036) | Soil microbial communities from a riparian zone of the East river system, Colorado, United States - U1c2 | ecosystem: Environmental > Terrestrial > Soil > Riparian zone | place: USA: East River...
ATGAGGGAACATGGTGGTGATGGTGGTGCATCTGTCGGACCGATGATCGCGAATATCTATAATGACGTCTTTAGCAAGGGCTATGTCCAGGCTAATAAGTTGCCTGTTCCTGGGATGAGTTACTGCTATCAAACGGGTTTGCTTCAGTAAGGTAGGTGTGGTCGCTGATGGCCTGATCGTATGCACTATTGGCATCCAGTGATAATATTGCCAGGAGAGTTACAGTCCTCAGAAGACTTTAACTGAAGTATCCTGTTCAACTCCCTCTCAAGATCCGCCAGAGCCATTTCTGGCTGGTAACATGATGGATTAGCCAGCGCCTCATGGATACACTGCTGGATAGCGCCACTGATGCACGTTTGATAATGCGGACTCATTGGCCGAAACTGTGCACCTTCAATAATATCTTTTAATAAAGGGTAGAATGGTATTTGCTCTTGAACATACTTGTTAGCATATACACTTTTCAGTGTGACAGGTGAAGATTCTTTCAAAGCTAGATACTGTTGAGCATCTTCTTGCAACAACCAATAAATAAATTTCCAGGCCTTCTCTTTGTTCGGAGAAAAGTTGTTGATGGCTAAGTTCCAACCACCAAGGCATGATCTTGAGGGACCCTGTGGGCCAGATGGTAGGGTGACAACTTGAAATTTTTCAGCAGTTGCCGCATGAGCATCGCTGCTAGCGGTAATAACGCCTGGCCAGTTACGCATAAACGCTGCATTACCCTGAATCCATAAATTCTGAGAGTTTGCTTCTTCATCAGAAAGAACAGTCGTAGACGAGATCTTGTATTGATGGATCCAGTCAACCATTTGCTGCAATGCCTTAAGTGCTTCGGGACTATTAATCCTAACCTTTGTCGGCTGAACAGGATTATCAAAAATCTGACCACCATAGCCACTTAACACCTCCACGAAATTACATACTAACCCCTCAAATATGTCACCTTGCCAAGCAAATATTCCGGGGGGCCGTCCACTCGGTCCTGCGCTTTTGCACATTTGTATAATGTTATCCCAGCTCCAGTTTTTTGCGTTTGCAGGATCTGGATTGATGATATCTGGCATATCAGTACGATAGTACAAAATACCTGCATCTGTGTGATGTGGAGCACCCCATATGTACTTCGGTTGGCCCTGTGCGATGTTAAATTGGACTGCTTTCAGGGGTGTCTGAAGATAGTTGCCAGTATCATGCCAATACTGGTCAAGTGGATATATCCAGCCTCGGGTAGCGAATTCTTTCATCCATATCACGTCAAGCGACATAATATCCGGTTGAGGCTTGTGCTGTTTTAACTGTGTGGTAAGTTGATTGTATTGACCAGATTTCTGATTAATGCTAAATGTATCTCCTGGAGTCTCTGTAACGTGAATATTATCCTGATTGGTTGCGTTGAAAATTTCCACGAGAAAGCCAAATGATATAATACTGGAACTGGTCCATTGAAGCTCGGTCTTCCCTGATGGAGTTGATGAGCATCCTTGCAAAAATATAGTTGGGAGGGCACTGCCAGCAAGACCTGCTCCAAAGGCGGTATGTAGGAATGAGCGGCGTGACATTTTATTAGTTGTTAGCTTCTGATCGGGAACATCTGATAGATCTACACGTTTTTGTGGCATAAGCATTATACCTCCAAAGAATGATCGCTAATTGTATAGTTAATAACGGCCAGAGAAATCTTGGGGATTTCCGTTCTTTTGATCTTGAATAACCAGGAAAAATGAAAACTTGCTGTTTGGAACACTATTTCCTGATATAAACGAAATTTGTCCACTAACACCTTGAAAAGATTTTGACTTAATATAATGTTGTAAGGTATCTCCCCATACGCTGGTATCACAGGAAACAGTACAGTTGGTGTGTTCCTGTGCGTTCGTAAGAAGAGAGAGAGCATCGTAAGCCAAAATGGCGTCGCTACTTGCCCGGTGATAGGTATAAATGTTTCCCGAGCGTTTGCCTCCCGGGTCGAAGGTTTTGTTAAAATCATCTAGCATGTGATTAAAATTGTCTTGCATGTGAAGATCAATAGGCAGCTGGTCTGGCTGAGGATAAGCAAAAGCAGGAAAATAAGCATTATCGAAAGCTGTTCTATCGCTAGGCTTGAAATATGTGTACACCCATTGATATAGGTTATCTCCTGCAAGGACTGTGTGTGATTTGGAGTTATTTGCCTTTTCCGCTGCGCGTAATTGAATTAGAAAGTTCGTAGTATCTTCAGCGGGACCAATAAAGATGGCAAGATCCGAATCTGAAGCTGCTACTTGGTTAGCCAGAGAAGTAATATTTTTATAGGGAATCGGATTAACATCGGACGGTAGGTTGGAGCTGGCTTGAAATAACTGAGTAAATGTCTGGCTATAATCATCATTCTCATCATAATAATATTGAATCTTCTGAAACCCAGGACAGAAATTGGCCACCTTATTTATTTCATCATCCAGAGATGGTGCGACGCTGAAGAGATAGGGTTTACTATTTGATGATACTAGTGGTGCGATAGATACCATAGGAATATGCGCATCACTCAGTTTACTGGTCAGTGTATTTATACCAAATGGCAGTCCGACAACACCGACGACAACATGGTCTTGGTCGCTTTGTTGGATACGAAGAATCTGGTTAGCCACTTCCTGTTGGGTTGCCTCTTGCCCCTGGTCCCCTGGGACATCAGGACGTACGTTGGCAATAAAAAGATACATTTCGGGGCCGCTTGAGTGACTTCTATTCCATTTCTTTTGTTGTAAATATGCTCCTTGTAAGATACTACGACTCATACCGTTGATGTAATCAGCGTTCGAATCTCCCTGATCAATAAACTGGACGGCAACCACAAAACTTATGCAGGGACATTGCATGTTGGTACAGCGATTTTCATAATCAATCTTTGCTTCAGCATCAGTAGTGTCTTCTGCTTGCGATCTAGCGTCATTCTGCTCTGGGTTGGTTGTCTCCGGCCCCGTGATGTCTCCGATAGCAGCCCAGCGAAGATATTGGCAGGCAAGAGCATCTTGCTTCTGTTGGAAATATTTCGCAGCTTCTTGCTTGAGATTCCCAGTTGACCTATCCCCATCAAGAATACAGGAGCCATCACAGACGCCGATGCGCGGGTTATCGGGCGAGAGCCCTACTCCTTCCACCGTGTTATAACGCCAGAAAGATAGAGGAATACATATTACAATTAGGCAAATAACTATGATAGCTCGATATGCTAAGGCCTTTCGATACCAGCTGACTCCATGTAGCGTTGTTCTTTGATGTTGTACTACTGGAGAAGGCTGGCTGCGCGATTTTTTCCTCAGCGTTGAGATGGAATCATAGACAATTGCCCCTGATATGATGATGACGACTAGTCCCGCTACCAGTAGAAAAATAACAAGATGGTACCGCAACATTTTTTTCAGAAAGATCACCAGATCTAATATATTAAAAAGAAGAAAAACATTAAGCAATAATAGTAATCCAGCAATATTATATATAAAGATAGATATAAGGTTCATGGTTTGTGTCTGGAAAAGTGGGGTATTTCCAGTAAAACAGTTACTTATAATCGTAGGATCGTTACTTCCAGGCAACATACCAAGAGTATTGGGCGTATAAGGAGCATTATGTTGGGAAATAACGCTATCCGTCTTGGGCCAAAGCCTACGAGCGTCAGTGGTGGAGGCCATCCCATTTTTGATGGGTATAGAAGGAGTGTGGTCCGAAACCCTGGTGGTAGGTCTGACGTCCCTGCCTGTTGCTGGCAGGCGGGGAACTTCTAAGGGTGCCTCTTCTTTTAAAGTGACTTGATCAGCAGCATTCACAGGAGCCTTTAAGGCAAGGGGTTGAGATGTCCACTCGGAAAAACTCTCATTTGTCGCCCAAAATACTTGGTATGCTTTTTTTACCTGTTCATGAACGATCTGAAAATCTTCTTGTGTAAGAACAATATTCTTTATCTGTTCTATCCCCCCTTGCACAACAACTCCCTCCATAAGGCGAATAGGGCGTCCTCCTTCATCCTCCAGTACATCATTTCCCTCGATATCATATTCCTGCGCTTGTGCTCTGACGACACGAAAAATCACGGTGATTGTCCCAATCTCACTACCAAGAACTTCGCGAATTGTCGCGTTTCCAGGAGTACTATCATTGCCGCCTGCTGCGTAGGCAAGAAGGCGAGAATGATCGTTCTCAGCTAAAAATCGAGGTGAGACAATTACCTGATATCCCAGCGTTCTATTGCGCCCTACAAGAAAAGGCCAAACACGAGTGTTCATTAGTGAGGACCTCTTCTCTTGGTCCGTACCCAGTGTGCAAGGTTTGATTCCCGATGTGTTTTCTCAAACTCGCGTACTAGGCAGAGTAACTTACGATACATGTCCTTTTGCGCCCCTCTTTTCTTGCAATCCTTGTAAAAATATCTCATACTTCTTTTATGTTTGAAGAAATCAAGAATGCTATAAGCAAGAGGTATTTCCACGAAAAGTGGATCAAGCACACCCTTATCAAGCTTCTTGTTATCTTCCCCTACAAACATTGTACCAAAGGCACTTACAGGGATAAATCGAAGCTCCCTAAACTGGGTACGACTCTTTAAGAATCTTGCAAACCGTTCCTGCTCCACTAAGCGTTCGATGACCTGGGTTAACCTATACCCTTTTTTCTCGAAAAGATCCCACTTGGTGAGAAGGAAATGTACTGTTTTTCCTTTTTTCTGCATGTAGAAGAATAGGTTGCGAAGGTAGTCATTAAAATTATTATCTGTCTCCTCTTTAAGCATAAATTTCAAAACCTTTTGCCCATCAAGGATACCCCAGACGATATTTGCGTCTTCCACCATTCTTTCAAATTCAGCATTGAATCCAATATCCCTTTGTGAGAAGAGATCCTTTAGTTTTTCTCCTGAATACTCTGCAAACGTACATCTAAATAGAGTCAGTTGACCCTCTGATGATCCACTGAGGCCATCAAATATCAATTCTTCCGTCAGCTCAAGAGGTGTAGTAGGAGAAAGGACACCTGTTCTTGCGATCTGATCATAGGTTGCGATGATTTCTCTCCGCTTTTCAGGTTCTGTATCCAGCCAGAAGCCTGCTGTCCCCGGTGTCATCAACTGATTGAACATAATAGTATGAAACACGGTTTTGCCTGCGTTGTCAAAGCCCAACGCTACTACTTTGATAGGAGTATCCCACCTCTCCTCGTTTTCATCCCGCCTATTCCAGGGAATGAGAAAAATAATTGCTGCTATGCCAATGCCAGCAAAAAGCACGAAGATTAGCCGAAAATATTCATTAAAGGATATCCATACGGCTCCCAACAGCAGTAATATTACTATTACTACAACAAACGCGATCATTATTCCGGTGTCCAGTGATATATGTGTACGAGAAGTAAGATCTCTTGTAGGTGGTTGACCGCCCATAACCCGTGGCGGTTGCCTGGGAGAGATAGTAGTAGCAGGAGGAAGTGGCACCGATATGCCACTTTCAAGTAACCCCCTTTGACCGTTATTAAGTAAGGGCTGTTGGGCAATAAATCCTGGATTACGAAAAAATGGGATATTACTAATTAATTCTTCTGTTTGTACTACATCATGTATTTCAGGTATAGGCGTACCTGAATAGTTTCTGTTCAGGTAGTCTATGACATATCTCCGAACATCGTGAAATGTAAAACGATGGGAAGTATGTTGATAGCCAGTACGCAGGACATGCAGCATCGCTTCCGTGAATCTTGTATATTCTTCGCCCACGTAAGATTGCCATCTTCGACCTGATGAGCAAAACAGCAGCACTCCTCCTGCTTGCTGTCTTTCATTCTGGTCCTGGTCTTGGTCTTGGCTCTGCTCCGCTGCCTGGAGTCTTCCCTGAATACTAAGGAGTTCGTTCTGGGGCGTTTCCTGAATACTAAGAATGACCGAAGAATAAGTTGGCAACCTCTGTAGATTGTCATGATCATCAGAAGCTGGAGTTGAATTTTCGTCATTCCTAAGGAGTTCATTTCCTCCTTGAGCACTAGTCAATGGAGTAGTAGCCTTACCGGCAAAACAGCAATCAAATATATAGATGCGCCGGAGAAACCTTGCATGGTTCTTTATAGCTGTAGCCAACTCAGATACACAAATACTTGAAGAACGAAGCATCCCTGCATGCGTATTTTTAATAGTCAAGTAAAAATTATTATCGTCCTGAGCGCCATCACCGTGCCCAACATAGTAAACGAGTACATCCCTGGCTCCCTGGCGGACGCGAACTCTTAAGAAGTCACTTATATCACCAAGGATGGTATCAGGCTTATCTGCAGAATCAAAGCAACTGAACCAGTTATCACGGGGAAGAGCGAACACCCTGAGAAAATAATCCTCAATAGCCCTTGCAGAAGCCGAAAACTCTCGAAATGATTTATAGTCGGAATTGGGAAACTCACTTGCGCCCAGGAGAATTACCAATGTTGTTTGAGGGGTAGGTGAGTTTCCTGCTTGAATCGTTCCTTCTACCATGCCTACATACCTCAATCATTTTGTATGTGATCATCCTGCTTGTGGTCTTTCGGACCCTGCAAGAACAGTGCTAGAGCGCGGACTGCGTTCTCCTCATCTTTGAGAGGACCGATTTCCATGATCGCACCATCATCTTTCCGCGTCACTTTCACAGAAGTTCGATTATATCTGATATACGCAATAATGACTGTTGAAGCGGCTGTTGCGATGCTGGCAACCGTTGGAATAACGATAGATAAGATATTTCCCAAATCTTGTGCATGAACTTTATCGCGCTCGCGTTCTACTTCGATATCAGGTGTGGCATCCAATAACATATCCCGTAACTCATGGGCATACCGACTTGCCAGATCACCTGAGACATCATTAAATGTGAGTTCAAGGGTTTGTTGATTCATACGTATCCTTCTCCCGTCTCGACAGAGAAAGGGATTCTGTCGTCAATACTCGATCTGTAATCTTTCCATTGCCATCTCATGGTCCTGTAGAGAAGACAAGCTATAACGGCGTGTTGTTTCTAAACGCTTATGTCCTGTAATCTCAGCTACTAGTACGAGATCATTGCCACGACGAACCAAGTCCGTCAAGAGACCTGTACATCGATTCCTTGGACAAGATTAAGAAGCTACTCATCCTGAATAATAAGTTACGTTCGTGGCAGAAGCATTGCTTATCAAGGTAAAGGTCCTGGATAATGCAGTTAATGTTGATGCCTTCATTGCGATAGACAATTCGTTGCGGTAGTGGGTCAACCTAGGAGGATGGCCCGATCCAGATTGTAGCGATGAAGAAACAGGTCCAAACAAATGGTATGCATGACTGTTGATTTAGAGAAAGAGAGAGTTTTACGAACAAAACGAGCAAGGCGTTGTCGAAGTGTACAATTCCAGCGCTCGACATGTGCTGTTTCACCTGTTTCTTTGCCTACTTGTGTCAGTTGATCTTCTGGAATGACTGCCTGATAAGCATCCCAAAAGTCTGAAAAGCAATGTCCTTTGCGGTATTCATCTGGGATATTATTCCACAATTCACGACAGGTTTTCTCACTTCGATCTCCAATTGCTCGTGCAACTACCTGTCGCGTTTTTCTACAGAGAGCAATCCATATCCATACCTTATTTATTTTCTTAAATACAAATGACCATAATTCGTCTAACTCTAGTATTGCCGCATCTGGATCATTTGGGTTTGGTATTATTAATGTCTCCTTCAAAGGGGGAAGTTTTGCTGCTTTTTTTTTAGCCAATCTTTCACCGTATTATGAGCTACTTTAAATGTTCTCGTTAATCCTCGCAAACTGCTACGCTCTTGGTATGCTCTAATAATCTCTTCTCGGCGCTCCTCTGTATATCCATTTGGTGCAGGATTTTCACGACTTTGTCGATTACACGATTTACAGCGATATTTTTGCTTTCCATTCGACGCATGACCATTTCGTACTAAATTGTCACTACCACAATATGGGTAGCAAATCGTTACTGTTACCATGATGTGCTCTCCTTTTGAAATCACTAGTTCTTGTATTTTTTCCAACGGTTCTTGTATTTTACCACATCATCCTTCCAGTGTCACCTACTACCTTCGTTGCGTCGCTGACTCTCTTATCCCGTTCTCTCTGAAAAATATCCTTTTATTCTGTCCCCTCAAGAGCTGAGACAACTTTTCAGTCCCCTACCGTGCAAGAAGTAGGAAACGAGGATACTACCTCAAGTATATTGAAGAGAGCGAATGAGAGCAAGTGAAAAGGAGAATGATAGGAGAAAAAGCCTATAGCTCTTCTGTTGTGTGCAATGCCTGTCCCTCTTGCTGGATAGTTTGCCAACATTGTGAGCAATAGCCTGCGGCCATCAGATCAAGTGTCAGATTGTGGAAGTGATACTTCTCTTGCAGTTTTTCATGCAGATCTCCCAGCAGGGTTTCATCGAGGTGCGTGGTTGTGTGGCATTTGCGGCATACTAGGTGGTGATGGGCATATCCCTCTGCTGTTTCATAATGTGGTGGTTCTCCTGGTAGATGGCTTTCACGGATCAACCCCAGGGATTTCAAAAGTTCGAGTGTGCGATAGACGGTTGAGGGGCTGACATGGGGATTATATTGCTGTACCCGCTCCGTAATTTGCTCGACGCTTAAGTGTTCGTTGGCTTCCTGAATCACACTCAGAATCATGTGCCGTTGGGGTGTTAAGCGATATCCGCGTTTACGCAGCAGTTCATTACTAGATTGTAGAAAAGAATGCATGATCTAACCTCTTACCAGCAAACCATGATGCATCAAGATGTGTATATCCTAGCACTATGCTACTGGAGAGTCAATCGAAAGAGCATTGAGGAAATAGCTTGACCATTTGCAGCACGCAGGTAGTAAAAGTCAAGAACAGAGCAAATATGAATGCCATGTCTTTGCAACTGATATATCACTTCAGTCGTGTTAATATCTAGAACACCAGAACGGAACGTATACGGAGCGTGTAAAGAATGCTAAAAGAAGTTATCTCGACGGTTAGAAGAAAGAGTTGAAGCCTTAATAGCACCCATAAATAAGGAGACGAAACCATGTCAAAAGACCGAGGCTGTTTAGCAAACACACTCTTATTCTTGGTAATCATCTTCGTACCTGTAGTCGGCCATATCATCGAAACAGTAATGGTCCTTGAGGATGACCGTTCTCTTGCGGGCAAGCTCATCTGGTTAGCGGTCATCTGGCTGCTTCCGCCGTTTGTTGTCCTTGGACCACTATTGTATCTGCTCTTTGGTCAGCGGCCCAAGCGCCGTGCCCCCATCATGTTTGCACAGTCCAGCCAGGCCTATTACCGGTAGTAGTGCACTCGGTAGATCCAATACGCATGAACCTATTGCATGAGCAAAGCTCAACAGTTCTTAGGTTAATGCATATTGGACTCGATAAATGACTCTGCTGGCAAATTTTGTCAGCATGTCAGGACAATGAAAGAGGGATCTCTGGATGGCAAACGTGCGGCCCCGCTCCGCCCCACGGATGCGATAAATCGGGTCCCTACAATACACGCAATAAATTGCCACATAGCATGCAAGAGATGCATCGCATTGGGAAGTCTCATGGCCCATCCTTTTTCTGGGTTGTGGTCCATTGTCCACCATATAGAAAGGCAATTTGTTTGTTCAAGAGGTGTGACTTGATTTATCAAGTCTCTAGGGCAATTCATTGCTCGAGTGTAGGGACCCGATTTATCGCGTCCGTGGGGTGGGGTGGGGCAACACGCTCGCCACTCAGGACCCTCCTGCTTTCTTGTCCTGACATGCTTATGGGATGTTTCCGCAGAGTCATTGATTGCGTCCGTAGGGTGGGGCCGAGGCTGTGCATTCGCTGACGGCTGAAGCAAACAAGCAGTCGCAGTATGAGAATAGAAATGTGCTTAAAACAGGGTTGACAACAAGAAACGGCTCGGCTATAATTGGAACATTTGTCTAGATAAGGAAGAAATCTCCAGACGATCTTCTGCGCTTGGAGCATACAGAGTTGCTTACAATGCTGCCCTTAACGCAAGGAGGAATGGAGCGGGATGTTGTGGAGATGATGTTTGCCCGTCTAATGGGTGAACAATACCACCATCTAGCTACGATAGGATTTCTGTTTGCAGCAAGCAGTCTTCAAGCACACAGGAGGACTTCATGCCGCTGGCCTATTTACCGCTGATGGCGAAATGCTCTTGCTGCGCGAAGATATTGGTCGTCACAATGCCGTTGATAAGGTGATCGGTCATGGTTTGTTGCATGGAGATTATCCATACAAAGAGCGTATTCTGATGGTCAGCGGGCGTAGCTCGTTTGAAATCATCCAGAAAGCCTTGCAGGCTCGTATTCCCTGTATTTCGGCTATTTCTGCTCCTTCTAGCCTTGCCGTCGAGCTGGCTGATAGATGTGGTATAACGCTTGTCGGCTTCCTGCGTGATCGCTCGATGAATGTGTATACTCATTGTGAGCGTGTCATCTGAAGCCTATCTGGGCTTTTTGCAGTAATCGAGATGTTGTTTCCTAAATAGCCGTAGTGCCTTGAGTGGCATACGTCGGTTTCGTTTGACCTTGAATGAGGGTGTGCGGAGGATTTTTGCAAATAGGCCCCCGCCAGCCGCCCCACCCCACCCAAGGACGAGCTAAAGCTGGTCCGTACGCTGACTCGGGCTAAAGCCCTGCGGGTTTGGATGTTGGAAACTCAATCTCGCAAGCAGGACAGCGATAGCGTCCTGTGCCCGCTTCAGCGGGCCGTATAATGGAGTAGGGACCCGCTTCAGCGCGTCCGTTTGCAAAAACGTTTCGCCCACCCCTTGAATGAATCCCTCTTGTGACCATCCGACGGATACGCTATAATTCTGCGTATGCAAAACGATACCATTGCCGCGATTGCCACCCCGCTAGGTGTTGGTGGTATCGGTGTGATTCGGGTAAGTGGAAATGACGCATTCTCGCTGGTGTTGCCGCTCTTACGTCGGCCCGGTGGGCGCACCGATCTTCCCCCTTCACACCAGCTTACCTATGGTCACATTGTTGATCCATCAACCCGGGAAGTACTTGATGAAGTGCTAGTCGCCTTCATGCAGGCCCCTCATACCTATACTCGTGAGGATGTGGTTGAAATCCAGGGACATGGTGGGCCATTGATCCTTCGCCGTATGCTGCGTGCAGTACTGGCTCAGGGGGCACGTATGGCCAATCCCGGTGAATTCACCTTGCGTGCATTCCTTAATGGGCGTCTGGATCTGGCTCAGGCTGAGGCGGTGATGGATCTGATTGAAGCTCAGACTGAGGCTGGTCAGCGTCTGGCGTTCCAGCAATTGCGTGGACACCTTTCTGAACAGGTGGAGGAGGCCCGTTCGGCAATGCTCGGCGTTGTGGCTCGCATTGAGGCAAGTATCGATTTCCCTGAGGAAGATGTTCCGACTCCCATGGCCGACGAGTTACGTCCTTTGATGGCCGAGGCACAGCAGCGTGTTGACAGGTTGCTGGCAGGCTCAGAGCAGGGACGACTCTACCGTCAGGGGCTGCGTACGGCTATTATTGGTCGTCCGAATGTTGGTAAATCAAGTTTGCTCAATGCTTTGCTACGTACGGAACGGGCAATTGTCACACCAATTGCCGGTACAACACGTGATACCGTTGAGGAAGTTGCCAATCTCCGTGGCGTTCCTCTGCACCTGATCGATACCGCAGGTATTACACCATCAGATGATCCCGTTGAACAAATTGGCGTGCAACGTAGCCGTGCTGCTGCGGAAAGTGCTGATATCGTCCTGCTGGTATTCGATGGCTCAGAGTCTCTGAATGAGCAGGATCGGCGTGTTTCATCCGAATTACAAGCTATGGGCTTTGGAGCTACCCCAGGTCAAGACGGATCTTTTTCTGGTCACCGAACGGTCATTGTTGTATTAAATAAATCTGATCGTGAGCAGCGTATAGAACTGAATGAGTTGCGACAGTTATGGCCGAGTGCGACATTTGTCCATACTTCGGCCCTAACCAGTGAAGGTCTCTTCGATCTGGAGGAAACCATTGCCGAACTCGTGCTAGGCGGTAAGGTTCTTTCCAGTGAGAGCGTGCTGGTGACCAGTGCACGTCACCAGGAAGCGTTGCGTCGTGCTGCTAAGCACTTGCGGGCTGCTGCCTCATCACTTGAGCGGGTACCGCTTGATTTTGTCTCCATTGATTTACGTGCGGCTTATGATGCCCTCGGCGAGGTGACTGGAGAGACTGCGAGTGATGATTTGCTCGATCGCATCTTCAGCGAGTTCTGTATTGGCAAGTGAAATACCGAACGGCGGGCGCAATAAATGACTCTGCTGGCAAAATAGGGTAGCATGTCTGGACAAGGAAATGGGGAGGTGTCTCACTGGGAAACGTGCCGCCCCACCCCACGGACGCGATAAATCGGGTCCCTATACTTGGGCAATAAATTGCCGTAAAAACACGATATATCGATTTTTGCCTTACTTGCTAATACATACTCTTTCTCCGCGATACATCATTGACCGAAAACAAGGAAAATAGTCAGAATGAGAGGGATATTACTTTTTATGCACGTATTGCATAATAGATGGCAATTTATTGCGTGAATTGTAGGGACCCGATTTATCGCGTCCGCTAGGGTGGGGCGGGGGCTCCCTTTTGCCCGTTGGGTTGTCCGTACAAAATTGGCCAGCGGAGTCATGAATTGGGCCTCTACAACTCGGGCAATCACCTAAAGGTGACATGGTAAATTGCCAAACGGGCGTGATCCATCGCGTTGCCGAAGAACCTGAGGAGATGTAGCCTAGGACTATAGGGCTACTCTGTTATTGGGGCATCATGCAAGTCGCTCAAGCCTCTGATACTATATTGAGTAATAGCTATTCTTGCTTGCGTATGTGACTTTTCTACACTGCCTACGAGGATACATATGACCTCACCTACTTGCAGCAATCAGAATACACAAGATATATCACTGCTTGATCAGAAGAGCGGCATGACCAATGTATTCCTTGAATGTCCAGTGACACCTGTGCCCGATCAACCAGTACTCATAGCAATAGCAGAGACTCCGATTCCACAGGAGCTGGTTTCTATCTGGCAACGCACATCGCATTCATCCTTTTGACCTACTTGGCAATACTCTTCCGTGTGCAAAATTTCTCTTATAACCAGATGCCGCTCTCAGCATTGCTCAATGCCTGGAATCGCTGGGATACAAGTCAGTTCACCGCTATTGCCGCCAACGGCTACGAAAGTGTCTGGCGCACTGCTTTCTTTCCCTTATATCCTATGCTAGAAAAAGGTCTGAGCCTGTTAACACATGACCCATATATTGCGGGCCTCCTTCTTTCTAACCTGGCAACACTGGCGCTTTTTACAGTGTTCTATCGCTTGATTGCCGAGGATTTCGAACCATCGCTGGCCTATCGTGCGGTGCTCTACCTGGGATTATTTCCCACAGCTTTCTTTCTAGCCTCGGCTTATAACGAAGCACTGTTTCTCTGTCTCACGCTGCTCAGCTTCTACTACATGCGACGCGGCCAATGGTGGTGGGCAGGAGTCTATGGGCTCCTCGCCAGCTTGACCCGGTCGGCGGGCTTGCTTTTGCTGCTTCCATTTGCCTACGAATACCTGTGCCAGCACGAATTTAGCTACAGAAAGCTGGGCTTTGATGCTCTGAGCAGCATCTTGATTATTGCCGGAACTGGTCTATTCGCACTATACTGTGCACTACGTTTTCACGATCCACTAGCCTTTGCGCACGCTCAAGCTTATTGGGGACGACAGATCACGCTACCAGGGATTGGCTTCGCACGTACGTTGTGGGTTATTCGGCACAATGGGCCACTTAGTTTTTCAGCCATCCACGGGGCTATTGACTTGAGCGCGGGACTGCTTATGCTGCTGCTCACGGTATTGTGCTTTGTCGGACCATGGAAGTTTCGTACCCATCAATTGGCCTATGGTCTCTATGCTGTTGCAGTGTATCTTTTTCTCGTTCTCTTTCCAGGCAAAGATGTACCGCTTCAGTCACTCTCACGGCTAGTGCTTGAGATTTTTCCAGCGTTTATCATCCTGGCAATGCTAGGCAGAAAAGCGAGTTTTCACCTGTACTATCTCATGCTTTCGGGATCGCTACTCTCTTTTATGCTGCTGCAATTTCTCACTGGCTATTGGATCGTCTAAATTTCATCATAAGGATAGAGTAATGGATGCACTGACACGATTGAGGGTTGTCCTGAGGCAACCCACGAAGGTTATTCTGGTTGTGGTGATCATAGTAAGTATCTTCCTGGCATTTCTTGCCTATGGCTTAGCGACCAAAGGGCCGCATATTGCGCCTACAAATACGTTGCGGACTGCTGTACCAACACCAACACCAAGCCCTACTCCTACAGTGCCCCAGGCAACACCGACGCCAACGCCGGTAATTTTGCCATCACAGGATGTATCTAAGATTTTGGGCATTGATGTGAGCATAGACACTACTGCAGATAAAGAATACCCAGGAATTTCCTGGGTACGTATGGGCTATCCAAACTGCGGAAATGGCAATTTGCAGGGCCAAGTACTAAGAGACACCTTGCAGTATTATCACAAGAAGGGCGTTCGCGTTCTCATGACGATTTGTCAGAATAATAGCCAGAACATCGATGATACAGGTCCGTTTAATGATGTTGCCCAGAGCCATCCTGATGCAGTGCAGTGTGGTAATGAGGAGATGAAGCAAGATGCTTCCGTCTCTTTCCTCTATAGCCCGCCTGATAGATTTGCAAAGTTCTATGATCTGTGTGAGCATGCTATTCATTCAGTAGATCAGAATATTCCCGTTTTGCTTGGGTCGCTGGACCCTCACGTTGTGGGGCCAGATTATCAACTGATGGTTAATCAGGTGAACTACTTGAATCAAATGCAGGCTGCGATGAATTCAACCGTCCATCCTGGAGGAAACTGGGATTGGCATAATCAAACGTTGGGTCTCATAGATAGCTGGCACAATGGATATATGGGGTCGAACAACCTTGCTGGCGTCTTTACCTTTTGGGCTCAGCAATTTCAGATTGATCCCAATAGTGGGCAACTAGGAAAACACCTGTGGGTAGTAGAAGGTACCGGTTGTTTTAAGGGCTGTGGTCTTTATAGTGATACTCAGGTTGCTATCGCACATATTTTAACGTTGATCTCCGATGTACAGACCGCAACGCAAGCTCAGGTTCCCTTGTTTGTCTTCAGCGGTAAGGACTTTTTTGATCAAGGCGTAAACTGGCCAATCGGTGTGCTAGATGGTGCTGGAAATTCTAAACCGTTGCGTCAAGACCTTGGTATGGGCGCTCGTACACTCACGCTCTCTTGCCCCGATGGTAGCAGTTCTGCCGTCGCAGACCAAGAGCAATTATTGGCCAAACTGTATAGCCACTGCTCTCTTTCTTCTAATTATGCAGCTATCCTCTCGAACTAGGTAGGGAGGGTCATAAGAGGTGATCTCTCGTGAAGTAGGAGATTACCTCTTGTGAATTTG
>Ga0193729_1000896_pt1 | contig 15486 bp, 13 predicted proteins | sample U1c2metaG_FD_143036 | JGI IMG/M metagenome (GOLD analysis project Ga0193729, IMG submission 143036) | Soil microbial communities from a riparian zone of the East river system, Colorado, United States - U1c2 | ecosystem: Environmental > Terrestrial > Soil > Riparian zone | place: USA: East River...
CGATCGTTGCGAAAGACCGTTCATTCGCAAGACGGCCAGCCATGTTTTCCCGTCGCGGAATTGACTCCGGAGGAGACCTACTTCGTGTTCAACATCGCTCGCCGCAATTTTTTCGCCACTTGCGAGACCCTGCGCTGCAATAAGTGCGATCAGCTTCGAAAGAAGTGATTCCCTGGACGGAGCGGCCGGCACCGAATCTAACTCTCCGCGTCTAAATCGAAACTCCGCCACCGCGCGATCAAGATCCGCTTCGTAAATTCCTCGCGACTGCACGAGCGCCAGCAAATGTCCCCTTCCGCAGATTCGGCCGATTGCATCGCGACATGTAACCGAGTAACAAGCCAGCCGCCCGACTCCGATCCCAGCGATGACTGCGACCAAAATCGTCGCCGCGAATTTCCAATTCATCGCAACGCAAATTCGGACAGGTAATACGCCGCGACCGAGCCGACAGTTTGCAAGCTATCTGCGCTCAGTTTGTCGATGGTGTCGTCACTGGTATGCCACCATGGAAAATCAAAGTCGATAATGTCGATCGTGGAAATGCCAATGGCGTTAAGGGGCGTGTGATCGTCTCTAATGTCTCGATCGAAATATGTAAAATGATCGCGGACCTTGAGCGCCTCCGCCGCGGCAAAGAGTTTACTCGCCATTTGCGCCGGCGAATTCGGCGGCAGCGTGACGTTGAGCGAACGGTCTCCAACCATATCGAAAAGAATACCGCCCCGGAATTGTTTCGCCGCCTTGCTCTCTTCAAGTTGTCTGGCGAAATAGCGACTACCATAAAGTCCGTCGGTATCCGAGAAGTTCTCAAACGCTTCCTCACCGTCAAAAAAGACGACGTCGATCTGGCGCGCCAGCTCGGGATGTTGGCCGAGAACACGGGCGAGTTCCAGAAGAAGGCCTGTGCTGGAGCCACCGTCATTGGCGCCGACGAACCGGACGGTATCAAACAACTTTGTGTCGTAATGTGAACAGAGCAGAAATGAAGGCGGCGAAGTTTTCTCTCTGCCGGCACCAAATGTCGCGATCAAATTAATGAACTGGATCTTGCCGCGCGGAGTTTCGTCAGTAAAAACCTGCCGGGTAACTTTCCAACCAAAGGTCGACAACTGTTTTTCGATGTAGCCCCGGGATTTTTCGAGCGCTTCTGAGCCGGGCGGGCGCGGCCCGAAATCGACAAGTTGTTGGACGTGGGCCAGCGCCTTTTCACCGGATAATTCCTGCCAGATCTTTTTCTGCCCCGCGCACAGCGTCGTGATTCCGAGCAGGAGTCCGAATGCACAGACAATCGGCCCTCGGTATGGCTGGCGTGAAAACAAATTGGCGCGCAGCATGGCAGCGCTCGCTTAGCTGACGCTTTGCTCCAACCCAAGCGCAGCCACAACGCGCTGTAGATCGTCGTTTCCGTAGTACTCGATCTCGATCCGGCCACGTTTCTCCCCATGGTGCACGGTGACGCGTGTGCCGAGATGCTGTTGCAGGCGTTCCTGCAGATCTTCGATCGCCGCGGAGCCCGCGGTTGTCTCGATGCTGCGCCGCCGACGTCGCGATCGCACGCCACCGAGTTGACGCGCCACGAGTCGCTCCGTTGCCCGCACGGTGGCGCTTCGTCGCAACACCGTTTGTGCGACTGCCAATTGTTCCTCAGCTCCCTTCAATCCAAGCAATACTTTGGCGTGGCCGACCGACAACAAATCCTGCGTCAACCAAACCTGAATTTGCGGATGCAAATCGAGCAATCGCAGCGCGTTGGCGACGGCGGCGCGACTCCGGCCAACTTTGGATGCGATGTCTTCCTGTCGTAGCCCGAACTCGCTCGCCAGCCTGGCGTAACCTTGTGCTTCTTCGATCGGGTTAAGATCGGCGCGCTGCAAATTCTCGATCAACGAAAGCTCGAGGACCTCGAGATCGTTGGCCGTGCGAAGAATCACCGGTACCTCCGCCAGTCCAAGTTCCTGGGCCGCGCGCCACCGCCGTTCGCCCGCAATGATCTCATAGCGCCCGCCGATCTCGCGGACAATCAACGGCTGGATGATGCCGTGCTGACGAATTGAATCGACCAGCTCCGTCAGAGCTTCCTCCGAAAAATCCTTACGCGGCTGCAACGGACTGGGCACGATTCGAGTCAGCGCAACCTCTCGAATTCGTTCTTCCGAATCGACCGCCGTGGGCGCGAGGGCCGGCCGCCCGCTAATGAGCGCGCCGAGACCTTTGCCGAGGCCGGATTTCGCCATGCGACTGAGGCTACCGGAACAACATTGCCAAAGCAAACGGCAACAATGTACGGACAATTCCGCCGCCACGTTGCGCCTCGCAGCGAATCAGATAGCATGCGGCCATGTCGAACGACCAAGGCGTTTTCACGCTTGGGCACTCACCCGATCCGGATGATGCCTTTATGTTTTACGCGATGGCGAAAAACAAGATCGACATGCGGGGATACCGCTTCGAGCACCGGCTCGAAGACATTCAAACATTAAACGAACGCGCCTTGCGCGGTGAGCTCCACATCTCCGCAATCTCGATTCACGCTTACGCCTACGTGACCGACAAATACGGGTTGATGCCGTGCGGCGCGAGCATGGGCGATGGATACGGACCGATTGTTGTTGGAAAACATTCAACGCTCAACCCGCCTTCGCATAGCTACGGCGCGGCAGGCGCTCAACGCTCAACGCCCAACGGCGATTCAGAAGCGCGCGAGCTTCTCAGAAACAAAATAATCGCCGTGCCCGGCCGTATGACCAGCGCCTATCTCGCGCTGCAACTTTATCTCGGAGAATTCAAGCACGTTGTCGTGCCGTTTGATCAAATCTTCGACGTTGTGAAAGACGAGCGCGCGGATGCGGGACTTATTATTCATGAAGGACAACTCACTTATGCGCGCTCCGGTTTTGCCAAGATTGTCGATCTTGGCGCGTGGTGGAAACGCCAGACCGGTTTGCCGTTGCCACTAGGGGGCAATGTTTTGCGCAAAGATATTCCTCCGGCGACGCAGCGGGACATCGTTCAGATCATTCGCGAGAGCATCGATTATGGTCTGGCGCATCGCGACGAAGCCGTGCGGCATTCGCTTCCTTATGCACGCGATATGAACGCTGATCTGGCCGGTAAATTCATTGGCATGTACGTAAATGATTACACGCGCGACTATGGTGAGACCGGAAGAGAAGCCATTCGCCGATTTTTGGGCGATGCGCACCGCGCCGGGTACATCGACAACCAGATCAACGTTACCTTCGTCGAGTAAACGAGACGCCTGCCTGCCTGATGGCGAGACTACTTCTTTGGTTTCGCGGCCGGCTTATCGACTTGGCGGACGAACGCTTCGACCCGCGCGGCTTCCTTTTTGAAGCCTGTGACAAAATCATGCGTGCCGTATTCGAAAAGCACGACGAAGCAGAAAGTAAAGAAAACGAATAAGACCAACCAAAAGAGCCCGCGAAGCAGCGACATCGGCTAGATCGTAGAGCAGAACTGGTGCCAGGTCAATGCGGCCCAGTCGGCCTGCAAAGTTCAGATTGAACGACTTAGCGAAGCTGCCATGCTTTTCGCGGCATGCGCGTTCCGCTTCTCGATTTAAGCGAGCAATACCGCTTCCTGGCGGAGCCCATTCGCCAGAGAATCGACAAAGTGCTGGCCAGCCAGCGCTTCATTCTCGGGGCAAACGTCGAAGCATTTGAACAGGCAATTTGCCGCTTTACCGATGCACCGCACGCCATCGGAGTTTCGTCCGGCACGGACGCCTTGCTCGCGATTTTGATGGCGCTCGAAATCGGACCGGGCGATGCCATCATCACCACGCCCTACAGTTTTTTCGCGCCCGCCGCCTGTGTCGCGCGCCTTGGCGCAACCCCGATCTTTGTCGATGTCGATCTTGCAACTTATAACATTTCGTCTTCCGAGCTTGAGCGCTACATCGAGAAGCGTTGTCGGACTGATTCCAGTGGAAGCCTGATTGATTCAGAAGGTCGAAAAATCCGAGTCATTATTCCGGTTCATCTCTTTGGCTTGTGCTGCGAGATGGACCCTATTCACACCATCTCCGAGCGATACAATCTCGATGTAATCGAGGATGCTGCCCAGGCAATTGGCGCTGAGTATCGGACGAAGCACATGGGTTTGCGCAAAGCCGGGACGATGGGCGAGGCCGGTTGTTTCAGTTTCTATCCATCAAAAAATCTGGGAGCAGCCGGCGATGCCGGAATGATAGTTTGTCGCGATGAAGATCTGGCGAAACGATTACGCGTCATTCGCCAGCATGGAATGGAACCGCGTTATCATCATCAAATCATCGGTGGCAATTTTCGACTCGATGAAATTCAAGCGGCTATCCTCGACGTCAAACTTCCGTATTTGGAAGACTGGTCGGCGGGGCGACGTGCGGCGGCCGATTTCTATCGCGATGAGTTCACGCGGGCAGGATTAACTGATCGTGTCACGCTTCCTCTTGAGCCATATCGCGAACGCGGCCTGATGAATCATCATATCTATCATCAATACGTCATTCGCACGTCTCAACGCGACGCGGTGCGCGAACATCTCACTAAAAAAGAGATCGGAACGGAGATTTATTATCCGGTGGGATTGCATTTACAGAAATGTTTCGCCTATCTCGGCTATAAAGAAGGCGATTTCCCCGAGGCGGAGCGAGCCACACGCGAAACACTTGCCTTGCCGATTTATCCGGAGATTTCTCGCGAGGCCCAACGTTATGTGGTCGGAGCGATTGCTGAATTCTTCAGCTAAGATCGACAATCGCATCCCGTGCGATTTTTGCATCCACAAAGCCGGGCAAATCACTTGCGAGGGTGATACCGTAAGCCTATATCAACTCCGAAAGTTTTCGCGAGTAAACGCTCAACCTGGCGGGTAGGTACCGAAGTGGCCAAACGGGGCGGACTGTAAATCCGCTGGCTTACGCCTTCGCTGGTTCGAATCCAGCCCTGCCCACTTTTTCTTTTGCCGGCACAAACAATGTCGATTTTAACGGCGCCGGCGGCGAGCCCGGCCTTTCGACCCCGACGTTTTTGCGCGTTTCGTGCTCTTTCCGCGGTTGGCTTTGCGTTTCGCGGCCTTGGCCGAGCGACCCCGAACAGGCTTCCTGGTCCTGCGGCGGGATTTCGCGGTTTTCTTTCTTTTGGCGGTTTTCGCCACGGCTTTTGCCTTTTTAACAGTACGCCTAACCGTTTTCCGAGCGGCCGGGACGATAGGTCGACCGCTCGCTGCTGCTTTTCCCGCCAGGGCGCCGACGACTCCACCTACCACCGCGCCAACGGGGCCGATTACGCTGCCGATGGCAGCGCCCGTGACCGCGCCAGCGGTTTCCTTCGGGATTGGAGGGATTTGAATCTCCTCGGATGATTGATTCTCTTGATTGGCCATAACTTTAAACTCCTTGAGGGTTCGGTTGAGTTTGTGAGTACCATCTACTTCGCATTCCGAGGTCTCGGTAGACGTGGCCATTGCCGAAAATAAAAGGGCGCCTGATTTGATAATCAGGCGCCCTTAAAATGAAGAAAGCTAAGTTTACCGGTCCCGTCGCTGGCCACCTTCGCGGCGACCACCACCGTAACCGCCGCCCCCGCCGCCACCGTAACCGCCGCGCTCGCCGCCCGACGGCCGCGATTCGCGAGGACGTGCTTCATTCACCGTGAGGGCACGATTTTCGAGGGTATGACCATTGAATTTTGAGATCGCGTTCTGCGCATCCTGGTCGGAACCCATGGTGACGAAGGCAAAGCCGCGCGACTTGCCTGTAAATTTGTCCTGCATGAGCATTACTTCCTGCACGGCTCCAGCTTGGGCAAAAAGCTCCTGCAGTTCGTTTTCGGTCGTATTGAAGGGAAGATTCCCTACGTATAATTTATTTCCCATTGAGTTTATTCTGGAAACGCCGCTAGGTCACTGTTCCCGCTCATCGGATTTCAAATCGCCACTGAACAAACTCAACTGACAATCCACCAACTTCCAAGCTTCGGTTTCCGTTTGGGCATCTTTTTAGAGTGCTTCGCTTGAGAAAGCAACTGGAATCGCGAAAATCAAGGGGTTACAGTTTTGACATTTAACGCTTCCAACGGAAAAATAGGGCGCGCTCGCGCAGCGATCGTGGCCGCAGGCATCATCAGCCCCCTCGGATCTGGCCTCGCGGAAACGCTCAGTTCATTGCAAACGGCCCAGGATTGCATTACACCGGTTACGAAATTCAACGTCGATCAATGTCGATGCAAAACGGCCGGCCAAATCCCGGACGAGCGGCTCCAGCCAATTCAAAAAAAGGGGCGGCGCATAGCCCGTTTGCATCGGGCCTCACACATGATGATTTGCGCTTTGGAAGAAGCGCTCGCGCAGAGCCCGGAATTCATGCCTGAATTGACGGTAATTGGAACGACCAGCGGCGGAATGTCGTATGGCGAAGATTACTACCGTTCGTTAGATCAACATGGTACCTCGCGGCATTCGCCCACCTGGCTGGCGAACTATCCGCCGCAAAAAGCCGTGATCGACGCACAGGAGGCTTTTGGAATTTTTGCGCCTGCGCAAGTAATCGCAAACGCCTGCGCGTCCGGAACAAATGCCATCGGCCACGCTTTCACGTGCATTCAATCGGGAAAATATCAACGAGTGCTCACCGGCGGATTCGACGCAATATCGGAACTCGTCTTCGTCGGTTTCGATTCCCTGCAAGCATCGACGGCCGAGAAATGCCGGCCTTTTGATCGCGAGCGAACGGGGATGGTGCTTGGTGAAGGGGCCGCGGTCCTTTTGCTGGAGAATTGGGAAAGCGCGCAGGCGCGAGGCGCTAGAATTTTGGGAGAGATCATTGGGTACGGACTCTCCACCGACAATCACCACCTTACTCAGCCCGATCCATCCGGAATCGGGCCGCGTCGTGCCATGGAAGAGGCTCTGCAAAGCGCAGCGATTAGCGCACAAGAAGTCGATTACATCAATGCGCATGGCACGGCCACGCCGTTCAATGACGCAGCTGAGGGGAAAGCGATCGGCGAGTTATTCAAGAACGTTCCGGTAAGCTCGACCAAAAGCATGATGGGACATTCTCTCGGCGCGGCCGGCGCTATCGAGGCAATCGTGTGTCTGCTGGCGTTGCAGCACCAATTCCTTCCCGCCAACATCAACTTTCGCGCGCCGGATGAAGATATCGATCTTAACATCGTGGCGAATGAATCGCGCGCCGCTTCGCTAAAAACCGCACTATCGAACTCGTTTGGCTTTGGTGGAACCAATGCGTCGATTGTGATGCGAAAGAGCGCTGCATGAGGTTGCACATTGCCGGGATGGGATGGGTCACTCCGCTCGGCAGCGGAATCGAAGCGGTATGGGAGAGATTGCTACGCGGCGAGGAAGCGAGCGCCTGCGCAATAGCGGGCCCGTTCGAAAACAAAAGCTATTGTGCTTTTCGCGTCCCAGCCGAAGCCCTCGCTGGTTTGCCAGCACACCCGCGCCTTCGTCGGGCCGACTCTATTTCGCGATTCGCGGTAGCCGCGGGAATGGCGGCATTGGCCGATGCAAGATCGACAATCAACCGCGAGTTCATCGACCGGACAGCGCTTGTCCTGGCAATTTCAAATGGCGGGGTGTCTTACACGAAACGCTTTTATCACGACATTGTTAAGAGTGGAGCCGGTTCGGCGAGTCCCCTGCTTTTTCCGGAGACGGTCTTCAACGCGCCGGCCAGTCATCTCGCGGCGGTTCTCGGATTGACCGGCGCCAGTTACACGCTGGTCGGTGATGGGTCTGTCGGAATTCTCGCGATCCAAATGGCGGAGGATTTGATGGCGGGCGAAGCGATTGATCATTGCCTCGTAGTTGGTGCGGAAGAAGTCGACTGGGTGCTTTGCGACGGATATCACAAATGGCGACTTACTCGCGCTGAGCCGCCGATCGAACCATTCGGAAAGCGCAGTCGCGGGACCATTCTCAGCGAAGGAGGCGGCGCAGTTTTATTGGCACGCCAGGGTTCGATCGTAATCGAAAAGATCCATCCCGGCGGCAATTTTGCTGTACGCGATGAGGCCAGCCGGTGGGCAACAAAAATTCTTTCTGAACTGACAAGTAATAGTGCAAGCGCGATCATCAGCAGTGCCAACGGCACTTTCATCGACGACGCGGAGCGCGCGGCTCTCTTGCAGAGCGCGCCCGATGCGAGTGTCTACACGCCCAAACCGGCTCTTGGAGAAAGCGTGGGGGCGAATGGAATATGGCAGGTAATCATCGGAGCCCTGGCCGCGCGCACGAGACGACTCCCAGCCGTCTTGCACGCCCGCCCGAACACGGGTCTGCGGCTTTCCGCTGCGGGGACGAAAATCGACAAGCCGGACGCAGTTGTTTTGGATTGTGGCCTGAACCAGCAGATCGCGGGATTGCGTTTGTCCGCGAACAACTGAGAAAGTTCGCCTCTCCCATCAAATTTATTAAGGCCGGGCACTTCGGGCTTTGCAAGATGCCCCTTATCCGGTACCTTCGGCGTCCGCCCATGCGAAAGCCGGCCATCACGATTATTAGCATATTCCTGGTAATCGGGTTGGCCGAGGCAGCAGCGCCGACCTCTCCCGACCATCTCCCGGTCGAAATCACATCGAGTGGCCAAACAAATTACGAGAACGGAATCGCCACCGCGCGGGACAACGTGGCCATCCACGTCGGCGACACGGACATTTATGCCGATTTCGCGCGCTACGATTCACGCACGCACGAGATATCGCTCGAAGGTCATGTGCGCATCTATCGTGACATCAAGCTCTACCTGGCCGACCACGGCGTTTACAATACTGAGACGAAAGAGATCCGAGGCGCCGAAACGCGGACGGAATACAATCCCTATTTCGTGGCGGGCGAAACCGTCGACACGATTTCAGAGAATGGTTACCTCATTAACAACGGCATGTTCACAACCCACGATTCTTCGAAGCCCGATTTTTATTTTCGCGCACGGACCATTCGGGTCTACGAGAAAGATCATGTCATCTTTCAGAACGTCACGTTCTACGCCGGTAATGTCCCAATTTTTTGGTGGCCTTATCTTTATCAATCTCTCGACGACGCGTTTAGCTTTTCAATTTCCCCGGCCTATCTCAGCTCGTGGGGACCATCTCTGCTTAGTCAGGTAACTTTCCCAATCGGCGAAAAGATCAAGGGGCGCGTCCGGCTCGACTATCGGGTGCGGCGCGGGGTGGCGCTCGGTTTTGAATCCGACATCGATTACGGAAAGGACGATAGCAGCTGGGCCAAGCTGAAGACGTATTACATCCAGGATCAGAATCCTTTAATCAACCGCACGTCGTTGCCGCGCGGCTCCGTTCCGACTGGCCGGTACCGCGTCAGTTTGGAAGATCGCACCCAATTCACCAGCGACATTTACGGGATTGTCGACATTACCAAACTCAGTGATGCCTTTGTCATGCAGGATTTTTATCAAAGTGAGTTCCGGATCAATCCTGTCCCCGACAGTGTGGTGGCTCTGACGAAGACAGATCCGTTCTATACGCTCACTGGCATTGTCCGGTTCCAAGCCAACAGTTTTTTTGAGCAAACCGAGCGGCTGCCTGAAGTAGTTTTAGACGTCAAACGCCATGCGCTTTTTGGAACCCCGATCTTTTACGAGGGCGAAACTGGGGTCGCGGATTTGCGGCGAAATTTCGCGAGCGGCTCCGGCTTTGAGGATTATGGCACGACCCGGATCGACACTTTCCATCAGCTGCTTTACCCCAATACCTATTTTGGCTGGCTCTCGATCGTTCCACGCGTTGGTTTTCGCGAAACTTACTACGGCGAAACGCGAGATCTCGGAAAAACCATTTTTACGCCTAATGACAACCCGCTGGTTCCTGACTTTTTGCTTCCGGATCCAACTCCGACCAACCCGATAGTGGATGGCGGCGACAAGTTCCGCACGATCCTCAATGCCGGTGTGGAAGCTTCGTTTAAGATGTCCCGCGAATGGGAGGACGTGCAAAGCCGCGCCTTCGGCCTTGATGGGATTCGTCACATCATCCAGCCATTTACGAATTTTTCGTACGTGTGGAATAGCGGGGTAAATCCCGCCGCCGTTCTCCAGTTCGATCGATTCGAACCTTCCACGCAACTTCGGCCGATCGATTTCCCACAATTCACTTCCATCGATTCAATCGACCGTTGGACTATTTGGCGCGTCGGCGTTCGCAATCGTCTCCAGACGCGGCGTGACGATCTGACGGTCAGCTGGCTGGAGTTGGAAACTTATGTCGATGTTAACTTCGATAACCCGTTTGATCGAACCCAGTACTCGAACCTTTTCAATAATCTGCGCTTCACGCCGGTACCTTGGGCGACATTGGTGATCAACTCACAAGTGCCGGCCTTTGATAGGGGGTTCACAGAAGTGAACACGAGCGTCATTTTCCAACCAATCGCCAACCTGCAATTGAATTTCGGACATCGCTATCTGAACGACAACCCATTCTTTGATAACAGCAGCCTGGTCGTGGTCGGCGGCTATTACCGCCTTGACGACAACTGGGGCGTGGGCGTCCAGGAGCAGTACGAAGCGACCACCCACACCCTCGAGCAGCAGCGTTACTCACTTTACCGCGACCTGACCAGTTGGGTGGCTTCTGTCGGCGCGGTCATTCGCGACAACGGCGGCGTGAAAGAATATGGCGTCCTTATGACCTTTACACTAAAGGCGTTTCCAAAATTTGGCTTGGACCTGAATTTTGACCCCGCCGGGGCGGGCGAAACTCCATGATTACGCTTTCGCGCTGCGACTCACCTCCCATCCTAGTGGCTCGTCGGCTGCTTCTCTGCCACTAAGGCGGCGGCTTCTCCTTCTTCGCGATGGACCTCTCGATTATTGGCTCCGGATATGTTGGTCTTGTGACGGGCGCCTGCTTTGCCGACGTCGGCCACAACGTGATCTGCGTCGACAACGACGCCCGCAAGATCGAGTCATTGCAGGCCGGTAAAATCCCGATCTACGAACCGGGGCTGGAGGAAGTAATCCATCGCAATGTTTCCGCGCATCGCCTGCGATTCAGCGGCAGCATTCAAGAGGGGGTCGATAATTCGCAAATCGTTTTTATCGCCGTCCCCACTCCGCAACAGGCGAGTGGAGACGTCGATCTTAGCTTTATCGAGAAAGTCGCTCGCGAAATCGCCAGCGTGCTGGCCGATTATCGCGTCATCGTGGACAAGAGCACCGTGCCCGTAAAAACCGGGGAAAAAGTCGCGGAATCGATCAAGCGATACAATCGTCACGGCGCGAAGTTCGATGTCGTGAGCAACCCGGAATTCCTGCGCGAGGGTTGTGCCGTTGGGGATTTGATGCATCCCGATCGCATCGTGATTGGCGCGCAGAGCGAGCGCGCCATTGATCTCATGAAAAAAGTCTACGAACCGTTCATGGCGCCCATTCTCGTCACCGATATCAATAGCGCGGAGCTGATAAAACACGCCGCGAATTCGTTTCTCGCTCTGAAGATTTCCTATATCAACGCGGTCTCCGCCATCTGCGAAGCCAGCGGTGCCGATGTCGAGAAAGTGGCTGACGGAATTGGGATGGATCGTCGAATTGGGCGCAATTTCCTCAATGCCGGCATCGGCTACGGCGGCTCGTGTTTTCCAAAGGACATTGCCGCTTTCATCACGATCAGCGAACAGCTGGGCGTTCCCTTCAATCTGCTGAAGGAAGTGCAACGGATAAATGGGCTGCAAAAGGAACGTTTTTTGAAAACCATTCGCGAGACGCTTTGGGTATTGCGTGAAAAGAAGGTCGCAATCTGGGGCCTCACCTTCAAACCCGATACGGACGACATACGTTCTTCGGTCGCGATCGATCTCGCGGCCGACATGTTACGCGAAGGGGCACATGTCACAGCCTACGATCCCAAAGGAATGGAGAAGGCGCGTGAAGTGAAAGCAATCGCTCAAATAAAGTTCGCGTCATCCGCCCTGGAGGCGGTCGAGGGGGCGGAAGCGCTCGTCATCGCGACCGAATGGAGCGACTTCGCCAATGTCGATCTTGCCATAGTAAAGGCAAAAATGACTACGCCGATTATTTTCGATGGCCGGAACATGTTTGATCCTGAAACAATGCGTCAGCTTGGGTTCCGCTATCATTCCATCGGCCGCGCGATGGTCGCACCGCGCTAAGCCGCCATTTTCCCGTGGCGTTGTTCAATGCTCGTCAGGTCGCGCTCCTGGCATTGCGAAGCTGGCGAACAAGAAAAGAGTTTGCCGATTCAATTATCGGGCAGCTCCTGGACGAGACGCGGCTGGCCGATTCGGATCGTGCCTTCGCCTTGGAATTGTTTTATGGCGTCTTGCGCAATCTAACCTTACTCGACTTCTGGATCGCTGCGCTCCGATCTTCACGTGTAGAAGTCGATCTTCGCGACATCCTTCGGCTCGGTCTTTACCAGCTTCTGCTCAATGATACCTCGGAACACGCCGCCGTTTACGAAACGGTCGAGCTGGCGCCGAAAACGCGACGCGGAGTGATCAATGGTATTCTGCGCAGCGCCTTACGACAACGAGGGGAGTTGTTGGAAAAGGCGAAGGCGCAGCCGCTTCATGTTTGGAGGTCACATCCAGAATTCCTGGTAGAACGCTGGGAGAAGAATTTCGGCAAGGAAAACGCACAGAGCCTGTGTTTCTGGAACAACCAACCGCCGCCGATCTATGCGCGCGTTAATCGATTGAAGATCGACAGGGACGCATTTCTTCAAACTTACCCGAAGTCGCGCCCGATATCATACGATCCCGACTTCGTAGAGTTCCGGTCATTTGAATGGAACGCGCTCGCGCGCGGCCATTGTTACGTCCAGGACCCAAGCACAGTGCTGGCGTGCCGGATGGTCGATCCGAAACCGGGAGAAAAGATTCTGGACGCATGCGCCGCACCGGGCGGCAAGACCGGTTACTTGGCGGAGCTCATGCAAAACCAAGGGCTCATTGTCGCCTGCGACCGCGACCTGAAACGGATTGGCCTGCTCGATAAGAACCTTTCCCAACTGGGCGCGCAAATCGTGCGTGCTCTTCGTTGCGACTGGGTTCGCGAGAAGGCGCCGAACGAAATAGCATCTTTGGCGCCGTTCGATCGGATCCTGCTCGATGCCCCGTGCAGTAACACTGGAGTGATGCGCCGACGGGTCGACGTTCGGTGGCGGCTGAGGCCAGACGATTTCAGACGCATGGCCAGGCAGCAGATGTCGATCTTGCGCAATGTTGCGCCACTCATAAAGCGAGACGGCGTTCTGGTTTACAGCACGTGCAGTCTCGAACTGGAGGAGAACGAAGGGATCGTTGCGCTGATGAGGCAAGACGTTTTGAATTTATCGCTCGTGCACCAAGAGAACGTTCTGCCGTTTCGCGACCATTTTGACGGCGCTTTCGTGGCAAAATTTGTTCGACTTGGCTGATCGCGAGAACCGGTTGCATCCCGTGCTCCTAATGGAATCATAGCGGTCTATGCACGACGCCCGTTTCGACAAACTTGCGAAGCTTCTCGTGGAATACTCAACCCGACTCAAACGGAACGAGAAGGTGTTGATCGAAGCATTCGACGTTCCCGACGAAATGACGATCGCCCTGATCCGGGCGGCCCGGAAAGTCGGAGCAATGCCATTCGTGCAGATTCAGCGCGCACAGGTTAATCGAGAGATAGCGCTGAAAGCACTGGACCGACAGTTGAGTCTTGCGGCGCGGCACGAGTTAGCGCGAATGAAGAAGATGGACGCGTACATCGCGCTGCGCGGCAGCAACAATATTACCGAGTTGTCCGATGTCCCGGTGGACAAGATGCAGCTCATCGCCAAGAAGATGCGTCCCGTGACGGATCAAAGGGTCAAAAAAACGAAATGGGTAGTGTTGCGGTGGCCCACGCCATCAATGGCGCAGCTCGCTTCCATGAGCACGGAAGCGTTTGAGAACTTTTACTTCGATGTTTGCACGCTTGACTACCAGAAGCTTCAACCGGGCATGAAGGCGCTGAAAACGCTAATGGAGAAAACAGGCCGCGTGGAAATAAAGGCGCCCGGGACGGACCTGCGCTTTAGCATCAGGGGAATTGCAGCGGTGATCTGTGGAGGCGATCGCAATATACCGGATGGCGAAGTCTTCACCGCGCCGGTCAAGGATTCGGTTCAAGGCCACATCACTTTTAACGCGCCGACAATTTATCAGAGCGTTGGCTTCGACGGAATTCGCCTCGAATTTCGCGATGGCAAGATCGTCGACGCCAAGAGCAACCAAACGGAAAAGCTGAATAAGATTCTCAATTCCGACCCGGGGGCCCGTTACATCGGTGAATTTTCGCTCGCCTTCAACCCTCACATCCTGGAGCCGATGCGCGACATTTTGTTCGACGAGAAAATCGCCGGCTCGTTTCATTTCACTCCCGGGCAAGCTTACGAGGAAGCCGATAACGGGAACCGAAGCCAGGTGCACTGGGACATGGTCAGCATTCAGCGACCGGATTACGGCGGCGGCGAAATCTACTTTGACGGGAAGTTGATTCGGCGCGACGGCGAATTTCTCCCGAAACAACTTCGGCCGCTCAATCGCGGTTCCTTTATCAAACGCAACCGCCGCGCCTGATCGAACTATAAACGACGACGCGAACGGTTTCCCGTTCCCGCTCAGAATAATTATCGATCTTGGCTATGCTTTATGTCCGTCTTGGCCCCTGGCCGATCGCATGCACTTGCATCAAGCCAAGCTCGCCAGTGCCGGCAATCTGCAGATTGGCAATCTCAAACGTCGGCGCGTCGGGCGAAGGGGCGCCGGGCAATTGAACGGAGATATTTTTCGAGATCGAGTTCAGGACAATGGAAGCAATCTCAAATGAGGGCGAAAATTCCACCGTCGCGATCTGGAACGAACTCGTAACCAAAACGCCCGCCTGCCCTGTTTGCGCCGGCGTGATTTGAAGCGGCGCTGCTTCGAAGTTCGAAACGAGCTGGAGGCCCGCGACGTTGAAGGAAGGCGAGCCGACGACCGCCGGTCTCTGTTGTTGTGAGGGAGTCAATCGAACGCTGCCGAGGCCTCCTCCCGAGGGCTGGATCTTCGAAATCTCGAAGTTGACCTGCAGATTCATGGCTGGCTGCGGCGATTGCGATGGCGCAAGGCGCATCGTGACCACTTTAGAAGTTGGGCGTAATTGCAACGCACCCATCTTGAAGGCAGGCGTCAGCTGCATGGAAGCGATCTCGAAAGAGAAGGTGAGCTGGACGGCCGTTTGCATGGCGCCGGCAGGTTGCGTCCCACTGGTGGTGGGCGTTCGGACTAACGGAGCAGGAGCAGTTGGAATTTGGATCGGTTCAGGCATGGTTGCAGTGGTGGTTGGTTGCGAAATGGTCGGACGCGGGACGAAGATTGGCTGCGGTTGCGGCTGGGGTCTAGTAATTTCAACCGGTGGCTCTGGGAAAACAGTTGTTTGGTGAGGAATTGGCTGGCCTTGTCCGACCGGTTCCCCTTCAGCCTCAG
>Ga0193729_1000897_pt1 | contig 15485 bp, 12 predicted proteins | sample U1c2metaG_FD_143036 | JGI IMG/M metagenome (GOLD analysis project Ga0193729, IMG submission 143036) | Soil microbial communities from a riparian zone of the East river system, Colorado, United States - U1c2 | ecosystem: Environmental > Terrestrial > Soil > Riparian zone | place: USA: East River...
TGAATGACGGCTCCACGCTGCGCAATCTTCAGATTATCGCGAAGAACACATTGCCGAATTACCCCGCGGTTCAACGGCTCACAACGGGAGCGTCAATTAGCGTGATTGGCGCGTTGGTCCAGTCGCAGGGTAAAGGACAAAAATGGGAGCTGGTTGCGAACAAAATCGAAATCGTAGGAACTACCGACGATTCGTATCCGCTGCAAAAGAAGGGGCACACGCCAGAATTTCTGCGCGAAATCGCTCATCTTCGTCCTCGCTCAAATCTCTTCGGCAGCGTCTTTCGCGTGCGTAGCAGACTCGCGTTTGCAGTTCACCAGTTTTTTCAAGAACGCGGTTTTATTTATGTGCACACGCCGATTATCACCGGCAGCGACTGCGAGGGAGCTGGAGAATTATTTCGCGTGACAACTCTCGACGCGGAGAAGATGCCGCACACCACGAACGGTGAAATCGATTATTCAAAAGACTTTTTCGCCCGGCCGACTTACTTGACCGTGAGCGGCCAGCTCGAAGCGGAGGCGTTCGCGCTCGCTTTGTCCAAGGTTTACACGTTTGGACCAACCTTTCGGGCTGAGAACTCCAACACGTCCAGGCACGCAAGCGAGTTCTGGATGATTGAGCCGGAGATGGCGTTTTGCGATCTGAAGGGCAACATGGACCTCGCGGAGGAGTTTGTTAAGTATCTGGTCGCAGACGCGCGCGAACATTGCCCCGATGAGATGGAACTTTTCGGCAAGTTCGTGGACAAAGAGTTGCTTGCGCGACTTGATTTCGTCGTAGACCGCCCATTTCAGCGGATCACCTATGCTGAAGCTGTCGAGCTGCTGAAAAAGAGCGGAGAGAAATTCGAGTTCCCGATTGACTACGGATTAAACCTGCAGTCGGAACACGAACGCTGGTTGACGGAAAAACACTTCCAGTGCCCGATCACGGTTTTCAATTATCCAAAGGAAATCAAACCGTTCTACATGCGTTTGAACGATGACGGGAAGACAGTGACCGCAATGGATTTGCTTGTGCCGGGAATTGGCGAAATCGTCGGTGGCAGTCAGCGTGAAGAACGCTTCGAGATGCTGGAAGAGAACATGCGCCGGCACAACATGGATCCTGCCGATTACAAATGGTACCTCGACCTTCGCCGTTACGGTACCGCGCCGCACTCCGGTTTCGGCCTGGGCTTCGAGCGAATGCTGATGTTCATCACTGGCGTCCCGAACATTCGCGACGTAATTCCCTTCGCACGAACGCCCGGGAGCGCCGAATTCTGATTCGCGACCTATGTTTTGATCGTCGCAGCTGGCTGCAGATTGATCAGCGCCGACGGTTTTACCGTGATTTTGATTTCATCGGACGACTTCTTGTTCTTTTTCTTGTTCCGCCAAAGTTTGTCGTCCAAATGGATTGTCGATCCCTTCCAAGCGATCCGTAATTCACGGAATCTTCGCGTCGGCAAAGGAGACTTACTCTTCTTGCCGGCCGCGCGCGTCGAAATGTTCCATCAAGAGCGCGCGATCGGCTGCGCGAGCGCAAACAAAATCGAATCGCCCATCCCTGGTCGCAGCCCGCGGCGCCAAGTGAAGCGCGGGACCGACCGAACGAATGTTCATCGCTTCCCAAAGGATATAACGGTCAGAAATATCTTTTCCGTCAATCTTGATCGTCCACTGACGGGCCGGATAGTCGTGGAGCATCCGGCGTAACAGTGCGCCATGGCGCGCCATCTGCTGTTCTTTGGAAAGCTTTTCAGCCTTCCCGTTCTTTTTTTGTTCTTTCTTTGCGGCGTGGACGTAATCTGCAAGCAATCCCCCGCCTGCGGCTTCAAAAAAATATCGTTCGCCCCACGGACCCGTCGCAAGCCCCACGTCAAAGACCTGTTTCCTTCCACCTTCGAACCTCGCGATGATCTCCTCGGGAGAGGCGACGAAGCCGAGTGCGCGCGCAAGATTATTCGCCGTGCCGAGCGGGAGCACGCTTAAGGGAATGCCGCTGTCGACGAGCCGGGACGCGACCTTTGCGGTAGTGCCGTCTCCGCCGGCTACAAGCACGAGGTCGGTCGGTTCCTTGAGAGCTTTCTTGAGGCCCGGTTCTTTCGTCGATTGATAAGTGCCATGATGTCCAGCTTTCGCGAGCGCCGCCATTAATTGCTCCTTACCGTGTCTGGTATCGCCAGCCTTTGGATTGTGTATCAGTGTGATTCGCATCCTCTTTCGCAATCGTAGATACTACCTGGAACGGTTCGGCCAAAAACAATCTGGCACACGTTTCATAAAATAAAGACATGCGAATTCTAGTTTCGAACGACGATGGCATTTACAGCCCGGGCATTGTTGCCCTCGCGAAAGTCGCGTCGCGTTTTGGCGAAGTGCGCATCGTCGCACCCGACGTCGAGCAATCTTCGATGGGGCACGCTATTACTTCCTCACGCCCGCTTCGGTATAAACGGATTCGCCTGGGCGACTTCGAGGCCTATCGCGTGAACGGTACTCCAGCTGATTGCGTTGCACTCGGAACGCATCATTGGCAGCATGTCGATCTCGTTCTTTCGGGAATCAATCTCGGTTTGAACCTCGGCAATTCCTGCTGGCATTCCGGCACGCTGGCGGCGGCAAAACAAGCTGCGCTGCTCGGAGTGCGTGGCATCGCGTTCAGCACAGCGGTGAGCGAAAACAAGGAGCCAGATTTCGCCAAGCTCGATCCGTACGTTGCGAAAGTAATCGATATGCTGCTCGAAGAAAAAACAATGTCCCTAGTGAACGTGAATTTACCAGAGAAACCAAGGGGCATTCGTTGGACGCGCCAATCGGTGCGGCATTACGACGGCAAAGTTGCCCCCAGCAAAGATCCAATGGGTCGCCCAATTTTCTGGTTCACTATTATCCCGCTTCAGGGAGCCGAGGAAGGGACCGATCGATGGGCGGTCGAACATGACTGGGTTTCAGTTACTCCATTGCGCCTCGATCTGACCGACGAAAAAGAGCTCGGCCGCGCGCTGGCCCTTCATCACACACCACCAATCGATACTGACACGTCTGGCACGCTACAAAGGAACAAGACATTTAGACGCGGCACGAACAAAAAGGCACGGCGCGAAAGAGCTAACCGGCGATGAAATCACTGAGGCTTTACCGGAACACAGATCAGCGGTGCGTTTCCCTTATCCTCGTAAACTCGAGCTTGGAACCGCCGGGTTCTTGCAGTGTCATCCGCTCGCCAGAAATTTTCATCTGGTAAACTGTCGTTGCGAATGGCGTCTCGATTTTGATTCGGTCCTGGTCACCGAATTTGTACCGGCCACGCACGTCCCCGACCAAGACGACGCCATTTGCCGAAAATTCCCACAGGATTGCATTTGATCCTCCCATCAGGCGCCATTTGCCTACGATGGTGGAGCTTCCGCAGCCAGCCATTGCGAATGCCAAAGCGATCGCGATTATTCGCAATCGCGGCTTGGATTGAGAAGAATTAAATGGCATGGCCTGACGATTTATAATCAGCCATGATCATCATGTCGAGCTGGCCACTTTTGGTCCCACCTGACTGACTTGCGTTTTAGAGTCCGGCAGCTGCTCTGCGCCTTTGACGCAGACCTGAAGCCGTTCTCTTACGCTAACGGTCCCGGAACTCTATTTCTTTTTCGAGTCTTTCTTCGACTCGCGCTTAGGCTCGCTTGATTCCTTTTCTGCCTTCTTAGATTCGCTGGGGCGATATTCTTCCTGTTCGGCTGCGGCGAATGCTTTCTCAAGGCCGACCATGTCTTCGCCCGGGCGGAGGATGTCGAGCGCTTCGGCTTCCTTGCGTAGTTGTTCCTCGGTGTAATTCGCGGCCTTGATCGACAATCCAATGCGACGCTCAACCTTGTCCACTTTTATGACGCGCGCTTCGACTTCCTGGCCGACTTTGAGCACATCTTTTACTTTCGCGACGTGATCTTCGCTCAATTGCGAGATGTGCACGAGGCCATCGATATCGTCTTGCAGCTGTACAAACGCGCCAAAGCTGGCGAGCTTCGTTACCTTGCCCTTAACCAGGTCGCCGATCTTGTATTTCTCATCGATTGTTTTCCAGGGATCTTCGGTGAGTTGTTTGATCCCAAGGCTGATCCGTTGGTTTACCTTGTCGATGTCGATCACTACGGCTTCGATTTCGTCGCCTTTCTTAAAGACTTCGCTGGGATGATTGATCTTGCGGGTCCAGCTCAAATCGGAAACGTGAATCATTCCGTCGATGCCCTCTTCCAATTCCACGAAGGCGCCGTAGGCGGTCATGTTGCGGATCTTGCCTTTCACCTGGCTGCCGATGGTGAATTTCTTCTCGATTTCATCCCACGGATTCTGCTCGAGCTGGCGAAGACCCAGTGAAATTTTCTGTTCTTCCTTGTTCACACCGAGCACGACAGCTTCCACTTCCTGGCCAACACTGAGGATGTCAGATGGGCGCATGATGCGCTTCGTCCACGAAAGCTCTGAGACATGGATTAGTCCTTCCACGCCCTCCTCGATCTCAACAAACGCGCCGTAGGGAACAAGATTGGTGATCTTGCCTTTAATGCGCTGGCCTGCTGGGAAACGCTCCTCGATCTGGTCCCACGGATTCTTCTGAGTTTGTTTAAGTCCCAGCGACACGCGCTCTTTTTCCTTGTTGATGTCGAGCACGACGACTTCCAACTGTTGCCCGACCTTCAATAACTCGTTGGGATGCCCCAGCCGACCCCAGGTCATGTCGGTGACGTGCAACAAGCCGTCCATCCCATCGAGATCGATGAATGCGCCGAAGTCAGTGATGTTTTTCACCGTGCCGGTTACGCGGTCGCCCACGTTCACGCCTTCCATAAATTTCAGGCGTTTTTCGCTTCGCTCCTTCTCGATTACTTCCCGCCGGCTCAGCACGACATTTTTGCGATCGTCATTGAGCTTAACGATTTTGAAATCGTACGTGTTGCCAACGAATTGCTGTAGATCTTTTGGGGGCACAACGTCGATTTGGGATGCCGGCAAAAATGCCTCAACGCCGATGTTCACCATCAGGCCGCCTTTCACTACCGATTTCACCTTGCCTTTGATAAGGCCGTCACCTTCGAACACACCGACGATCTTGTTCCAATTTTGGCGGTAAGCGGCTTTCTCCTTCGAGAGAACAACCATGCCTTCTTCGTTTTCCAACCGCTCCAGAAGCACGTCCACCTCGTCGCCGACCTCGAGGGAATCAACATCATCAAATTCCGCCAATGGAATGACGCCCTCGGATTTGTATCCGACATCCACCAACACTTCGCGCGGTCGAATTTCCAAAATGCGTCCCTTGACGATGCTTCCCTCCCGGAAGTCCGGCATCGGCTTGGCCATTACATCCTGCATGTGAATCATAAAATTAAATGGACCTCCTTCAGCGCTGTAGCCCCGAAATTCTTCGGGGAAGATTTCCGCGAAACTGAGCCGCGGAAGCGGGACGGCATAGTAGGCGTTTTCCGCGCGCAGGTCAAATGACATGCGAGGGATAACGCGAGCTGTCATCCTGAGCGAAGCGAAGGACCTTACCCACTTGCTGCTGCATCACGCAGAATGACTTTTGTGATCCTAGCTTCGAATGTGGAGTTCCTCGCTCCGCTCGCAATGACCGGCGTTGAATGTTGGGCGTTGGACGTTGAGGGTTGGGCGTTTCCCCTGTATCTTTCAACATCAATATGTCGCTGTTCCGCTTGTTGATCTTCGCCACGCTTCTCGCAGCCACATCGCTCCGCGCTGAGTCTCCCGCCGAGCAAAAAATTCTCGAAGCAATCAAATCACCCGATCTCAGCGTCGTGCATCTTTGGGCGCCGTGGTGCTCCAATTGCCAGGCGGAATTGAAGAGCGGCGGCTGGCTCAAAATGGCTAAAGAGAATTCACAAGTGAAATTCTATTTCGTGTCTATTTGGAACGATGGCGAGGACGGCCATGCGATCTTGCAGAAATTCCAAATTGCAGACCAACCGAACGTCACGATCCTGGCTGACCCGGGGCCGCGAAAAGGGGACAACAAAATCAAGCAATTCGCCGGGATGCCGCTTTCGTGGATTCCTACGACTTGGATTTACAAAGGCGGCGATCTCCGCTACGCATTGAACTACGGCGAAGTCCGTTTCCCTGTGCTCCAGCAATTTCTCGAAGACAGCAAATCGGAATGGTCGCATAAAGGCGAACCGGCAACAGGCTCCCCCTAAGGATTCGCAATGCTCGAAACTCCAATCGTTCCCCAGATCAGTTCAAAACGTCCGCCGCAAATTCTGTCGCTGATTGGCGACACACCGTTGGTAGAAGTCACGCAGCTCGACACCGGTCCATGTCAGCTTTTTCTAAAGCTTGAAAATCAAAATCCAGGCGGATCGATCAAGGATCGGATCGCGCTGTCAATGATCGAAGCTGCGGAAGACGAAGGGAAATTGCAGCCCGGCGGCACGGTTGTTGAGGCCACAGCAGGGAACACCGGTTTGGGCCTTGCGCTAGTTGCCGGCGCGAAAGGCTACCGCGTCTTGCTCGTGATTCCCGATAAAATGTCCCAGGAAAAAATCTCGCATGTGAAAGCGCTCGGCGCTGAAGTGCGGATCACCCGTTCGGACGTGACACGCGGCCATCCTGAATATTACCAGGATGTGGCTGCGCGACTTGCCGAGGAAATCCCGGGGGCGTTCTATGTGAATCAATTCGGGAATCCTGCAAATCCTTTGGCGCACGAGCGCACCACGGGACCGGAGATCTGGGAACAAATGCGGCACGATGTCGATGCGATTGTCGTCGGAGTCGGTTCTGGTGGGACCCTGACTGGTCTCGGGCGATTTTTCAATCGCGTTAAACCGCGGCGCGGCATCGAAATGGTTTTGGCCGACCCAAAGGGTTCCATACTTTACGAGTATGTTAAGTCAGGCAAGCTGCTCGAAGCAGGCAGTTGGGCCGTCGAAGGCATTGGCGAGGATTTTATTCCTGAGATCGCCGACATGTCGCTCGTAACCGAAGCATTCGAGATTGATGACGCGGAAAGCTTTGCGACGGTGCGCGAGCTGTTGCGCAAGGAAGGAATTTTCGGCGGATCTTCCACGGGCACACTCGTCGCTGGGGCGCTGCGTTATTGCCGTAAACAGACGAAACCGAAGCGCGTCGTCAGCTTCGTGGTTGATACCGGGAACAAATATCTTTCCAAGATGTTCGACGATTTCTGGATGGCGGAGCAAGGTTTCATTCATCGTCCGCCGCATGGCGATTTGAGCGATCTGATCTCGCATCGTTACGAAGCTGGCGAAGTAATTTCCATTGGACCGACGGACACGTTGCTGACCGCGTTCAAACGGATGCGTGGCGCGGATGTCTCGCAGCTTCCCGTGGTCGATCAAGATGGACGTGCGCTTGGGATTATCGATGAATCCGATGTGCTTGTGAAAGTGCACCGCGATCCCTTGCACTTTAATGATCCGGTCAAAAAAGCGATGACCTCCAAGCTCGAAACGCTGTCGCCCCAAGCGACGATCAAGGACCTTTTGGATGTATTTGATCGCGGCCGCGTGGCCATTGTGATGGACGATGACAAATTCCTCGGGCTGGTCACGCGTTCCGATCTGCTCTCATACTTGCGGTTGCACATGCCGAAGCAGTGAATCTTCGCTCGCACGGCCTGGACTCTGATTTTATCAGGGCTAACCGCCTGATTCGCAGTTAGATTGCGTTGATATGAAAAAGCAACTCGAATTCGCCACGCGAGCGATTCACGCGGGGCAGGCGCCCGACCCTTCCACTGGTGCGGTGATGACGCCGATTTATGCAACATCGACGTACGTGCAGAAAAGTCCGGGAAAGCACAAAGGCTACGATTACGCGCGCTCGATCAATCCCACCCGGCTCGCTTATGAAAAGTGCATCGCCGATTTGGAAAGCGGCACGCGCGGCTTCGCGTTTGCCTCCGGCCTCGCTGCGATGGCGACAGTGCTTGAACTGCTTGAGAGCGGCTCGCATATCGTTGCAAGTGACGATCTTTACGGCGGTACATTCAGGTTGTTCGATAAGGTGCGCCGTCGGTCGGCGAACCTTGATTTTACTTATGCTGATTTGACCGACGCGAAAGATCTGGAGCGCGCCATCAAACCAAATACGCGCATGGTTTGGATCGAAACGCCGAGCAATCCACTGCTGAAGCTGATCGATCTTGAAGCAATCGCGAAGATCGCGCGGGAGCGCAAAATCATCTCAGTTTGCGATAACACATTTGCGACGCCGTGGATTCAACGCCCGATTGAGACCGGATTCGACATCGTGGTGCATTCTGCGACAAAGTATTTGAACGGTCATTCCGATCTGGTAGGCGGAGTCGTCGTAGTCGGCGACAACAAGGAACTCGCCGATCAAATTGCATTCTTGCAAAACTCAGTCGGGGCAATCGCCGGCGCATTCGACAGTTTTCTTGTGCTGCGCAGCTTGAAAACGTTGCCGCTCCGAATGGAGCGCCATTGCGCAAACGCCCTTGAGATTGCGCGCTGGTTGGAGGAACAGCGAGAGGTAAAATCCGTCCGTTACCCGGGGTTGAAGTCCCATCCGCACCACGATCTGGCGCGTCAGCAAATGCGCGGCTTTGGCGGAATTGTAACGATCATCTTGAAAGGGGATCTCGCGGACACCAGGCGTTTTCTGGAGAACACGCACCTCTTTTCGCTGGCTGAAAGCCTGGGCGGCGTGGAAAGCCTGATCAATCACCCGGCGCTGATGACGCATGCTTCGGTCCCGAAGGAACAGCGTGAAAAGCTGGGCGTTACCGATTCGCTCGTCAGGCTTTCGGTGGGCGTGGAAGATGTCCGCGATTTAATCGAAGATTTGAAGAGCGCGCTCGAAGCGATTTAGCCACGCGGTCGCAGATGCGTGGTTTCAACCACGTCGTCATTCTACGTCAATTCGTCGACTAGAGGCCATCCGTCGGATACGCTCGCCCACGTGTAGTGCGATGCAGTCGATTTCGAAACGGGAGCGGTCCTATCAGTCATGCGCATATTTTTCTGCTCCGAGAAAGTGAAGAGAAACATAAGGTTGGTCGCCCACGACCCAACGGTCGTGCCCGGGACCGATGTAAAAGATGTCTCCAGGCTTCATGACGTAAGACCTTCCATCCTCCATGGCGCATGCAGCTTGTCCCGAGATCACCATGCCAATGTGCTCCACCTGACAAAGGGACGTCCCCGCTACTGGTGCGATATGCTGCGACCATTTCCAGCCGGGTTCATATGTCGCCCGACCGATCGTCATTCCGCCGATCTTGATGAGTTCAAACCGTCCTTTCTCAAAACTGCGAACCTCATCCGGGTTCTCAAATCGCTTAATTAAGAAGTCAATGTAAGCAGGAAGCATGGTGCTCTCGGTTGATGCTCTTAAAAGGTTACCCGCTGCCGCCACGTTAACATTCTCTCGAATTCTTGATTATTGGAATCCGGTAATGCGATGAGGCACGTGTGTAGCCTCAAGCTCTTCGATTTCCGCGTCGGATAGTTTCATGTCCAGAGCCGCCACTACTTCTTCGAGATGGTGAGGTTTAGTTGCGCCAACAATCGGCGCCGTTACCGCAGGCTTGTGAAGCAACCACGCGAGCGCATTCTGCGCGCGAGGGATGCCTCGCGCCTTGGCAATTTCTCCGAGGCGGTCTACTACCGGCTTGTCCGCTTCTTCAGTTCCGAAATAAGCTTTTTGCTGTACTCATCGGTTTAAGCGCGCGTAGTGCTCGGCTGCGTCTCCCACGCGCCGCGGCGCCTCCGGCGGTCGCGTCCTACCGGAGCACTTTTAGAAACGCTCTACAATCTTTGCGCCTTGGTTTAACATCTTCACACAATGGGCAACACCTTTGGCCAGCTCTTTCGCGTCACTACTTTTGGCGAATCGCACGGGGGCGGTGTGGGCGTGGTCATCGACGGTTGCCCGCCGAACATTGAACTGTCCGAGGCACAGATCCAACTGGAGCTGGACCGCCGCCGTCCGGGTCAAAGTAAGATCGCAACGCAGCGGAAAGAAGAAGATCGATGCGAAATTCTTTCCGGTGTCTTTGGCGTCAAAACATTGGGCACTCCGATTGCGATTCTCGTCCGCAACAAAGACGCGCGACCAGAGGACTACATGGAGATCGCAGAGAAATTTCGACCCTCACATGCCGACTTCACCTATGAAGCCAAGTATGGAATACGAAACTGGCAGGGCGGCGGCCGCGCTTCGGCGCGGGAGACTATCGGCCGCGTGGCAGCAGGCGCAGTTGCAAAGAAAATATTGTCGATGCTGTATGCGGAATTCGAGATTGTCGCCTACGTCACGCAGATTCACGAAGTCGTTGCGAAAATCAATCGTTCCACCGTAAAGGGGAAGGAGATCGAGAAGAATATTGTTCGCTGCCCGGATGCCGTGGCGGCGAAAAAGATGGTGTCGCTGATCGAAGAGATTCGCGACAAAGGCGATTCGGTTGGCGGCGTGATTGAATGCGTGGTACGCGGCATTCCGGCCGGACTCGGTGAACCGGTTTTCGACAAGCTCGATGCGGATCTGGCTAAAGCGATGCTTAGCATACCGGCAACAAAGGGATTTGAGATTGGTTCCGGATTTGCGGCGACGCGGATGCGGGGCACGCAGCATAACGATCCATTTGAGATGCGCGGCGGGAGAGTTCGCGCGGCAACTAACAATTCCGGCGGCGTGCAGGGCGGCATCAGTAATGGGGAGGAGATTTATTTTCGCGTCGCGTTTAAGCCGACAGCTACGATCGCCCACGAACAGAAGACGGTGACCAGTTCGCGCAAGCAAACTCAGCTCGCTGCGCGCGGACGCCATGATCCGTGCGTTCTTCCCCGGGCAGTGCCGATCGTGGAAGCGATGGCCGCGTTGGTGCTTTGCGATCATGCTTTGCGGCAGCGAGCAATTGATGGTCGACCACAGTGACGTCTGAAACCCAAGCAGTGGCCGGGTCGCCACTTTGGCAGGTGGTCTTCATTTCTTTTGGCGTCATTTTGATTTTATTCGAAGTCGTGCGGGGCTGGCGATTGGGTTTGATGCGTCAGATTGTGCGGCTTATAGCCCTTGGCGCCGCCTACGGGGCTGCATTTCTTGGAGGCAGCTTGTGTGTTCCCGTCGCGCGGTCCTTTTGCAAATTGCCTGACCCCGTTTTGTCGATCTTATGCGGCGCAATACTTGCGCTGGCCGCCTATGCGCTCGTAAGCGGCATCGGAGCGATTTTGTTTAAGCGAACTTCTCAGCAAGAATCCGGACTGGTCCATCTTATTTACGGTTTTGCGGGCGCAATCCTTGGATTGTTTTTCGGCGTTTTTCTGCTTTGGCTGACTGTCGCGAGTGTGCGAGCAATTGGCGCCCTCGCTCAAGGGCAAGCTCGCAGCCGGCCGCGCGCGGCAGCGCATGATGCACAAGATGCAACCTCGCGTGCTCTCGATGTGCGCCGCCGTTTTCTTTCGGAATCAGACGATGGCGTGCCGGCGCTCACGACATCACTGGCACGCCTGAAGAATTCGCTCGAACTAGGTCTGCTTGGAAGGGTGTTCAAGGGCACCGACCCGATTTCGCAGAGAACATATGAAACGCTGGAGAAAGCGGGGAGCGTTCTTTCCAGCCCGGAACGTGCGGAGAAATTTCTGACATTCCCGGGTGCCCGCGAATTGAGCGAGCATCCAAAGATTGTCGCGTTGCGAAGCGATCCGGAAATCGCCGATCTGATCGCGGAGAGGCGCTTCGTCGATCTCCTTCAAAATCCTCGTGTCATCGATGCGGCAAATGATCCGGTCCTCGCGGAGCGAGTCAGGAAATTCGATATTCAGCGCGCGCTCGATTATGCGCTGGAGCAGAATTCGTCAACCGCTAAACCGTTGAAGCGTTGAAGCGTTGAAGCGTTGAAGCGTTGAAGCGTTGAAGCGTTGAAGCGTTGAAGAGGGAGCATGGTCATCCTGAGCGAATGCGAAGGATCTCTCAAGTTACGCATAACGCGATGAGCACCAAGTCATTTCGCGAGGCCGCCCTGTGTTTGTGAGGTTCCTGGCTTCGCTCGGAATGACGCGTGTTTTTAACCCTTTAACGCTTCAACACTTCAACGACTATACAAAACAGAATGAAGTACATCACCACCATCGGTCTGGAAGTGCACGTCCAGCTCAAGACGCGTTCGAAGATGTTTTGCGCTTCTTCGGTTGAGTTTGGAGCGGAACCCAATACGCACACTTGCCCGGTCTGCCTTGGTCTGCCCGGCGCATTGCCGGTGATGAACCATGAGGCGCTGCGGATGACGGTGCTGAGTGGACTCATGCTCGGATGCGACATTGCACCCACCTGCAAGTTCGATCGCAAAAACTATTTCTATCCGGACATGCCGAAGAACTATCAGATCTCGCAGTATGACATGCCGCTTTGCACTAATGGCGCCGTCCCGTTACACGATCTGGCTTACCCGAAGGACGCACAGAAAAATATCGCTACGCCCGATAAGAAAGTTCATCTGGTGCGTATTCATCTCGAGGAAGACGTGGCGAAAAGCTTCCATTTTGAGAACAGCACGGGAATCGACTTCAATCGTGCCGGAATACCGTTGATGGAGATCGTGACGCAACCGGAAATCAATTCGCCGGAGGAAGCGTTCGCGTTTCTCACGTCCCTCAAGCAAATCTTAATCTACGGAGCGGCAAGCGATGCCGATATGGAGAAGGGACAACTCCGTTGTGACTGCAACGTGTCGGTGCGACCGGAGTCGCAGACAGAGCTTGGAGCGAAAATCGAGATCAAGAACCTGAATTCAATCAGCGGAGTGCGACGCGCCCTGGCGTACGAGATCCGACGTCAAATCAGTGCACTGGAGAATGGCGACACACTCGAGCAAGAGACACGTGGTTGGAATGACGCCGCCGGCGAATCGTTTTTGATGCGGACAAAAGAATTCGCGCATGATTACCGCTACTTCCCGGATCCTGACCTTGTGCCGGTAAAAACTGAAGTGCTTCTGGCCGAAGTACGACAGCGGGTGCCTGAGTTGCCGAAAGCGAAACGAGGCCGTTTTGTTCGGCAATATCAGGTGAGCCCGTATGATGCCGCCGTGCTGGCGAACGATCTTGATCTCGCGCGTTACTTTGAAGCTGCAGCCAAAGGCGCAAGGAAACCGAAGAATGTCGCAAACTGGATTCTGAACGACCTACAGAACGCCCTCAGTAGCGCCGGTAAAACCATCAACGATTGTCCGATTCCACCAGAGGCGCTTGATGAGTTGGTCAATCTGATCGACAGCGGAAAAATCAGCGGCAAGCAAGGCAAAGAAGTTTTCGCAGAGATGTTTGCCAGCGGTAGAAGCGCGCCCGCGATTGTGAGAGAAAAGGGAATCGAGCAACTAAGCGATTTAAGTGCCATCGAAAAATTATGCGACGATGTAATCGCTGCCAATCCCAAGCCGGTCGCAGACTTCAAAGCCGGCAACATCTCCTCCCTCAATTTTCTTAAGGGCCAGGTGATCAAGTTATCAAAAGGGAAGGCTAATCCGCAGTTGGCCGGCGAAGTTCTGGAAAAGAAGTTGAAAGGGTAGGGACGCCGCGCTGCGGCCTCCGAATTGTAGGGCGTTTCTGTGAAACGCCTTTTTTTTGTTCGGCGGCTGACACAGCCGCCCTACAATTGTTGCAATGCGAATACTGATCGCTCCGGATAAATTCAAAGGCGCACTCAACGCGCGAGAAGTCGCGGAAAACATTGCGAAAGGTCTGCGCGACGCTTTGCCGGACGCCAAGATCGACATCGTGCCGATGGCGGACGGCGGCGAGGGAACGACAGAAGCGATTTGCGAAGCGCGCGAAGGGTCATGGTTGAAATGCAAAGCACACGATCCACTTGGTCGTGAAATCGAGGCGCGTTACGCGTGGATTGAAGACGGGAAACTGGCAGTAATGGAAATGAGCGAAGCTGCCGGAATGCGAAGGTTATCTGAAAGCGAACGAGATCCGGTTCGCGCGACCACGTTCGGTGTTGGTGAAATGATTTTGGACGCAGCCAGTCGAGGGGCGAACGAAATGATCATTGGCCTTGGCGGCAGCGCGACAAACGATGGCGGATCTGGGATGGCAAGAGCTTTGGGATTTCGATTCGATTACGAGCAGGAGCAAGAGCAAGAGCGAGAGCAAGAGAAAGAGAAAGAGAAAAAGAAAGACAGAGAATGCGTGACCGATTTGGTCGATCTCAGTCGGATCGAAAAGCCGCAAGATTTGAAGTTGCCGGAAATCATTGCCGCAGTTGATGTGCAGAATCCGTTGCTCGGCGAAAATGGCGCGACACGAGTATTTGGTCCGCAAAAGGGCGCGAGCGAGGATGAGCTCAGTGTCTTGGAACGGGCACTCACCAGGCTAGCCGACGTTGTCGCTGAGGAATTTCGTTTTGACTATCGCGACAGGCCCGGCGCGGGCGCGGCGGGTGGACTCGGATTTGGTCTGATGAGTTTCTGCGGCGCGACGATTCGGCCCGGTTTCGATGTCGTCGCGGAAGCCGTCGGGCTGGAATCAAAAATGAAAGGTGTCGATGTTGTTATCACGGGGGAAGGGAGTTTGGATCGGCAGACTTTGGAGGGGAAAACGCCGGCAAGCGTTGCGAGATTGGCACGAAAATTTGGCAAGAAAGTTTTCGCAATTGCCGGGCGCTATGACGGAAACGAACAGGTGCACGAGTTGTTTGATGAAGTCTATCAACTCGCGCGCTCCGGCATGAGCGAGAAGGAACAAATGAAGCGGGCGGGAGAATTATTGCGCGAGAAATCGCATGAGTTGGCACGTGATTTGTAGGGCGTTTGATTCGTTTGCGCCAGCAAACTCACCCTTCGGGCTTCCCGTCTATGTCGCGCGACTCCCGCCGGCTCCATTCTGTTAAACGCCGGGGCTTGGATTCGGCGTCTGACACAGACACCCTACAGACTGGCGCGCCCGGCAGCCGCGCCCTACCACTAGTAAAATTCGCGATATTGTTTTGCTGTTTCGACATAACTCCACGCCCACCGCGCGATATCCTTTTGTTCATCGAGGTTTAGTTGACGGCGGATTTTCGCCGGCGATCCCAGCACGAGTGATCCGGGAGGAATCTTAGTCCCGATTGTGACAAGAGCGTTTGCGCCGATGATCGAGCGCGCCCCGACTTCCACATCGTCGAGAAGGATGGCGCCCATGCCGACCAGCACTTCATTGTCGATTTTGCATGCGTGTACGATGGCAGTGTGACCAACGGTAACCAGTTCGCCCATGGTTGTTGGATAATCTGTGTCGACGTGAACGACGGCGTTATCCTGGATATTCGACCGCGGGCCGATAATGATGCGATTGATATCGCCGCGCAACACCGCGCCGTACCAAACGCTTGATTCCTCCTCGAGAATCACGTCGCCAATCACCGTTGCACCCGGAACAACCCAAGCGCAGGAATGGATGGTGGGACATTTTTTCAAACGCGCAGCGATACCGGCGTGCACGGTTGGAAGTGAGT
>Ga0193729_1000898_pt1 | contig 15469 bp, 17 predicted proteins | sample U1c2metaG_FD_143036 | JGI IMG/M metagenome (GOLD analysis project Ga0193729, IMG submission 143036) | Soil microbial communities from a riparian zone of the East river system, Colorado, United States - U1c2 | ecosystem: Environmental > Terrestrial > Soil > Riparian zone | place: USA: East River...
TTGCTAAAGCCACACCGGATGGCGAGCATCTAAATCTGACCTTGCAACGTGGCCGGACACAATGTCGGGCGCGTGAGCGTAGTGAGGGCGAAACAGTAACCGGCTGTTGCGCCACGTCCGTAACTTGTTGTTAACCGACATGGACCTGATCCAAATTTACCAATGTCTTTGCGACCGTACTCGGCTTCGCATCTTACATCTTCTGACGCGCTCGCCACTCTGCGTTTGCCACTTCCAGGACATTCTCGGTGAGCCACAGGTAAAAATCTCGAAGCACCTTAGGTTTCTTCGAAACCGGGAAATGGTTGTAGCAACGCGCGACCAAAATTGGATGATCTACACGTTGTCCAAAAAGCGGTCGCACGAGCTGGAGACAAATCTAAAATGTTTACAGGACTGCGTACACTCGGACGCAATGTTTGCACGCGACTTAAGGAAACTTGCGCGGCTACGCGAAAGCTGTTGCGAGCCGGCAGCAGTTTCCGCAACCAAGGAAAGACGAATAACAAGATCATGAAAAAGAAAGTCCTTTTCATTTGTGCGCAAAACAGTGCACGCAGTCAGATCGCCGCCGCGTTGCTTAATAAGATGTGCGGTGATTACTTCGAAGCCCATAGCGCCGGGCTCGAACCTGGCATCCTTAATCCTTTCGCTGTAGAAGCGTTAAAAGAAGTAGGAATCGACATTTCCCGTAACAAAACGCGATCGGTCTTCGATGTTTGGAAGTCGGCGCGCCACATATTTACGTATGTGGTCACAGTGTGCAGCGAGTCAGAAGCAGAAGCATGCCCAATTTTCGCCGGTGTGACTACTCGACTACACTGGTCGTTTGACGATCCTTCCAAGTTCACCGGCACGCACGAGGAGCGTTTGGAGAGAACTCGTCGCGTCCGCGATCAGATCGGTGCCAAGATCGATTCGTTCTGCGAAGAACATTGCGTTACCGACAAAGTGTGAAGAACCTTGCGGCGGAATTCATCGGGACATTCGCACTCGTCTTCGCTGGAACAGGCGCGATTGTGATCGACGAAACGACTGGAGGCACGGTTACGCATGTTGGCGTCGGGCTGACCTTCGGTCTGATTGTGCTCGCAATGATTTACTCAGTCGGCGACATATCCGGTGCGCACCTAAATCCTGCGGTAAGTCTTGGATTTTTCGCCGCGCGACGCTTTCCACTTCGCGAAGCCATCCCATATATCGGGAGTCAGTCCGCCGGAGCCCTGGCAGCCAGCGGCCTGTTGCACCTTCTTTTTCCGGAAAACAAGATGTTGGGCACGACAGTTCCTGCCGGGCCTGGAATCCAGTCATTTGTCCTTGAGCTGATTCTGACTGCAATTTTGATGTTTGTGATACTTGGCGTCTCGACCGGAGCGGCTGAGAAAGGCATCACCGCGGGGATCGTCGTTGGTGCCGTAATCGGGCTCGAAGCCATGTTTGCGGGACCGATTTGTGGAGCGTCGATGAATCCGGCCCGATCGCTCGGACCGGCCGTGATATCAGGCCACTTCCAACACGTCTGGATTTACCTCCTCGCTCCTGTGACCGGTGCTTGTATTGGCGTGTTGGGCTGCTGTTGTGTGCGGGAATCCGGATGCTGCTCATATACAGGCTCCCATCCCACCCAGGATGCGTGTGCTTCGGCAAGTTCAACGCTGAAGGCCAAACAGCTCAGTCAATGCTGATGCTGGCTGGGCACGTCGCGTCGCCCATCCGCGTGCCGCGGGCCTACGCGTCTTGCGCAAGAGGTGCTTACGGGGTCCGCAGGGAAACCGTGAGTCACATCGCTCGCGTCAATATAGTATCCGGTGATCGCATCGGCCGGATTGTTGGAAAGAGGGATAGTGCCTTGCCCAGGGCCTGTGCCCGCGCCCGGAACGTCGAACGTGGTGACGGCACCGTGCTTAGCACGCACGAAACCGTGATTGACGTCGCTCGCGTCCACGTACTCTCCCGTGACCACCCCTGACGCGTTGATGCCCTGGGGCGAGGTACCTTCGAACGGGCCTGTGCCCGCGCCCGGAACGTCGAACGTGGTGATAGTGCCGTCCGAGGCACGCACGAACCCATGATTTACATCATTCGAGTCAATGTAGTCTCCCTCAATCGCTCCGACCTGGTTGATCCCAAGCGGGAGTGTGCCTTGGAACGGGCCTGTGCCCGCACCCGGAGCATCGAACGTGGTGATGGTGCCGTCTGGAGCGCGCAGGACGCCGTGATACACATCGCTAGCGTCAAGGGAAGCTGCCGTGATCGCCCCGGCAGCGTTGAGTAAATAGCCGGTAAAAACAAAGGTGCCCTGGCCGGGGCCTGTGCCGGCGTTCGGAGCATCAAACGTAGTAATGGTTCCGTCCGGAGCGCGCAGGAAACCGTGAGCCACATCACCCGCGTCAACGTAGCGTCCCGCGATCGCCTCCTGCGGGTTGATGTTGCCAGCGAAGGTACCCTGGCCGGGACCTGTGCCCGCACCCGGAACGTCGAAGGTAGTGATGGCACCGTCCGGAGTGCGCAGGAAACCGTGAAACACACCGCTCGCGTCGTTGTAGTAGCCCGCGCTCGTGCCTGCCGGGTTGATGCTGAAGGGCCGAGTGCCCTGGCGGGGACCTGTCCCCGCGCCCGGAGCGTCGAAAGTGATGATGGCCCCGTCCCGAGTGCGCACAAAACCGTGAATCGCAGTGCCCGCGTCAGCGTAGCGTCCCGAGATCGTCCCTGCCGGGTTGATGGCGAACGTGATTGTGCCCTGGCCAGGGCCTGTACCCCCGCCCGGAGCATCGAATGTAATAATCGTAGGCCGCCGGCAAACAAAGGGCGTGTTGCTGAAATTCAGAAAGCCATCGTTCGTCCCATCGGACGCACTGGTCGCAGGCGTGCCCGGGGCGGGATTGGCCGCCTCAATCGTTTGCGACAGCGCAAAACAGGCGAAGAGAAGCGGAACGAGGAGGAAAATGCCCCCTAACGGCGAATACCTGATCGGGCCTCTTACCCAACGGATTATTGTCGATTTAAGATGAATGGGCTTTTTCATATGCTTTGTTTCTGTTGATGGTAATAGTTGTTTTCCCTTTACAAACGGATTCTGGAGCGCGCGCTGCACGGAATCTGAATTTTTCTCGCTGCTTGCTTTTCTTCTTGCGGGCTTGATAGAAACTGGTGATGTGAAGGCGCTGGCAGGGAACGAGTGTCGTCAGAGCGATTTGTTTCCTCCGACTCACTGGAGCGTGGTTCTCGCGGCCGGAAGAGGCGAGGCGGAACCGGAAGTTGCGCAAGCCGCGCTAGCGGAGCTCTGCCAAATATATTGGGCGCCCCTTTACAGTTTCGTGCGCAGCCGCGGGTACACCGTGCACGATGCGCAGGATCTCACGCAGAGCTTTTTCGCCTACCTGTTGGAACATAAAATTTATGCCCGCGTCGACCGGCAGAAAGGTAAGTTCCGTTCATTTCTGCTCGCCTCCCTAAAAAATTTTCTTGCGCACGCTTCCGACCGCGAACGGACGCTCAAACGCGGCGGCGGACAAAATTTCCTTCCTCTGCATGAAGAGCAGATCGAAAATGCGGAGTCGCTTTTCCAGACACATAGTTCTACGAGTAGTGCAGATCGAGTCTTCGATCGCAGCTGGGCAGCTGCATTGGTCACCGCTGGACTGGAACGGCTCGCGGCAGATTACAAAGGTGAGTCCAAGGAGAGGCTCTTCAAGGAATTGAGAGCTTTTCTTGGCGGTGGCGCTGGCCCGCCACCGCCTTACGCTGAGCTGGCGGTTCATCTGGGGATGACTGAATCAACACTTCGCAGCCACGTCACTCGCCTCCGAGCGCGTTATCGGGAAGCGTTGCACGCTGAGGTACGCCGAACGGTGGAGACTGAAGCACAAGCGGAGGAAGAGCTACACGTGTTACTCCGTGTGTTAACGGAAAATTAAGAAATACGCGCCATGGCAACACCACTACCATCAGCAAGCACGGTTTGCTGGGCATGCGGCGAGCCGTTGGACGCGAAGGGCGACTGCGTGGCTTGTTTCCTCCGGACCGCCTTAGACGAATCAGTCGTCGAAACCAAGCAGCTTCCCTCGTTAGTCTTTGGCGACTTCGAGGTAGAGCAACGCTCAGACGGCTTTTACTGGGAACTCGGTCACGGCGCCATGGGGACGACCTATCTCGCGGTCGACAAAGTGTTGCGTCGGAGGGTCGCTCTGAAGGTCATCGAGGTGCCGGCGGTTCCGACCAGTCGAGACGCACAAGCCGTACGCGAACGTTTTTTACGTGAAGCCCGCGCCGCGGCCGCGCTCCGACATCCAAACGTTGCTGCTGTTTACCATTTCGGCGCTTCGCGAGATGGCACTCATTGCTATTATGCAATGGAGTTGGTCGAGGGCGAAACTTTGGAAGCTCTCGTACGAAGGGACGGTCCGCTTAACTCAAAGGTGGCCCTGGAAATTGCAATCCAAATCACGCAGGCATTGATGGCTGCAACGGCCCACGGTTTGATCCATCGGGACCTGAAGCCGGGCAATATCATGTTGACGCGCAGTGGAACTGACGCGGCGGAGCTGCAAGCGAAGATCATCGATTTCGGTTTGGCCAAGGCGGTCGCGGATGCCGGAGGAGAGATGGACATCACCCACGGTGGATTCGTCGGCACACCGAATTTCGCGAGCCCTGAGCAATTCGAAAGCGGGCCGGTCGATGTCCGTTCCGACATCTACTCGTTAGGCGCCACGCTCTGGTTTGCGCTCACTGGGGAAACGCCATTTGCCGGTCGGAACATTGAGGAAATTCGCCGCGCTCAGAAGTTGGCGGCACTTCCCACCGAACAACTGAAGGCAGCACATGTTCCGCCTCGTCTAAGGTCGCTGCTTAAATCCTTGCTCGCACTGGAGCCAGCGGGCCGGCCTGGCGTACACGATCTGGCAGCGAGACTGCGGGGTTGCTCCGGCCAGGCAAGCAATGTGCGCCGCATCCGCTTCGCCATCGCATCCACCGTTATCCTAATTCTCGGCGCGTCTGCTTTCTTCATTTTTCATTCTCTGCGTACGCATCCGGTCGCTGTCGGATCTGTTTCGAATCCGGCGGTGCTCGAGAAAAGCGTTGCCGTGCTGCCTTTTGACAATCAGAACCGTGATCCAGACATCGATTACCTATCTGACGGTATCACTGAAAGCATCATTCACAGCCTTTCGCAGCTGTCGCAACTCAAGGTGATGGCGCGCAGCACGGTCTTTCAATACAAGGGCAAAGAGGTTGATCCGCGAAAGGTTGGACACGACCTCGGCGTAGGGGCTGTGGTAATGGGCAGGCTGCTGCAGCAAGGCGACAACCTGACGATCCGAACAGAACTGGTGAATGTTTCAGATGGAACGGAAGTGTGGGGACAACAATACAATCGCAAGGTCGCCGACGTATTCGCGGTGCAGGAAGAGATCGCGAAAGAGATCTCCGAGAAGTTGCGCTTGAAGTTGAGCGGCGCCGAGCGTCAGCAGCTTGCCAAGCGCCCAACGGAGAACCTTAAAGCTTTCCAGTATTACATGCAGGGACTCTCGTTTGCCCAACGTCGCACCCGCGAAGATCTGCTTACCGCCATAAGCTACTACGACAGGGCAATAGAAGAAGATCGCAACTATGCGCTCGCCTACGCGGGCTTTGCTGACGCCTATGCGAATCTTGGCGCTTACGGCTACATTGCGCCCATTGACGGTACGCGCAAAACCGAAAAGGCAGCGCGCGAAGCCGTAACGCTTGATGAGAACTTGGCCGAAGCTCACGCCGCACTAGCTCTAGCTCACATCGCATTCGCGCCATCCAATTTTCAGTTGGGTGATCGAGAACTGCGCCGTGCCATCGAACTCAGCCCGAGCTTGGCATTAGCCCATAGCTATTTGGGATTTTCGCTCGTGCGGCAGGGGCGTCTCGATGAAAGCCTAGAGGAAATGTTGAAAGCTCGCGAACTCGATCCGCTTTCACCAATTATCGCACGCCAAGCCGCTATGCCTTACCATCTCAAGCGAGATTATTCCAGAGCCCTTGAGTTGCTGCGGCAGGCCAATGAGCTAGGCCCACCGTTTACCACGACATGGGAGATAGGAGTGTACATCCAAAACAAGTTGTTCAACGAAACGCTGGCGGAATTGGAAAAGGCTAAACGAGCGAGAAAGGGCGACCCCATTTTGATTTACGATATGGGAATGATCTACGCGGCGCAAGGGAAGCGCGCAGAAGCCCTCCAGATCATCAAAGACTTGGAAGGGATATCAGGCGCGAGTTTGAGCCAGGCACATTTAATCGCCAAAATCTATGCCACCTTGAACGAGAAGGAGATGGCGCTTTCATGGCTGGAACGCGGCTTAACAACGGGAGCGATCGGAGTTTTTTATAAAGACGAGCCAGTGTGGGATCCAATCCGCGGCGACCCGCGCTTCACCGACGTCGTGCGGCGCACGGGGATCTCGTTGTGAACCCGGAGAAATTCCTGATCGAGCTCAAACGGCGCAACGTTTACAAGGTTGCGATCGCCTACGCTGTCGTCGCGTGATTGCTCATGCAGATCGCGGGTCAGTGCTCGTGGCTCAGGGACCGACTTTGAAGCGGGCGTAAATTAGTTGGGTCAATTCTGATTTTGGCGCGCATCTTCGCGCTGCCATGGCAATTTTCCTTCGATTTCCAATTGCAATGACAAACTCAGGAACGTGCGGATTAGCACGATCATTCCCAGGACGACCACATTTTGCAGAGTCGGCGCGACAACGACGGTCCGAATGATGTCGCCAGCAATGAGAAACTCGAGACCGAGCAGAATTGCGCGCCCCACGTCCTGTCGGTAAAGCGAATAATAATTGCCTCTGTCGTGTGAACGATCCCGCAGGCGCGGGACGAGTCGTAAAGTGGCAACAATCATGCCACCGGCCACAATGAATACCCCCACGCCATCCACGCTAGTGCCGACCACTTCCATGATGTGCCGAAAATATTCCATGGCAGCGTTCATAGCCGAAAAGCGTGCCGACTTTCAACGTTGTTTGTGAGCAACGCGTTGAAGAGTGGCCGCGGCGACCGTTCCACCTTCGCACGCCTATCCTTCAAGAATCATTTTTCGAACCACGGCCGTGAGGCTCAATGCTTCGACCGCGATTTGCGTAACTGGCAATCGGGCCATGTCGCCGAGTCGGGCGCGTTTAGCGGGCTCATCGGTGCGGGAAATGGTGCCCCGGCATCGGGCACGCCGATGCGCTTGTTTACCCAGTGCGCCTGATAGGCCCATGCTGGGAGCGGCGCGGCCTTCGGCGTACACGACCAGTTATTGAAGTGGAGGTTCACAAGATAGAAGGTCCGCTTCAGCTTCCGGAGCACTTCGACCATCTTCGGATCGTCGAAGCCGTGCATCTCCATCGTGAACTGAGGGATCGACGCCAGCAGGTCCTCCGGGGCTGCGAGTAGCGAATCCCATTCCCCACCCTCAATGTCCATCTTGATGATCAGGCGCCGGCCGGTGTCGCCGTTCTTCCTGATCTGGTTTTCCAGCGTGTCGAAAAGATGCGAGCCCCTGTAGCCGCTGCGATTGCCGACACATTCGTTGTGAAACACGAACGTGCCGCCGTTGCAGGTTGGCCGGGCAGGATCAAAACAGTCGTACTGATGCACCGGGACGTGATACCGGCGCGATAGCTCGCATCCCCAGTCGTCGTTCCCGCCAACGCCGTACGAGTATGCTGCATCGAGCGGCTCAATCAGATTCTCGCACATCAGGTATCCGCCATCGTTGGCGCTGCCGAAGCGCTTCAACGTACAATTCTTCAAGGCGACCGGTTGGAGTTCCGCAAGAATCGTCTCGCGCAGCTTGCGCGCCGCGGCCCGGCGCACGACATCGCCAATCGCAATGGTGGCCGCTGCCGCGAAAGCGATGATGACAAGCGCGATGCGAATAGCATGTCGTCTCATAAAAGCGTCTTGCATCGATCGCGGCGCATTAAAACCATTCTTACGCTAGTGATCCTGCCGAGCATCTGTCTCGGCTAAGAAGGTGTACCTTCCAGAACGACACATGCGACTGCGTGATGCTCGGTATGGCTAAGCGTAACGAGTGCGGCAGTCACTCGGCGTCGTGTCGCGAGTTCCTTGGCCGGCCCGGATAAAACGAGGAATGGTTCGCCGCTCGGCTTTTTTTGGATGTCGATGTTGCGCCAACCCATCGCTTTGCCGATGCCAGTGCCGAACGCCTTCGAAACAGCCTCTTTTGCCGCGAAACGCGCAGCCAGATGGCGCGCCGGGAATTTCATCGACATCGAGTATTCAATCTCGCCGTCGGTGAAAACACGTTGGAGAAAACGATCGCCAAATCGATCGATGGATCGCTGAATCCGCGCGCACTCGACAAGATCGACGCCAGTACCGATCACGCTCATCCGGGATAATTTTTCATCGCCGCGAGCATTTCTTTCACCGCAGTTTCAAGCCCAACCCAGACCGCCCGCGATATGATGGAGTGCCCAATGTTAAGCTCCGTCAAACACGGAACCTGATGGATGAGTTCTATATTTTTGTAATTGATTCCATGACCGGCGTTGACCTGGAGATGTGATTCCGCCGCGGCGCGCGCGGCGGCCCGCAGTTGTTCGAGTTCTTCTTTTTGAATCTTTTCCGTGAACGCGTTGGCCAGGCTGCCTGTATGCAGTTCAACCATTTCCACGCCTAGCTCGGCTGCCGCATCGACTTGCTCCAACGTAGGATCGATAAACAAGCTGACTTTTATGCCGGATGTTTGAAGCCTTTTTACGGTGGGTTCTAATGTCTTTCGATGGGCGATGACATCGAGGCCTCCTTCGGTGGTAATCTCCTCGCGTTTTTCCGGGACAAGACAGACTTCATCGGGCACGATACGAAGTACAATATCGATAATCTCCTCCGTATTGCCCATCTCCAGATTCAGTTTGGTCATGATGTTCTGGCGCAGCCGCTCAATATCTCGGTCTTGAATGTGGCGGCGATCGGCACGCAAATGAGCCACGATCCCGCCGGCCCCTGCTCGCTCACACATTCGCGCTGCGACCATCGGATCAGGCTCCGCGTTTTTGGATTCCGGCATCGTCGCATACCGCGCCTGCCGCAGCGTTGCTACGTGATCGATGTTGACGCCCAAGCGCAGACCGCTCATTTGATTTGGAAAATTTCGCGAATTAATCGCGGCCAAATAGGACTCACTCAATCAGCCTGAGCAAGTCAGAAACAAACAAAATCGTAAACCGCCGCTGTCATTCTGAGCGAAGCGAAGAATCTCAGACTGTTTCCGCCACGACGGCAAACAACACCGGTCAGAGATGTTTCGCTTTCGCTCAACATGACAGAACCGATCCAGAGTGGAACTTAGGTTGCCATAGTGCGCAGCTCGAATATGTGAACTCTATTTTAGCGATCGTTGGGGCTTGGCGTATTAGGCGTCTGATTTGTCGATTGTTGACCGCTGGTTTCTGACTTCGCCTTCTTTAACGCTTTTTTAGATTTTCGATGGACCGTCTTGGCAGTTTCTTTCGTTTTCTCGCCTACGGTTTCAGCTGTTTCCTTGGTCTTTCGGCCGACAGTCTCGGCAGTCTCCTTGGTCTTTTCGCCGACTGTCTCAGCGGCTTCCTTGGTTTTCTTGCCCGCGGTTTCAAGTCCGTTTTTGACCGTCTCCCCTGCTTTTTTCGCTCCGTGCTTCACCTCTTCCACAGTCCCTTCCTGCCCAAGAGCAACGAGCGCCGTCGTCGCGACCAAAGTGATAATCAGGCTAATTATTTTCATGACTGGCTCCTTTTCATTTGTTTTCCCTGTACATAGAAAACGGATGAGGCGCCCTGACCAGGTGCATCGGGCGGCCTCCACGCGACGGCACACGATTCCGTCAACTCTGGCTACACTGTTTTGCAGCATATGCGCCCATAGAGCGACGCAAGCTTCGACAGCGGGACACCGAAAATGTAAAGCGTGGCGATCAATCCGTAAGCCAGAGTCAAACGCACCCGTCCAACCGTTTCATAGCGTCGCGGGCTCGCCAGGATCCGTTTTTGGCTGCATATCACGCGACCGCGCCGCCGAAGCAGGCGAAAAAACTCCACGTCTTCCATCAGAGGCACTTCTGGAAAGCCACCAACCTCCAGGAACGCCGTGCGCCGACAGAACAGCCCATGGTCGCCACACCGCATTCGCAGCAGGATTCCGGCATAATGCGCAACGCCGTCCGTCAATCGATAAATGGAGCTTCGCGGCAGACGAATTCGGAAAAAACCTCCCGCGGCCTTCGGGTCATTCATGATCTGCTCGATCTCCTGCAAACATCCCCGCGGAACTTCGGCATCAACATGGACAAACCAAAGGACGTCACCGCGCGCGACGCCTGCCCCAGCATTCATTTGTATTGCTCGATTGCGCTCGCTTACCACAAGCTGATCGCAAAAGCCCGGCGCGAGATCAGCCGTGCCATCGGTGCTTCCGCCATCCGCGACGATAATTTCAGCGCCAGCCGCCCGCTCGCGCAGGTGCCGTAGAAATGGGCGTATAAGTGACGCCTCATTAAGGACCGGCACAATGACTGAGAACTTCGTACGCATGATTTTCACCAAATCGGCTTCCAGGGATATTGATTCAAGGAATAGAATCGTCGTGTGATGCCGCTCGCAACAAGAGCATTACGAACGCGTTTGCTCTTTTAACCAGCGGACCTAGAAGGCTAGCGAAGCATCCACACAACCATCAACAAACGAAGCGAAAATGGAGGATCCATATGTTTTCAAGACTGATTATTGCGGTAGCCATTGCATTATTCTTCACGCCGGCGGCAACTATTTTCGCCCAGGAACATCCCGAGCATCCAAAGAAAAGTGCAGAGCATCCCAAGGAAGGCGCGGAAAAACAGGTCAGTACGGCTGATATTTCAGCCGGCATCAAGCAAAATATTGATGCGCAAAGCAAGAAGGGCAGTGATGGGAAATTTCACGTCGACTACCAAGGGCAAGATCTGGCTCTGGATCTAATAAAAGTACACGATGATCGATTGCAAGACCTCGGCAGCGGGAAATACTTCGCCTGCGTGGACATGAAGGGAGCGGACGGTAAGACTTACGACATTGATTTCTTTCTGACCGGACCACCAAGCGAAATGAAAGTCACCGAGACGTCGGTTCACAAGATCGACGGCAAGCCGCTTTACAATTGGAAAGAAGAGAACGGCACGTGGCACAAAGTGCCGGCGAGCTAACCTTGCAAACGGATCCTGATTGCTGTGCGGCTTCTGACTATACCGGTATTTTTCCTGGCGGCCGCGGTTGTGACCCGCGCTGCTGACAATCCAGGCATCATCAAAGGAACGGATCAATTCGAATTCGTCTATCAAGTTAAACTTCCACAGATCAAAGGCGACGCGCGCGTCTGGGTCCCGCTGGCAAAGACCGATGCTTTTCAAACTGTGACCGAAGAAAAACTGAGCATCCCAATGAAATGGGAAAAGGTGCAGGACCGCGATTACGGCAATGATATTTGCGTGATCTATCCGCAGCCTGCGGATAGCGGGAAAACGGTCGAGATCCGCTACCGCGTCGTCCGCAAAGAGAAGGTCTCCTATTCCGCAACCGGAGCGGAAGCTGCGCATTACCTTCGCCCGGAAAAGCTGGTGCCCATCAACGAAACCTTCAGGACGCTTGCTCAGAAAGCGACGGCGGGAAAAACCGATGATCTTGAACGCGCCAAAGCGCTTTACGATCACGTTATAGGCCGAATGCGCTACGACAAATCAGGTACTGGCTGGGGTCGCGGTGATGCTATGTACGCCTGTGACGCGCAAACGGGTAACTGTACTGATTTTCATGCCTACTTCATTGCATTGGCGCGCAGCATCGGCATCCCGTCGCGCTTTGCCATAGGCGCTACTATTCCTGCTGACAAAAACGAGGGTACAATCGACGGCTATCATTGCTGGGCTGAATTCCTGGCAGATGGTCGCTGGGTTCCTGTTGACATCAGCGAAGCATGGAAGAATCCAAAGCTGGCGAATTACTATTTCGGGCATAACCCGGCTAATCGTTTCGAACTAACCAAGGGGCGCGACCTGATCGTCGATCCCGAGCCTGCGAGCGGCCCGATTAATTTTCTCGCCTACCCGCTGTTGGAGATGAATGGCGAAATAGTAAAGCCTGAGACGACGTTCACGTTCCGGCGCATCGGCGCGTGAAGTACTGACAAACTAACGCCAACGCGCTCTTATTCTCTCTTATCTTGCTCATACTCGGGCTCGTATTCAATACTGGCTCCGAAGAGTAAGAATAGGAGTAAGAGGGATACACTTAGGTATTTTACCAGCCATGCCTCCAAGGATTCCTTTGATGGACTATGTCGGCAGGCCATTGCTGGCTTGCATGTTCATTGTGCTGCTCTTGCTGCAATGGCGCTTCCCGCTGCGTCGCCAGCATTTTAGCGTGGTGCACCGACTGGTGCGCAATTTTGTGCTCTCAATTCCGGGCTTCGCCATCGTCCGTCTCGCCATGCTCCCAATCCCGATCGCCGTCGCGATGTGGGCACAACAGAAACATATCGGTTTGTTAAACTGGCTTGCTGTGCCTTCGTGGGGTGCTGTGATCGCAACGTTTCTGCTGATGGATTACGCCTACTGGTGGTGGCACTGGGCCAACCATATGGTCCCGCTTTTCTGGCGTTTTCATAACGTGCATCACACCGATCTTGATCTCGATGTAAGCACGGCCGCGCGATTTCATTTTGGCGAGATGATTTTCTCCATCGGATTTCTCTCGCTTACAGTGATGATCTTTGGCGTCGCACCGATAATGCTCGTCGCATTCTTTGTCACACTTGAAACTGCGACCCTCTTTCATCATTCCAACTGGCGCCTTCCAATCAAACTTGAGCGCGTTTTGAACTTGATCATCGTCACACCGCGCATGCACGGGATTCATCATTCGATCGTGCAGCGGGAAACCAATTCAAATTGGGGCACGATCTTTTGCTGGTGGGACAAACTTCATCGCACGCTGCGCCGAGACGTGCCGCAGGACGCCGTTACTATTGGCGTCGCAGCGTATCGTGAGGAACACGAACTCACACTAGGGAAACTCCTGACAATGCCATTCCGTGGCCAACGCCCGTGGCGCTTGCCCAGCGGCGACATCCCGGAACGCGAGGCGCAACCTGCAGAAAAGCTCGCTGAGTAGCTCCGGATTCATAATCGCATTGATTCGCGGCTCTGAAACCCCAGTCTTTTCAGCAAGAAGCAGTTTGCTACACTTCCAGTCAGGATGATCGGCCCGGATTGCCAGAGAGTTTTGGCCGGGCAGCATAAGTGATGAATCGCTTCGCTGAGAAACTGGATGCTCATACTCTCTCGCTTCGCCGAGCGCGTCCTGAGATCCTTCAAGTGAACGTAGGCAAGCTTTGCAATCTCACTTGCATGCACTGTCACGTTAACGCGGGGCCAAAGCGCAAGGAGATTATGACGCGTGAGACGGTCGATCGGATCACCGATTGGCTGGCAAAGACCGACATTCCAATCGTCGATCTCACTGGCGGTGCGCCGGAGATGATTCCCAATTTTCGCTATTTCATTGAACAGGTGACATCGCTACGACCGCAACGGCACATCATCGACCGCTGCAATCTGACAATTTTGCTTGAGCGCGGTTACGAAGATCTAAGCGAATTCCTGGCGATGAACAACGTCGAGATCATTGCTTCGATGCCGTGTTACTCGGCGAAAAACGTAAACGCGCAACGCGGCGAAGGCGTTTTTGAGGATAGTATCGCTGCGCTCCGATTGCTGAACTCGTTAGGCTACGGAATCCAGCCGGAACTACCGTTGCACCTCATTTATAATCCAGTGGGAGCATTTTTGCCGCCGTCACAAGACAAACTTGAAGCCGATTATAAGCGCGAACTTACTGCGCATTTCGGCATTGTTTTCAATAAACTTTACACGATCACGAATCTTCCGATTGGCCGCTTCGCCAGTTATCTCCAGCACAATAACAAGCTCGAGGAATATATGGAGTTGCTGATCGAGGCCTTTAATCCCGCCACCATCGAAGGACTTATGTGCCGCAACACCATCAGCGTCGGCTGGCGCGGCGAAGTTTACGATTGCGATTTCAATCAGCAGCTCGGGATGCAGTGGTCCTCCAATGGAGGGAACGAGCCGCTTTTTCTTTGGGATATCGATCCGGATTCGCTCGAAGGCCGCGAGATCATGACCGGTGATCATTGCTTTGGTTGCACCGCGGGCGCGGGCTCAACCTGCAGCGGCGCCATTGTGGACGACTAGGTCGACACAGCTGAATTATGCAGACCGTCCTTCTACAGCAACAGGCCGTTGGAGTCATGAAATCGCCCTACCGTTTGCCGGGTGCTGCCGATCTATGGCTCCGGTTAATTTGCGTGTTCTTTTATGTAGCGAGTAGCTCGGCACAACAGGAGCTACCAGTATGCCACATAATCACTACCGGCGGCATGATCGCAATGAAGATCGATCCTGTTAAGAACGCGCCTGTTCCCACTCTATCTGGGGAGGATCTTGTGGCCACGATTCCCGGGCTACGAAAGATGGCAAAAGTCGAGGTAGAAGATCTGTTCAACGTAGCGGGTGCACATATGGATCCAGAGCGCTGGGCTTCCATATATGAGGCTGTCACCAAAGCACTGGCTCGACCAGAGGTTGCAGGAGTGATTGTGACACATGGTACCGACACCTTGGAGGAGACGGCCTACCTTTTAGACCTCACAGTCTCAAGCGAGAAGCCAATTGTGTTGGTTGGCGCACTGCGGAATGCTTCCGAACAAGATTTCGATGGACCTCGCAATCTTCTGAATGCGGGTCGCGTCTGTGTGTCACCTCAAGCGCGCGGCAAGGGAGCGATGATCGTGTTGAACAACCAAATCAACGCTGCACGAGAAGGTACCAAGACGCACGCTTCAGACGTTGAGACGTTCAAATCCGGGGACTTCGGGTTCCTGGGCACAGTTGATCAAGATCGGGTAATTTTCTCGCGCGTACCTTCGCGTCGTCAGCACATCACGCTCAACGATGAGCGGCTGCCCCGTGTTGACATTATCTCCATGTACACCGGCGCGGACGGGAGTCTGGTCCGTGCGGCCATGGCAGGAGGAGCAAAGGGCGTTGTGATCCAAGCGTTCGGATTGGGCAACGTCAACATTCCGATGTTCGACGCTATCAAGGAAGCGATCGACAACGGCATTGTGATCGTCATTTCGACGCGCGTACCAAATGGTCGAGTGCTGCCCAGCCATGGATACAAGGGTGGCGGCAAAACGCTCAAAGACGCGGGCGCAATCTTTGCCGACAACCTTTCACCACAGAAAGCCAGAATTCTACTGATGCTTGCGCTTCAGACGACGTCTAATCGCGAGGAAATTCAGAAGCTGTTTGATCGATAGCCGAAGCCTAAGGTTTGGATACGACAACAACGCGTCCTGCCGTCGTTAGTACGAATTC
>Ga0193729_1000899_pt1 | contig 15449 bp, 11 predicted proteins | sample U1c2metaG_FD_143036 | JGI IMG/M metagenome (GOLD analysis project Ga0193729, IMG submission 143036) | Soil microbial communities from a riparian zone of the East river system, Colorado, United States - U1c2 | ecosystem: Environmental > Terrestrial > Soil > Riparian zone | place: USA: East River...
AATCGTTCTTCGGCATTGGCGTGCTCGTAGAGCAGGGACAATTCGTCTTCCGGGTGGGCGACGACCTTTTTCTTGTGGTAGCGGGGATATTCCTTTTTCTTCAGCAGCCTACTTACGCCGAACTCCTTCAAGAATATTGCGACGTAGCCGACCTTGTTGCTACAGGTGCGTTTAGGATTGGAGTTTCTGCGAATGGGCAACGGCTGCTTGCGGAGCCAACCCATGAAGTCGAGTATGTCCTGCTTGGTCACGTCTTCGACGCACGGCTTCTTGCAGGTTTGGACGAACGGGTCGACGCCAGTGCGGTAGGTTCGGATGCTTTTGGCGTCTAGCCCCCGAGCTTCGAGGTTGGTGAAGTATCTCTCGGACGCCTGCACCAGCGATGTGCTCTTCGTGATGGCTGCCGGCTGTAATGCCGTGTATTCGGGTTGGTCAACGAGCTTGCTGCGCATCCGCTGCGCTTCGAGCGGTCGGCGCCAGCTTCGATCCAAGATTTTTTGTAACGGATGCAGTAGGAGCCTTCTTCGTGCTTCTCTTCTTGTGCACCGACGACGATAACGTGGGGCTTGACCTTCCCGTTGGAGTAGAGCGCTGCTCGGCAGTAACGCCACTTGCCGCTGATCTTGATGTGCTTGTAAAGCTGGAACTTTGGTTGGGGCATCTGATTTCCTCGCTTTGGCCTAATACTGGCTTTTTGCGAAGCCCTCAGATTGCGTAGAAAACTTTCGTAGAAAATTTTCTTTCGGCGCCTAACCCCTTGTTTTTCTTGCCATTAAAAAAAAATGGCGGAGAGGGTGGGATTGGAGCCCAGCTAGCCTAAGAAATTTCCATCAATACTGATAAATCTTAGCCCTCTTTGTTGTCAACAAAGAAAGCGGTCGTGGGGAGCCGAATCGAGGTTTTCCCATCAACGATGGGAAATCTGCTACTTGCGATTTGGCGCGATGTCTTAGGAAGGCTTAGGAAGTCCGAAGCTTGGGAAGCTCCCGTTCTGCCACTGAACTACGCCCGCCGGTTGCTCCTGATTCCAATCATACTAGGAAATGGATTTTGCGAACAGCGGGTTTGCGATAACTGTGGATTCGCCGCTGGCCGTTGCGGATCTCGCATCGCAAAGAGCCCGGCCTCTTTTGAGAAGCCGGGCTCGGTGTTAATTTTTGTTGTCGTTGCGAAGGACCGTCGCGAGCTGAGCTCTCTAACGGGCTCCGATGGCGGGATCGGTCATGCTGGGCCTGCCGTTTTCCAGGTGGCCTGCGAGTTGTCTCGCGAAACTGGAATCGGATTCCGCGGTAACCGTGAGGTCGTACCAACCGAAAGAGCTGTGCAGCTCGCTCTCGAAGGTTGCGCTGTGGCCCGAGTGCACGGTGCGGGTTTGCGCTTTGCCCGAGTAGGCATTGAGAATGGAAACTTTCTCTGCGATCGATCCGTGGTTTTGGATGTGCAGCGTCACGCCTTCTCCGTCTTTGTCGAACGTGGCGCGCACCGTCAGGTTGGCGCTGCCGGACCGCAGGCCGCCTGTGAAGGTGCGCAGAAAACCATTCGGGCCAGAGACAGCCAGATCGTAGGAAGTTGCGCCGGTAGCGCCGAACACATCGGAAACTTCATCGCCGGCAGCCACCGTGTACGTTCGCGGCGAAGTTCTACCGTCAGCAAAGCGAACTTGGAACGCCGCGCCGGCTTTTCCCTCGTTGCGGAAAGCAAGTTCGATGCCACCTTCCGCAAAGTTGAGCTCTCCATCCACATGCAGATCGTATGGCAATGCGCGGGCAGGACGGACGCCCGGCTCTTGTGCCGGCAGCGTCTGGCTTGACGGCACTGCCGGTACGTAATCGGGATAACGGTCCGTATTGGGCGGCTGATAGGACGCGGTGCTGGGCAGCGCCACTACGGCGTCATTCGGTGAAGCGAAGTTGAACGCCGTGGTCAGATCGCCGGTGACGGTGCGGCGCCACTTGGTGATGTTCGATTCGGAAACGCCGAAGCGGCGCTCGACGAAGCGAATCAGCGAAGTGTGATCGAAGACTTCGGAGTTGACCCATCCGCCCTTGGACCACGGCGAAATAACGATCATCGGCACGCGCACGCCCAAGCCGTACGGCCCGGGCACGTAGGTTGCATTTCCCGCGAACAATTCATTTTCGGTGCCCACCGTGGAAATACCCTGGGCGCGCGATGGTGGCGGCGTGGGCGGAACGATGTGGTCGAAGAAGCCGTCATTCTCGTCGAACATATAGAAGACCACCGTCTTGCTCCACATTTCCGGGTTGGCGGTGAGCCCATCAAGCATTTGCGAGACGTACCATGCGCCGTAATTCGGCGGCCAGTTGCCATGCTCGGTGTACGCTTCCGGCGCCACGATCCACGAAACCTGCGGAAGCTGATTATTCCTCACGTCCTGGCGGAAAATATCGAACAGCGTGCCGGTCTTCAGAATATTTGTTCCGGTGCGCGCCTTTTGCGCCAGCGGACTGCTGTCCGGAGCGTTCTGATATTGATGGAAGTACAGCAACGAATTGTCGCCGTAATTTCCGATGTACGGGCGGCCGCCGGTCCAGCCCCAGAAATCAGCGGCGTCCAATCCTTCTCCAATGTCTTGATAAATCTTCCACGAAATTCCTGCGCTTTCGAGACGCTCCGGATAGGTCGACCAGCCGTAGCCAGCTTCCGCGTTATCGATGACCGGTCCCTCGCCGCTGCCATCATTGCCGACCCAGCCGGTCCACATGTGATAGCGGTTCGGATCCGTTGGCCCCAGCAACGAGCAGTGGTAGGCATCGCAAACGGTGAAGGCATCGGCCAGCGCGTAGTGATACGGAATATCTTTGCGAGTGAGATAGGCCATCGAAGTCGTGCCCTTGTTGGGCACCCACTGGTCATACGTTCCGTTGTTCCAAGCGCTGTGCGTGGTGTCCCAATCGTGAGCGGTGTCTTCGATGAATGTCAGGCCCAGATCGGTTTTGTCCGGACGAAACGGCAGCACGAAGCCATCCGGATTACTCGCGTCCGGTTGATGAAACACATTCTTGCCGGAGGGGAGTTTTACGGCGCGGGGATCGCTGAAGCCACGCACGCCGCGCAACGTTCCAAAATAATGATCGAAGGAGCGATTTTCCTGCATCAGGAAAACCACGTGTTCCACATCCTGAATGCTGCCGGTGCGGTTATTGGCGGGGATTCCCAAAGCGCGCGTGATGCTTGCGGGAAATGCAGCCGAAGCTGCGGCAGTGGTTAGAAATTTCAGAAATTCTCGACGATCGGCGCTCATTTGAACTCTCACCTCTCTGGATTTTGCGTGGCGGTAGTTGCGAGCGCGAGAGTATGCGAGCGCTCATTTCGCGGGCATGACAATTAAATTAGGATTGTGTGACTCGCCGACGAAAACCTTTGGACCAGGCGATCACCACGCAATTTTTTTCGCTCTATCTAAACAAATATTAAGGTGGGAGCCGCGAGATCTCGTTTTTTATCGGTGCAGCGCGCTGAAATCGCGCTATTCACAATTCTTCAACATCCAGTTCTCCGAACTGTAACAAACAACACCTATTGTGAAGGCCCTGGTTTGGCGCTTACCCGGCGTCCTCGCATATCAGCAATCGAAAAGGAGAAATTCTTGAAGCATAAAATTGCAGCACTCATGCTCAGTTTTGCCCTGTTTGCATTCGTCGCGCCCTCGCGCGCGGATGACGAACTGCGCGGCAAGAAAATCAAACACGTATTGTTGATCAGCGTGGACGGTCTGCACGCGCTGGATGTCGCCAATTACGTGGCTGCTCATCCCAACTCCGCGATGGCCCGCTTGGCCGGTCATGGCGTAACGTACAGCAACGCTCGCACTCCGGCGAATTCGGATTCCTTTCCAGGATTGTTGGCGCTGGTCACCGGCGGCTCACCAATCAGCCACGGACTCTTTTACGACGTCAGTTACGACCGCACCATCTACGCTCCGTCCAACACTTCGTGTTCGGGCGGTGCGGGAAGCATGATGGTCTTTGACGAATCCATCGATAAATACAATGCCGCGACGGTTTCGTTGAACGTGATCGATCCAAGCACGCTGCCGAATCACATCAACAGCGATGGGCAGTGCCGCAGACTGTTCCCGCACAACGCCATGCGCAGCAACACTATTTTTGAAGTGGTGCGCAGCCATGGTGGACACACCGCCTGGGCCGACAAACATCCCGCCTACGATCTGGTAAACGGGCCATCCGGCAAAGGGGTGCAGGATTTGTTCACGCCGGAAGTCACCAACAACAACGGCTTCGACAATACCGTGAGTGTGGTCTGCACCGTGGCCAACGATCAGCTCAAAGTGAACGCAGTCTTGAATGAAATTCGCGGCTCGCGTCACGACGGCACTCCTGGACCTGGTGTTCCCGAAGTGTTTGGCATGAACTTTCAAGCGGTCAGCGTGGGACAAAAGCTCGAGAAAGATAACTCCGATGGCAGCTGCACTGCGGACACGCAATTCACCGGACAGCGGGGCGGTTATCTCGATGGCTCCGGCGCTCCCACCGCCGTGCTCGAATACGGTTTGGACAAAACGGACGCGGCCCTCGGCAGCTTTATTTCCGCGCTCAAGGCCCAGGGCATTTACGACTCGACACTTTTCATCGTGACCGCCAAACACGGCCAGTCGCCAATCAATCCGGTGAAGCTGAACAAGCCGGGACACTTCGCGGACTTGGTGGCGGCGTTGCCGGATGCGGGATCGAGCTCGGCTGCCGCCATTATCGCCAGCGCCGCGGCTTGCGCCAGCGGCCCGTGCGGTTTCGTGATGGATGACGACATCGCGCTCATCTGGTTGCCCGATCAAAGCAAGACCGCGGAAGTCGCGGCGTATCTCAACGCCAATGCCAACGCTCTGTCCATCGAAGAGGTTATGGCCGGCGCGGAATTGAAGTTGCGCTTCAACAATCCGCTGCACGACAGCCGCACGCCGGACATCATCGTGCAACCGGTGTACGGCACCATCTACACGACTTCCTCGAAAAAGGTTGCCGAACACGGCGGATTCAGCTTTGGCGACACCAACGTCGGGCTGATCGTTTCAAATCCTTCGCTCGACGCGCGTACCGTCAAGACGCCGGTCGCGACTTCGGAAGTTGCCGCGACCTTGCTCGAAGCGCTGGGCATCGACCCCACGCAACTCGACGCAGTGCGCAAGGAACAAACCAGCGTGTTGCCGGCTATTTTCTCCGACGACGATCAGGACGACAAAAACAACTAACGCGTAACGCAAAAAACAAAAGGGCGGCCCGGTCGCCCTTCTTATTTTTGCTGCGGCGGATTCCTCTACCGCAAGTATCCCCAGGTGTGCAGCCGGTCCGTGTCTTCCACCCAGCGATCGCCGATGTCGGTGCGGTAATACATATTGGGGATCAGCACGTTCTTGATCCGCGAATACACTTGCGATTGCGCCTGCCGCATCGTCGGGCCGATGCCCATGACGATAAGGATAACGCCTGACGTTCCCGCCACGAGCCACTGGCCGTTCACTTGCTTCACGTCTTCGATGTGAATCTCATCCTGCGGCGGCTTCTGGAACACGATCACGGAATCTTTCGAGAAAGAGTCGAACGTCTCGTCGTCGTCAAAGGGAAACGGCGGCACCACGATGCGCACGCCGATTTGAAATCCGCTGCGGGTCTTCAGCTTGGGATCGCTGCCATCCGCCAGGTCCAGAAAAAATTGCCCGATAGGAGTGAGCATGCCGGCCTGCTGGATGCTGATGGTCGGGTAGCCAAAGCGCGCGGTGAACTCCAGCGGATAGATGCCGTGATTATTCACGATGCAGTTCACATCGATGTACCCCACGTAGCCTTCCGAAGCCAGCACCGGCTCCATCTTCAGCAGTGTTTGATTGAAGAGCTGATTTGGACCGGTCCAGAACATCGACGTGCCCATCTCGCCAGTGGACGGGCCGATGTCTCCGGGGAAAAGTTTTTTATGTTCGAAGTTTACGTTGATGGGACAGATAAAATTCTTGCCATTGAAGAAACCCCCGACCGCAACTTCGACACCAGAGACGCGCCGCTGTAATTGAAACACTTTGATTTCGTCCGACAGGGCCCGCTTGTAAGCCTCCAGCATGCGGATGACATCTTGCCCATCATCTTCCTCTCCCACGAACAATCTGCGCTTCACGTTTTGCGCTTCGCCGCTCGGCTTTATCACGTAGCGGCCGGGGTTTTGCGTCACGTGTTCAACGGCATCGTCAAAGGATACGAACTCGCCGTAGGGAATAATGTTCACGCCGGCTTTTTTCAACTCTTCCTGGCCGAAACTGCGGTCGTCCTCCAACCGGTCGGAGTACGGCGTTCCGCCAATCACTTTTTTTCCTTGGCGCCTGGGCTTTTTCACCCTGGCCCAACGTGTCGTCGAAAATGATGATGTCGGCCCAATCGACGTCTTTCTCCCAATCCTTGGACTTGGCCACAAAGCCGTCGCCGATGTCGCGCTCTTTTTTGTCGCCAATGAAATAGCGGACTTCGTGGCCTTCTTTGGAAACTTGCCAGGCGATATCGCTGATCAATCCGGTCAGCGATACAAAAAGAAAATTTTTCTTCTCCATCCGTCTCCTCGAAAGCCGCCTGTAAACGAATTCATAATTCTATAAGAGCGCGCCTTAGCGAATGTTAACGCAGTGTGACGCCGGTTTCGGCTCATCGGCCACCCACATTTAGTGGATGGCAAAACACCGGTTTTTCAGATAAGGTGCCTCCTCCCCAGAACGAGCCCAGGAGCAACGTTATGCTTAACCCCAAAATGCAACACGGCGCCTTGATTACGCGAGATGCTGGCACGGCGATTATGGAACTCAAGAAGTTCGTGGATTGCGCTGCGGAAAAACCTCGCGTCGCGGAACGCGAAACCGTCGGAGCCGCCATCAGCGACCGTCACGGCGAGAATCCACTGCAAACTTTGCGGGACGCCGCAGACGCCTTGCAGTCGCCCAATTTCGAAGCCGCGCTTATGCACGCGAAAGAGAAAATGCAAAGCGCGGTGAACTGGCACGTCGGCGCGCAAGGAGCCTAATTCAAATTTGCGTAGTTGTAGTTAATCAGTTCGGAATCGCTCGCACCGCCTACTAGAGCGTCGCGCGCTCAGCGTCCTGTAGAACCTATGTATGAGAAAGCTTTCGGAACGTGAAAAATAAAAACCGAGAGCATCATGGCCATCGATAGCGTAAGCACCCAGCCCAGCAGCAAATTCCGGTACGGTGCTCCCTTGCCACCCGGAGTGATTGGCCAGCATTGTCTGGGGCCAGCGCATCGTTTATGCCTGGATTTTAATGTTTCCCGGGGCGGCGCTGATCGGTGCGCTGGGCTACTGGATCGGGCATTTTGGCATTGAACGACCCGTCGCGAAGGGAACTACAGCCGCGGTGCGCTCGCTGGCGTTAAACAGTGGAACCCACATCTTCGCCATCCGATCCCTGCTGCGCATGGTCCGACGCCGTCATTCCCGGGGTGGACTCATATGCTTCCGGGATTCGCGTTGCGCGCACCCGCTGGGCCCCGTCGGCGCTGCCGGCTACCCGCAACAGGTGCTCTTGGGCATTGACGCTCAAGCCGTTGCGCGCCGCGGGCGAGCGCGAATACGTGCCATTCGAACGCAGCAGGTGCGACTTGCAGTTATCGCTCAAGTACGCGCCGAGAATTTCCGTTGCCACTCGCGTTCGAAGAGCGGCGTCTTTTACCGGAAATAACACTTCCACGCGCTCGTACAGATTGCGCGGCATCCAGTCCGCGCTGCCGAGATAGATTTCGGGGTTGCCGCCATTTTCAAAGTAAAAAATGCGGCTGTGCTCCAGGAAGCGCCCTACGATGCTGCGCACGCGGATTCGCGAGCTGATTCCGCGCAAGCCCGGCACCAACGCGCATTGACCTCTTACGATCAGATCAATCTCCACACCCGAGCGCGAGGCGCGGTACAACGCCTGAATCACCGGCGGGTCCACCAGCGCATTGATTTTTACGATGATGCGTCCTGGCTTCCCGCGCCGGGCGTTGCGCGCTTCCCGGTCGATGAGAGCGATGCAGGTTCGCGCCATATCCACCGGCGCGACCATTAAGGGTTTGTAGTGAGGTTGCTCCGCATAGGCCGTCAGATAGTTGAAAGTATCGTGCACCGCGGAAGTAATCGCATCGTCGCGCGTGAGCAGGCTCAAATCCGTATAAAATCGCGCCGTCGAAGGATTGTAGTTCCCGGTGCCCAAGTGGGCGTAGCGCCGAATCTTGCCGTCGGGATCCTGCCGCACGACCAGCGTCACCTTCGCGTGCGTTTTCAGTCCTACCACGCCGTGGAAGACCTGCACGCCGGCGTCTTCTAAACTTCGCGCCCAACGGATATTGGTAGCCTCGTCGAAGGACGCCTTTAGTTCCACAACGACGGTCACTTCCTTTTTTCCCGCCGCTTCGATCAGCGTCCGCACGATCGGAGAATCGGAGTTGGTGCGGTATAGCGTCTGTTTGATCGAGAGCACTCGCGGGTCCTGTGCCGCCGTGCGGATAAAATTGACCACCGTGTCGTAAGATTCGTACGGATGATGAATCAAGGTGTCCTGGCGCCGGATCGACCCGCGGATCGTTTAGAGCAATACGTTTCATCGGATTCGGGATGAAGGCCCACTGTTACTCAAATGTATTAACGGCTGATGAACAACGAATCACCGACCTTTATCTCCCAGCAGCCTCCGCGTAATCCCCACGTAACAATCCTCCGCTAGCCTCACACCCGGTCGGGCCAGGGCCCGCTCCGATTTTCTTAAATCCAATCGCACACCACTACGAAAGGTCGCTCGCATGAAAAACCCGGCCGCAATTTTTGGCCTTCTGGTTGCATCGCTCGCAAGCACGGCGTCGGCGCAGGAGGGTGCTGTTCCCAAAGGTGTTCCCCATCTCGACCACGTCTTCGTCGTCATGATGGAAAATCATGGCTACAAGCAGATCATCGGTAATCCCGACACGCCTTTCGCCAATTCCTACGCGCAATCGGCCAACCAGGCCACCAATTATTACGCGGTGGCCCATCCTAGCCTCACCAACTACCTCGAATTCGTCGGCGGCTCCAACTTCGGCGTGCATAGCGACAATAACCCCGATTGGCACAACGCCACGTGCACCAACAACCTGCAATCCGCCACGGTCAACACCGATACTCCGACCAGCCCCGACGTCTGTCCCATCTATGGCACCGGAACTGACGCGGCCACGCCCGCCGTCGACTGCACCAACGAAGTGACTTGCGCTCCCGGCAGCAACGCCGGAGAAAACAACATCGATGGCGTGAAGTCCATCCCCGCCGACACGCACATCGTTGGCAAAACCATCGCCGACCAGATCGTCGCCGCCGGCCTCACCTGGAAGAGCTATCAGGAGAGCCTCGGTCCGCAGGGCGCCGACAACGTGAATTTCTCCGACGGTTTTTTTACCGACTCGAGCAATATTCTCGCGCTGCTGCCCAACGAAACCCAAGGCTTGCTCAAGCTATATGCCGCTAAGCACAACCCGTTCGTCTATTTCCGCAGTGTGCAGGAAGGCCAGAATCCCGAGTTAAGCCTTCAACGAGTGGTCGGCTTTGAAGGTCAGCACGGTTTATTTGAAGATCTCAGCTCCGGTCACATGCCGTCCCTCTCGTTCATCGCCCCCAACCAGTGCAACGATCAGCACGGTCGTGGCAACGGCGGCACGCAGTGCGACTTCGATCCCAACGACAACGGTACTCTCGTCGGATTGAACCCCGCGCTCATGTACATCGGCGACCTCACCCTGCGCAACATCGTGAACGAGATTCACAAATCGCCCGCGTGGAAGGAAGGCCGCAACGCCATCGTGGTCGCTTGGGATGAAGACGACTACAGCGTTTCGCCCACCACTAACAAAGTGCTGCTCATCGTGGACACCAACTACGGCGTGCACGGGGTGCGCGACAACACCTTCTACACCCACTTCTCCATGCTCAAGACTCTGGAAGCGGGCTTCCGGCTGCCGTGCCTCAACCATGCCTGCGATGCCCAGACCAAAGTAATCTCCAGCCTCTTCAGCCGCGACAACGATAACGATGGTGACGACCGCTGACACCGAGAGTCGGTTGATGCGTGGTCACAAACCAGCGAAGCCTTCCATGCAGAGCTGAAGGGAAAAAAGGCCACATGCATGTCTCACTCTGGCCAATGATACGCATGTGGTCGCAACAGATTGGATTGTGACAGTGCTTCAGACGAAGCGCGGCCAGGTATCCGGTTTTGTAACAATTTTCGACTGTACCTTGTTCTCCGCGATTTAGACCGTGCGCAGCTCTGCCGGGGGGTTGGCGAAAGAAATATCTGACCGGCCCTCAATGGCACTGCTGACTGGAACACAGCCCACCCGGAACGAGCCGAAGCCACTCACCAGTACTGGTGTAGCGGTGTGCCTTGGATCGTGTTCAGTTTCCCAGAACGGGACATGTAGCCAGTCTAAGCAGTTTACTCTTTTGTGGAAATCCGAGTTGGGGCCCGAGAACGCTGTCTGCCCTGTTACACTTTTTCCTAATCAATAACCATTGAGCACCTTACCGTTAGCGAACTGCGAGTGGAAGAATCTTTGAAAGCCGGTTCCACCTGCAGACTTCATGCACAGCCTGGCCAAGGTGATGTCTAGAACCTGTACAACTGATCGAATTGCGCGGTCCTATGGTCTCTGGCGGCGACCTGATTAGCCTACAGGATGCTGTCAAAGTGCAGGAGCAGGCACTCACCGCCGCAGAGTTGCTGTTGCACAACGACGAGGAGCAGCTACAGTTGGGCCGGCTGCCACCCATTGAGGTAGCGCGGGCACAGTCACTCCTGACGAGCACGCAGCTGGTGCTCACCCAGGCAATCGCCTTGCGAGACCAGCAGCAGGTGATCCTGAGAACCCTGCTCGATCCGCAGTCGCTCATCGGCACACCGGGCAGGACGCCTGAAATCGTGGCGACGGCCTCCCTCTTGCCGCCACAGGCCGAGCCGCAAGCACCTGTCGCCGAGCTGGTCCAGAGTGCCTGGGCCAACCGTCCTGACGTGCAGGCCGCGCAGCTGCAGGTGACCAATGGCGAGCGGCAAGTCGCGAGCGCCGCCAATGCCGCGAAGCCTGAGATCGATCTTTATGGAAGCTACGAGAGCAGGGGAGCCGTGATCCCGGGACTGACCGCGATCGGTGGAACAAGTTTGACGGGAAATTCTCTTACCGACCCGGTTCCAACGGGAGGCACGCGTTCCTCGACACTGTACGAGGCCGGGATTCAGTTCGCCCTACCCTTGCAAAATCGGGTGGCGAAGGCAAACCTCGGTGCTGACAAGGCGCTTCTCAGGCAGCAGCAGGTTCGAGTGACGCAACTGGAATCGCAGGTGGCTGCCGAGGTGCAGAACGCGATTACCGCGCTCAACGCCGCGAAGACTGCCGCCAATGCGGCCACTCAAGCGCGAGAGTTGCAGGGGAAGCTGCTTGCCGCGGCCCAGGAAAGCTTCACCGCAGGCTACGCGACCAATCTCTCCGTGGTCGAGCAGCAGACCTATCTCGCGCAGGCGCAGACCACCGAGGTAATGGCCAAGGCTGCCTGGCTGAAGATGGCGGGTCAGCTGGACCGGGTGTTGGGACAAACCCTGGAAAAGAGCGGTATCTCGCTCAAAAGTGATCCAGGGGAGGCAGGGTCACATCGTCAGTGGTCCCAAGGAATGGTCTCAATACCCATAAGCTGCCCAGTCGACACATCCTTGAAGATGGCCATCGCAATCGATTTACACTCACACCGGATAGTCAATGCCAGTGACCGCGACGCGTTGTATCCGGCTTTTCTCGCAGTTTCAATCGCAGGTGCAATGTCCATTCGGTCTTCCAGTCCTGCGAGGGCGGCAAAATTCTCGCCGTAAAGATCGGGTATAGTTCTTGCAAAAACGCGGCGGCGATTGCGGCCACTTTCATCCAAGGTTCTACGAAAGTGACATTGCGGAATTGATGATGTGCCTCACGTGGTTTTGTGGATCGTCTTCCACGTGCTGCCGCCCCTCCGGGAAGGCGCGGACTTCACCCTTTACCGCGGCCGACAGCACGGCAGCAAGCGCTAGTCCGCGCCGCTCCGGTTCGCCAATGTAGGAATCTTGTCGACTGACCAAAGAGCGGGCTAGTCAAGGTGTGGTTGGGGACCTACGCTGAAGATCACGCTTCGGTACGTCCCGCAATCGCACGTTATTCCTCAAGCATCCCGATGCAATCGGGAACGCTGTATTGCCGCACCGAGCAGCGGTGCAATGTCCCAACCCCGGCAGCTAATTAACGCCGGGTGTTCCTTTCCAATCGAGAACGTCAACCAACTTCCAAGGGTTCCCAACGAGATTTATTTGCAACTCCCCCTGCTTATCGATCTCGAACTCGGCTGCGGGGTAGAACACGCCCGTGCTCTTGCTCTTGTCCGTGTCATTCAAATCTAACTCGCCAGCCGTCAAGTCGTAGGCCGTAGATCGGGTGTCCCAGTAAACCTCACCGAATTTTAGGAGGCGATTGGTGACAAAGCGAATCTTCCGCCCAGTTGGGGTTGGAATCATCCGGATGTAACTGCAGTCATACCCGAGAGTGCCTGTGACCGCGATGTGGCCCGACGCTTTCATCTTGCCGAGCGCGTTGACCAAGCCCTCATTCTTGCCTTTCTCAAATGCCTGCACCAGCATCTGTCTGTCCGCCCGAGTAGAGTAATCATAAATGTCCAGCGTGAGGCCGAATTCAGATCCCATCTGTGTGCTTGTGCCCATGGCAGTAGCCTCAATCGTTTCTGGCTTGTTAGCGGCCAAAGCGAGAGTGCTTCCCACGATCACCAGACCCGTAATCAGCAAACTGCCAAGGGCAAGCTTGTGACTTCTTGGAGCCGAGTTCTTGATTTGCGACATTCTCTTCCTCCTTCAAGTACGTAGTTCTCTTCCGTTCATATTTCGGTTCGATCGCCGATTTCTTTGTTCAATCTCACGCCGTCGTGTTAATGCGAAATCGTCGAATTCGAAGACGCCAGGGCGGGCAATGTAGTTGCGCTTCGGCAGTTTTTAGCTAGTCCCTATTTCCCTTGCTGCGTTCGGTGCCCTTGCCGACACGTGTTGCTGAGCTTCGCGGGTCGTCGCTTGACCGATCCTCTTTTCGTATTGGGACTCGAGAACCTGGCTGCCGTTTGGATTGCCTTCGTCAAACAACTCCGCAAGAAAGTAACGATTGCCGTATTTGTTGAAGATCAATTCGGTTTTGGTTGGGCCGGACTTGGTTTCCGCGTCCCGGACTTGGAACACAGCGGATATAGAATCATCCATGCTGCTAATTTCCATGACTGACAAGTCGGTATTGTCCAACACGTGGATGTGGTACTGGCCCGCTGGAAACTTGGTGTTGCCAGCGTGGAACTGGAATGGGATGTTGGCTTCAACGTCGCCAATGATCTGCGCGTTTGCGTGCGTCGGGTAAATCATCAATCCAAACACGAAGGCGATGAGTAACGACGGAAAGTGATGGCGTCTTGTCGCCTCGTGACTTGCAGTGACCTTGTCGATGGATTCGGTGAACATAGTTTTGTTCGTCATTTCTGTCGCCAGCGAAAGAATCTGTAACGTCAAGCGACACCACTCAAGTACGCAACGCGACTGCCAAAGATGTCTTGTGCGTAAGTGACTGAATGTAGATGGGGAACGCAACCGACAACTGGTATGGGATGCCAGCCTGCTAAACACGACGTCCGCATGCCGACAGGCTCAGTGAACGTTATGAAGGTTATGTATTTGACGGTGTACCAAATAACTTCGAATTCAGGCGGGCTAAAGCTGTACGCGCAGCTGCGTACGACGGCTAACTAATTTAAAGTTTCCGATTACCAAGCAAGTGAACAACGTTTTTCAGAAAAGGAACTGCCTGGAATAAATTCCCGAGTAGCCGACATTGCGGGAGTGATTCAGTTCGGTAAACGATACCGTCAGGCAGGAGTAACGGCATGAAGTGTGGCGGATAGAGTACGCAGCTTCCAGCCAACAGTCCGGACAATCGTCGGGCTGAGGCTTCTGCGGTATGATCTGTTTCTCCGGAAAGCCTGTTACGGAACCTAGCTCTAACGCAATCCAGGGCGAGGCGAACCATGGCCCGATCGAACCTCGAATTGCAGATTGCCCGCTCGGCCGTGTTTCGCTACGGTCTTGCAGTTCTTTCCGTCTCCGTGGCGCTCGGAGGGGCTCTTCTCCTGGAGCGCTTCCAGTTCCGCAACGTGGCAGATCCGCTGTTCCTGTTTGCCATCGCCATAGCCGTCTGGTATGCAGGGATCGGGCCAGCAATACTTGCCGTTGTTCTCTCCGGCCTCGCCGACACGTATTTTTTCATCGAGCCGATTTACACCCTCTACATAACACTCGATGATCTCCCGTACTTTGTCATCTTCGTATTATTTGCGTCGCTTCTTACCGGATTCGCCGCCGTCCGGCGGCGGGTCGAGCGAGATCTCGTTCAAGCTCGCGACGACCTCCAGATCGAAGTAGCAGAGCGAACACAGCAGGCTAGCCTGCTCAATCTGACACATGACCCGATCTTCGTCCGTGATATGAGCGATGTCATCACGTACTGGAATCGGGGGGCGCAGGAGTTGTACGGATGGACCGACAAAGAGGCGATAGGAAGGCATTCACAGGAGTTGCTGCAAACGATTTTTCCAACGCCACTCGAGGACCTCCGAGCGGAGTTGCTGCGGACCAACCGTTGGGAGGGCGACGGAACCCAGGTCGTGGTGGCTAGCCGATGGTCCTTGCGGCGCGACGAGCAGGAGCGACCTGCCGCCATTCTGGAAACGAACAATGCCGGTACGTTCCTCCGGAGCCGAGATAGCCGATAAAGTTCCATTGGTTCAGCTTCGCAGGGTCTGCCAGCAAGTATTTCAGATGCTTGATGAGGCTCCAGGCTGCATATCCGACACATCAATCAAGAAACCAGACGGTGCTCAAGGGCTGGTTGCGCGAAGTAGATTATCTCGCCAAGAAAATGATCGCCGGCAAAAAACCAGATGAGCAAGAGTTGCAAGGGGCCTTTGTCGCGTGATGGGGCGACCTGCCCGTTTTGGTCCAGCCGCATGAGATAACTCGCGACGTCACCCGGAGTCATGAGCGTTCGCTCATGAAATGATCCCCAGCTTGGCGTTGATTTCGTTAAGCCGATCACCGAGCTTATCGCGCAGAGATCGGAGAGCGTGGTAAGCGGCATCGTATTCATCTTGATAAAGCTCCGTAAGGGCTTTCGACAACATGCCTCTGACAGGTAGCACATCTAGCGCGGCAGTGACCTCTCGCTCCAGAGTCATGTGAGTGTCACGTTCGTCGATCAACTTGTAAGCGGCTTCGTTAATTTGCGGTTCTTGAGTCATGGTACTGCTCCAATAGACGTGAAACTTGTCGTTGGGGTAAATTTCCCCATCCAGCT
>Ga0193729_1000900_pt1 | contig 15447 bp, 11 predicted proteins | sample U1c2metaG_FD_143036 | JGI IMG/M metagenome (GOLD analysis project Ga0193729, IMG submission 143036) | Soil microbial communities from a riparian zone of the East river system, Colorado, United States - U1c2 | ecosystem: Environmental > Terrestrial > Soil > Riparian zone | place: USA: East River...
CGAGCGGATCCCGCGCGACACCAGCACTTCATGGGCCTCGACGACCAGCGCGATCTCGCTGCCCGTGGCGATGAGGATGATCTCGGGCGGGCCGCCCGGCGCGTCGGCCATGACATAGGCGCCGCGGGCGACACCGGCCGCCGATGCGTACTTGCTGCGGTCGAACGTCGGCAGCGGCTGGCGCGAGAGCGCCATCACTGCCGGCTGGTGGCGCAGCTGCAGGACGTAGCGATAGGCCTCGACGACTTCATTGGCGTCGCCGGGCCTCAGCACGACCAGGCCGGGAATGGCGCGCAAAGAGAGCAGCTGCTCGACCGGCTGGTGCGTCGGTCCATCCTCGCCGTCGCCCATGGCGTCATGAGTGAAAACGAGAATGGTCGGAAGCTCCATGAGGGCGGACAGGCGAATGGCCGGCCGGGCATAGTCGCTGAAGATGAAGAAGGTCGACCCGAAAGCCCGCAGCTTCGACAGCGACAGACCGTTGACGATCGCCGCCATGGCGTGCTCGCGGATTCCGAAATGGAGATTGCGGCCTCCGGGACTTTCAGGCTCGAAGTCTCCCGCGCCGGCAAATTTGAGCGCGGTCTTGTTGGAGGGCGCGAGATCGGCCGAGCCACCCAGGAACCAGGGAATGTTCTGGGCGAGCACGTTCAGCACCTCGCCCGACGCGTCGCGTCCGGCGATGCCCTTGGGATCGGGCGAAAAGCTCGGCAGGTTGCGGTCCCAGCCGGTGGGCAGCTCGCGCCGCTGCATCTGGTCGATCTCCGCGGCGAGCTCGGGGAATTTCTGGCGGTAGCCGGCAAAGAGCGCTTCCCAGCGCCGCCGCGCCTCGGCGCCGCGCGCGCCGATGCCGCCGGCATCGAAATGGGCCATGACTCCGTCGGGCACGAGGAACTTGGCATCCTCAGGCCAGCCATAGGCGCGCTTGGTGAGCCGGACCTCCTCCTCGCCCAGCGGTTCGCCATGGGCGGCAGCGGTATCGACCCTGTGCGGCGAGCCATAGCCGATGTGGCTGTCGAGGATGATCAGCGTCGGCCGGCCCTTGGTCTGGCGAAAGACCGCGAGCGCGTCCTCGATTCGCTCGAGATCGTTGGCATCGCCGACACGCAGCACGTTCCAGCGGTAAGCCTGGAAGCGCGCCGCTACATCTTCGGTGAAGGTGATGCTTGTCTTGCCCTCGATGGTGATGTGATTGTTGTCGTAGATCCAGCACAGGTCGTCGAGCTCGAGATGGCCGGCCAGCGAGGCCGCCTCCGAACCGATGCCTTCCATCAGGCAGCCGTCGCCGCAGACCGCATAGATGTCATAGTCGAACATGTCGAAGCCGGGCCGGTTGTAGCGGCTGGCCAGCCACTTGCGCGCGATCGCCATGCCGACACTGGTGGCGATCCCCTGCCCCAGCGGACCGGTCGTCGTCTCGACGCCGGACACCCAGTGATATTCCGGATGCCCCGGCGCCTTGCTCTCGAGCTGGCGAAAGTGGCGGATGTCGTCGAGGGTGACCGACGGCTTGCCCAAGCGTTCGTACTCGGCGTTGACCGCCTGGGTGCCCGTCAGATGCAGGACGGACCACAGCAGCATCGAGGCATGGCCGTTCGACAGGACGAAGCGGTCGCGATCCGGCCAGATCGGATCCTTCGGATCGAAACGCATGACCCGGTTCCACAAGGTATAGACCAGCGGCGCCAAGGCCATCGGCGTGCCGGGATGGCCCGACTTCGCCTGCTGGACGGCGTCGATGGACAGCGTGCGAATCGTGTTGATCGCCAGCTGATCGAGCTCTTCCTTGGTCATGCCATGCCTCTCGTACTCTCTTCCTCCCCAGCGAAGCTGGGGAGTATGGGCGTCTTACGCCGACTCCGCGCCTTCACAGGCGCTCGGGGGTCATGGGCGTCGGTCGTGATCCTCATGACCCCTCCGCCCGCTGCGCGGGCACCTCCCCATCGCGGACTCCGCGATGGGGAGGCACAAACTATGACTCGCCCGGCTATGACTTAGCCGGTTTCTCGATATGACCGCCGAACTGGTAGCGCATCGCCGAGAGCAGCTTGTTGGCGAAATCGCCCTCGCCGCGTGAGCTGAACCTCTCATAGAGCGCCGACGACAGCACGTGGGCCGGCACGCCCTCGTCGATGGCAGCCTTGATCGTCCAGCGCCCTTCGCCGGAATCGGAGACCCGCCCGCCGAATTTCGACAAAGTGGGATCCTGGATCAGGGCCGTTGCCTGGAGGTCGAGCAGCCACGACGCGATCACACTGCCGCGCCGCCACAGCTCCGTGATGTCGGGCAGGTTGAGATCGTACTGATAGTGCTCGGGGTCGCGCAGCGGCGTGGTTTCCGCATCGACTGCCCCGGTCTTCTTGCCGATGTTGGCCGCCTGGAGCACGGCCAGCCCTTCGGCATAGGCCGCCATCACGCCGTACTCGATGCCGTTGTGCACCATCTTGACGAAATGGCCGGCGCCGTTGGGGCCGCAATGCAGGTAGCCCTGCTCGGCCGTTCCGCCGACCTTTTCGCGACCTGGCGTGCGGGCAATATCGCCGACGCCCGGTGCCAAGGTGGCGAAGATCGGGTCGAGATGCTTCACCGGCTCGGTCTCGCCGCCGATCATCATACAGTAGCCGCGCTCCAGGCCCCAGACACCGCCGCTGGTGCCGACGTCCATATAGTGGATGCCCTTGGCCTTCAGCTCAGTGGCCCGGCGGATATCGTCGACATAGTACGAGTTGCCGCCATCGATCAGGATATCACCGGACTCGAGATGAGGCAGGAGATCGGCGATGCTCTTGTCGACCACGCCGGCCGGCACCATGAGCCAGACCGCGCGCGGCTTGGTAAGCTTCTTGGCGAACTCCGCCAGCGAGGCGCTGCCGATGGCCTTTTCCTTCGCCATTTCCGACACCGCCTTGGCGGACATGTCGAACACCACGCATTCGTGGCCGCCCTTCAGGAGGCGGCGCACCATGTTCGCTCCCATTCGGCCAAGGCCGATCATTCCTAGTTGCATGTGTTAGCCCTCTATTCCTGAAAGAACGATGTTCCGATCCGCCCCGATCACGGGGCGCCGGCCGCTATCAATCTGTGCCTTTGAGCTTGCGATAGCGCCGGATCAACGCATTGGTCGAGCTGTCATGCTCGAGCTTGGTTTCCGTGGCACCTTCCAGCTCGGGGATGATCCGCTGGGCGAGCGCCTTGCCCAACTCCACACCCCACTGATCGAACGAATCGACCTGCCAGATCGTGCCCTGGGTGAAGACGCTGTGCTCGTAGAGCGCGACCAGCTTGCCCAGTGTGGCCGGCGTCAAAGCGTCCAGCAGGAGCGTGTTCGATGGACGATTGCCCTCGAACAGCCGATGCGGCACGAGCCAGTCGGGTGTGCCTTCCGCCTTGACCTGCTTGACGGACTTGCCGAAGGCCAGCGCCTCCGTCTGCGCGAAGACATTGGCCAGCAGGATGTCGTGGTGCCGGCCGAGCGGGTTGAGGGTCCGGCCGAAGGCGATGAAATCGCAGGGTATGAGTCGCGTCCCCTGATGGATCAGCTGATAGAAGGAATGCTGGCCGTTGGTCCCCGGCTCGCCCCAGTAGATCGGCCCGGTGTCGTAATCCACGGCGACGCCGTCCCAGGTCACATGCTTGCCGTTACTCTCCATGGTGAGCTGCTGGAGATAGGCCGGGAAGCGCTTGAGATACTGCTCATAAGGCAGCACGGCCACGGTCTGGGCGCCGAAGAAATCGTTGTACCAGAGGGAGAGCAACCCCATCAGCACCGGCAGGTTGCGCTCGAAGGGCGCGGTGCGGAAGTGCTCGTCCATCTGATGGAAGCCGTCCAGCATGGCGCGGAAATTGTCCGGTCCGATGGCGAGCATGGTGGAAAGGCCGATGGCCGAATCCATGGAATAGCGTCCGCCGACCCAATCCCAGAAGCCGAACATGTTGGCCGTGTCGATGCCGAACTTCGCCACTTCCTCCGCATTGGTGGAAACGGCGACGAAATGCTTGGCCGTGGCGGCCTGCTCGCCTTTCAGGCCGGCCAGCAGCCAGTCACGCGCGGTATGCGCGTTGGTCATGGTCTCCAGCGTGGTGAAGGTCTTGGAGGAGACGATGAACAGCGTCTCCGCCGGATCGAGATCGTGCACCGCCTCGGCGAAGTCTGTGCCGTCGACGTTGGAGACGAAGCGGAAGGTCATGGCCCGCTCGCTGTAATGCCTGAGCGCTTCGTAGGCCATGACGGGGCCGAGGTCGGATCCGCCGATGCCGATATTGATCACGTTGCGGATGCGCTTGCCGGTATGCCCCGTCCAGGCGCCGCTGCGCACCCGATCGGCGAAGGCCGACATCTTGTCCAGGACGGCATGGACCTCGGGCACCACGTTCTGGCCGTCGTGCAGGATGGATGCGCCGCGCGGCGCGCGCAGTGCGACGTGAAGCACCGCGCGCTTTTCCGAGACGTTGATCTTGTCGCCGCGGAACATGGCGTCGATGCGGTCACGCAATCCCGATTCTTCGGCGAGCTGAAGCAGCAGTTTCAGGGTTTCGTCGGTGATCCGGTTCTTGGAATAGTCGAAATAGATTCCCGCAGCCTCGACCGCCATCCTCTCGCCGCGCTCGCGATCCTTGTCGAAGAGCTGCCTGAGGTGGACACGCCTCATCGTCTGATAGTGCTTCTTCAGTGCCGCCCAGGCCGGGCGCGTGCGCAAAGCCGATGTAGCCATCGATTGTTTCCTCGCCGAATTCGTTCTGCTCGAGACTGGGTCAGCTCGCCTTACGCATCGCGGTGCGCTTGGAATCGATGCGCGCCATCAGGTCTTCCCAGGACTTGACGAAGGACGATGCGCCCTCGTCCTGGAGCCGGGCGGCGAGCGCGTCGACGTCGACACCGGACTTGCCGAAGCTGGCAAGAACCGCCTCGCAGTCGCCGCCGTCCGGCGCCAGCGTTTCGCCGCTCTCGCCGTGATCGCCATAGGCCAGGAGCGTGGCCTCCGGCATGGTGTTGACCGTGAAGGGTGCGGCGAGAGCCTTCACATAGAGGCTGTCGGATGCTTTGGGATCCTTGGTGCCGGTGCTGGCCCACAGCAGGCGCTGGGCCCGGCCGCCTGAATTGGCGACGCGCTGGAAACGCGCCGAGTCGAGCAGCTCGCGATAGGCCTTGTAGGCGCGCTGGCCGATCGCGATGCCGAGGCGGTTGGTGAGCTCGCCGGGGACCTTGCCGGCGATCGCGACATCCCAGCGGCTGACGAAGAGCGAGGCGACCGAGGCGACGGCCGGGTTGAGCCCCGCCGCGATGCGCCGTTCGACACCGCGCAGATAGGCGTCGGCCGCGGCGACATATTGCTCGCGCGAGAACAGCAGCGTGACGTTCACCGGAACGCCCGCGAAGATCGCCTCCTCGATGGCAGGCAGGCCTTCCGGCGTGCCAGGAATCTTGATGAAGAGGTTGGGCTTGCCCGCACGCTTGTGAAGATCGAGCGCAGCCGCCAGGGTGCTCTTGGTGTCATGGGCGAGAACGGGCGAGACCTCGAGCGACACCCAGCCGTCCACACCGTCGGTACGGGCGAAGACGGACTGGAACAGGTCGGCGGCGCGGGTCAGGTCCGCCAAGGCCAGGCCGAAGAACAGGTCCTCTCCCGATTTGGCGGCGGACGCCGTGCTGGCTATGTCGCCGTCATAGATCGCGCTGTTCTTGATCGCATGATCGAAGATCGTGGGATTCGAGGTGAGCCCCGTCACCGAGAGCTCGTCGATGTAGCGCTTGAGCGTGCCGCTGTTCAGCAGCTCGCGGGTGATGTTGTCGAGCCACAGGCTCTGGCCGAGATCGTGAAGCTTCCTGGTTGGTTTCATCCTGTCACCTTTGGGTTTGATACAAGGGCGTGCGGCTCCGTCCGCAGCCGCGGCAAGTCATAATGGAGCAAGTCCCCGATACGCTCGATCGTCACATCCGCCGGCGGCAATGCGCTGAGCAATTTCGCATCGTGAGCATATTGGCCCTGGCGTGGAAACACGGTCGTCACGCGCTCTCCCCAGATCTGCTTGACCGCGTCCAGGATGCGTAGCTTGTCGTCCACAAGAACGTAATGCTCGGCCGGATAGCGCCGCTCGACATCGTCCAGGGCCTCTTCCTTGTGAATATAGATCAGCACATGCCCGTCCGCTGCATTGGCTATGCCCGCGTGCTCGACCTTGCGCGGCTGAAAGACGACATCGCCGTCCGACAGAATCACGGTCGGGCCAAGGCTGCGCAGCCGCTTCAGCACCTCGAGGGCGCCCGGGTAGAGCCGGTCGGCGAAGGGGTAATCCATGAGAAATGACGACATCGACAGCAGCTCCACCTCGCGCGGGTGTTCGACGCGGAAGCGCTGCAGGGCGCCGATATAGTCACGATAGCCCAGCTCGACGAACAGATCCTCCAAGATCCGCCAATAGCGCTCGCGAGCAGCGAGACCATAGGTGCGCTCGAGATGGTCCTTCAGGTCTTGCTGAATGCCGTCATTGTCGACCAGCGTGTTATCCACGTCGACGAGAAAAACGATCGGATGAGATGGTGTCATGCAGCACTCCCAGCGTGGCCGTTTGTGCCAGCGGCCCGGCAAATCGCAGGCCTCCGCTAAAGGTTCGCATCAAATTGCGCATGAAACGGCATCAGCACAAAAATGTCTATTCCAGACATTGTCACGTTAACGGTACCGAAGCACAGTGAAACTCTGGAGACCAACGCGGGCCGTGAGTTCCTTTATAGAGCAAGTGCAGACACAGTTCGACACGGGTGACCCCGTTGTCTTGCAGCAGCTGGCCTGGCGTTCCCTTGTGCTGCCAGAATGCAGATTCTCCCTGCGACAGCGGCCGCGTGCTGCGGCCGCTCGCGCAGGTTGAAAATGTCGGGCGCTACCGGGATCAGGCGACCTTCTTCGCGAGATGCGGGAACATCGCCAGGCGCGCCGTCTCGTCCATCTCCGTCTTGAAGGTGTGCTTGTCCTTCAGCGCCAGCGCCCGCACAGCGGCCGGGCGGGCGCTGATCTCGGCCAGGTGACGCTGCAGGTTCGGGAGCTGCTTGGCGGCATCCGGCCCCAGCACGTTGGGAAGCAGGCGTGACCAGCCCCACACCGCCATGTCGACAATGGTGTAGGCATCGCCGCACATGTAGCGGTGCTTGCCCAGGCGCGCTTCCAGGATGCCCCAGTGGCGCTGCGCCTCGAAGGTGTAGCGATTGACCGCGTAGTCCTTGGGCTCAGGCGCGAAGTTTCTGAAATGCACGGATTGACCTGAATAAGGCCCGATGCCCGAAGCGACGAACATCAGCCATGACAGCATCTCGCCGCGCTGGGCCAACGACTTGCCGGGCAGGAACTGTCCGGTCTTTTCCGCCAGGTAGAGCAGGATGGCGTTGCTGTCGAACACGGTGGCGCCGTCATCGACGATGGCAGGCACCTTGGCGTTCGGATTGATCGCCAGGAACGAGGCCGTGTGCTGTTCGCCCTTGCGCGTGTCGACCGGGACGAGGTCGTAGGGCAGGCCCATCTCTTCCAGGCACAGCGCCACCTTGGTCGGGTTCGGCGCGGTATTGTAGTAGAACTTGATCATGGGGTTCTCCTCGTTGAAGCGACGGCGAAGCATCTCGAATTTCAGATCATCTCGTTGTCGAAGTCGATACCCAGCCTTGCCCTCTCTACCCTCCCCCTAAAGACGGGGGAGGAAAAAGGGTCATTCCACCTTGGCGCCGGACGCCTTCACGATCGGCGCCCACAGGGCGATCTGCCCTTCATAGAATTTCTTCGACGACTCAGGTGTCGATTGCACCATCTCCATGCCCAGCGCCTTGGCCTTCTCGACGATGGCGGGCGCCTTGATCGCCTGGTTGATGGAGGTGCTGAGCTTGTCGACGATCGGCTGCGGCGTGCCGGCCGGCGCGAAAATGAGATACCACGTGACGACCTCGAGCGGGAACCCGGTCCTCTCCTTCACCGTCGGCACGTCGGGCAATGCTGCCATGCGTTCGTTGGTGCAGACGGCCAGGATGCGCAGCCGCCCGGCATCGATGAAGCCCTTGCTGCTGCCCAGCGTGTCGATCTGGAAGGCATGCCGGCCGGCCAGCGTGTCCTGCATGGCCGGCGCCGAGCCGCGATAGGGCACGTGCAACGCCTCGCCGCCGGCGCGCTGCGCGAACAGCAGGCTGCCCATGTGTATGAGGCTGCCGTTGCCGGGCGAGCCGTAGGAATGCTTGCCGGGTTCCTTACGCAGCAGCGCCACAAGTTCCTCGATCGTCTTGGGGCCGTCGGCCGGCACCACGACGATCATCGGGATGGTGGTGAAATGCGCGACGGCTAAAAGGCTGTTCAGCGGATCGTAGGGCAGCTTGTCGTACATCGCCGGCACGATGCTCATGATCGAAGTGCCGATCAGCAGGGTGTAGCCGTCGGGCTTGGCCTCGGCCACGAGCTAGGAGGCGATGTTGCCGGCGGCGCCGGACTTGTTCTCGACCACCACTTGCTGGCCGAGCACCTCGCTCAGGCTCTGCGCCAGCATGCGCCCGGAGAGGTCGGCCGGTCCTCCCGGCGGGAAGCCGCCGACGAACCGGATGGCGTGGTCGGGGTATCCCGCCTGGGCCTGCGCGCCCGCTGATGTCGACACGGCAAGCACCGCGCCCGCCGCCAGTACGCGGCGGCGGCCGAACTTCATCATGGTTTCCTCCCTTTTGCCGCCACTCTAGGGCTATGCTGCACCCAAGAAAACGGAGGAAACGCCATGGCCAAGCGCATCAACCGCGCCATCGAGCTTTTGGAAGCCGATCAGGCGATCTACTACGACGGCCCGCATACCGGCCACGTGCTGACCTACGAGCAGGGCCGCCAGGACGCCAAGACCTGGGCCGACTACATCAATGTCGGCATGGAGCACGGCGCCTTCGACATGACGGCGCTGGCCGAATACATGCGCGGCCTGGTCGATGGCGGGCCGACCAATTCCGGCCACCGCACGCCCGCCATCATCGTCGAGGCGCCGGTCAACGGCATCGACGGCCCCAACGTCGCTTTCAATGCCTGGCAGTTCCGCCAGATCCTGGCGCGCGGCGTTCATGGCATCCTGCTCTGCCAGGCCGAGTCGGCTGATGCGGTGAAGGAGTTCGTCCGGGCCTGCCGCTTCCCGCATCACAAAGCAGGCGCCGACAAGATCGGCCACGGCACGCGCGGCCGTGGGTCGGAGCCGACGGCGGTCCCGGTCTGGGGCATTGAGCAGGAAGAGTATTTTGCCCGCTGCGAGCCGTGGCCGCTCAATCCGGCAGGCGAGCTTCTGCTCGGTGTAAAGATCGAAAGCCCGCCCGGCGTCGCCCATTGCGAGGAAATCTTGGCGGTGCCTGGATTGGGTTTTGCCGAGCTGGGACCAGGCGATCTGGGCCTGTCGCTGGGCTACACGGCCCTGCAGCGCCGTCCCTACCCGCCGGTCATGGAGGAAGCGCGGGGCCGGGTCTTCGCCTCCTGCAAATGGAACAAGCTCGCCTTCCTGGAAGGCGCCGCGCCGGACAAGATCGCCGCCAGCCTCGACGAGGGCGTGCGCGTGATCTCAGGGCACAATCCCGAGTCGGCCAAGGTCGGCCGGGCGCATCAGAAGCGGACGATGCCGGTTTAGCGAAGCTGTCACCCCGAGCGAAGCGAGGGGCCTTTACTAAACGGCGATCACGACGCCGTCGTGCCCCGGGTCGGCGCCGCCATCCAGGCCGTCCTCGTGCACCCGGATGCCATGCACGGCGGCGAAGCCGAAGGTGTAGGGGCTGCGCACGACCGGATAGCCCTGCCCTTGCAGCTCGCGCTCGACCTTCCATTGGATGCGGTTGGAGATGTCGATCGTGTCGGAGGTGGCCGAGAAGCGCGGCGCGCTGACGGCCTCGACCATGGTCATGTCGAAGTCCAGCGCGTTCAGCACCACGTGCAGCACACCCATGGCGATCTGCGTGGCGCCCGGTGCGCCGATGATGAGGTGCGGCTTGCCGTCCTTGAAGACGATCGAGGGTACGACCGAGCTGAAGCGCGCCTTGCCGGGCGCGATCGAGCCCGCGCGGCCCGGCCGCGGATCAAACACGCCCATGCAGCCGTTGTACATGAAGCCCAGGCCCGGCGTGACCACGCCCGACGGCATGCCGAGCGAATGGGTCATCGAGAAGCAGTTGCCGTCCTTGTCGAGCACGGAAATGTGCGTGGTGTCCTTGGAGACGGCGCCCGAATTGAAGCGCGGCACCTGGGCCTTCACGCCGCGCGCGATCTCGCCCGCCATCTGCCTGGCATAGGCTTTCGAGGTCAACTGATCGACCGGCACGGCGACGAATTTCGGATCGCCGACATGGGCGTCCTTGTCGATGGTCGCGCGCTTCATCGCCTCGCTGACGATACGGACGTACTCCGTTGAATTGTGCTCCATGCCGCGGAGCTCGAAATTCTCCAGGATGTTCAGCATCTCGAGCAGCATCACGCCGCCGCCCGGCGGCTGGTTGGTCGAGACCTTGTAGCCGCGATAGTCGCCCCACAGCGGCGGGTTCCTGACCGGCTTCCACGCCTTCAGGTCTTCGCTCGACAGGAGAGCTTCGTTTCTCGTCATGTCGGCAGCGATCGCTTGGGCGATCTCGCCCGAGTAGAAGACATCGGCTCCGCCTTTGGCGATGGCGCGCAAGGTCTGGCCGTAGTCGCGGTTGACGACGCGGTCTCCCACCCGCTTGGGCGTGCCGTCGGGCCGGCAATAGAGAGCGCGCGCCGCGTCAGTGAAGCCGGTGCGCTCGTGATTGGGCGCGCGGCCGAAGGCGCCGTCGTCGGACCACCAGTAGTGGACGTGCGGCCGCACCGTCCAACCGCTTTCCGCCCAGGCGATGGCCGGCTCGACGATGCGTGACCACGGCAGGCGGCCGTGCTCCTTGTGCGCCTCGTAGTACATCTTGAGGTTTGCCGGCGCGCAGATCGACTTGTAGCCGATGTCGTTCACCCTGCCCTTCAGGATGAAGCCGTAGCCGTCGCGCGCTTCGCTCTCGATCAGGTTGGCCCACATGTCGGGCCGCGCGCCGAGCGGCGCCGGCGCATGGGCGTCGATGTAGCCGTGGAACTTCTTGCCCGGCATGTAGATGCCGCAACTGCCGAAACCGGCGATGCCGCACATCAGCGGATCGACCACACCCTGCACCAGCGCGCAGGCGATGCCGGCATCGACGGCGTTGCCGCCTTCGCGCAGCACATCGGCGCCCGCCTCGGTGGGCTCGGGTTGTGGGGCGACGATCATCGCCTTCTTCGCGTAACGCACGTTTGTTTCCTCCCAAGAGATCTCATGCCCGTGGCAAGCGGCGATGAGGTCCTTCGCTGCGCTCACGACGATATTGACTCAATCCCACCCATTCCGCTTGCGCAACACAGCCGTCGCGGGTGCCAGCGTCATGCCCTTGGCTTGCAGTCCCGGCAGCCATTCGCCGAGCGCCTGCAGCGTCGCCTCATGGGGATGGCCGATCGCCACGACGAAGCCCTGGCGGCGCGCCACGGCCTCCGCTTCGGCGAGCTTGCGGCGGACCGACTCGAGCGACTCGTCGTCGTCCAGAAAGACGTGGCGCACGATCGAGGGCACGCCCATCTCCTGCGCGACCTGGTCGCCTACCGACTGCGCCGTAGTGCGCGAATCGAGGAACATCAGGCCGCGTCCCTTGAATTGGCGCAGCACCGTCTCCATGCCGGGCCGGAAGGTGGTGAAGCGGCTGCCCATGTGGTTGTTGACGCCGGCATAGCCGTCGAAGCTGTCGAGCGCCGCAGCCGTGCGCTGCTTGATCTCGGCGTCGCTCAGCGACACCAGGAGCGCATTGGGGCCGGGATCGGCGCGGCCGGAGGGCTCCATCGGCAGATGCAGGAAGAGCTCGTGGCCTCTCGCCCGCGCGGCGCGCGCCTGGTCGCGCAGATCCTTGGCGTAGGGCAGGAACGACATGGTGAGCGGGCCCGGCAGCTCCCAGGCACGCTTCGAGCGCGGCCGGTCGATGCCGACATCATCGATCACGATGGCAACCAGCGGCCGGCTGTTGAGGTCGGCGAACGGCACGGCATTCCTGCGCCAGCTCTCCGCGCCAGGATTTTGTGAATTGGGGGCGGCGGCGGCGAGCTGCTGGGGCTTGGCGGTCCGCGGTTTCTCGTCGAGCGTGGGACGCGGCTGGCCCGGTTCCGAGTCGGTGTACTTCGGCAGACCGGGAAGGTCTTCGATGCGCGCGTATTTCGCCGCCGGTTCGGCCGGCGTGTTGCGCTTCATCTCGTCCACCGTGTCGCGCGCCAGTCGATCGCGGTCGCCCGATTCGAGCCGCTCGGCGATCCAGTAGCCGCCGAACAGGCTGGCCACGAACAGCAGCACCAGACCGCCCGCGATCGCGTGCCAGCGATGGGCGTCGATCCATGTGACGACGGCGTTAAAGCGTTGCTGCAGCCGCTCGCGCAGCCTCGGAGCCGCTTTCGGACTCTTTCTGTTCGCCTTCCTGCTTCTGTTCTTCCTCGACGCCATCTGAACTTTCAGCCTTAACGCCTTGGTGCGCCGCCTTTCTTTTGCCTCAGTTCAGAGCGGCCGCCAAAACAAAAGTTACAGAGCTAAAGCGACGCCATGGGCTTCACTACGCGAATGTCGGGCTCGCCCGAGCGTCCGCTTTCGCGCACAAAGCCCAATCGCTTGGCGAGATCGAGCATCTTGTCGTTCTCGCGCAGCACATGGCCCACCACACGCGTGACGCCGCGCGCCTTGGCGTAGTGCAGCACGTGCTCGAGCAGCAGGCGGCCGTAGCCATGGCCCTGGCGGTCCGATGCGACGATCAACGCGAACTCCGCCTGCTCGAAGTCGGGGTCGGCGGCGAGGCGGCCCACGCCCAAGAGCTCCTTGCCGTCGAGCAGCAGGAACGCCATCTCGCGGTCGTAGTCGATCTGGGTCAGGCGCGCGGCCATCTCGTGGCTGAGCTCGCGCAGCGGCCCGAAGAAACGCAGGCGCACGTCCTCCGGCGTCATTCTCTTGATGAAAGCCTGAAGCAGCGGCTCGTCATCGGGCCGGATCGGTCGAATGAACAGCCGCTCGCCGCGATGCACCACCTCGGTTTCGAGCTCGACCGGATAGGGCCGGATGGCAAAGCGTGCGCCGCGCTCCCGCCCCGCCGGCCTGCGCACGACGAAACGCGCGTCGAGTGCGATCACACCGTCAGCGTCGGCCAGCAGCGGATTGATGTCGAGCTCGGCGATCTCGCCCACATCGGCGATGAGCTGCGACAGCCGCACCAGGACGTCGCAGACGGCGGCGCGTGCGGCCGGCGGCCGGTCGCGGTAGCCGCGCAGCAGGCGATCGACCCGCGTGCGGCTGAGCGCATCCTCGGCCAGCACCGGGTCGAGCGGCGGCAAGGCCAGCGACTTGTCATCGATCACCTCGGCCGCCACGCCGCCATGGCCGACCAGCAGAATCGGCCCGAACACCGGATCCTCGGCCGCGCCCAGGATCAGCTCGACCGCATGCGGCCGCTTGATCATCGGCTGCACCACGAAGCCATCGATGTGCGCGCCGGGCGCCACGTTGCAGACTTTCACGGTCATGGCGCGCACGGCGTCGGCGACGGCCTGCTCCGAGCCGAGGTCGAGCTCGACGCCGCCCACGTCGGTCTTGTGGGTGATCTCGCGCGACAGCACCTTCACCGCGACGGGAAAGCCGATCCGCGTCGCCGCCGCGGCGGCCTCGGCGGCGTCGAGCACGACCTCGGTCGGCACGACGGGAATGCCGTAGGCCGCCAGCACGCGCTTGGCCTCCGGTTCGGTCAGGATCTCGCGCCTGTCGGTCAGCGCACCCTGCACGATGGCACGCACCAGGTGCGTGTCCGACCGCGTCTCCGGCACCGAGGGCGGCGTGCGCTGCAGGGCGCGCTGGCCGCGGCGGTATTGCACGATGTGCATGAAGCCGCGCACGGCGCGCAGCGGCGTGTCGTAGGCCGGGATGCCGGCCTCGTGCAGCACCGTGCGCCCGGCCTGCGCTTCCGGTCCGCCGATCCAGCAGCCGATCAACGGCACCACCTTGGCGCCCGGCGCACCGGTCACAGCGCGCGCCGCCTCGACCGAGGAGGTGAGCGCCGTCGGCACGTTCATCGCCAGCACGGCGCCCACGCCGCGATCGTCGGCCAGCGCATCGACGGCCGCCGCGTAGCGCGGGCCGTCGGCGTCGCCCACGATGTCGACCGGGTTGGCGTGCGACCAGGCGCGCGGCATCTGCTTGTCGAGTTGCGCGATCGTCCGGGGCAGCAGCGTCGCGAGTTCGCCGCCTTCGTCCATAAGCAAGTCGGTGGCGATGATGCCGACGCCGCCGCCGTTGGTCAGGATGGCCAGCCGTTCGTTGCGCGGCGTGATGCCGTGGCCCAGCGTCTCGGCGGCGTCGAACAGCTCACCCAGCCCGGTCACGCGCACCAGGCCGGCGCGCGCGAAGGCGGCGTCGTAGACCGCGGCCGAGCCCGCCATCGAGCCGGTATGCGACGCTGCAGCCTTGGCCGCCGCGGCGTGACGGCCCGCTTTCAGCACGATCACCGGCTTCAGCCGCGCCACGCCGCGGGCCGCCGACATGAACTTGCGCGCCTGGGTGATGCCCTCGACATACATCAACACGGCGCGCGTCTCGTAATCGCGCGCCAGCATGTCCAGCACGTCGCCGAAATCGACGTCGGTCATGTCGCCCATCGAGATCAGGTGCGAGAAACCGATGTTCTGCGCCGCACCCCAGTCGGCCAGTCCGGCCAGCACGGCGCCCGATTGCGCCACCGCGGCGAGCCGCCCGGCCTTGAGCCCGCCCGGCCCGAAGCTGGCGTTGAGACCGATCCGCGGCACGGCGTAGCCGATGCAGTTCGGCCCAACGACCCTCAGCAGATAAGGCCGCGCAGCGCGCAGGATGCGCTTGCGCCAGCGGGCGTTGTCCTCGCGCGCCGTGACGCCGCTGCCCGTGCCGGCGGTGATGACGACGGCCACCTTGGTGCCGCGCTCGCCCAGCTCGAAGATCAGGCGCGGCACCGTCTCGGCCGGCGTCATGATGACCGCAAGGTCGGCGGGCTCGCGCAACTCGGCCACGCTCTTCAGCACGGGGCGGCCCTCAATCGTGCCGCCCTTGACGTTGACCAGATGGATGTCGCCCTTGAAGCCGCCGGCCAGCAGGTTGCGCGTGACCGCCGCACCGACCGACCCGGGGCGCACGCTGGCGCCGATCGCGACGACCGACTTCGGAACCATCATCTTGTCGAGGTTGCGGGTAGACATGGCTTCGTCTCATCGCCGACAATTGAGTCGAAGCCATGACAGCGAAGCCCGTCGCGGACAAGGTCGAAGCGGTCGCAGTCGAGTTGCGCCTCGACCAGATATCGCGACTCTACAACTCCCTCGACCCCGCGCCCTTCCACGAAAAGGAACTCGACGCGGCAGCGGAGGATTACATCGTCGGCTCCGCCGA
>Ga0193729_1000901_pt1 | contig 15433 bp, 16 predicted proteins | sample U1c2metaG_FD_143036 | JGI IMG/M metagenome (GOLD analysis project Ga0193729, IMG submission 143036) | Soil microbial communities from a riparian zone of the East river system, Colorado, United States - U1c2 | ecosystem: Environmental > Terrestrial > Soil > Riparian zone | place: USA: East River...
GATGGCCACGTCGGTCAGGCGGCCGATCAGTTTATAGAAGGCGGAGGCCGACGCGCGCTTGAACAGGCTCTCGCCGTTACGCTGGCGGCGCTGTCCGTAGACCACGTCGGCGCCCTGGTCGATCAGCACCATCATGTCGGGCAAGAGCTCGGGCGGGTCCTGCAAATCGGCATCGATGATCAGGATGCGCTCGCCGCGGCACACCGTCAGGCCGGCAGTGAGCGCCAGCTGATGGCCATGGTTGCGCATCAGCTGCACCGCGACGATGCGCGGGTCGCGGGCCGCCGCTTCGGTCATGATCTCCCAGGTGCGGTCGCGTGAGCCGTCGTCGACCAGGACGATCTCGCTGGTGCCGCCGATGCCGTCCAGCACGGCGCCGACTCGGCGCACGAACTCGGGCAGGGCTTCCTGCTCGTCGTAGCAAGGGGCCACCACGGAAAGCGACGGGCGGATGGCGGGAGTCATGCGCGGAGCATTAGCCGTTGTTGTGGGCGCCGGCTAGGGACAAGAACATACTGCGAACAATACGCGCTTTGCTCGTGCGCGCCTCGATGCGACCGCAGGAGCGATTCGCCCTACTGCTTCGCCAATTGCTCGCCCATCAGCCGATGCAGCAGGTTGATCGCCTTGAGCGGGCGGACCATCACCTTGAAATGCGTGATCAGGCTTCCGTCGTCGTTGAAGGTGATGATGTCGACGCCGTTGATCCTGATGCCGTCGATCTCCTTCTCGAACTCCAGCACCGCGCCGTTGTCGCTGCGCCATTCGCCGACATACTCGAAACCGGGGCCGCCCAGAACCTTTTCTGCACCCGCCAGATACTTCGCCGTGATCTCGCGCCCGCGCTGTGGCGTGTGCACGACGGGGCTTTCGAAAACGGCGTCGGGGTGGAGCAGATCCCACAGCGCCGCCCGGTCATGGGACTTCATGTAGTCGTACCAGCGGTCGAGCGCGGTCATCCGCATCGGACGTCTCCAGCGTTTGGCTGGCGAAGGTCGCCTCAACCGCCGGATTTGTCGATACCGAGGACGATCAGAACGAGCGCAACCGCCATCAGCATCCAGCCGGGATGACGACCGCGCGTTCCCCAAAGGTTGCCGACAGCGCCATACAGGTAGGAGCTGCCGACGAGCAGGCCGGTCGCGAGCCTCGCATCGTGCTCGAACCACAGGGCCGCGGCGATCAGGACGAGCCCGCCGAGCAACCAGTTGAACGTGCTGAACTGCAGGAGCAGCGGCATCAGCCTTCTGACCGGAGCGGATATCCGCCCATCGCTGAGAAAAAGCGCCTCGATCGGTCTCACCATGAGCCGCTGGGTCAGGATGCCGTGAACCACCGCGGTTCCGCTTCCGATGACTCCCGCAAGCCCCAAGGCTGCGTTTTGCCAATTCATGACCATACACCTCTGTATGGAACATATGGTGGTGAACTGGCCGGCGTCAATACACCTGTGTATGGTGCGACAATGAATGATCGCCTGACGAAGGACGACTGGATAACGCACGGCCTGCGGACGCTGGCGAATGACGGAGCCAACGCCTTGAAGGTTGGCCCCATGGCCACGAGGCTGAAGGTGTCTCGTGGCAGTTTTTACTGGCACTTCCGGGACATCGCCGATTTCCGCTCGCAGCTGTTGCGCAGCTGGCAAGAGCGATCAACCGATCAGGTTATCCAGGAGCTCGAAGCCGAGAAGGCCGAACCGGGCCGTCTGAAGCATCTCATGACGCGGGCCTTCAACGTGAAGCGCGACCTGGACCGAGCCATCAGGTCGTGGGCCGCAGAAGACGAGGATGTTGCAAAGATCGTCGCGACCGTCGATGACCGCAGGGTCGCCTACATGGCAAAAATGCTGGTCACGGCAGGAGTCGAAAGCCGACGGGCACTGCCTCGGGCAGCCTTCATGTATTGGGCTTACCTGGGCCAGACCATGGTCATGGATCCCCGCCATTCATCAATCCCGCCGGTTGCCATCGACGACATCAGCGACCTGTTTGAAAAGTGACGCCCGGCCGAGCTCGATTGCGTTCCGGTTGTCGCTCCCTTTCCCTGCGGCAATGGGCTATCAACCACCCCCATGACCGCCAATGACAACAACCATCGCGGCCTCTTGCCGGCTGGGCTGGCCGACCTGCTGCCGCCCGACGCGGCGCGCGAGGCCGGCGCGATCGGCATCGCCATCGAGCGCTTCGCCGCCTTCGGTTACGAGCGGGTGAAGCCGCCGCTGGTCGAGTTCGAGGAATCGCTGCTGGGCGGACCGGGCGCGGCGCTGGCACCGCAGACCTTCCGCCTCATGGACCCGGTCTCGCAGCGCATGATGGGCGTGCGGCCCGACATGACCGTGCAGGTCGCGCGCATCGCCGTGACCCGGCTGAAGCACGAGCCGAGGCCGCTGCGCCTGTCCTACGGCGGCAACGTGATCCGCGTGCGCGGCAACGCGTTGAAGCCCGAACGCCAGTTTGCCCAGGTCGGCACCGAGCTGATCGGCGTCGATTCGGCCGAAGCCGATGCCGAAGCGGTGCTGCTGGCGATCGACGCCTTGCGCGCCGTCGGCGTGGCCGACCTCAGCGTCGACCTCAACCTGCCGACCCTGGTGGCTGCCGTGGCCGCAGGCTTGAAGCTGTCGGCCGAGACGCTGCGCCGCGTGCGCCGGGCGCTCGACCGCAAGGACGAGGGCGGCATCGCCAAGGCCGTCGGAGAGGGCAAGGCGGACGCCAAGAAGGCGGCCGACATGCTGGTCGGCCTGTTGCAGGCGGCGGGCCCGGCCGAGCCCGGCATCGCCCGGCTGACCGCGCTCAAGCTGCCCGCCGCAGCGGCGTCCGAGGCCGCGCGGCTCGCCGAGGTCGTGAAGCTGGTGCGCGCCGCCGACGAGGATTTGCCGCTGACGCTCGATCCCGTCGAATATCGCGGGCTCGAGTACCAGACCGGCGTGTCGTTCTCGGTGTTCGGCCTGAAAGGCCGCGAGGAGCTGGCGCGCGGCGGCCGCTATTCCGCGGGTTATCCCGAGGATGGCGTCAGCGAGCCGGCGACCGGTTTCACACTCTACATGGATGCGGTTCTGGCGGCGTCCGACACGGCGCCCGAGCGGCCAAGACTCTTCCTGCCGCCCGGTACGCCGTGGAGCGAGGCCGCCCCCTGGCAGGCCAAAGGCTATGCCGTCGTGCGCGGCGTGGCACCGCCTTAGGCGGCCGGCTTCCCTTCGCTTTGAAACCTAGTTCGGCCGGGCCGTATCGGCGCCGGAAAGCGCCGAGCCGTGCGCTCTGCTGAGGCCCGCCGTCCGCTCCTCGACGAGCAGCTCGACCATGCCCATCAGCAGGACGAGCTCGCCATCCTTCATGTCCTCGGCTTCCGCCTTCATGTCCTGGATACTGTGCCAAAGGTGGAACAGGCTGGATGCCTTCTGCTTGGCTGAAAGCCGCCGCTTGCGGGGCTTTTGTTCGATCTGGAAGCTCGTTGCGTTAGCCATCTCTCCCTCCTCTGATGCCACACGTCCCTACCACCCACGGGGGACATCCAACGCGATATCGGCCGGCCGCTCTGTGGCTAAACGCACATATCGAGAGGCTTGTTTTGAATATTTTATGGCAGGGCGCGGGGAATGGTTTTTCCTTCGTGCCCCTCTCTCAGCGTGCTATCCAAACTCACGCCTCTCCGGACCCACGCCGGGGAGGCGTTTTCGTGCGTGAACTCCGGGCATCAGGGCAGGGCAATGGCCAATGTGGCAGTGATCGGCGCCCAGTGGGGCGACGAGGGCAAGGGCAAGATCGTGGACTGGCTGAGCGAGCGTGCCGAAGTCGTGGTGCGCTTCCAGGGCGGCCACAATGCCGGCCATACCCTGGTCATCGGCAACCAGACTTATAAGCTCGCCCTCTTGCCGTCGGGCGTCGTGCGCGAGGGCAAGCTTTCGATCATCGGCAACGGCGTCGTAGTCGATCCCTGGCACTTCCTCGAGGAGGTGAAGAGGGTGTCGGACCAGGGTGTGTCGGTGACGCCCGACAACCTCAAGATCGCCAACCACGCCGTGCTGATCCTGCCGCTGCACCGCGACCTCGACGGCTGGCGCGAGGACGCGCCGGGCACGATCAAGATCGGCACGACGCGGCGCGGCATCGGCCCGGCCTACGAGGACAAGGTCGGCCGCCGCGCCATCCGGGTCGGCGACCTGGCGGAGCCCGACTATCTCGCCAAGAAGGTGAACACGCTGCTGGCGCACCACAATCCGCTGCGCACCGGCCTCGGCAAGCCGCTGATCGACGCCGCCAAGCTCACCGCCGACCTGCTTGAACTGGCGCCCAAGATCCTGCCCTTCGCCGAGGATGTGTGGGAGCGGCTTGACGCCCTGCGCGCCTCCGGCAAGCGCATCCTGTTCGAGGGCGCGCAAGCCACCATGCTCGACATCGACCACGGCACCTACCCGTTCGTCACCTCGTCCAACACGGTGGCGGCGCAGGCCATGATCGGCAGCGGCATGGGCAACGGCTCGGTGGGCTATGTGCTGGGCATCGCCAAGGCCTACACCACCCGCGTCGGCGACGGCCCCTTCCCCACCGAGTTGACGGACGAGATCGGCCAGGGCCTCGGTGATCGCGGCAAGGAATTCGGCACCAATACTGGCCGGCGCCGGCGCTGCGGCTGGTTCGACGCCGTCATGGTGCGCCAGGCCGTGAAACTGAACGGCATCGACGGCATCGCCCTCACCAAGCTCGACGTGCTCGACGGCGAGAAGGTCATCAAGGTCTGCGTCGCCTACGAGCTCGACGGCACGCGGATCGAGCGCTTTCCCTTCACCATGGGCGCGCAGGCCAAGCTCAGGCCGATCTGGGAAGAGTTCGAGGGCTGGAGCGAAAGCACGCAGGGCGCCCGCTCCTTCGCCGAGCTGCCGGCGACTTGCATCAAGTACGTGCGGCGCGTCGAGGAGCTGGTGGGCTGTCCGGTGGCGCTTCTCAGCACCAGCCCGCAACGCGAAGACACCATCCTGATGACGGATCCGTTCCGCGACTGACCGTGGAATACGTCAAGGAGCTGGCCGCGCGGGCTCATCTGGGGAGCTGGGACTCGTGGAGCACGCAGTATCGCGTGCTCGCCGTGGTCGTGGGCCTGCTCGTCGCCTACTGGGCGCTCCGGGTGATGGTGCCCACGGTCCTGCGCATCCTGCGGCCGGTTCTCTTCCTCGCCATCGTGCTGGCCGCGGTCTGGGCGCTCTTCCCGGCCGAGACGTGCTCGATCGAGTTCCTGTCCAGGCTGCCGGTCCTCTGCGCGCGCTGATTGCTTCAGGTGACGCGCCCTTGCACCTCTATTGGCCGCCTTTCCGCGTCTTCAATGCCTCCGAAATAAGAGACGCGTCCATGATATCGTCGACGTCCGCTGGCTCCGAGATGAGCTTTTCATTGAGCAGGAACGTCGCGAGAAAGCCGAGCCTACGATCCAGCGGCGAGCCCTTGACCAGCGAATAGGTGTATCGCGGATTCGCCCACTGATTGATCAAGGGTGGCGGAACATCTTCATAGATTGCCTCCGCCCACGCCTCCTTGATCCCCATTTCCCCGGCCCAGAGATGAATTGCGATTTTGGGGTCCTTTTGCACGATGTCGTTCGCCATTATCAACGCCCGGAGGAAGCGCAGCGCCGTTTCCCTGTTGTCCCGGAGCCACTGGCGCCGGACAGTGTAGCCGTCCACGTTCGTGTAGATGCCGACATTTCCCTCGGTTGAGACGATTCTGCCGCCCGCTCCATGGACCATCCTCTGCATCCACGGTTCCCACACCATCGCAGCGTCAATCTTCTTGTTCTCCAGCGCGAGCAACTGCTCCTCAGGCGACATATCGACCAGCGTCACCTGATCGGGGCGAATGCCGTGCTGTCGCAGGATCATCATCAGGCCGATATGAGCGGTCGACCCCCTGAGCAGCCCGATACGCTTGCCTTTCAAGTCAGTGGGTGTGTGGATGCCGCTGTCCTTCCGCGCAACGACGCCCTGGCTGTAGGCACCCTCGGGGTTTATCCCGATCATCACCCAGTCCAGGCCCTGCGAGAGCCCGATCAGGAAGGCCACGGAGCCGACACTGGCAAGGTCAAGGCTCCCGTTCTGCATAGCCGCAATCATCGGCGGCCCGCCGACAAACTTCACGTATGTGGGCGTCAAGCCCGCCTTCTCGAAAAGCTTCAGGTCCCGCGCCACGAACAGCAGCCAGTCGGGGGTTTCCTGATAACCGATGGTGATCGGGAGGCTGCGTTGGGCCAATGCCCGGGGAGCAGTGAAGGCGCCACCCGCGAACAATACAACGGTCATTCCGACGACCATCAGCACCGTAATTCTGCGCATCAGGTGACCCTTCCGACCGGACGTTTCATCTCGTCGTTGGGATCGCCAGGACGGGAGTGATGTCCTTGCTTCCTGTTTCCACGAAGGTGAAGAGGAGCAAGATGAACGAGAACAAGTTCTTCGAGGCGGGGTCCCGGTCGTCGATCGAGAACCAGTAGCCGTGATAGGGAATGGCCACGAAGGCGTCACCCGGACGCTCGGCCGAACTCGAGATTCGGATCAAGGGCGGGATCGTTCCCTCGGGTCCCAGGTCGCCCTCCGGAGTGGCCGCCACCCGATGCTCCGTGACGTGCGTGTCGGGTACGACGATGGTGGACGAGATGTCGAGGAGGACTTCGAAGATGGACCGGGTTATGAGCGCGATCTCCTTGTTGTCGCTGGGCACGGCCCCATACACGATCCGGAACTCCTTGGCCTCGGGGTCGAGTCCCAGAAGGCTCGTGACGTTGCGGACGGCCTGTCTGACGGCCGCAGAGTGGCTCCGACGGAACACCAACGTCAGCGTATCTCCCTTGGGGCCCACTCGTACGCCGATGTCACCGGAATTCTGGATACGGCCAAGCTGATCCAACAGCTGGTAGAACTCCGGATTCGCCGGCCGAACATGTTCGTGCGAAATGCCACCCGCCACACGGCGGTTGTCGATGCCGTTGATCGATTGCACGGCGAGCCGCAACACCACGTCGACCGGGAACCCAGCCTGGAGCACGTTCATGACTGACGACGGAGGAATATTCGCCATCATCGAGCGTGCAAAACGCTCCCCCGCCACCGGCGTGTACGTGATGGTTGGGCTGTCGTTGTATATAACCCCGGCCGTCCCTCCCAGGACGCTGGTGACGGCATTGAGCGGCGGCCCCTGGTTGAATGTATTGACAGCCGCGGTGCCAGAGAGAGTCCGCTGGATCGAGTAGCCGGCGACGACCTGTCCGACGTCCATGAACACGGGGATGTCGCCATAGCGCATCTTCACGAGGTTCAGCAGCATTTGAGTCTTCCACGACTCGCCCACGGCTGCGCTATAGTCGAAGCGATCCCGGGTCACCGAGCCCGGCCCCATGCTTTCGCATCCCGCCATGGCGAACAGGGGCAGGAGCAGAAGCGCCCAGATCGCACCTGACAGCCGCTGCCGGTCACGGCGGCGGCGACCTCGCCTGCTCTCGGATGCGTGGCGGCCGCGATCGACCGGGCCCGGGGCCAAGTTGCAAGGTCGACGGGTGAAACGCACCTAAGAACGTTTCCTATGCAGGAGCGTGATTCTCGTCACTCCTGCGATTTTGCACTATACTTTGCTTCCTGTCATTGAAAGCCCCCTCACGCATGGCGCTACGGCTTCAAGTGTGAGTGATACAATGAATACAATCGGACTTTCCTGATGACGGATCGTTCTTTGCGCTGCATTCATCTGCTTGCTGCAGATGTGGTGAGGGTGGCCTCGCAGCGTATTGGAGGTAGCCATGGCTCAGCCTGAACGGCTCGATACTCGCGTTTTCCGCGGCCTCGGCTGGAAGAGGCGCCCGGTCATGATGTCCAGGCGATTGGCAATTGTCGCCCTGCCGTCCGTCACGGTGCTAAGTGCGCCGGTGCTGGGATGGGCCGCGGAGGATTGCGTCATGATGGATTCGTCGCCGGCGGCCAACGCGGTGATCGCCAGGCGCAGCAGCGAGTTCTTCGTGCGGTTCGACCGGCCGGTCGACCATATCCACTCAACGCTCGACATCATGCGCGATGGCAAGTCGGTCGAACGGCTTCATCCGCGGCTTGAATCGGCACCCGAGGTCCTGTTCGCGCGGGCGCCTACCCTGCCCGCCGGAGACTACAAGCTGCACTGGTCCGTGCGCACCATGACGGGCGCCGGCGCCACGCAGGGCGATATTCCCTTCACGGTGAAGGATCAGCCGTAAGGCGACGCCGCGCCAGATACCCAGTGCGTCTTGGAACGATCAGATGCTGAGATCGAGGAGGTTGTAGTCCTTGATCTCGGCCCTGGCCTCGTCACTCCAGCGGTAGCTGAACCCCGCCTCGGCATGCGCCTTGTAGACGTAGGACGTCTCGGCGGGGAAGCGTTGCCGGCGGGCGTCGATGCCGTAGCCGATCAGCCGCGCCCGCTCGCGGATGCGATCGGCGTCGTAGACCGCGGCCGCGTTGTGGACGCCGCCGCCCTGCACGCCCAGCACCGACTTGCGGCGATGGAAGCCGAAATTCACCGTCACCCGCCAATCCTTGCTGGTGTTGGCGAAGGAGCCGTGCAGCGCCTGGCGGTTGGTGATGGCGACGTCACCCGGTTTGGCGATCATGGGCACGGCGTCGGGCAGCCGCTCGCTGCCCGCCTTGGCCACGAGCGAAGCGATGTCGATCTTGCCGAGCTTGTGCGAGCCCGGCACAACCCACACGCCGTTGGCCGCCGTGCAGCCGTAGAGCTGGGCCATGAAGTTGAAGCCGTGCACGCCCTGATCCCATTCCGGACTGTCCCAATGGGTCGTGCCGTCCTGGTGCCAGGCTACCGAGGAGCCGCGGCCCGGCTCCTTGATAAACAGCGCCTCGTTGAACGGCGTGAAGTCCGGACCGTTGATCGCGGCGGCGACAGCGAGAAGCTCGGGATGACCGTAGACCCGCAAGGCTGCCTCGGAGAACTGCAGCGAACCCAGGATGAGATAGACGACTTCCTTCGGCGCATCGGCCGCCGCCGTGGGCTCGAACATCTTCACGGGATGGCGGCCGTTGGCGAGCTTGGTGCCGCCGAACGGGTCGCCGAGCGGCTTCGACCACAGCAGATTCGGCGCCGTGCTGTCAGCGCCCAAGGCCGGACGGCCCTGGGCATCGAGCGGTGCACCGCGCTCGGCCGGCAGGCGGTCCAGGATGTCGTGCAAGTCGCGCTCGATGTCGGCGAGTTCGTCGGCCTTGAGAACGCCCTCGAAGATGTAGAAGCCGCAGCGCCAATAGGCCTCGACGATGTCGGGATGCAGTTCGCCTGAGGGCGTGAAGCGAATGGGGCCGCGATTGCCCAGTGCCGCCGCGCGCCGCTCGCCGTCGCGCAGATAGGCCTGCATCGCCGCTTCTTCGGGGCCGTAGTCGACGGCGGTCGTCTGCCTGGATCCGTCCATGGCGTATCCTCCCGGGAATCGATTTTCGGAAGGATAACGCATCTTCCCCCTTTCCTCCCCCATCTTATGACGGAGGTGCCCCCGGAGGGGGCGGAGGGGGAAAGCCTCCGTCGAAGCGTTTCTCGATTTCAGATCTATGGATTTTCGAGGATCGTCTTTGGGGCCTTCCCCCGCCGGCCCTTCGGGCCACCTCCGCCGTATGACGGGGGAGGCATACGCATACGAGAAAGAGAGAACGCCTACTTCATGCTGACCAGCGTCAGGTCGACGAACCAGGATTGAGGTGACACGAAGCCCTGCACGTTCTTGGAGAACGCGCGCGGGTTGAGGTCGTGCACGATGTAGAGCCAGGGCGGATTGTCGACCAACCGCTCATGCGCCTCGCGGAAGTACTTCTGGATCGTGGCCGGATCGGTCGATTCGGATAGCGTCTTCAGCGCCGCCTCGAACTTTTCGTCCTTCCACTGCTCGAAGTTCGAGCCGGACGGCGAGAAGTTGGCGGCCGCGAAGTAGCGAAACATCATGCCGACGTCGCTCGACGGCGAGCTGACGTTGATCGCGAGCGCACCGTTCAAGGTTGGACTGTCGGGCACGGCGCGGCTGGCGTTCAGCAGCACCTGCCATTCGACGGCGTCGACCTGCACGTCGACATTGCAGGCCTGCTTGAGGTTCTCCTGCAGCGCCTCGTTCATCGGCAGCGGCAGCATCTGGCCCGAGCCCGAGGTCGAAATCATCACCTTGAAGGAGAGCGGCTTCTTGTCGGTGAAGCCCGCTTCGGCCAGCAACTTCTTGCCCTTGGTGGGATCGAACGTGTAGCGGTTCTCGGGATTGCCGAAGGCGGGATCGTTGGCCTTCAGCCAGCCGACCGACGGCTCGGCCGTGCCGTTCAGCATCGTCACGATGGCGTTGCGGTCGATGCAGTAGTTCAGCGCCTGGCGCACGCGCACGTCGGCGAGCGGGCTGTTCTTGGCCGCCATGTTGTAGAACCACGGCCAGACGTGCGGATAGGATCCGGTCGAGATGACGAAGCCGGCCTGCTTGAGCGATGGAATGCCGTCGGGCGGCGGCACCTCGATCCAGTCGACCCGCCCCGAGCGCAGCGCCGCCAGCCGCGTATTGGCCTCCGGGATGGGCAGTAGCAGGACCTGGTCGACCTTGGCCTTGTGGCCGGCATCCCAGTAGTTGTCGTTACGCGCCAGCGTCACCGACTGGCGCGCCACGACCTTCGTGATCTTGAACGGCCCGGTACCGGCAGCCGGCAGCTCGGCGACCTTGGCCCAGTCGTGCCCGGCCTTCTCGAAAGAGGCGGGCGAGGTGTTCAGCATATAAGGGACCATCCACGGGAAGTACGAGGCCACCGTGGTCGTGGTCAGCGCCACGGTGAAGTCGTCGATCTTCTTGTAGGAGGCGAGGATCGGCACGCGCGAGCGCATGATGCCGGTGGCGTTGGGCTCGAACTGCGGGCTGTCCTTGTTGAAGATGCGCTCGAGATTCCAGATCACCGCATCGGCGTTGAAGTCCGTGCCGTCATGGAACTTCACGCCCTTCCTGAGATGGAAGATCCAGGTCTTCTTGTCGTCGGGCGACTGTTCCCAGGTCTCGGCCAGGCCCGGCCGCAGGGTGGCAAGCTGGTCGGTCTTCGTCAGGTCGAACAGGATCATGCCCTCGAAGATCGGAAACCCCAGGAAGCGCATGCCCTCGAAGCCGTTGTTCGGCATGCCGGTCGTGGTCGGGATGTCCGACGCCGTCATGGCGATGCGCAGCACCTTCTCCTGCGCCGACGCCGGCGACAGGGAGAGCAGCGAGGCGGCGCACGCCAAGGCTAGAAGACGGAAACGACGGGTAATCATGGCTTCTCCGAGTGGGGGCCGCGCGTCAGGACGGTCGCGTCGCCAGCTCATGCAAGCAGCGGGCCAGAGCGCACGCCAGGCGGCTCACTCGGGCTTGATGTCGGCCGCCCTTTTGGCCAGTAGCTCGAGCTCTTTCGTGATGAATATTGCGAATTCCTCGGGCCCGCTGGATAGGGTACGTCTCGCTTGATGTTCCGCCCGTTCGCGCTCCCGGGAGTCCCGCATGACTTATTCCATGGTCGCTCGCTGTCCGCGCACCGGGCAGCTCGGCATTGGCGTCGCCAGCTACTCGATGGCGATCGGCCTGTATTGCGACGGCGCCGTCCGCGCCAATACCGGCGTCACGCTGACACAGGGCTTTCCCAATCCGCGTAACAACTATCTCGCGATCAACCAGCTCGCATTGGGGCGCACCGCCGGGCAGGCGTTGACGGAGCTCATCGGCAACGATCGCGACAGTGAATACCGGCAGATCGCGATGGTCGATCGCGACAACAATGCCGTCGCGCATAGCGGCGCCAGCCTGCGCAAGTGGGCCGGGCATCGCATCGGCAAAGCGTTCGTCGCGTTCGGCGACGGGCTGGCGGGCCAGCAGGTGCTGCACGCGATGGAAGCGGCCTTCGAAGCCGCGTCGCCGGCGGGCCTCGACGAGCGACTGCTGGCGGCGCTGGAAGCGGGCCACGATGCCGGCGGCATGGCCGGCGCCCAAGGGCGGCTTCCGGAGCGCTCGGCGGCGATGATCGTGTGGGGCAACCGCACGCACAACGAAGTCGATCTGCGCGTCGATCTGCACGACCGCGCCATCGACGAATTGCGCCGCATCTACGTCGATTACAAGCCGTCCATCGCTTATTACGAAGAGCGTGCGCGCAACCCGCGCAACGCGATCCCGGCGATGGAGTTCGCCGACATGCTGAAGAACCAGCGGCAGAAGGAAACGGCATGACCTACTCCATCATCGCGCGTTGCCCGCACACCGGCCGTTTCGGCGTCGGCTCGACCACGTTTTCCATAGCCTGCGGGCGGCGCAACGAAAGCGTGCGTGCCGGCATCGGCATCAGCAAATCGCAGGCCTTCTACCTGCGGTACGTCGATCCGCTCGCGCTCAACATGCTGGCGCAAGGCTACACGCCGCAGCACATCGTGCGGACGCTCGAGGCTGACGATCCCGATTTCGACTATCGCCAGTTCGGCATCATCGACCGCGAGAACAACGTCGTGGCGCATACCGGCCCGGGATGCGGCAAGTGGGCCGGCCACACGGTGGGCCCCTACTACGCCGCGTACGGCAACGGCCTCGCCGGTCCGCAAACAGTTGCGGGCATCGTCTCCGGCTTCCTCAAGCACCCCGATGCGCCGCTCGAAGACCGCCTGCTGGAGGCGCTGGAAGGCGGGCGCGACGCCGGCGGCCAGGCGTCGAAAGGCGTGCCGCGTCCGGAGCGCTCGGCGTGGATACGCGTCGTCGATCAGCTCGATCATCCGGAAGTCGACGTGCGCGTCGATCTGCACGACAAGAGCGTCACCGAACTGCGCCGCGTCCTCGAGGAATTCAAGCGCTACCGCGAATACTACAAAGCGCGCTGCGCCCATCCCGGCGATGCGATTCCCGAGGAGGAGTTTGCCGCCAAGCTCGACGCCAAGGCGGCATGATCGCGTTGGACACCAGGAATAATGAAGGCAAATGGCACAGCAGATCGAGAGGCTCGCTCATTTTGTCGCCGAGACGACGCTCGAGCAGGTGCCGGCGGAGGTGCAGAGCTATGCCAAGCTGGTCGTGCTCGACACGATCGGCGTCGTTCTCGCCGGGGCCGAGCGGCCCGAGGTGCGGGAGCTTCGCGCCCGCCTGAGCGCCACCGCTGGAACGGGCGCCACGGTATTCGCGCCGGGCTGGCCCACCAACGACCCACGAACAGCCGCCCTGTTGAATGGCATCGCCGGACGATCGATCGAGCTCGGTGAAGGCCATCGCTATGTCTCCTATCAGGGCGCCATGCAGATCCTTCCCGGCGTGCTGAGCGCCGGCGAGTGGGGGCGAAGGACCGGAGGCGACATGCTCGCGGCCCTCATCCTGGGCTACGACGCGGGCGCCCGCCTCGGGGCGGCGATGAAGGTCCGGCCGCTGGCGCACCAGAACGGCCAGGCCGCGCTGCTGGGAGCCGCCGCGGCGGGAGCACGATTGCGGACCCTGAGCGGCGCCGACACGAGCCGCGCGATGCGCATCGCCGCCACGCTGGTGCTGACGCCGAGCTACAACAATGCCGTTGCCGGTGCGACGACTCTGAACGTGGCCGGCGGCATGAGCGGCTTTGCGCTGAGCCTGGCGCCCGATCTGGCGCTGGCCGGCTTCACTGCGCAAGATGATGCAATCGAGGAAGCGCTGGCCAATCTCGTGGGCGATGGCTTCGACCCGGCAAAGCTCTTGGATGAGCTCGGCAGCCGCTGGGAGATCACGCGGAACTGGCTGCGCCTGCGGGCCTGCTGCAATCCCATCTACGCCGCCCTCGACGCGCTCGAGGCAGCCGTCGCCAGCCTCGACGCCAAGGCGCCTGACGTCGAGCGCATCGATGTCGCGACCTTTCGTTTCGCCTCGGTCATGCGCAACCGGGATCCCCCGAACTATTTCGCTTCGAAATACTCGCTGCCCCACGTCGCCGCCTGCCTGGTGGCGCGCGGCAGCGCCGGCTTCGCGGCGGTCGACGACTCCGCGCTTGACGATCCCGCCATCGTGGCGCTGCGCCACCGCGTCCACATTGCCGAGGATCCGGCGATGAACCAATCGGTGCCGGCAGCGAAGCCGGCCCGCGTCACGGTCACGCTGAGAGACGGCCGACAGGCCACGCATTCCTGCGACAGTCCGCGGGGCGATTGCCTCAATCCCTACGACCCTTCGGAGATTCGCCACAAATTCCGCGAGCTCGCCGGCCTGGCGCTGACGTCCCGGGGAGTCGAGGAAGTCGAAAGCGCCATCGACGGACTCGAGCGCTGGACGAGCGCTTCCGTTCTGACCGACCTGCTGCGCCACCACTGTCGGCCGGAGTGGCGCTAGTGGCTCGTCACAGAGGTTTGACGAGTTGATGTGGTGCATCGCATCCTGCTCCGCTTGGAATTCCACTACGGCGCAAAACACGCCTTCTGGCTCAACATGGTCGAGATCGAGATCGGCGTCCTGCTCTCCCCCTGGCTGGGGAGAGGAGCATGTTACGGTTCTGTGAGGGTTTCCGCAGTTTGCGCAAGCGCTCCACCAATCAGCAGTGTGCAGTGCACCACGCGGTTCCGTCGAATTTCCGCAATTTCCGCAAGCGCTACGCCAATCAGCACCGGGTTGACGTCCCAGCGCAGCGCGGGCCGGCCGTCGCCGCGTAGCCCCACGGTCGCCTTGCGCAGGAAACCGGTATGCTCCAGCGACCGGATCACCGGCAGCGCCTGGCCGAGCGCGGCGACCGCGGGCGAACAGCGACGAGACCACGGATTCATCCGCCACCTGGCGGCCGTTCCGAACAGCGTCGCTAAACGCGGGGAGCGTGGCGATCCAAGTGTCGACGGTGCGCCGCGAGACCTCGAACCGCTCGGCGAGGGTCTCGTTGGTGGCGCCCAGCCTGCAGGCATGCCGGGCGATCCTGGCGGTCTCGGGCTGGTAGACGGTGGGTCGGCCGCCAGGCATGGCGAGGCTCCTCGGGGTGCTGGAGCCTATGTAAGTTTAGCTTGAGCGTTTTTCAAGTATTACTAACAGAAGTTAAGTGAAAGAGTTTCTGCGCACCAGCGCGCGCAGAAACCCGATGTGCTGGCAATGCTTGCAAACTTGGCCCGTTTGGCCCCTCGGAGAACCCGCCGCTCCTGCCTTCGGTCCACAAGATGGTCCGCGGCCCCGAACGGAACGGCCTCATCCGCCGACAGCCGGCGTCGCCAGAAGCATCGATGTCCTCGTCCCGCCTCAAGACCTGCCGATCCTCGATTGGCGCCTCATCAACTCGTCAAAACCTCTGTGACGAGCTACTAATTCTCGGGCTTCCAACTTTCCCCCACAGCCAGTAGACGTGGTCTGCCGCAATTCTACCACAAAGCGAGCCGCCGACGGCAGGCAACTTCTGTCTTTACGGCTTATGATGCGCTTATCGCTACCAGAGCGACATCGGCGGGTTAGAGCTAAGTGATTGTTTTTT
>Ga0193729_1000902_pt1 | contig 15419 bp, 11 predicted proteins | sample U1c2metaG_FD_143036 | JGI IMG/M metagenome (GOLD analysis project Ga0193729, IMG submission 143036) | Soil microbial communities from a riparian zone of the East river system, Colorado, United States - U1c2 | ecosystem: Environmental > Terrestrial > Soil > Riparian zone | place: USA: East River...
CGCTCTTACTACGCGCAATGACAAAGTGATTATTTTCGCCATAGCTTCGCCACGGCCCGGGAGGGACGTCACGTACGTCGACGAACTGCCAATCCGTCACGTCAGTCGGCGCCAATCCGAGATAATCACGCACTGCGGGTGAAACGTCTAGACCGGCGCCATGATTAAGGTTCGGTTTGGGACGCTCATTGCCAAAGACGTACTGGAAATGGTCGGTTCGAAATGGGCCGCAATCTTCCCACTGCGCATAACAAGCGCGATTACCTTTGCGAATGGCGAGCCAGCGATGCCAGCACACAGACTGTCCCTGCCCCCCATAGGCTTGCTTGAACCACGGGATCACCAGCGGCGCTTCCGGCTTGAACTGGCCATGTGTAACATCGTTGTACGGGAGCGCACAGTAAAAGGGGTTTTGCTTCGGAATAAAGGCTATTGGAATATAATTCCGCCGCGCACTGGTGTCTGGGTTATCGTATCCCCCGTAATTCGCCGTCCAATTGAAGTCCCAAGAGCTCCTGTAGTTGGGAACCGGATTATTGCCTCCGGCTTGTTCTCCGACCCAAAACACCGTGGTAACAATATTCGTCTTCCACGGGTAGCGCTGGATCGCAGGTCGCGAACTGGTCGGAATAAACACTTGCGGTTCCACCTTGAGCAACGCCTCCTCCCGCAATTTCATTGCGTACTTGGCGAAATCTGCGGCGGTCGCGTACGGAGAAGTGGATTGCTCATCCCCGAAGACTTTCGGGATGCCAGCAACTGCCAGACTTAAGCAAACCGCAAGAAGTCTCCTCATCTCAAAACGCCGCAACCTTCTATCCGATTAGGCGTTTTTAAGCAAGACGAATTTTCTCTCCCTGCTGGAGTCTCAAAACTCTCAGGGGCCAGCGCATTATGATCTCTTGGGTTCATTGTCACTCAACTGCGACTCAGTACTATGTCGTGTTTGAATTGTCGATCGTTCGCTTCCGGGTAATCGAGTGTGAAATGAAGACCGCGACTTTCTTTCCGGCATAGTGCTGAATCGACAATTAAGGCCGCTACCGCTGCGAGGTTGCGTAGCTCCAGCAGATCCACTGATACTTTAAAATTCCAATAGAACTCGCGGATTTCGCGCTGGAGATTTCTTAACCGGGCGCTCGCTCGCTGTAGGCGCTTATCAGTGCGCACAATGCCTACGTAATCCCACATGAGACGTCTGATCTCGTCCCAGTTGTGATAAATCACAACGAGTTCATCTACGTTCTGCACATTCCCAGATTGCCATTCACGCAGCGGAATTTTTTGTTTTGCCGGCCGGCCCTGCGCCGCGGCTGCTGCAGCACGATCCGCCACGACCAGGCCTTCCAGCAGCGAGTTGCTCGCAAGCCGGTTCGCGCCGTGCATACCTGTGCAGGCAACCTCCCCAATCGCATATAGACCTGGCAAACTCGTCGCACCATTTACGTCAGTTTTAATACCGCCGCATTGATAATGCGCCGCCGGAACAACGGGAATGGCCTGCTTCGATATGTCGATGCCGAACCGCAAACACGTCTGATAAATATGCGGGAAACGATCGCGAATAAATTCCGGCGATTTATGCGTCATGTCTAAAAACACACATTTCGCACCTGCGCGCTTGATCTCGGCATCGATGGCGCGCGCGACGATGTCCCGCGGCGCGAGCGAGCCACGCGAATCGTAGCGCTTCATGAAGTCTTCGCCGCGGTCGTTGCGCAAAATGCCGCCTTCACCGCGCACCGCTTCGGAAATGAGAAATGATTTCGCCTCGGGGTGAAAAAGACATGTCGGATGAAACTGGATGAACTCCATATTTGCGATCTCCACGCCGGCGCGCCACGCCATCGCCACACCGTCTCCGGTCGCGATATCCGGATTGGTCGTGTACAAATAAACTTTGCCGCAACCGCCGGTGGCCAGCACGACCCGGTCCGACCGGATAGTTTCTACTTCACCGGTTTTCTCGTCCAAAACATACGCACCAAGGCAACGGTCTTCCGTCGCGAAGCCGAGCTTGGATGCGGTGATCAAATCCACGGCCATACGATTTTCCAAAAGTTCGGCGTTTGGTTGCCTGGCCAGTTCGTGCAGCAAAGTCTGCTCGATCTCCTTGCCCGTTGCGTCTCGCACATGCAGTACTCGCCGCTTCGAGTGGCCGCCTTCTTTGCCCAGATCAAGCTCACGATGCCCGGAAATCTCGCGCTCGTCGAATTGCAGGCCAAGCTCCGCCAGCTCGCGGATTCGCTCGGGACCTTCTGTGACAATCGTGCGCACGACAGCTTCGTTGCAGAGTCCCGCGCCAGCCTCGAGCGAATCGCGCACGTGCAGCTCAAATGAATCTTCATCGCTGGTCACGCAAGCGATCCCGCCCTGCGCCCACGCGGTGTTCGTATCAGAGCCTTTGCGTTTCGTGATAACAGCTACCGACCCGTGCTTCGCGGCCTTCAATGCAAAGCTGAGACCGGCAATGCCGCTGCCGATTACAACGAAATCATATTCCTTCATGCCAACCGGATATTGTCGATCAAACGAGTTTTTCCGAAGAACACCGCCAACACGAGCACCGAGTTCGATCCAACCATTTGGACCGGCCGTAAAGTTTCCGCGTCGACGAGCTCAACATAATCGATCCGCGCCAGCGGCGCTTCGTTAATCACATTCCGCGCAAGAGCAATGATATCATCAGCGGATTTCCTGCGCGCATTCGCCGCAGCCTGCAACGCTTTATGTAACACCGATGCCTGTTTCCGTTCCTCCAAATTCAAATACTGATTGCGCGAGCTGTATGCTAATCCGTCTTCTTCGCGCACCGTAGGCACGCCGATGATGTCGATCTTGAAATTGAGATCGCGCACCATACGGCGAATGATCACCAATTGCTGAAAATCTTTTTCGCCAAAAACCGCTGCGTCAGGCGCAAGAACATTGAACAACTTGGCGACGACCGTACAAACTCCGCGAAAATGTCCGGGGCGCGATTCGCCCTCCAGTATTTTCGAAAGAGAGAATTCGTTGACGAACACTGAACGATCATCGGCATACATCTCCGCAACGCTTGGACGGAACAACAAGTCGACACCGGCGCTTCGACAAAAATCCTCATCCGCTCTTTCCGGCCGCGGATACCGCTCGTAATCGCTTCCCGGCTCAAATTGCAGCGGATTCACAAAAACGCTCACCACCACTTCACCACCGCGGCGCGCATGTTCACGCGCCACGCGAATCAATTCGCCGTGAGCTCGGTGCAGCGCGCCCATTGTCGGCACTACCACGCGTCGCTTTTCGCGCGGTTCAGCGTGCGCATCTGCGATGGTCGTCAAAATTTTCACGCCGCCAGCTTTACCCAACTGCGTCCGATGCGCGAATCACCCATTTGATTAGGTCCAGCAACGGCAAATCAGAAGAGAAGGATAAGTACCCCGGTAACCATCAGCGCGACCATCCAGACCAAATCGATGTTGAACCACGCGTGGCGTAGTATCGCGACCCCAAGTTTTTCGTAAACCACAATCGCGATCAGCGCCGTCGTTATAAGATACCCCAATGTGTGGACTATGACCGACGCTGCGAGCAGAGAAGGCGCGCTGAAATTTGCGAATGACAGCGCGTGCGAATCGTGGTGATGCGCGTTCCGCGCAGCCGGCGATCCCAGGAAGAACGGGACAAGCATCAATCCTGCGCCGTGCGCTGATGCCATGATAAACGACCAAAGTGTCAAGTCGCCAAAGCCAACTCGCATCCCGACCCAGATCGGGTGACGCGATCGAAACAAACGATACAGGCCAAAGGCAAACAGGATCGCCGCCGCGGCAATTTTCAAGGCGCGGTGCGGCAAGCTGATGCGAGCCACGAGAACCGCGGCAATGATTATCCCAATGGAGAGCGCGTGCCCCAACACGATAGGCGGCAGCGCACGGAACACTGCTGCGCGCTTTTGTTCCTGCAGCCCCAGCGCCACGGCGAACAGCCACCCCATGGCGGGGTTGATGCCGTGAAAAATGCCGAGCCCAAAGACCGCCAGCCACGGCCAGAGCTCGCTCACGGAAAACAAAAAGAATCGCTCGAGGAATCGCCTCCTTCGAGGCGCACTTGATGAACCCGGTAGTCGTTGCTTTCGAGGAAAAAGTTTTGATCAAACTCCATGCCGCCATTGGGACCCGCATCGAGTTTCACCATCCAACTGCCCACGCCGTCGGGGTAGAATTGCTCGTCCCATGCCGCGTAAAGCGAGTTCGTGAAATAGATTCGTTTGCCATCGCGGCTCACTTCCACCATCTGCGGTCCGCCCGCGAGCGGTTGATCCGGTTTCTTCGGATGCGCTGTGCGATTGGCTATGCCACCGATGCGTACCGAGCCGGTCTTCTTCGGATTGAACGGGTCTGACACGTCGTACTGCAAAAACTCGCCTGTTCCCCAGCACGAGACGTAAAGGAATTTGTCGTCCAACGACAAATTGATGTCGGTCACGAGTGGCGGCACTGCTTTAAAATCTTTTAGCATTGGCGGCAGCTTTTCCGGGTCCGCAGCTTCGGCGGGAATTTCGATGACTTTCTTCAAGTCCCATGCGCCGTTGCCACGATGCCACAGCCAAATCGAGGCCGACAAATCTTTGACAGAAACGACAACGCTGACGAAACCGTATGCTTTTGTTGGGTTATGCGCAGGGCGCATCTCGAGAACCATCTGTTGTTCCTTGCCCAAATCGAGTGCCTGCAGATGCCGGCGCCGGCGCAGATCCCACACATGCATTTGATGACCGTATTTGCTGCCGAGCAGCAGATCTGGTTGCAACCCGTTTTCGATCATGTTTGGCGTGCCCCATTCGCTGCTGAGTAACGTGTCGAAGCCCAAGTGCCACCAAAAATCGTACTGAAAAAACTGTGGACCCCGATTCATCTCCCACTGACCCAGGATCTCGAATGTTTCGCAATCGAGCAGGAAAATACCGCCCGGGCCGTCGCCATTAGGCGCGCCGAGGGCGCTAACGTAAATACCTTCCGGTCCACAATGAATGGTGTGCGGACGCGAGTAATTCGCGCGTGCAAAAACTTCCTCCGGTTCGAGCACCTTAACGATCTCTGGTTTTCGCGGGTCCGGTTTCGTGTCGATAATGTGGATGCGTGACGACCGTATCCCGGGCACGACGAGGTAACGGCGTTCGACATGCGGATGCGGCGCATACGCGCAGAGCGCCGAGCTGCACGCGTTCCAACCGAAGTGGTGCAGCTCATCGCCAAAGTTTGGCACCTTCACTTCGCCGACGCGCTGCCCATACATCCGGGACGCAGGATCAACATCTACAACTAGCAGCGCGTCATTCAGTTCGCTACCGGGCGGGTTTAGCGCCGCGACGAACGCGTATTTTTCCGGCGGGGCCTGCATCGCCAGACGAGGCGACGGATAAAACGTGGGATCTGGTTTCAGGAGAGGCATAAGTATTCGTGTGCTGAAAGGTTGAACTGCATTACGCCTCAAGCACGAACTTGCAAGGCATTTGAGCTACTCTGAAACGAGAGGCAGGAACACTGAGTAGAGTTTTATTCCAGCCAAAGCGCCTGCCTCGCGAATCGAAATTTTTTGTGACCAAAATTTTGCCACCCAGCCCGGACTGCGAGTTCGCGCATTTCGTTGAAAGAAAATGCGCGCTGGGCGGAAAGACGCGCGTCGAAACGAGTCATCGGTTCGCGAAAAATCAGCGCGGTCAGAAAATCAACGCCGGCCCGGAGGAGAAATCCGCGCCGCAAATCCGACACCAGAACAAATTTCTGCGACAATTCGCGGCAGCGCCGCAGAACTTTTACAGCATCCTCATTGCTAAAGTGATGAAGCGCCAGCGAACAAAGCGCGATGTCGTAGGCTTGAGCATCATCCCATTCCAGAATGTTTGCCTGGCAATAGGAAATTTCCGGGTATTCGGTGCTCAGTTCTTCGGCGATTTGCAATGTCGAAGGTTGGCCATCTACGGCATCGATCTCGACAAGAGCGCCCCTGTTTCGCGCGTAATCGACAATCAATCGCGGAATGTCTCCCGAACCGGTGGCGAGATCGAGAACGCGCATTCTCGCGCCGGGTTTTATCCAGCGCCGCATAAAACTCAAAACAAGCCGATAGCTGCCGAACCAGCGATTAAGTTGACGGATCCGTTTTAGATCGCGTTCTAATTCGGCCGAAACCGGCTGCGGCCGATCCATCATTTCCAACACGGCCGGATCGAATTGCCGATTCATCGATGATCTTCTGTAAGTGAGAAGTGATTTGTGAGAGGTGAGAAGTAGTCACTAATCACTTCTCACGTCTCACTTCTCATGAAGAAACTCCTGCCAGGTCTTCGGCAACTCCGCTGTCTCAATCTCACTCGCGATGCGTCCCTCGAATTCCGGATGAAAAACAGTGCTTGTTCCATAAACCATGATCACGTCTTCTGTCCCTTCAACGCGTATGGCATGCGCAACGCCCGGCGGAATCACGATGCCGACGTTGTTGTTGCTCCGGTAATTATCGCCGTCCACAAAGAAACGCATCACGCGCTTGGGAAAACCTGCTCGGACATCGCACAAAATTACTTCAACCCGTCCTTGTAAGAAAAACATCACGTCCCATTGTTCCTCCTCGTATCGGCGCAAAGAGTAATTCTTCGGTTCATTGACAAACACGCGCCGCAACCAATCTGCTGCGATACTGTCTTTTGGAATGCTCGGCGGATGCACATGAAAGCCTTTTGCCGTGTTTGCAAACATCCGCGCAGCCGACCACTGCTTCGGCCACAAACCAACACGCGCGAGAACTCCTTCGTCGCGGCGCACAAACTCACCAAAGACTCCCCGATGACGCTGCGCATAAATCTTTCGGGCGAAAATTTCCACACCGGGAATCCAGGCTTCTTTAATCTCGCTCTCGTTGCGGTCCGCGGCGACAAGTTCGCTCGCGTCCACGCCGCGTTGCGAAAGCTCCCGGGCGGAGGATCCACTGCGGTAATCACGGGGCTTCAATGCGTCCCGAACCCCGACGTCGATACCCTGCCAGAGGGTTTCTTCACGTTTGCTCATTTTGCAGTTGGCAAGATTTGTATTGTACTATGGATTGCGCGGTAACAAAATGATCCGCTCTCAGACGATTGACGCCATTTGCTCCCCTCCCGCGCGACTGACGTACGAAGCCCGCCACCGCTCCGAGAGGAATTGAGGAGCGCGGCTTGCGCTTCATGATTGAAGCGCTGTGATGGTCAGCTGGTTACGCGAGATCGAATGCCAACGTGATGGTCAATCAACGCACAATGCAACAGCAGCCAGCGTTTCGAAGTGGTGACAGAATTGTCGGGGGTTCGGCAGCCAGATTAATTCAGATCGTATACTTCCGCGAGAGCAACACCGGTGGTGTTGTTTACGCCGCGCACGATCGCGGTGTAGTTGCCTACTGGCAGATCTGCAATGATCGCCGACTCGTTGGGATCTCCCGGGGCCAGTCCGCTGTTGATAATATCCTGCACTTGGTCCTGGGTGATAATCCCGCCGATGATCGTAGTCCGCCAGTTATCATTGCGGGCAATCAAGGCCCCGGTAGCGTCGTGCAGTTCTAATGTTGGATCAGCCAATGGATCCTGAACACCGTATTGACCGAGCTCAGGGCCAATGGCGCGTATGATTACTCGCCTTGGCGTGGATCCCTGAACAAAGAAACCACCAATTATCACGTTGTCGCCGGTCTGCACAAAGCTGCGGGTACTGATGTTGTGAAGAATTGAATCGGTGTTGGTGCTAAGGTTGTACACTTCTGCGAGAGCAACTCCGGTAGTGTTGTTTACGCCGCGCACAATCGCCGTGTAACTGCCCGGTGGAAGGTCTGCGATGATGGCAGATTCCCTCGCGTCTCCAGGAGCCAGGCCGCTATTCATGATATCCTGGACTTGATCGTGGGTGATAATGCCGCCAATGATCGTAGTCTGCCAGTTATCATTGGAGCCAATCAAAGCTCCGGTGCCGTCGTGCAGTTCCAATGTCGGATCAGCCAACGGATTCGGAACACCATACTGGCCGAGCTCAGGGCCAATGGCGCGAATGATCACGCGCTTTGTGCCGGTGCCTTGGACAATGAACCCCCCAATCATCACGTTGTCGCCCGTCTGGACAAACGCGCGTGTTGAGATGTTCCCAAGCTGCGCACCCGCTATTGTCCCGTTGAGCCGGAACATTTGATCGGCTTCCGACGGGTCTATGCCGCAAGTTGCTCCCCGACGGCTCCAACTCGGGCAGACTCCGAGGCCGCCACCAGGATTCTGCCAGGCGGCAGGGTTATTCGCTGTGACTGTGCGATTGCTCCAGCCCCATTCGCCCTGGGTGCCGTAGGTCATGTTGGCTTGGATCTCAACCCAGTAGGTACCAGGATTCAGCAAAGCAGGTGTAGGCAGGTTTATGGTGAACGTGCTGCCGTTTTGCACGTCCGGCTGATGAATCGCGCTGTAAACCCGTGCGCCAGGAAATCCAGCATTATCTGCATAAAAAAATACATTCCAATCGATGGCTGGTCCCGACCCATTGAAAAACACGCCATCCGCGTCGATCGACTGCACATTCCAAGTTTGCCCTGCCGGCACGACAAAGTCGTCCGCCAGATCGGCGTTGGACGTAGGAAAATCGGTGAACGTGGCCGACAGGGTAACATCCTGTCCAGCGTTATCGTACTGATCGTACAGAACTGTCTGCGGCGCTCTCGGCGGTGACGGAGCGACGAGGAGGCGTGCGCCAAGGCGGCCACTGCTGAACTGAGGAACAACAGGTAGGCTTGACGTCGGCTTGGCGGTACCTCTGTTGGTCACGTTTCGTTGCGCCAGCGCGAATGGAATTGCCGAGATACCAAGCAGCAGAACCAGGTAAAATGCCCCTCGAATCAGATAGGCTTTAACGGCCGGACGAATTTGCTTTTTCATGTCGCTGTTCTGTGTTCGAAAGCAGGGCTAGACGTAGCCGTATTCGCTGGAGTAATCGCTCTCATGAGCGTATGAGCACTGGTACCGCTTACCAAGAACAACAGTAGCAAGAAGAGCCCTCAATTTCGTAAAACCCTAATTTACCGAACTGAGCGCCGAAACTAGAACCGGCGCCGCAACCTGTCAACAAAACATGCCGGCACGCAAAACAAGACAGCGGCAACGCCGGTCCTCTGAACACTTCCGGCGATTTGGCAACGTTGACGCCTTGGGATGATGAGCTAATTAACGCCAGATGGAACAGCAGCCGGCGCGCTCTGAATACAAGAAGGTTTGGTCGGCGCTTTCAACCACCGAAGATCAGGCAAAATTACATGTCATCGGTGTGACGGAAGAAGACGCGCTGCGATCGACGGGTGAGCAAACTTTGAAGTTTCTTCAGGAAAGCGTGGGTATCCGAAAGGATGATGTTGTTCTTGAAATCGGGTGCGGAATCGGACGCGTCGGCAAGTTGGTGGCTCCGCTCTGCCAAAAATGGATCGGGTGCGATGTCGCCTCGAATATGCTCGCGCTCGCAGCGGAACGACTACGAGGTTTGGACAACGTCGAGCTAAAGGAGATATCCGGATATAATCTGAGCGGCGTTGCGGATGCTTCTGTGGATGTCGTTTATTGCACAGTGGTCTTCATGCATCTCGAGCCCTGGGACCGGTACAATTATGTTTTGGAGGCATTTCGTGTGTTACGGCCCAACGGCCGAATTTATGTCGATAACATAAATCTTTGCTCCGATGGGGGCTGGAAAGTGTTCGAAATCCATCGCGCGTTTTCGGCCACGAACCGTCCGCCCCACATGACGCAGAACTCCACGCCACAAGAGATCGAGACGTACCTGAGCCGCGCGGGCTTCGGCGACGTGCGAATTCGTACGGATGATGACTGGATCCGGGCTTCGGCCGTAAAACGCGAGACGGCGGCGTGAAACGCGCAATAGTTTAGAACCTGACAAGTGTCATCCTGAGCGTAGCGAAGAATCGTTGATCACCTCTGGCCTCTTCCGCGACGACAATAGATGAAGATGTTTCGCTTCGCTCAACATGACAGCGGCATTGATAAGAGCGTCATCCAGAAGCTCTGCGGTTTTGGGCGCTCCGCACCGCTCTGAGTTTCCCAGCACCGGTAACCGAAACATTAGCTTGATTCACATTTTGCGCGCGCCTGCATTTCCACAAAAAGGGGCAAATCTTCTCTCGCTTCTTTGAGGGTGGGGAGATGCAGCTGCGGATCAATGCCTTCAGTTTTAACGCGCAGGTCGCCAGCGGATTCCAAACGTTCGGCATCACCCTGCAGGTGGATTTCGTCCCAAGCATTTTGTGCGGGGAAGTCCAGGAAATTTCGGTTCTCGTCGGAAACACGGAGCGATGCGAGTTCGATCAGACGAAGCCGTGGCCCGGAAAAGTCGATCCGCACACTACGAACTCGTGCGTCTGCTGGGAGACCAATCCAAACCTTCCGCCAGCGATCGCGATCCAGGAATGAACAAACCGATTGCTCTTCCCGGTACGTTTGATCCGCCGCAAAGAAAACCTGTATCCAGCAGTCGATATTTTTGAGAGGTGGACAAACACGGCGCTTTAACCAGCGATAAATCTGCTCACGGAACTTCCGCTCCCCCTCAGGCTTTCGTGCGACAAGAATCGACTCGTGCCATTGATTGCTGTCCGCGTCGTACTTGGGTGAATCACCTGTTTGACTCCAGGCTTCCAATACTTCGAGGCCGGCATATCGGGCGATGGCGAGCATTCCATCACAGTTCATCCGCCAGCAGTCGAGGGGATATCGGTGAACAGGTCCAGTCCAGGGAGCGATAATACAACAAAGACCGTTTGGTTTCAGGATTCGCTCTATCTCCCCGGCCGTCTCCCAAAAAAACTCGGTATGCTCAAACGTTTGGCCGGAGATCAGTACGTCAACGCTATTAGACTTTAGCTCCCGCCAGTTATAGGGATCGCGGATAACTAGTTCGACATTCTTACCCTGCACGATATCGACGCCCACATATCGCCACGGAGGACGATCAAATATTGCTCGATAACTTCCCCGAATATCCTGACTGCCGAGATCGACAATAACAAGCGGCTTGGTTGCGTGCGGATCGAGATACCTGCGGCGAAAAGCCGTCATTTTGTCGATTGAGCTCGCATGCACGTCGCTAATCAATCGTGCAGAGTGTTTGTCTGGCAACCGCTTTAAGTGACCAGAGTATTTCCTCCGGAGTGCACTATCCAGGGGGACTTGGCGCGGCGTCGCTTTCGCTCTAGACTCGTCCGGCGATGGGGTTGCAATTCTACGGAGCGCAAAATTTTGAGCCGAAATTTTTCACCGGTGGCGTACCCGCGCATCGGATGCGTTGATCTCGTTTGCGCCGTCGTGCTCGCTGAGCGCGCGGAGTTTGTGCCGGTAGATGCCAAAGATTTTCTTGCGGGCGGGATAGCGATCCACCAGCGACTGGTAGCGCTCTTGTAAAACGCGCACCAGCTCCTCCTCGAACAGATTGGTGGTGTTGCTCATCGATTTGTCGTGATGGCGATAGAAACAGAGGGTGTTGGGTACGAAGCCAACGGAGAACCCGCGCGCGGCAAACCGCAGCCACATTTCATAGTCTTCCCAACCGAACCAACCGATCTGGCTCAGGGTACAATCATAACCGCCAAGCTCGAGCAAGGTGGCGCGCCGGAATAGCGCCATGGCGTCGATATAGGGGCTCTGCACGAGAATCTCCGGATCCCAATCGTAGTAGGACAGAAGGCCGAGCGCGTTTTCGGGTGAGCCATGAAATCGGCAGAGCAAGCTATACGCGGCGGCATGCTGTCCGCGCTCGATCTCTTCAAACAGCAACCGCAGCGCACGCGGGGTGATGAGATTGTCCGCATCCATCATGAACACGTAAGGCGCGCGCGCAATCTGCGTCCCGACGTTGCGTGCATCGGCCAGGCCAGTGTTTAGGTGCTTCTGGACAATCCGCACCGGTCGGTCGAGCCCCATCTGGATCGTGTGCGCCCTCGCAAATGAGCCATCGGTGGACGCATCGTCGACGATCACGATCTCAATTGGAGCTGAAAGTTGAGCCGCAGCCCGGTCGATCGCCTCCGCACATCCTTCGATGAATTGCTCGTAATTGTAGAGCGTAATGATTACCGAAATCTGCGGTGGCGGGGAGCGGCTGAACGCCCCGTTGTCGTGCAAAGTCCAGACTTTTTCTCCACGTTTTCGTCGCCTGGCTTGCTCTTGCAAGCGCTGGTGGTACGCCGCGCGTTTTTCGATGACGCCGGAGCGTGCTTCACTCAGGCTCTTCGTCAAAATACTCGGCATTTCCGGTGATGGGAGGGCCATTGTCATCTGCGAACGAGAGAGCATGCTTCGTAGGTCACTCCCAAGCGCCTTCCAGAGGCTGCGGCGGGCAGCTTGATTAAGCGATCTATCCAGTGCCAGCGGTAGACCGGCCGGGGCGGGATCATCGCTAACATCAGCCGGTAGCATTTGAAAATTCGAAGTCTCATCGCGCCTTAAATCCAGCAAGAACTTTTGGCAGCCGTGCGACTGGCGAAGCGAATCGCGCACAAAATCGTGGCCAGCGCCAGCAATGCGCGCGCACTCGCCCGGATGCTCAAGGTAAAATCGGCATGCATCGATCAACTCGTCCTTTTCCACCATGACGAAGTGTTGATTGGGAATTAGCGGGCCGAAGCCCACGCACGTTTCGCTGATAATGCAGCAGCCATTGGCGAAACCGAGCAGCATGCGATGCCACTCGAAATACCGCTGACCAGAATAGTGCACGTTGAGCAGTATGCGGGAGTTCGCCAGTAACGCGTTACGTTCAGCCGTAGAGAGATAGCTGCGGGAGGATTCGGTCTTCGCAAAGCCGAGCGGCACAAACCGCAGATGACAATTGTGTCGGCTAAAGAAGGCAGCGTGGCGGGAGAAGAAAAGATCGCGCCGCGGAGTGAGCGACCCAAGGAAAGTGATGTCCACCTGCCTGTCGGGAAGCGGCTGTTGCTTGCGGCTAGCAAGAATTTCGTGAAAACCAAGCGCGAGGTGATGAGTTCTGATTCCCAGCTGGCGATACGCCGCGACACCGAGAGCGTTAATGTCGGCGGCGGCACGCGCGTAGCCTGCCCAGCGGAGATTCTGCCGAAACCAGCTGGTCTCCGGTTGCTCGGTGCAAAGAAGAACCACGCCGCTAGTCAGCTTGCGCGCATCTCTCGGCGAAACGCTTTCCAGTAGGAACAGATTGTAATATTCGTGTGGAGTGAGCACGATTTGAAGCAAGTCGTCGCCAGACGGCCCCGGTTTTTGGTCAAGAACCAGCTCCGCCTCGAGGCCAAGCTCAGTAAATCCAGCCACGACTAGTTCACCCACCTCGCGAATAAAAAGATTCGATTTGGCGGTGGCATACACGATGACGCGCTGAAGGCGAACAGGCGCGCTTTCGTCTTGCACCTGCACTTGACGCTTGCGGCGATTGAAAGAACCGACAGAGCGACGTCGCCGATGCTGACGCTGGGTGCGCAGGTGTTCATGGAGATTGGTCAAACCGAGCCTCAGAAGAAAGTCGAGCGGCACCGCTTTGATCTCGGCATTGAAAAAAGTGCGCCAGCATTTTCGCGCATCTTGTACTTGGAACAGCAGGCGATTAGCCCCAGCGCGCAGAGGAACATTGACATAGAACCCACTGGATTCGGCTGCGGGTATCGCCGGGAAAGCGGCCCCGATATCCGGTCGGCTACGCTTGCGTCGCGCCCGGACGACATGGCGTGGCCGCAGGCGCTTAGTGACAATTACCCGAATACCGTGGATCGGTTCCCCGTTCGTGTCGACCAGCCAGCCGCTTACCGGTAGCTCCCGGCTGAAAACGAGGGGCTCGAACGGCTCGTCAAATCCAAACGCAAATTCTTCCGATGTTCTCCTTTCAGCCGCCATCATTAGGACTTCCCCCTTTGCCGGTCGCTTTATTGGCGCGATCGAAATCCTTCCATGGCGCGCGCAAGCGGGGTGGAAACGCCAGGGTGAACAGCTCGTCGGTCAGATCGAGATTCGGGTTGTAGAAAGGATCGTCGTGCAAGGGTTCGCGCCAGCGTTGCTGCATGTATCGAAGTTCTTGGTGAAATCGACCCTGTTTCTCCTCAGTATCTTCGAGCCCACGTGAACTCGATTCCCGATGGATGAGTTCGGCATGCGGGGTCCACACCACCCTTAGGTTCAATTCACGCACACGCAGGCAAAAATCGATGTCATTGAAGGCAATGCTGAGGTCGCGTTCATTTAGCCCGCCGAGCCTTGCGTACACTTCCGCCCGCACAGCAAGGCAGGCGCCGGTGACGGCAGCGACATTTCGAACCAGTTGCAGTTGCGAAAAATAGCCGGTATCCCCTCGGCGCTGCCGGAAGTACGCATAATTGCCAATGCGCTCTGGGCTGAGAACAATGCCCGCGTGTTGTAGTTGCCCATCTGGAAACCATAAGCTCGCCCCTACCACACCGACTTCCGGTCGCGTTACCTGGCTCATTAACTCGGATAACCAACCGGTCTCAATGATTTCGATATCGTTGTTCAAGAGCAGTAAAACCTGGCCACGCGCAGCCGCCGCGCCGCGGTTGCAAAGCTTACTGTAGTTGAATTCCCCCGGGACGGAGATGACGCGAATGCGCTCGTCTCTTGCAACCTCTTGAAGTAATTCGCGGGTCGATGGCTCGGAGCTGCTGTTATCAACGATGATAATCTCATATAATTCGTAGTCGGTTTTTTCCTTGATGCTGCGGAGACATTTTTCGAGTAGGCTGGCTTGATCACGAGTCGGAATAATGATGGAGGCTAGCTGCGCAGGTATCGCGTACCGCACTCGCTGAAACTCTCCTTGCGTTGAAACTACCGCAGCAATGCGGCGTCTCTGCAGATACTCTTCCACTGCGCGCGCGCGGGCATCGAGCGCATACGGTTTTGCAGTCACCGCCTCCGCCGTGCTGAGAGGCGTCGCGCGCCAGTGATAGAGTAGCCACGGGATACGTTGGATTTGCGATTGATCAATTCGCTCAACGCACCGCAGCAGGAATTCGTGGTCCTGCGCTCCATCGTACTCGGAATCAAATCCGCGCGCGTCCCGGGCCAACCCGGCATGCAGAATTGCCGGGTGGGCCGCGTAGTTTTGCACTAGAAAGAGATCGGGATTCCACTGTGACTTGAAATAAGGGCTAAATCGGCGGCCGTTCTCGTCGATTTTATCTTCATCACCATAAATCAGCTTCAGATCCGGCTGCCGATTAATCGCTAGAGCCGCGAAGTAGAGAGCATGTAGCGCCAACTCGTCGTCGTGATCGAGCAGGACGATGAAATCGCCGGTGGCCATATCGAGCGCGTCGTTCGAAGCAGCCGAAATGTGACCGCGCTCGCGGCGTCGGTGGATTTTCATCCGCGGTTCACGCTGCGCGGCGCT
>Ga0193729_1000903_pt1 | contig 15397 bp, 15 predicted proteins | sample U1c2metaG_FD_143036 | JGI IMG/M metagenome (GOLD analysis project Ga0193729, IMG submission 143036) | Soil microbial communities from a riparian zone of the East river system, Colorado, United States - U1c2 | ecosystem: Environmental > Terrestrial > Soil > Riparian zone | place: USA: East River...
TCACCCCGGCGCTTTTGCGTTTGTTTGAGTCGATGTCTTTTTGCCCGGTCCGGGCAATCAGATTCATGACCTCAATCCGAGTTCATTTCCTCCCGTAGGGCTGTTCTGGACCACCGAAATTCCAATTGCTGGGGTCGACGTGCAACTGGGAAAAGGAAGCGCATCCCTCCAAGCGTCCGATGTAGCAATCCTCGATTATGGACAGATCTCGAATGCATTGTTCGGCGGCGGGCCGACGCCCATGCCAGGAACGGTGTCGTTCAAGGTGGTCTGGAGTGGAGTGGACGAGAGGCTGAATATCACGAACACCGACCCGGTGTACGGCGGCTTCGCGGGCGAATTCGTCCGCAACAGCGCGCAGATGGAGTGGAGCGCCGCGGTGGGCGATTACACGTTTGTTTCGGATCCCATTGCGACTTCCTCCAGTTCATTTGCCGAAATCGGCCACGAACGGAACGGATCGTTCTTCCCGTAGACAAGCGTCCTTGAGCCATCAGTCACCCTCGTGCTGCAGAGTGGTTTTCACAACCTCGCCGGTGGTGGTGTCCAGCATCGCCAACGTTTGCTGGCGAGCGTGCAAATCACATCCTATAATTCGCATCTCGGCCTCCTTCGGTCCGAGCTCTGTAGGGTGAACACCGAACAGTCTACTCGGGCCGTCGCGGGGCCGGCGTCGTCAAGACATCAATCAGGCAGTTTGGAAAATTAAGATGTGCTCGGGCTACAGCTTTTCGATGGAATAGGGGCTACTCTGCACCTTCGGAAGGCTTCCAGGCAGTGAAGAGCCCATACACAAAATTGCCAGAGGCGTAACCCGCGCGCATGGCCTGGAATGCTTTCAGATAAGTCACAAAATCTTTTCCCATTTTTGCAGCAAGGGCCCAAAAGGATTTGTCTCGGATCATCTCCAAAGCGAGATCCCAGCTTTTCGCGCACTGACGCGTCAGATCTTGTCTGTGGACGATTTGCAGACCACTAGCAACGAGATGGGATTCATAGTCGTCCATCGTTTCCAGATCAATGAACATTCCTCGCTCGATGGGATCGATAAATTTGTGTTCTTGAGCAGCTGATAGGCCCGCTCTCTTGAACCAGTCCGTCAGCGCAAAAACACCTCCGGGTTTCAGAAACCTTACGGCATTGGCGAAGAAACTTCGATGATCGTGGTAGTGGGAGATGGACTCGACAGACCAAAGAAGATCAAACGACTGCTGGAAATCCAAGGCTTCGGCGTCCATCAGAAGGAACCGCGCGTCCAACTGGGCAGCGGCTGCCGCCTTTCTGGCCATTTCCACCTGCACTGGGGAGATTGTGATGCCAATCGCGCGGGCTTTGTACTTCTGTGCCAAGTAAATGCTGCTAGCCCCCAAGCCACAACCGATATCGAGCACTGTGGAGCCGGTCTGGACATTCGCCAATTCTGCGAGATGCTCGGCGAGTTGGAGTTGCGCCCCTTCTTTCGATTCGTCCCCGCGAATCCAATAACCATGATGCAGATGTTCACCCCAAAGAGATCGGTAGTAGGGGCTGACAAAATCATAATGCTCGACAATTTTTCGTTTATCGTTGTGCCGTAGTGGGTTGACCGGCTGCTTGTGGAGTGGCGCGGTACTCATAGGCTCTGTGCCTGGATGACCAGTCCTCGCAGGAACGTGGCAGCAGGCAGAGAATACATCAAAAACAATTGGAGGCTCTGCGAAATATCGGGGCAGCCGGCAATGTTGACTTGCTTCCATAGTGCGGCCTAACATGGCCGCGCAGTGTATAACCCAAGCGGTGGCGCACGGTGCTGAAATGGAAATTGATAATCCGGGAATGGGCGCCGCCTCCATAGCGATGAGTTTTGGCGCCAAACCCAAGCTCATATTTATATTTCGGTGGTGGGCAGTTCTCATGGGGTTGGCCAGTATTGCTGCCGCATTGCCCGTGGGCATGCTTTCATTCGGGTGCGAAGGTGCGGCCAAGCTCCTCCTGAGAGTCCGCCCCTTACGCGACGCGTATGAAGTTCTTTCCGGGGCGTATGGCAGGGTCATCGATCGGCTCGGCCAAGAAGTTCTGCGGGATCCACGAGACACCCCCGCTTTACGACTGATGGTCTCCCTTACCCTTACCGCCGTGCCAATTTTCGCGATTCAACTGGTTTTGGGGAAGCCGCGACTGCTGCTCGTGATCGCTTTCTATCTTTCACTTTACGGTCTTAAGTTCCAGCAGTTTGTGAGGATGTTCAGCGCCAGCCACTTGGAGGCGCACAGTCGACATGGCTTCTTTTCGGAAAAATACGATAAGGTCTTCGGCCGTTACCTCGAATTCTTCCTTGGGTATTTGTATGGGAACGCTCCGGAACTTGGTCGGACGGCTCATGTGCGTCTTCACCATAGAGAGAACAGCGGACCAGACGATACTCGCAACAACATAAGCTATGATCGAACGAGCCGAATCGATTTCCTGTGGTATCTCTCAGAAAACATTTGGACGGTCTTGGGGTTAGCTCCCTACGCCTATTTCAAAGCGCGAGGCGACGAAAAGAACCGGAGACGAATGCTGTGGGGAATGGCGCGATACTATACTTACTTTGTGGCCGTTTTTATTTACGACTGGAGAATTGGAATTATGTTCGTCCTAGTTCCACTTATCTGCATGAATTTCATCAACGCAATCACCGCATGGGTGCAGCACGCCTTCTGTGATCCAGACAATCCTCTGGATTATTTTGCGAATACCGTGACGGTTGTTGATAAGGTGAACTTCCTGAACGAGGGGTACCACCTCTGCCATCACCACCGTGCCAGTCTTCACTGGACAGAGATGCCGGCGCATTTCGAGCGAATTCGAGACAAGATGAAAGATGCCGCCTCGTTAGTCTTCCGGGACTTGGACTTTATGGGACTTTTCCTCGAGTTAACTCTATTTCACAGAATGGATGTGCTCGCTGAGAAACTTGTTCCGTGGGAACCCATGAATCACGACCAGAAATTGGCATTGCTGGCCAAGAGGACTGGCCTCAAGGCTACTTGAATCAGATAAATCCTGGTCAGGGCGCGGTCCAATGGTCGCCCAACAACCTGGCAGATCCAGCTCAACCACCGCCCAAGTCCTGCAATCGTCGAGAAGGGCAACTGGGGTTCCAACTTCGCACAATTAGCCTGTTAGTTACTGCTGCTCTCCCATGGTTGTCCCTGTTATCCTTACGGGTTGCATTTTGATACTTCGAGGTGCACCTATGCGCAAGTCTGTAGGTTGTTTGCTGCTTTTCACTTTTTCTGCTGCTTGTTTGGCTCAGCAAAATGCGTCGAGTACGCATTTTGACGGCAAGTCCTGGTGGGCACACGTTAAATTTCTGGCGGAAGATTCGCTGGAAGGCCGCAACACGGGCAGCGAAGGTCTTCGCAAGGCGCAAGCTTACGCGGTGGAACAACTGCAGAAGGCCGGCCTTGAGCCCGCGGGCACGGATGGCTTCTACCAACCCGTTCGCTTCACGCAATTCCAAGTTGACGAATCCAAATCATCACTTGCGCTCATTGCCAACGGACAATCGCAACTCGTCTCGTTCTCGGATGATGCGTTCATCAGCTCGCGGTTCACGCGCAGCTCGGTCAATGTCGGCGCGCCCTTGGTTTTCATTGGCTACGGCTTGAAGATTCCCGAAAAGAATCTGGATGAACTCGCAAACATGGATTTAAAGGGCAAGATGGTGGTCTATCTCGCTGGTTCGCCCTCTGATATTCCTACAGCGCTAGCGTCGCACTATCAGACTCCGGCCGAGCGCTGGAAATCTCTACGCGCCGCGGGCGCTATTGGCTCAATCACCATTCCTAACCCTGCGTCGATGGACATCCCATGGTCGCGTATTTCAGTGAACCGCAACCAACCATCGATGGATCTTGCTGATCCGGAGTTCTACGAGACTCCAGGGCTTCAACTCGGTGTCACGTTCAATCCAGCGTCAGCAGAGAAACTCTTTGCGGGATCCGAGCACACCTTTGCCGAGATCGCCGCTCTGGGCAAGGAGCGCAAGCCTCTTCCGCATTTCCCACTGGCCGTTTCGCTGGCGGCCAAGGCAGCAATCCAAACCTCGGCGGTGGAGTCCGCCAATATAGTGGCCAAGCTACCGGGCTCCGATCCCTTGTTGAAAAATGAATTTATCGTTCTTTCCGCGCACATGGATCATTTGGGCATCGGCGCTCCGATCAACGGCGATCGCATTTACAACGGTGCCATGGACGATGGGTCCGGCAGCGCTTTGGTTCTTGATGAAGCGGCCAGCCTGAAAGCACATCCCGAACAAGTGCGGCGCTCGCTGCTCTTGCTGTTGGTGACCGCAGAGGAAAAGGGTCTCCTGGGCTCAAAATATTTTGCCGCGCATCCCACGGTGCCGCTCAAATCCATCGTCGCGGACGTCAACGTGGACATGTTTCTTCCGATCGTGCCATTGAAGCTTCTGAAGGTGGAGGGTATCGAAGAATCCGATCTCGGGTCGCGCGCCGCCGCCATTGCGCAATCGATGGGCATCAAGCCGATCGCTGACCCAGAGCCGCTACGCAATGCTTTCATCCGCAGCGACCAGTACAGCTTCATCAAGAAAGGTGTGCCCGCAGTCAAAGCAGACGTCGGCTTCGAACTAGGCACGCCCGAGCAGAAAATCTTCAAGGACTGGCTCACGAATCGCTATCACGCACCTTCCGATGACGTGAACCAACCGGTCGACCTGGCATCCGCTGCACTGTATGAGGAATTCACGCGGCGGTTACTCCTCGAAACGGCCAATTCTTCCGCGCGGCCGCAGTGGAAGGCGGAGTCGTTCTTCCGGCGCTACGCTGGGAATTAACATGCGGTTGCCAACCTAAGCATCTTCACTTTGGACGTGGAGTCGGGCTCTGCAGCTCTAAAACTCGAGCCACTTAGAGAATTTACGAATTCCATTCTGGGAGGAATTTCTTCAAAACTCGAACTGCACCTCCGACGTTGAAAGACAGAGGAACTCGAATGGTGAAGGCTTCCTTTGCTTTTCATCAAAAATCCTACGCGTTGAGATGATCCTTGCAGTTAGTCATTTGTAAAGCGCGATCCGCCGATCCACAATTTCATATTTGCTGCTGCTTTGGCATGGCAACTAACATGCTGGTATGCAGTCAGAGTGTATAATTCGCAAAAGCTAAACCTTGAATGGGCCTATCTGTACAAAACGCTCGTAATCACCGGGACCATGACTGGCCTTCTCATTTGTCGCGCCGACAATGTGTGTGCACACGCCCAACCGAAGCTGCCTAATTTCGGCACCGAAAACCTCGGAGACGGCAGGTGAGGCCGCGAATTTCTCCCGGCAGCAGGCGATGTCCCGCCGCGGTCTGTACGACGCTCAGGCGATCGTTTCCGCCCTTCGCCTGCACGGGCAGCGCGAACTGTTCGCCGTTCTTGTTGACGCCGACATACACCTCATCGATTTCAATCTGCTAGTCGCCATACCTGTCGTCTCAGCTTTTCTCTCGGCCTATTCTCTCTTAATGCTGATGAACATTTTCAATCGCACGCTTTTGTTTCCTATTGCTTCAGTTCTGTCCTATGCCGAGAGCGTTGACGTATCCATGCCAGATGGGACGAAGACGAGGGTCTTCTCCTCGGCTTCCGTACCCGGTTTCTTGAAGAATAGTCGCTGTTGATCAGTGTGAACGCTTCCGTTGCAGGCTGGGTTGGCTGCGCGAATAGGGACGCCACCACGGTGTTATCCGGTTAATTCGGAAGAGGTTTCGATTCCGCGGGAAACGTCGAGATGCTCGCGTCGGACGAGCGGATCGGCTGAGGTCGATATCCGTTGCGTGTGCGGATGTGATACTTCTTCGCGCGTTCGCCAACAAGTTTCACGTTGATCGCGCGCCAGCGATGATTGGGGTTCACCGCCGGATAGTAACTAATCGAATAAAGGTGCCCCAAGTCATTTCGGATCGAAGCAAAGGCCTTTTTTTCGTCTCTCCAACTTTTCGCAAAGTAGGCTTTGCCACCTGTCGCGGCGCTCATGCGCTCAAATACCGCGGTCGAGACAGGTTCAATCTTGGCTTCCGCAGTACTCACCATGTAGACAGGAATGCCAACGGATTGAGCCAATTCAGTAACATCTTCCGGAGGCACTACACTGGCGTTGTCAGGCCCGTTGGAGAACACTACCACAACTTTTCTTCCAGGATGCCGGGCCCCATCCTGGAGTGTTAGCAACAAGCAGTTGTAGAGCGCCGCGTCATCTCCGGCCACCGTGGTGCGCACTCCGTGCAGGACCCGGGCGCGGTCAGCGGTTAATGGCGCGGCGCGGGAGAGGTTGCGGCTATAAGAATAGAACGCCACTTTGTCTACGGTTTCCAGAGAGCGAATGAAATCGGAAATGGCGTCCTGTGCGAAGACGAAGCCGCGATACATATAGTTGCTGGTGTCAAACAAGACAAAAACATCGGCCCCGGCCAAGGCCGCGTTGAGGTTTGGGGCCGCGTCTCCTTTTTGACCATCTGTCAGCGTCGGGGAGGAGTTGCCCGCTTCCGGCTTGTCCTCATCTGACATGTCCACCAATCGGCGAGTGGGTCCGTTGCCTTCTTCAAATGTGGCAATTTTCTCAGGGATACCATCTTCGGCGATGACAAAGTCGGAGGGCTGAAGATTCGTGATGTAGTTGCCTTTGTTGTCCGTGACTGCAACGTTTAGCTGAACGAGGTCGACGACAACGCGCAGAGGAGTACCGCTTTGGCTTTGCTGGGCCCACATAGTTCGAGTTCCAAAACTAGATTCGAGAAGGAAGAAGAGTGCAGCAGCCAATACTAGATGATGTTTTCGCATTGTTTTGACCTGTTGTCTCTGCCAGCTGAGATTGTCTGACGGAACTAAGGCTGAGAATTTGCACCACTAATGAACAGTGAGGCCATCTTGCTGTTCCGAAACTCGTCGCCCGTTTCGCGCGTGGCGCGCCACAGCGCCGGCCAGTCTTCGATATCGGTGGCGAAAATCTTTTCGACCATGCGGCGAGTGAGTTCAGGAACGAGCTGATTCAGCATCGCCGGTGAGTAACCTTTTTCATCGGCCAAGCGGACCCAGTACAGATTGTTGGAATCCCACGACTCGGCCAAGAGACGGCTGGAGTAGCCGGCGAAAGCAGGGAACGGCGCGAGATTCATCAGGTCACAACGGTAGCTTTGCTCCAGAATGGCGTGGGGTACACCGAAATCACGAGACAAGCGCTCGGAGTTGACTTCCTCGGGATAGCGCCGGGAGAGACTCTCCAGCTCTCTGCCGGCAGGCCCGAGAGAGTCGGTCTGCTCTGGAAATCTTCGGCGGTACTCAACAGCAAGCCAAAAGGTATCGGCCGACGGCAATTGAGGCAGTATTTCTGCCAAACGATCCGCATATAGCGCTTGCTCCAGGCGCTCCGAAATCTGCGAAGCCATGCGATCATCCAGAATGCTCATCACCTTCTTCCGCAGATCTGCATTCTGCACAGAAGCTGCCAACAGTTCTTCTCCTGTTTGTTGATAAAGAGCGACAGCGTGAAGCTCATTCTGCGTTACCCGCCACCATCTCGGGACGACCGCGTTAGTCAGAAGGCCTGGCACTACGTTCTCCCAGATGAGGGCCTGCACGTTCTCAGGGGCAATGAAATATTGCTCTGCTTTCGCCAGAACATACGGTAGATCTGCAAGTGAACCCACCAGACGTGCACCGCCACCGGCTGGCGAGCCGGCCCCGAGCAACCGCGGAGCTTGCCAAATTCGCTCCACACCCACAACGGTTTCTGCAGCGAAGTCATGCGAACGAACAAAAAGAGGGTTATGGTGGAGGATTTGAGCGCCGGGTGGCTCGTAGTAGGCGTAGTTGAGTCCAACTAGCGTGTCTCTTAAAAAAGATGCAAGCTGACCACGAGCGGCGGTGAGTTGCCCAACAGAACTTGGTGACTTGATGACGTCCGTCAAGTTCGTCCGCATCTGTAAGTCTGTATGACGACTGTTATAAATCCCTACAGCCCACTGCTCTCGCTCATTCGCGTGGAAAATCGGCTGGGGCATCTCAAATTCACGCAGTTCTCCGGCCAAGGGAAGCAAAGTGTTCGCCTCAGCCTTTACGCGAGCGACATCGTGTAGGGCCTCACCGAGGGATAACAGAACGTCCAAAGAGACCAGGCGCTGTTCCTCCAAAACCGTCCGCATTTTGTTGGCTAGCAGATCATGCGTCTGCTGACCGTCGGGATTCAACTGATGTGGACCTGCGAGCAAACTGATGATTTCGTCTTGCGAGCCATGAGGATTTCCGGTCACCGCGAGACGAAGTTCTCGAATTGAATTGAGGCCTGCATCGAAAAGCTGTGCGGAAGTCGTGGTCTTATCAAAAGACTTCACGAGGCGTTGCCAAGAAACGTTCAGCTCTGTCGCAGGAATCTGCCCCTGGCGCGCAAATATCTGCCAAAGTCCCACGCTAGCCTGGAAAGTCCCAAGAGCGTTACCGCGCAGGCTGCTATTTGAGACTTTGCTCAGGCTGGCGACCACGGTGAGAAAGCTGGCGATGGATGCATCGTCCAATTCTGGGAACTCGGGAAAGATCCGATACTGATCGTTCAACTCCGCAAACTTGCTGGCCATTAAGAAGACTGTTTCGGGACTGGTCCGATGATCCGGAGCGCGCCTGGCATCCAATTCACTTAAAAGAAGATAAGCTTGCAGGGGCCCTTCGAATGTTCCCACGCGAGAAAGTGCGAACATGGTTTCCAGCAGTTGCTCGGGACTGTCGAGCCGCCCGTGTTTACCTATGTCACGGACGAGCTTCAAATCGGTCTTCTGGCCAAGAATTTTCTTCCAGGCCTCGAGGTTTCCAGGTACGTGAGGCTCTCCGTTGGGTTCAAACCAGGAGCGAGTCACCAGAAGCAAAAGGCCCGAATCAGGACGAAACACTCCAGTGACGGCGTCTTGTGAAATGTTTTTACCCCGAAGGGCCTCATAGTAACGACGCAAGTGATGCGGTTCGGTGAAGTGCGCTTGTTGAATCTGGCTCACGCGGCACAAGGTGTCGAAGTAGGCGGCCAGCCAGCCCCCGTCCTTGGCAAGCAGTCGAGGGATGAATTCTACGGGCGACTCTGGACTGGCTCCAACCAGATCCTTCCATCCAGCTTCCACCGCGGGTCCCCCAGGGACGATCACATGTCCTGATCGAACACGGATGTGAGTCCCGTAAAAGTCCAGATGAGCGCTCAAAGGGATCATTTTCTTTACAGACTGCGGTTGCCGAAGAGCAACTTGAGTTTCCCGGTCCACTCGAGACATCGCCCAGTAAAAGTGTGCCAAAGCTGGGTCCCGCAAGATCGCGGCGATTAAATCCGATTCTTTGGTGATTCCCTTCTGACGCCAATCCTCTTCGGCTAGCAGAGCAGGCAGGTAGGAGCTCGCGAAAGGGTAGTTAAATGGGTTTCCTTCTCGGAGACTCGCTTCCAACTCAAGCAGAGGGAATCCTGAATCGATGGTTATGAAAGCTCTCTCGGGGTCATCTGTTAACAGGGAGGCGGTGCTCTGTCCGCAATCCGGCTGAGGCCGGTAACCCAAGATTTTCAGCAGGGGCTTGGCCTCCACGCAATTAGAGACGTGAAGCACACCTTGGGGTCCGGCCAAAGCTGCTAAGTCTCTGGCCTGCCGAACGTAGCGGATCAGCAGGACCAGGAATTCGGTTTGATTGCTACGATGAGGACCTTCGTAACCACGCAGGAACACATTGCGAGCCAATAAAGGCAGCACTTCTTCAGACGTAATCTTCTGACTAATGCCGGCCATGCGCAGGAAGGAACGCAGCGGGCCTGGAATGGCTACTGTGACGGCTTCGGCAGATTGTGCTGGCGCCCGCCGCGATGGCGAACCGTCAGACTGAGCCGCGCGCCGCGCATTTGGAGTAGCGTAAGAGGACGCACACAAAAACGCGGCCAAAAGGACAGAAACAAAACAAGAGTACTTCATTGCCCAAGCCCTGTCCGAATCCTTTTCGGACGAATCGCTTTAACGCTCCCGAAACATGGCGGACGGTCTCGCAAACAAAACAGCGCGAGTGACCGAGTCTCGGGCAACGCCAAAATGTGGCACTGAAGATAAATCAACCTTTGTCTTAATCCAAGTGTTTTTATGTGCCCCGGGGATCTTGGAAAAAAACGGGCCAGTGTGGAAGAATCGAGAACCGCGGCAGCATCCGAGAAATCAAATGTCTTGGTCTCCTTTTGTCGCGCATTCTAACGAACACAGCGAGAATGCACCATCGGGCTCGGTATTCGCCTTCGGTATTCACGGACTAGATTTTCTTTGCTTTGGCTTTTCGACGATGAGATGCCCCTTGAAAAGCGGCACAATCCGGAGTTGCTCGTCGATCTTGCGACGCCCGAGATCGTCGATCGGCAATCCAGCCTTGTGTTGCGACCACGCTTGAATGAAGGAACGCGCGGTTTCGTGTGCGACGTCCTTCACCAGGCCGCGAGGAACACCCGCTTGCACAGATGCTGTTTCCAAAAGTTCGTCGTCCAGACGGGATACATCTTTCGTTCGGGCGAGTGGCAGGCCCAGGCCTCGTTGCGGCAGGTAACGCATCGTGGAAACGTAGTCGTAACCGGGCGAAAGCGTCGGCGTTCTACCATCGCGGTAAAGCAGCGACCAGTTCTTCAAATGCATGTCGGCATTCCCGATCGCTGCATTGAAAACAATACGTCGAATGAATTCCGTTAACCCCTTCTCCCCGAGAAGCGCCCAGATGTCTTTTGCCATACCGGTGTATCCGTGTTGCTCGCATTTCTTTTCCGGATACTGACCGTAGATCTGGTTGAAGTCTTCGGCGTGAATCCTCTCTCCGTCCGGTCCGCGGTCGAATCGCCGGATAAAGTACGCGTTCATTTTGTCTTCCGCGAATTCCGCCGGAAGATTCCCGATCGAACTGACGGGGATAAGGCCGAATTCCGGTACGTCGATTCCCACTTCCCTGGCCAGCCTCATCATCGCAAATTCGTTTTCCGGCACCTTGGGGAATCTTGGCGACGGTAGCTTTACAATCCACTGTCCGTCCCGCCCCTGAACTGGAATGCGGAGCTGTTTTCCACTCCGGCCGATCGCGGAGAATTTGAGTTGCACCCCGGCGAGAGAGAAGCGCAGCACCTCTTCTTTGTTTGCTTCGCGCGTTTCTGATTTCTTTTCGGGCGGCGGCAGCGGCTGTCCTTCACTGTCTTCGCCGATCACGGCCCCGGGCAGGTCGGCCCCGACGAGCCACAACAACGGAAATTCTCTCTCCGGACCGATCCCGGCGCGCTGCGCGAGATAATCGCGCAACACGCCATCGCGCTCCGGCAGCAGATTCGAGAAAAAAGAAGGCAGACGCCGCTGAACCTCGCGCGGCCTCGTGATGAGTTTCCGTTCGATATCGTAGTAGCTCAGGCTGAGCACCGGGCGCTGCTCGTCTTCGACATATCCCGGATCAAACACGAAGATATTCTTGTCGGTCACGACGTTCGTGATGGCGCCGACGAGCCGGTTCCCGAGTTTGATTCTCAGGGTGGACATCTTGAATTCCTTCTACCCTTCCGTTTCCGTCAGGCTTCCCACGAGCGGTACCGGCTCCTCTTCGCCTTTCCCCTCCCGTCCCTTCATGAGGTTTTCCACGACGGGAACCAGCCCGGTCGGGACAAGAACAGCGGAAAGACCCACAGCATTAGCAATCTGCTCGAGCGTCGTCCATTGAAAGTCAGTTTCCCCACGCTCGATTTTCGAAATATGCGATTGCGGCAGACCGACCAGCGCCCCGAGCTCCGCCTGGGTCAGACCCCGGGAGATTCGCGCTTGCTGCAGGCTCTTTCCCATCTGCTTAAGCATCTGAGACTCCTTATGAAGCTACTATAGCATATAGTAGTTACGCTTTGTTATATGTTATTGCATCTGTCTCACACTAATATATGCCATAGCATCTATTTAATGCTTAATGTCGGCCTAGCCCTGGTGGCACACAATCTCGTGGAAGCCGAACTAACCGGGATTAGGTCCTTCGCCAGGCGAGTATGCCTGAACTCCCACTGAGTCAATTGCCCGGATTGCGGCGGGCAATGAAGATGAGAAACTGCTTGACACTGGAGTAGTGTTATAGTTAACTATAACAGTATCGGGACGAGGAGTTCGTCGAGCCCGAGATCAGGAAATGAATTTCTTAAGGAGAATGAAACATGAAATCCCATCATTTTGTGTTGTCTGTTGTTCTGATGTCCCTCGCCACCGTGGCTTTCGCGCAATCCGACGCGCACAAGATGGCTGAGCCCAAGGCTCCCGCGCCGAAGTCCGAGGCGCAGACTGCCTTCGACACCATGAAAACCCTCGCGGGGGATTGGGAAGGCCCGGTGAAGACCGACATGCCGGTAGAAGCGAAAGTGGACATTAAGCCGCTGCATGTCTCGATGCGCGTGACCTCGCGGGGAAACGTCCTCGTGCACGAGTTCCAGGAGGCAGGAACGCCGCTGGACCCGTCAAAATACGACCATCCCGTCACGATGTTGTACGTTGACGTGGACGCAGACCGGCTTACGCTGGTCCATTATTGCGACGCGGGGAACCGGCCGCGCATGACCGGCAAAATATCGCCGGACGGAAAAACTCTGGAATTCGATTTCGCCGATCTTTCCGGCAGCAATAAGTACGGACACATGTACCACTCGGTGTTCACCATCATCGACGCCAACCATCACACCGAGGACTGGACGTACATGATGCCTGGGGACAAGCCGGTCCACGCGCACGTCGACCTGCAGCGGACAAAGTGACGGACGGCATCTCCGGTAAGGTGAACAGGATTCCTGATGGACCGTGAGTGGAACGACAGTCAGCCGATCTACCGCCAGCTGAGGGATCGTGTCGTCGCGATGATACTCGACGGCGTACTCAAGGAAGGTGATCCGTTGCCGTCGGTCCGCAATGTCGCGGCCGAATATCGTGTCAATCCGCTCACGGTTCTGAAGGGCTATCAACAATTAGTGGATGAGGGACTGGTAGAGAGCAAGCGAGGCCTCGGTATGTTCATCAATACGGGCGCACGCAATCTGTTGCTGCAGGGCGAACGGCAGAGGTTTCTTGCCGAAGAATGGCCCCGAGTCCACGCAACCATTCAGCGGCTCGGCCTGACACCGGAAGAACTAGATGCTGCCGCAAAACGCAGGTCGTCATCAGATGGCGCACAGTCGAAAACCGCCGAGTCGAAGCCCCGCAAAGAGGAGCGCTAAAGCCATGGCATGCATAGAAGCACGTGGTCTCCGGAAGGCGTTCGGAACAACGATCGCGGTGGACGGCATCGATTTGCGTGTCGAAGAGGGCCGCATCCTCGGACTTATTGGGCCCAACGGGGCGGGCAAGACCACAGCGCTCAATGCGATTTTAGGCCTCACCTCATATCAGGGTGAGCTGAGGGTGCTCGGACGAGACCCCTGGACGGAGCGCGAAAAGCTCATGCGCGATGCCTGTTTCATTGCCGATGTCGCCGTGCTGCCGCGTTGGATGAGGGTTTGGCAGGCTCTCGACTACTTCGCGGGCGTGCATCCGCGATTCGACCGCGCGAAGGCGGAAGGCTTTCTTGCGAAGACCACCATCGGGCGCGCCGGCAAGGTCCGGGAATTGTCGAAGGGCATGGTGGCGCAACTGCATCTCGCCCTGGTCATGGCCATCGACGCGAAATTGCTGGTGCTGGACGAGCCGACGCTTGGCCTGGATATTTTGTATCGCAAGCAGTTCTACGATTCGCTGCTGAATGACTACTTCGATCGAAGCCGCACCATCGTGGTGACCACCCATCAAGTGGAAGAGATTCAGGACGTCCTTACCGATGTCATGTTCATTAACCGCGGCCGCATCGTATTCGATTGCAGCATGGAAGAATTCGAGTCGCGCTATCTGGAAGTGACGGTGAATCCCGAGCAGATCGCCGCAGCACGGGCGCTGAAGCCGATTCACGAACGCCAAGTGCTCGGGCGCAGCATCCTGCTGTTCGATCGTGTCGAACGCCAGCAACTCGCCGCGCTTGGCGACGTACGATCGCCGAGCCTCGCCGACTTGTTTGTTGCCGTGCTCAGCAATCAAAGCGGCGCTGCCCAAGGAGGGGCTCGATGAGTACTCCATCTAACACCGTGCCCGGCTCCCCCCTCGAATCGCAAGTAACCGCGCCTGCGGTCATCACCGCCAGTCGGCGCATGTACTGGTCGGTGCGGCGCGAATTGTGGGAGCACCGTTCGATCTATATCGCCCCGCTGGCCGCCGGCGCCGTTTTTCTGCTCGCCTTCTTGACGGGGTTGACGCTCAGCCCGGCGCATTGGCACAAGGGGCTCGACACACCGTACGAGTTCGCGGCTGCTCTGATCATGGGGACGGGTTTTATCGTCGGGATTTTCTACTCTCTCGACGCGCTGTACGGAGAGCGCCGCGATCGCAGCATCCTGTTCTGGAAGTCGCTGCCAGTTTCCGACCTCACCACCGTGCTCTCGAAGTTCGCCATTCCCCTCGTCATTTTGCCGCTCATCAGCTTCGCCATCGCCGTTGTCACACAGTTCGTCATGATGCTGCTGAGCAGCGCAGTCCCCATGGGCAGCGGCCTGAGTGTTGGGTCGCTCGGGGCGCGAATGTCGTTCTTCCACCTGTCACTGATGCTCCTCTACCACATTTTGACCGTTCATGGCCTCTGGTACGCGCCCATCTACGGCTGGTTGCTGCTGGTTTCAGCTTGGGCACCACGCGCGCCGTTTATATGGGCGTTCTTGCCTCCGTTCGTGATCTGGGGAGTCGAGAGGATTGCGTTCAATACTTCGCATTTCCTCGGCATGCTGCAGTACCGCTTGACCGGGCCCGAGCCTTCCACCACCACAGCGCGGAGCGGAAACCTGATGGAAATGATGTCAGCGCTCACTCCGGCGCAATTCTTCAGCACGCCGGGTCTGTGGGTAGGGCTGGCAGTCGCCGCGATATTCCTCGCCGCAGCGGTGCGGTTACGGCGGTACCGCGAACCAATCTGATTCACCCGGGAATGGATCCCATTTCGCGCGTAGGGAGAAACGACTATGAGTACAGATGCAATGAAGGAACGGGTCAGAGAAACTTCACCGCAAGTTTACGCACGAATCGGTGGCGTACTGTATCTGATTATCATAGTCATCGGTTTCTGCAGTGAGTTTTTCGTCAGAGACAAACTCGTGGTGTCCGGAGATGTTACAGCCACAGCCAACAATATTGCGGCCTCCGAGTCGCTGTGGCGCATCAGTGTTGCCGGCGAGTTGATATTGCTTGTGTGTGCTGTCGCGCTAACGATGATCTTATATGTATTGCTCAGGCCGGTGAACAAGAATCTTGCTTTGCTTGCGGTGTTTTTCAACATCGTTGAATTCCCTATAGAA
>Ga0193729_1000904_pt1 | contig 15393 bp, 10 predicted proteins | sample U1c2metaG_FD_143036 | JGI IMG/M metagenome (GOLD analysis project Ga0193729, IMG submission 143036) | Soil microbial communities from a riparian zone of the East river system, Colorado, United States - U1c2 | ecosystem: Environmental > Terrestrial > Soil > Riparian zone | place: USA: East River...
GAGTCGTTCTGCTGCTCATTCTCTCAATCGACCTTTTCTTCTCTCTGTTCAATCGAAAATTGTGGGGAAAAGTCAGCGGCGCTCATCGGGTCAGGTGCAGAACAGCCGTTTTGAGGACATGGAAAGTGTCTTGATTGGTATGGACTGTGCAACAATAACAATGCAAGGTGATGTCCTTCCTACTCATGCGGGTATCCTCTTTTTTGGGAGTAATCCTCAGCGTTCACTACCACAGAGCGAGGTCGTCTGTGTGCTCTTTCAGGATGAACTTGGTGTTGGTGGCTACTTGGATCGCAAGATTATTACGGGAACGTTGCAAACACTCATCGACGAGACGGAACTCTTTCTGCAAAAATATATCGCCGTTGGGGCCCGTATCGAAGGGTGGAAGCGAATTGATTTGCCGGAGTACCCTATAGAGGCATTACGTGAAGCTATTGTGAATGCCGTTGTGCACCGGGATTATAGCCGTGAGGGGGAGAGCATCCGCGTATTTTTTTATCCCGACCGCATCGAGGTTCACAGCCCTGGACTACTTTTGCCAGGTATTACTGTTGATGTGATGGCTCGGGGGGAAGTCATATCCAAATTGAGAAACTCTATTCTCGCTGGCTTGCTCAGAGATGTACCAGGATATATGGAACGGATAGGGAGCGGTGTCAGGTTCATGCTCCATGAGATGAGACGCGTAGGGCTACCTGACCCACAATTTAAGGAAGCAAGCGAGTTTGTCGTGACGTTTTCTTCCCATCCCGGCTCAGTTCCGAGGGAGTCCATCCTTCCGAAAGAGCAACAACTCGCCATTGATTGGGAGACCCTCAACATTGTTACCAGTGCAGGAAGTATTGAGCAAAAGCAACGGATCAAACTGGCGATGGAATATGTGCAGCAACATGGTGCTATCACTAATCGAGAGTATCGAGAGATTACAGGGACGACAGATACAACTGCGTTGCGTGATCTGGAAATCTTGCTCGAACGCGGTGTGCTCAAACCAATAGGCAAGGGTCGGTCAAGGAAATATACCCTCCCTTGAAAAAACTGTCAGGGCAATAACGCCTTTCTACAGAACATGTTGGGAGTTTAAGACTCATACTCACGGGATAGGGATTTTGTCCTAGGAATGACCGAGATTTAATTTGACATTATGATGTTGATAACAGCTTGCAGAGAATCGCAACTTATTCTTTGGTCATTCCTATGGTTTTTATTCGATGCCAGAGCTAGAGGAAGTGATGGAGAAAAGGAATTTAGAAGAAGTGCCTACTATGCGACCTGCCGATGGAGAGCGACGTGCAATGGGAGGGTACAATCCTCAGTATCAGATGGCAGCTACTCTCATCCTTCGACAACTGCAAGATGAGACGTTGCCTCTCCAGTGGATTCGCTTAGCCGATCCCGAAGCTGGACGGGTTGATGACTTCCAAATTGGAAGTCAGTCTAGAGTTGACGCTTTCCAAGTGAAATGGCATCTCTATGGAGGCAACTTCACATTCAACAATCTAAAAGTCCCACAAGATGATGCACCAAGCCTAATTGCCCAGCTTGCAGATGGCTGGAAACGGCTTCGATCAGCATTCCCAAGCAAGCGAATTGTGGTTCACTTGGTTACCAATGCCACCCCTTCTGTCTCTGATTCTCAGGGAATACCAGTCGGTGAGGTCATTCCTAAACCACGACATTTTGCAGCATTCATTCATCAAGTGTGGAATCCTGCTCGAAAAGCTCTCTCTCATACGATCTGGAACGTTCCTGTAGCATGGCGACCTGCGTGGAAAGCTCTTCAAATAGCTAGCGGTTTGTCGAATGAAGACTTTGACGCATTTGTTCAGGACTGCGAGTTGGAGTTCGGCTATCACCTGCTTGAGTCCAAAGAGAAGCTGACTCGGGAGCAGGTCATCGCCCAACGAGATCTTAAGGACCTTACAGGAACGATCATTGATACCGTCGCTGATCCACAGCGGATTATCGAATTGACGAAAGACGAGTTGCTTGCTCGCCTCAATTGGCAAGCAAGATTCGAATTTCGGAGCCGTCATGAGTTTCCTATAGATGAGTTACTCTATCAACCGATTGAGCCTAGTGTGCATCAGCTTGAGCAGGCTTTGGATATGCTTCCTGGAGGGTATATTGCTGTATTAGGTACACCTGGTTCTGGTAAATCATCGCTCTTGACTAAGACACTTCGTTCGCACCCTGGACGTGTGATCCGCTATTACGCTTATGTCCCTGATGCGCAGGACTCGGCACCAGTTCGCGGCGAATCAACAAGTTTCCTACATGACGTGGTCCTTGCGCTTAAGCACGCAGGATTCTCTCCAGCGGGTACAAGTATAAGCCTATTCGACCGTGAACAGTTACTTCCGCAATTCCATCATCAGTTGCAGCTTCTCCACGAGGATTGGCGATCCACTGGACGCAAAACGATCATTCTCATTGATGGTCTTGACCACATTAGTCGCGAACTACACCCACAGCGTTCCCTGCTCTGTGACCTCCCTGGACAAGTTCCACAGGGGGTATATATAGTGTTGGTCAGGTGCAATATGCTATCCGTCAGCGTGAGCGTCGTATCGAGATGCAACCTCTTCCCCGAGAAGCAGTTATGCGAGTCATTGGGCAGATGGGGTTCTCCCCAGATCTTGCCAGTGAGCAAAAGTCGCAGGTCTATACACTTTCCACAGGACATCCACTAGCCCTTGCATATCTCCTACGACACCTTGCCGAGATATCTGATGCTACGATGCGCCAAAGAATACTTGACACGACAGAGTCGTATGAGGGAGATATTGAGGCACAGTATCACAGCTATTGGCGACAATTTGAGCATGAGTATGCATTAACAGAACTTCTTGGGCTACTAGCTCGTATGCGAAGAGCAATTGATATATCGTGGGTGAGGTCTTGGGGAAGTCACACTACGACAGTAAAGCAACTGAACCGAACACTTGCGCACTACTTTCGACGTGAGGATCATAATCGTTGGTACTTCTTCCACAATAGCTTCCGCCTTTTTCTTCTCAAGAAGTCGAGCGAATCTTCACCTGGGAGCTTTGACTCCGCTCGGAACCGTGAGTTCCATCATGAACTTGCTGAACGATGCGCACAAGCACCATCTTCCTCCCCATGGTCTTGGGAGGAATTATATCACCGCATTTTTGCCGAAGAACATGCGGTCGTTTTGCAACGCGCTACCCCATCGTGGTTCCGTCAGCAGCTTTTCGCATTCCGCCCGATCAATTCAATCCGTACCGACATTCAGTTAGCTCTCCGATCTGTCGTGGCTCAGCGAGATCCGGTTGCACTTACTCGGCTTCTGCTGGCTGCCAGCGAGATGGATCAACGGGCTTTTCACCTTGAGCACACCTCATTTGTTTCTCTACTCCTCTCCCTGGGAGAGGAACAACTGGTCGCTGAACATGTACGCGATGGCAATCAGCTTCGTATAGATGCAAAAACCGCACTTCATATCAGTTACGATCTGAAATCTCAGGGGTTCGAGGAAGAGGCAAAACAGATCTTCGAACTGGCTGAGCCACTTGATCTTCTTGCTTCGTCCCAGTCTATTGCGGGAACTCCTAGGGTATCACAGGAGGATCAAGATGCTCTGCTGACAGCCTGGGCAAAGGCAGCAAGCCAATTCCGAGACGTGAAGCAGATCATCACAACCATACGCCAACTCCGCAGGCAACAGGATGAGTATCGGCGATTTGATGCTGAATCTATCACCCAGCATATGCAAAGTAATTTAATCTTTACGCTTGGGTGTGCATTATTGGAGCAGCAACGGTGGGATGATCTCTCACTGTTAAACACAGCATTTCTTATGGACAACGGGGTAGAACAACCATATTGGTTCTGGTTGCAGCTTCGAACTGTGGATATGTATATGGCTAGTGAGGACCAAGAACAAGCCAAATCGCACCTCGAAGCGGTAGCCCTGAAAGCCCAAACTCTGCACTTGAGTCCTCAAGCACGAGTAGCTATAGCAGAGAGCATCTATCGCATTTTCGGAGACATCGATCAGGTGCGAACATGGGTGGATAATCTTCCACAACCCACACTGGTAGATGTGATTCAGGCCGATCAAGGGCTGCAACCATTTCTTCAGAGGTTCCGGCTTAATCGACTCCTTTATGCTCTTGGATCTCAACACTCTCCCACTGCGATTGTTCCTGATGCCCAGGATAAGAGATACCAAGGACTGGTCTACTTCGAGCGAGCTATTTGCACTATCGCATGGCTATGGGCTGAGGGATGGAGGGGGCGTAAGCTCGATGCGCCTACATTTGTAATCGAAGCTCGTTCAGTACTCCAATTTTTTCATTGGAACCGGAATACCAATCATCAGTGGAACTCCTGGTATAGTGTTGAGGATGCTCATGCGGAATTCTTTACGACATTGATTCATGCATCTGCCCAGCATGGTTCTAAAGTTATTGAAGCACTGCGTTTGGCTTTCGAACGTGAGTGGGACAATCCAGAAAAGAAGAGAGCTTGGCCCGTAGATGTCTGCCGTCAGGCGATCCTTGCATTTTGGAGCCTGGGGGCATCGCAAGACTGGGCAGTTACACGGCTGCAATCCATCGAGCAGCATATGCTCAGTAGCAACCATGTTTCCACCCGCCTCAGTGAGTGCGAAAAGCAAACACAGGCTTGGCTTACTATAAATGAGAGAGAGAGGGCATATCAGCTTCTGTTACAACTGCTCCAGGCATCATTTACTGTAGGGAATGAAAAGGATTATCAACTCGATACCTGGATTCATTGGCTTGAACGTATCAATCGCATAGAGCCAGGAAAAGCACCAGAACGGATTGCATGGTTTGCTCGATCCATCCTCGCTCTGGAAGAAAATACAGAGGGAAAGGCTGCACAATCTGCTGCTGAAGAATTACTAGTAGCAACCTTCAATTGGAGTCCCCACCGTGCAGTACAGTTGTTGCAATGGCTACTGAAGCAGCACATTATTCGTCATGAAGAGGCCTTTCAGGTCCTGTTAAAGACAGCTCTTAAAAGCGACCATCCTCCTGTAGAACTTATCCTCGCTTGCTTAGCCAATATCGGTATTCCTTTCGCGACTGAAGCACATGAGAATCTCATTGTGCCCCTGGTCGAAAAGACGATCACCCACACAGGGATAGATAATACCATCATTGCTGCTCAATGCCTATTCACATGTATTCAACGTGACGCATTGCCATCGACCCGAGCTGGCTGGCTTCAAGGTCTTGTCCGAGGATTAAGCACTGTCGGAATAGATATCCATCAAGTGAGTTCCGAACTGGCAAACTTGTCAAACGATGTGGCGAAAACATCATCCAGAGATACACTCGAACTGAAAAATGGTTCTGTGCTGAGTTCTGACGAGGTGTATGAGCATACGAACACGATTGAGGACCTCCGAGCCTTGCTCGAAGCCGAAAACGAGCATTCCTACTTCGACTGGGTACCGATAGCCACACATGTAGCAGAACGACTTGAGAGGCAAAAGCTCCTGACGCTGGCTGATCTTTTCACGAGCAAAAGGTACGCGTCCACTGTTCTGAGTATGGTCAGTACAAAGCTCCTGACGCTGGGACATCGACGTGACGCTTGGTCTATGGGAGAACGTGCTCTTGAGGCTTCTAGCCCTCACGGATGGAGCCAGTGGTATGATGGGGGAACCAGACTTGACTCCTTGGAAGCACTAGTTCATGCCAATCCGACACCCGGACGCTTACTCGTATATGAAACACTATTGCTGGATATGTGCAGCCAGCCCTGGTTATCACGATCGATTACTCCTTCTCTCACGAGAGTGTTGCCTTTGCTCGTTGACACAGTTCCGGTACGAGAGGTGTGGGACGAGATTGAACAGTATACCTACTCCTTGTTCGAAAGTGCTCAATTGGAAACCTATGAGGAGTGTAATCTATCTGGCTTGCTCTCAAAAGACACAGTTGAGCAAGCTATAGCAGAACTTATAGGTATCCACATAGGCCATCCTGTAAAAACGATGAACCAAGCGGCGCAACGTGCTTGTGCTCTGTTATTAATGCAAAACAATCTCGCGATCAGAGAGATGACAAGAGAGCTATTGGTAGGGCAAGAGGTAGTTCAGGAGAACCTACTGATCATCCTTGAATCCGTAAGTGCGTATGCTCCCAACGCGCTCCTTCCTTTGGCGCAACAAATTGCTGCATTACAACAATCACCTAACTATGTCGTTAGAGAATCTACTCGTGCAATCTGCCAACATCTTGGTGATGATAGTAGTGTAAGAGAGTCACTTCATCTCCCAACATTATCTGCTATTTATACTCTGAAACTCCCTTCTCACGGGAGATGGTCTCCAGTTGGACATGGAGAAATTGCTGGACATGAACCAGCACCTGACACGCAAGACCCTATCGAGATCGTCCGCCCATTTGATATAGTGCTCTCATTTGTTGCTCAAGAAGCAGGGTTCGAGCACGTCAATGTCTGCTATCGTGCAGTGCAAATCATGAATCAGCTTGCTCCATACGAATCATGGGCTGCACAAGGCGAGATCAAACTACATAGATATCTCCAGGCAGCCGGACTAAAGTTCCCATTCAGTAGGCCGCGCACTGAATTAGCACGCAGGGCCCTGTTTCATGTGATCACAGAATTGGTTGACACAGGTGTATTCAACACCGAAAACCTTCGGCACCTTGAGCAAGCTCTCCGTTTCTATGACCCAGCCATGCTATTGATTCAGCCGACAAGACGCCCTCCTTATATTTTGCCCATAACTAGGCGTGATCAGTACAAAATGAACAAGTATGAGTGGTTAGATCAGGTTAATGAGACTATCAATCTTGTTGGTACACAAACTACCGATGGGTACATTATTTTAGCTGAAGAGACACATCTACAATTTGTTCACGGAACGATGTTTGAAGAACTGCGCCAAAGTGCGATTTGCTCTATTGCTACTTCTAAGCCACCAGTTCATGAAAGTTGGGATAGGTTCTTTCACACGGTGCTCAAATGCTTCATCAGTGAATATGAACACTTACAGACCAATGGTAGACTTATACCGCTCATTTTGCGGCATGCTGCATACGGATATGATTCTCCAGGAGAGGGTTGGTTAGCCTTGAATCCAGTTGTTGGACGACAACTAGGATGGCATTGCTCAGAGGATGGTTTGTTTCGCTGGTTAGATGCTAATGACAATATTATGGTTGAAAGTGTATGGTGGAAGGACGGACCTGTGGGATTGTACGACTCGTATTCCCATGATGAGTGTGGAGAAGGCTGGATCGTGGTAGCAAATCAGGAGGCGATAACTCAGATCAGTAGTTACCAGCCTTTCATGAAGCGACAAGTAATGGTAGAGCGAGAGTGTCACGACGAGGACAAACAGCTATTGTGCAGACACATCCTTCGTGATGTACCTGTATAATTATAATCTTTCGATGCGATTTAGCTTGGGGTGATAATATTGACGTAAAGCAGGAGGGCAATGCCGATCGATGAGACTATTCCCCAAAAACACATTGAAGTGTTTGTTGTTTGATATGATTGTAAGTTCTTAAGTAGCCTCGTTAGCGTTTAGCTTTATCTCTACAAAATAATTTAAGGCATGCGTCAAATCCACTTGACAGTTTTGTGCTTGTACAAGGTCAACACTGTCAAGCAGAATCGCCCTCTTTTGACGCATGCCTAAGCTCTTTTTAGATGCTTCTCATTGAGAGAAGGGGTATTTCAATTAGCAATAGTAATCAAGCATAAGAGGTACTAATCCATGACATAATTTCTGATATTAGCTTTGCCTGTAAAGGAAACGTAAGAAGTGCAGCATGGACAGTATCGGGTGTAACAGGATCAACACTACTTGGATGACCAGCATCATTTCTTACTGATCGAATCTGCCCCGTAAAAGCTGACCAGTAGTAAGAGAAAGAGTCAGCAAGGGGTTTGGGCATCGATGACGGTGGATTATTTTTCGTGTAGTGTTCTAGTTCCTTTTCGATGGCATCTAGCACCGCTTTTATCATCCAGCTTTGAAGTCCACTAGAAGGCTTCTTGCCAAGAACGGTCATTCGCGTAACCAGCGCATCGCGTAATTCCAAAACGATGCTCTCTGCAGCACAACCTACCATTACGGCAGTTGCTTTGAAACAACTTGCATTATAGGTTTGCAATGCTTCTTTAATATAAGATTCAGCAATTTCATTTATTGATGCCTGGCTACTCAGATAGTGCATATAACCGTCTGGGTTGGCAGGGTCCCGACTAAAATTTCTGAGTAAGTTACGACCATTTTCTGTTAGATGACAACAGGGTGGGCCAGGATTATCAATATTGTATCCCCATGCAAGGTAGCCGTTGCGAAAAAGATCATGCCATAACGTGAGTAGAGCCTGCTGATATTCAATTCTATTGGTGAAAAGAATGCCAAGTCTCTTAGCTGCCTCACGTAACACTGGAACTTGTTGAAACTGCGCTCCAAGTTCAGCTTGTTCATTCACAACCTGAAGCAGTGTTTCTCGAATTTGGTTTACGTCCAAGTTTTCTTTTCCACCTACAAGTACTCCTATTCTCTCTACTTCAGAAATCCATCCTCAGAACCTGTGCAAAATAAGTGTTCAAAAACCACTGTAAATCATTCTTAAGTTTCAAGCGCTTTAAGATGTACCTGCATAGCTCTTGTTAGCTCCTGAACCTTATCAACTACTATTTGCTTGTCTTTCTCCAAATCATCATATGAGAATGAATTGGGATATTGAGCATTTGTATCAAGGCTCATGGCGTAACTGTGAAAGGCTCTTCGCAACTCGCTAAAAATAGTTTTCACATCTGCACCAACATCCTCTAATGTCAGTGTCATCATTGCATCATTAACACCTACCAGTGCTTTTTGCAAAGTCGTATTTAACCGCTTGTCACGGCTTTCCTTTGTCTCCCCTTCGACAACATACTGAAATTGATGGAGAACAGATTGATACTCTTCAGCCGCATTTAGGATTATTTTATACGCATTGAAAAGGCGTTCTCTCTTCATCTCCTTACTTGAAAGTCCAGCAGGTATAGGTGTTGGCGCGGTCGGCAGGTTTGTTGGATTTACAAGCACAATCTGAGCTGGATCGCAGCCTTCCTTCACCAACAATACTGGTGTGTTTTCTTCAGGTATCTCCTCCAACTGCAAAGCCACTTTGCCTTGATCGAATGCTTCTTGAATGGAGCGACCAAACCCAAGCGCACGATAGAACGATGCGGCAAAGGTAATCGCTGCTTGATCTCCAATACTCTCGTTCATTCCCACTGCACAGTTGATTACCTCTGTAATGGCTTCAGCTTGTACTCGGGAATAGCAGGCATTCAATATCACTACCTGGATATTATCCTTCAAAACGGTAAATAAAGCCTTTAATGCCTGTACGTCTACAGGCTTAGGTGCGTTGTTGCTATCAACCAGAATGAGTTCACCTACTTGACTACCGTGACCGCTGAAGTGCACAATATGAGGCTTATACCTGTTAAATGATTGAAGTAAATCGTCGGGTCGCACAGCCCAACAAGACTCAATCTCTAGGTAATCTCTAAATTCTGATGCATAGACTTTCTCAGTAATTGACCGAAGCTCGTCATCTAACATGAGTTTACCAGTTTTTGAGGGATTAGCAGCCAGAAATAAGACTTTGATTGTACTCACTACCTTCTCCTTTACGTGACGATATACCTCATGTTCTGCTTGTGGCTTTGGTTTTCGTTTGCTAGCCTCGACAAGGATTTGTCTTTGTGCACGGAGTGGATTGCGAAAGAAAGCGTCATAAGGGTACAGCCGTTCGGTATCATACACTCTCATTCCCCTGTACCCAGCACGCCTGTTGAACCGCTTATATTTTAGAGGCGCATCAAGAAATTTTTTGATGCACTTCGTGATTGAATACCCATCTCCCTCGTACTCAAGGCAGAATTTATCTTTGAGATCATCCGGCAAAAGTGCTAGGCAATCGCCGTACCAGGAATGATAGTCATTGGTAAGTTGATCTATTTCTTCTGTCGATAGATGAGAACTCTTTGGTATTTCATTGGCAGAAGTATCCATCGTCTGAAGCTTGCTAGCAGCGTCTTCTAGTTTTTTGCTCTTATGAACCAACTCATCCCAATCACTCACTTGTATCCCCAAAATGAAAAAACTACTCAGTCGGTAAAAACATTTGTCAGATTATATCAAGCCCTACCTCTAGGTGCCTCAAATGACAGCGGAATTAGACCAAAAGTCCTGATGTGTAGTTCGACGTATGCCTTAGCCAAACTGAACAGTGTAAACACTCAGGTAGTGGGTTATATCAGGAGGATGATCCAAGCTCGCATGAGAGTGGGAACTCCGACCGAAACAGGAACTCTGTGGAGTTTCCTGATCCGCCAGATCATTCTCAAGAGACCCACGACCCACGACAGGTAGTTGTACGAGCTGTTGGAGATCGAAGCGAGAAAACATGCCGTGATCTGTGGAACAATATCCCAGACGAATATCGTCAATGGCACTGCTTTTCAGATTTTTGGAAAGCATATCAGGCAGTCATTCCAGAAGATCAACTGACACAAGTAGGCAAGGAAACAGGTGAGAAAGCACATGTCGAGCGATGGAATTGTACGCTTCGGCAACGCCTTGGGCGTTTTGTTCGTGACATACTTTCTTTCTCCAAATTAATACTTATGCATATTATTTGTTTGGATCTGTTTCTTCATCGCTACAATCTCGACCGGGCCATCCTCCTAGTATGACCCACTACCCTGCCTCCTTCAGGTGGCAGTCGATGACATCGAGGCTTGCGCTGGAAGAGACGACGCAGATGCAAAATCTCTTCTGCCTCTATGGTTCCGGCACCTGTGCTGTATCAGGACAGGAATTCAATTGGTCTGCAACCATGGCGATAGCAACATCCCCAACAAGGTCCTGTAACTGACTTTGCAGATCACTCATGTGCTCCATGCGGGCAGTAATAAACGCATGCTGGCTTGTGCCATAGGAAAATCCAGTGAAGCCTCGCTGTGCAGCCTCGTATTCCTCTCTGATCTGCTTCAGGATATAAGCCACCTCAGAGGGTGTTTGGCTTTCATCATCATGCACTTCATTGGTGAGAGCAGCATTGTCATGGGACATACTGGCTGTCGAGCTTGCAGAATCTTCACTATCTATTGCTTGTTCATGTTCCTGAACGTCAGTTTCAACGGGAAATGGCACTCTTTCAGAGCACTGTTCCTTTTTGATCTAGCATAATAAGTCTCTCCCTCCTTTAGATATTCCATGAGAGTTGTATCTCTGAAAAATACATACGAATAGCAATTTGAACGGCCAGACGCGGTACTGTTCAACGTGTCATTCGTGAGAACACTGCCCTCTTGCCCAATCTGGGCAATCACCCCGGATGTTCAATCCCCAGGACAGGCTCCGAGATACTCCTGAGCTACGGCAATAATCTCCGCCGTCTTCAAGGGCTTGGTCAGGTAGACAGTTGCTCCAGCTAGCCGCCCTTTGAGACGATCAACGATCCCGTCACGACGTGAAAGGATGACAAATGTGGTCTGTCTCAACGAATGTTGAGCTTTGAGCCGTTGGATAACTTCATAGCCACCCATCTTCGGCAAACTCACGTCTACAAAAACGAGCTGTGGAATACATGCCTGCGGAAGGGTGAGCCACTTCATGGCCTCGACTCCATCGCAGAAACTCTCGACTTTATACCCCTCTCTGTGAAGACAGGTTTCAAGAATTTTGCGTATGGTGAGCGAGTCATCAATCACCATCACTAATGTACTCATCAACTCCGCCGCGAGAAACCCCTGGCTTCGTTGCGTGATGATGCCTGCATCATCACGCAACGCGCCATGGGGAGGAAAGCGGCGTTCCTTTCTTGGAGCAGGGGAGGGGTGCTCCTCTGCATTGACCCATCTGTAGAGATGTGCGAAACTGATACCACACGAACCAGCGAACCTGAAGGCACTCCTCTGTTTGCATGAGAAACTGTTTGTTGGGGAAGTCCTTCCCCTCAGTCGATGGTTCCAACATGCACCGATTGGCATGGAGCCCAAAGCTCGCCTTGCTAGCTCAACCTGTAGGGACTTTTCGGTGTGGGGTGGGGCTGCATAGCCCTAGGGTTGGTGCGTCGCTCAATGATGCCTGCATCATCACGCGACGAACCCGATGTCACCCGTCCTAACGTCACCTAGGTTCGCTTAGGTGGTAATGTCGCATCCCCCGTTCTCCTAGACAGAGGAAGGATAGTGACAAGCCCCTAGCTTCGTTGCGTGATGATGCTTGCATCATTGAGCAACGCGCTATGGGGTCTGGTGACCGCTGCTGGATAGATGGGTTCTCTTTGCTATCAGACTGTAACTCACCAGAAAAGAATACTTTGCTCGTAAAAGCCGGACAGTACTTCTCTTTCTGTGTGCCCAGGTACAAGCATACTAGGAGCTGTTTTGGAGAGATGATGCTCTCGGTTACAACCGTGCAGTGTTCTTTTTACAAACAGACTCGGAGAGGATTACGTGTGGATTACGAGAAGTTACTCATGGGTAACGAGTAGAGATACGGAAGAAACTGCCTCCTATTCTGTTTGCAGCAGTGGGCATCTATGCTATACTACAGATGCATGGTAGTGTGTGGAAACAGGCGGATGCTTCGAAGAGAGTATGAGCCAGGGGAGCACATATGCATGAGATGACAAACCGCGACCATGGACAGATCCCACCAGCTCTGCGCATCATCACCTTTGGTGGCTTTTTCCTGCTTCAGCAGCACAACGGAATCTGGAAAGAAATCTACGATCGTGATCTCTCCGCTCGTGGACCTTCTCTCACATTCTTGAAAGTTCTGGTGTGCAGCGGGCCGCATATGGATAGCCATCGGCGACCAACAGTGCTCGTACAAGATGGCTGGGAGCGGCATGAGGTATCTAGAGACATCATGATTGATGCGCTCTGGCCGGAAGAAGGAACTACTCCTGTTGCACCAGACCGTACGGTTGCCGTTGCCAAAAGCGTCCTCAATCGCGCATTACGAAAAGGAGTGGGAGAAGACGTTGTCTTGCTCACCGATGGATCAGATAAGCTGGGCTATCGGCTCAATACCCATATGGTCACTATTGATGCAGATGAATTTGAGATGTGCGTGGCGCTTGCCAGCCAAGCTGAGGGGAGAGGAAACCGCGAGCAGGCATTACAACAGTGGGAGAGGGCGTATACCTTGGTACAAGGAGAGTTCCTGCCACATGACCAGTACAATGATTGGTCCACGAGACGACGAGAGCGACTCTCTGCGAAATATCGCCTGTGTTTGTATCGATTAGTACGGCTCTCTATTGAAAGCGGCAGAATGACCGAAGCAGTGGAAAAGCTTCATCCGTATGTGTTGGTTCATCCAGCAGACTTGGATGGGGCATTCATGCTCTTGCCATTGCTTGCACAACAAGGCCGCTATGAAGAAGCCATGCTCCTCTGTGATACCTGTCAGCAAGCGATGTTGGACGATGGGAAGCATCCACCAGCAGCCATGAAAGAGATGATAGACCATCTTCGTCAGGCACAAGAAGCGGCAGTGGTACATCTGTCGCAGTCTCTCTTTATTACCACATCCAAGACACGTAGAGCGTCATCCACAATACAGCAGGTGCCAGAATCAGAAGTGCAGGCGATCTCGGCATCTGCGCTGACTGAGAACGTCGCTATGGAAAAGAACCGCCGTGAGGTATTTCATCTTCTGAGGAGTGCTGGAGCCGCGCTCGTGTTGCCTTTCCTTGATCTCGATTGGGAGCGCACACTTGATGCATTCATCAAGCCGTCTCAACTGGATGAGGTTGTCCTCAACAATCTTGAGGCCATTCAGTCTCATTTGTGGAGTCTGTACCTAGTTGCCTCCGTGAAACCATCGGTCTTGAATGGGGCTTTGGGGCAACTAAAAATGCTCGTGCAGTTTCTGAGAGATCCCCATCCAGCCTCGGCTCACCTAAAACTGTGCCTGCTAGCGAGTGAGATCAGCCAATTAGTCGGAGAACTCTTCTTTGACATGAATGACCATGACGCTGCACAGTCCTGTTATGTGTTTGCAGCAGCCGCTGCAAAAGAAGCTCAATCCTATGACCTCTGGTCGTGTGCGCTGATCCGTCACGCATTTCTGCCACTGTATCGTGAGCACCACAAAGAGGCATTATCGATCTTACGGGAAGCCAACACGCTCGCACGGCGAGGGGATTCCTCACTTCCCACGCGATACTGGGTCGCAGCCATTGAGGCAGAGGCACAATCAGGCATCCAGGATCTTTCTGCCTGCCAGGATGCACTGGATCGGGCACAGGGAGTGCAAGATCTGAAGGGAGCAAATCCTCTCTGGGTGCGCTTCGATGGTTCACGACTCCCGGCTCTGCGTGGAGCCTGCTATGTGCGTCTCGGACAGCCAGAGCTGGCAGTGCCCACTCTCCAAGAGGCACTCCGCCACTTTGTGAAACCAGATCGCAAGCGGGGAATGGCACTCACTGATCTGGCAGCGGCAGCTATTCAGCGTGGGAATGTTGAGCAGGCACGCGATTGTGTCGATAAAGTTGTCTCTATTCTCACACAAGGCCCGTCTGGCTTTTTGCAGGAAGAATTGCGTGCCTTGCCTCGCCGAGTAGAGCCAATGGCGCAGACGAGAGCAGTCCAGGCAGTAGATCAGTATATTCGTCAGCAGCTACCACTTTCTTAGTAGCAAGCGATCGAAGAAGGAGCAGAGCAGTTGGATCAAGAACAGGGCGGACGTTTCTTCAGAGAAGCGTGGATTACAGGTGTGAAACGACACTATCCAGGAACTCCCAAAGACGGGTATATCACTCCTTGGGAGGAAACAGCTCAGTGGGAACAAGACAGTGCTAGCACTGTTTATGAGCAGGTGCGCCAGTTTGTCCTGGGAACCAGGGGACAGACTCAGCGCCTCAGTCACGAACAAAAGGGACGCTTTGTCTGCCTGTGTTGGATTGGGCAGATCTTCAAACATTTCTCCAATCCAAAGCCATCCTATGTTGCTGACTGGGAACAACTGCCAGAGTGGCAACAAGAGACAGATGTGGACATCTTTGAGGCAATAGAAGGGGCTGTGCTCCAGGAAGGTGCACAGGTCTAATAGTTCCTGAAGTTCGTTTCTGGGTCAATTGACCTCAATGTCATGAACCACCCGCTTAAAAGCCTGACTCTTACCCACATTTTACAAATAGATTTTGCGAAACGGCCAGAGGAGGGGATTGCTATTGCAGGCTGTTTCACAGTCTCAACAGTACCAATCCCCCCTACAGGCGGCCTCAAAAAGTTGTGGGTAGAAGACACAGAGCTTCTAGCTATGGGGTTGCTGACTACTACTGGTGTACAAGAAAATAGCTATACAAACTTCTTATTCAGGAT
>Ga0193729_1000905_pt1 | contig 15393 bp, 10 predicted proteins | sample U1c2metaG_FD_143036 | JGI IMG/M metagenome (GOLD analysis project Ga0193729, IMG submission 143036) | Soil microbial communities from a riparian zone of the East river system, Colorado, United States - U1c2 | ecosystem: Environmental > Terrestrial > Soil > Riparian zone | place: USA: East River...
GGTATCCCGGCCTATGCCTACTCCACTGAGATCCCGGTAGCGGTTCTCGGCGCGAAGTATAAGTGGGCGCGAGGCGCGGGACTGATCCCGAACGAATAGCCCGACGGTTGCAATTGCCGTGTAGGAAGCGGCCGCCTGAATGGCGGCCGCGACGTGCGCCATACAGTGATCCAGTGCAAACTGACCTTTGTTCTGTCCAAGCGGCGGCTGTTCATGAAGATAGCGATTATTGGTGTCGGCGCAATTGGCGGCTACGTGGGGATTCGGCTTGCGCTGGCAGGAGAGGACGTTACCTTCATTGCGCGCGGGGCGAATCTCGGGGCGCTGCGCACCCAGGGCATCCGGATGATCAACGCGGACGGCTCCGAAGAAGCCGTGCCGCGGGTCAATGCGACCGATAACTATGCGGAAGCGGGACCTCAGGACATGGTCGTGCTGGCGATGAAAGCGCATCAAGTCGCAGCGGTGAGCGGCGAAGTGCCCAAGCTGTTCGGTCCCAAAACGGTCGTGATTCCCATGCAGAACGGCATACCGTACTGGTACTTTCACGGCTACCAGGGCGAACTTGCCGGCGCACGCGTGCAGAGCGTCGACCCCAGCGGAGCGATTTACGAAAATATCCCGTGCGAACGCGTCATCGGCTGCGTGGTGTATCCGGCAGCCGAATTGGTTGCGCCCGGCGTGGTCAAGCATGTCGAGGGAAACCGCTTCCCGGTGGGCGAACCCGACGGCACCACCAGCGAGCGCGTATCGCAGGTTGCGCGATGCTTCGTCAATGGCGGAATGCAGGCGCCGATCTTGAGCGACATACGATCGGAAATTTGGTTGAAACTGTGGGGCAATCTGACTTTCAATCCCATCAGCGCGCTGTCGCGGGCAACGCTCGCCGGCATCTGTCAGTACCCGCCGAGCCGCGCGATCGCGGCGGCGATGATGACCGAAGCGCAAAGCGTGGCCGGTCGATTGGGGGTCAAATTCCGAGTCTCGCTGGAAAAACGCATCGCAGGAGCGGAGAAGGTGGGTCACCATAAAACGTCGATGCTGCAGGATGTCGAGGCCGCACGCACGCTGGAAATCGACGCGCTGCTCGGTTCAGTGGTGGAATTGGCCCGGCGGACCAACACGCCGACTCCCCATATCGATACCGTGTACGCGCTGACCAAGCTGTTGGCGAAGACCCTCGATGAGGGAAGATTTTAAATTGCGGAGTTCAAATCAGATATGAATGTTCACGAGTATCAGGGCAAGGAGATTCTGCGCAAGTTCGGTGTCGCAACGCCGCGCGGCGTGCCTTGCTTTTCGGTGGCTGAAGCGGATTCCGCGGCACGAGCGCTCGGCGGAAAGGTCTGGGTGGTGAAAGCGCAGATTCATGCCGGCGGCCGCGGCAAAGGCGGCGGGGTCAAAGTGGCGAAATCGCCGCAAGAAGTGCATGACTTTGCTTCCAAAATTCTGGGCATGACGCTGATCACGCATCAAACAGGCCCCGAGGGAAGGCTGGTCAAGCGATTGCTGGTCGAAGAGGGCGCCGACATACGCAAGGAGCTCTACGTCGGCATGGTGGTCGACCGAGCCACGCAGCGGGTGACCCTGATGGCGAGTTCGGAAGGCGGCATGGAGATTGAAGATGTCGCCGCACGCCATCCGGAGAAAATACACAAGGTCGCCATCGATCCCGAGACCGGCTTGACGGACGCTCAGGCCGACGATGTTGCGCGCAAGATTGGCGTGCCCGAGGCGTCGGTGGCGCAGGCGCGCAAATTCATGCACGGACTGTATCGCGCCTTTGTGGAATGCGATGCATCGCTTGCCGAAATCAATCCCTTGATCATTACCGGCGGCGGCGATGTGCTGGCCCTGGATGCGAAATTGAATTTCGATTCGAATGCGTTGTTCCGGCATCCGGAAATCGTCGCCATGCGCGATCTCGATGAGGAAGACCCGGCCGAGGTCGAAGCCTCCAAGTTCGATCTGTCGTATATCTCCTTGGGCGGCAACATCGGATGTCTGGTCAACGGCGCCGGCCTGGCGATGGCGACGATGGATACCATCAAGCTATTCGGCGCCGAGCCGGCGAACTTTCTGGATGTCGGCGGGGGCGCTACGACGCAAAAAGTGACCGAAGCGTTCAAGCTGATGCTGAAGAATCCGGCGGTGAAAGGAATTTTGGTGAACATCTTTGGTGGAATCATGCGCTGCGACACGATTGCCGAAGGAGTGATCGCGGCGGCCAAAGAAGTGAAGCTCAGCGTTCCTTTGGTGGTGCGCATGAAGGGCACCAACGAGGAACTGGGCAGAAAAGCGCTCAAGGATTCCGGTCTGCCCATCATTTCCGCGGACAACATGGCGGATGCCGCCCAGAAAATCGTCGCCGCGGTGAGCGGCCAGGGCCGGCCGTCATGAGCATTTTGATCGACAAGAATACCCGCGTGATGACCCAGGGCATCACCGGCAAGACCGGCGCATTTCATACGCGCCTTTGCCGCGACTACGCCAACGGCAAGGCCTGTTTCGTCGCCGGCGTAAATCCGAGCAAGGCAGGAGAGAATTTCGAAGGCATCCCGATTTATGGAACCGTCCGCGACGCGAAGGAGCAAACCGGGGCGACCGTATCGGTGATTTATGTGCCGCCGCCTTTCGCCGCGGCCGCCATCGATGAGGCAGTCGATGCGGACCTCGACTTGGTCATCTGCATCACGGAGGGCGTTCCGGTGCGCGATATGATCGCCACGCGCAATCGCATGCGGGGCAAGAAGACCCTGCTCGTCGGGCCCAATTGTCCCGGCGTCATTACGCCGGATGAAATCAAGATCGGCATCATGCCGGGCCACATCCACAAAAAGGGCCGCATCGGTGTGGTCTCGAGGTCCGGTACGCTGACCTACGAGGCGGTGGGGCAATTGATGGATTTAGGCTTGGGTCAGTCAACCTGCGTTGGAATCGGCGGCGATCCGGTCAATGGCTTGAAGCATGTGGACGTCATGAGGCTGTTCAATGACGATCCGGAAACCGATGCGGTGATCATGGTGGGCGAGATCGGCGGCGACGATGAGGAGACCTGCGCGCGCTGGATCAAGGCCTACATGAAGAAGCCCGTGGTGGGTTTCATCGCCGGCGTCACGGCGCCGCCGGGGAAGCGCATGGGTCACGCCGGCGCCATTATTTCGGGCGGAAAAGGCACGGCCAACGAGAAGCTCGCCGTCATGGAGGAGTGCGGCATCAAGGTAACGCGCAATCCGGCTGAAATGGCATCGTTGCTCAAGTCGGTGTTGTAGCGTGACGCTTGCGCGCGCCATCCGCTAAGGAGTTCTTGCGGCGGATGTTTGATGCGGCCATCGCATCCGCGCAGCCCGCGGTCTGTATCCCGCCGCATCTTCCAGAGTCCCCGCGCGGCAGGCTGATTGTCGTGGGGGCCGGAAAGGCTTCCGCCGCGATGGCCAGGGTGGTGGAGGACCATTGGCAGGGGCCATTGTCGGGGCTGGTGGTGACGCGTTACGGCTACGCCGTGCCTTGCAAACAGATTGAAATCATCGAAGCCGCGCATCCGGTTCCGGACGCGGCGGGGATGCGCGCCGCGCAGCGAATCCTCGAGCTGGTCGGCAACCTGCACCAAGACGACTTGGTGCTGTGCCTGATCTCGGGCGGCGGATCGGCGCTGATGCCGCTGCCTGCCGCCGGATTGACCCTGGACATGAAGCAGCAGGTGAGCCGCGCGCTGCTGGTATCGGGCGCCACGATTTCTGAAATGAATTGCGTTCGGCGGCACTTATCCGCCATCAAGGGCGGACGGCTGGGCGCCGCCTGTTTTCCGGCGCAAGTGCTGACGCTGCTGATCTCCGATGTGCCGGGCGATCGGCCGGTGGACATCGCGTCCGGGCCTACGGTGGCTGATCCCACGACCTGCGCCGATGCACTGGGCATCGTGCACCGCTACGGCATCAAGCCGCCGCGCGAGGTGCTGGAGCTCCTGCAGAGCGGCCGCGGCGAGTCCGTCAAGCCGGGCGATCCTCAGCTTGGCAGCGCCGCGGTGCGCACGATTGCCACGCCGCAGATGGCACTGGAGGCTGCCGCGGCTGTGGCGCGCGCTGCCGGAATGCCGGCGCACATAATGGGCGATGCCATCGAGGGCGAGGCGCGCGACGTCGGCAAGGTTTTTGCGGGTATGGCGCTGCAGGTCGCCGCGCGCAATCAACCCGTGAGCGCACCATGCGTTTTGCTGTCCGGCGGCGAAACCACGGTCACGGTGCGCGGCAGCGGCCGAGGGGGACGCAATGTCGAGTTCTTGCTGTCTCTCGCGATAGCGCTCGAGGGGAATGGCCGCATCCATGCGCTGGCCGGCGATACCGACGGCGTCGACGGCCAGGAAGAGATCGCGGGCGCTTACATGAGCCCCGACTCGCTCGCGCGTGCGCGCGCGCTGGGGTTGAGTCCGAAGGATATGCTCGACGACAACGATGCCCACCGGTTCTTTACGGCGCTCGGTGATTCGGTCATCACCGGACCCACGCTGACGAATGTCAATGATTTCCGGGCCATTCTCATCGAAGCTGAATAGGGCAGGGCCAGCCGCATAGGCGAATCACTGCGGCGTCTGGTATGAGTGCCACTGACCGTCCACACCTTTCAAAACCCAACCACCGGGCCGCGTGCAGACCTCGAGCAATGCTGCGGTCTCCGCGTCCGGCACGCCGTCATATCGCGCCGGCCGGTACTTCATCTGGAATGCACTCAAACTCGCCCGCGTCGCATCGTCGAGTTGACCGTTCTGCCGGACCTCAAATCCGTGCGCTGCAAGGCGCTGCTGAAACCACAGCAGCGCCGGCAGTTCTTGCCCGTAACGCAAACGCGCCACGGCGACGGCATCAGGATCCGGCCACACGATCAACCCCGCCAGTGCGAATTCGTACCAGGGAAAGCGCGGGCCCGGATCCTGCTTGGTCAAAGGCTGAACATCGCTGTGTCCCAGGACCCGGTCAGGCCGCACGCCATGGCGTCGCTGCACGTCGCGCACGAGCTCAATGACTTGTTCGATCTGCCGCCCAGGGTATTCAGCGTAGCCTGCATTCGGATCGCCGCCATTGCCCGAATTGACGATCTCAATGCCGATCGAACTCGAATTAAGATGCGTGTAACCCTGCCAGTAGCTCGGTCCGGCATGCCAAGCCCGCCGGTCTTCATCGACGAGCCGATAAATCGTCGGTGGGCCATCATTGACCAAGTAATGGCTGCTGACTTCTTCTTCCGTCAGCCGGTGCAGCGAGCGTGCAAAATCGATTTCCGTGTAGTGCAGTACGATGAACTGCACCCGGCTATCCTGGCTGACGGCGTGGTAACGCGTGTCGATCTTCGGCTGCGCACTACAACCAACCATCGCGGCGGCACTCAACAAGACCAAACGCTTGACGCCCCGCAGCGCCGTTGCAACACCAGGATCCATCCGTATCTCCCTCAATCTGGTACGCTTTGGTACGCATGGAAACACCGCTGACACCTCTCGAATTCGCGCGCCGCGCACGCAAACTGCATGGACGGCGCGAGGCCGTGGTCGACGGCAATCTTCGCCTCACGTATGCCGAATTCGGCACGCGCTGCGACCGCTGGAGCGCCGCGCTCGCGAAGCTGGGCGTTGCCAAAGGCGACCGGGTTGCGACCATCGCACCCAACACGCATCAGCATCTCGAGCAATTCTACGCCATACCGCAACTCGGGGCGGTCATCGTGCCGATCAACTACCGGTTGTCCGCCGATGATTTCGTCTACGTGGCGACGCACAGCGGCGCAAAGGTCCTGTGCGTGCACGGCGACTACTTGAATATGGTCGAGAGTGTTCGAGCGCGGATGCCGCAGGTACAGCATTTCGTTGCGCTGGAGGGCGATAAGGCCGGATGGCTTTCTTACGAAGCGTTGATTGAACGCAGCCCTGAATCCTTCGGGTTCCCGGAAATCGCCGAGACGGATCTGCTGTCGATCAATTATACGAGCGGCACGACGTCACGCCCCAAGGGCGTCATGATTACGCACCGCAATGCATGGATGAATTCGGTGGGGACGCTGTCGCATTGGCCGCTGACGCCCGCCGATCGGTACTTGTGGACGCTGCCGATGTTCCATGCCAACGGATGGACCTTCGTGTGGACGGTCACCGCGGCCGGGGCAACTCATGTATGCCTGCGTGCGGTCGAAGCATCGGCCATCTACGAGCAGGTTCGGCGCGAACGCGTGACGCATCTTTGCGCCGCGCCCACCGTGCTCATCGGCATCGCCAATGGCCCTGAAGAGAGCCGCAGTCGTCTGCCCCGGCAGTATGGCCTCACCGAGACAGCACCCTTCATCAGCATTTGCGAGGCACTGCCTGAGCACGCGGCGCTTTCCTGTGGCGACCGCGCGACGGTGAAGGCCCGCCAGGGCGTTGAATTGATTACCTCCGGCGAGCTGCGTGTGGTGGATGGCGACATGCAGGACGTTGCGCAAGACGGCGCGACCATGGGTGAAATCGTCGCCCGGGGAAATGTCGTCATGTCCGGCTATTACAACGATCCTCAGGCGACCGCGGCGGCGTTCGCCGGCGGCTGGTTTCATTCGGGCGATGGGGCGGTCGTGCATCCCGATGGCTACATCGAGATCAGGGATCGCTTCAAAGACGTCATCATCAGCGGCGGGGAGAACATCTCCTCGATCGAAGTCGAGGGCGCGCTATTGCGCCACCCGGCCGTGCTCGAGGTTGCGGTGGTCGGCATGCCGCATGAGAAGTGGGGCGAGTCGCCCCATGCATTCGTCATACTGCGCGCCGGTGAGTCTGCGACGCAGGCTGAGCTGCGTGATTTCGCCCGTGCTGCGCTGGCGCATTTCAAAGTTCCCAGCGCGTTTCACTTCGTGAATGAATTGCCGAAAACCGCAACCGGAAAGATTCAAAAATTCGTGCTGCGGGGTAGGCGCGCTGCGATAATGCACCAATGACCGGGTTTGAATCTTGACGACAGCGCATTTCACGGACGCCGAACGAAGGATAACGATAATCGGCGTCATGATCGTGTTTCTGCTCTCGGCGTTGGACCAGACCATCGTGTCCACGGCGATGCCGGTGATCATCAGCCAATTGCATGGTCTCGAGCTCTATTCATGGGTAACCACCGCATACCTTTTGTCCTCAACGGTCATGGTGCCGGTGTGGGGCAAGTTGGGCGATCTGTATGGGCGCAAGCCCGTGCTGCTCGCCGGCATCGGGCTATTCCTGTTCGGTTCATGGCTGTCGGGACTTGCGGGTGAATTCGGCACGCTGCCGCTGCTCGGCGGCGGCATGGTCCAGCTGGTGGTGTTCCGCGCAATTCAGGGGTTGGGCGGCGGCGCGTTATTTACGACGGCGTTCGCCATCATCGCCGATCTGTTCCCACCGCGGGAGCGCGGCAGATTTGCCGGTCTTTTCGGCGGCGTATTTGGCCTTGCCAGCGCGGTCGGTCCGTTGCTGGGCGGTTATTTTACCGATCACGGAACCGTATCCATTGCCGGCCACATCGTCGAAGGCTGGCGATGGGTGTTCTATCTCAATCTGCCGGTGGGCTTGGTGGCGCTGTTCATGGTCATCTCCAAGATGCCCAAGCTATCGCATGCCGCCAAGGGGAGCATCGACTACTTGGGTGCGGTGCTGATCGTGGCCGCCTGCGTGCCGTTGCTGCTTGCGCTGACCTTCGGCGGACAAAAATATGCCTGGGACTCCCCGACCGTTCTTGGGTTGCTGGCCATGTTCGTCGTCTGCACGATTCTGTTCGTGATTGTGGAAAAAAGGGTGAACGACCCGATTATTCACTTGGAGCTGTTCAGCAACAAGGTGTTCGCTTGGGCGAACACCGCAGGTTTCTTTTCATCGATGTCCTTCCTGAGCGTGGTGGCGTTCCTGCCGTTGTTCATGCAGCTGGGGCAGGGCGTGCAGGCGACCACCAGCGGGCTGTCGACATTGCCTTTGATGTTGGGGTTGATCGTCGCCGCGACAGTGAGCGGGCGGCTGGTCACCCGCACCGGCCGGTACAAGCCTTTCATGCTGTTTGGCATGGCCGTGCTGCTCATTGCGACATTATTGATGAGCCAAATGACCTACCACACGACGCGGCTCGATCTCGGCTGGCGCATGGCGGTTCTCGGTATCGGACTGGGCCCGCTGCAGAGCCTGTATGGCGTTGCCATTCAGAATGCCGTGCCGATGAATCGAATCGGTGTCGTAACGAGCGCCAATCAATTTTTTCGCCAGATTGGTTCCACGGTCGGCGTGGCAATTTTCGGAACACTGCTGACCAACAACCTCAATACCAAGCTCACGGCTTGGGCCGCTTCCATGGGCCTGCCGTCCATGAACTTGTCCAAGCTGCGCAGCCTGTCGGTCGATGCGCAGATACATTCAGGCGTGATGAACCTTCCTGAAGCCGTCCGCGTTCTGATTGCGAATTCGGTGACGCACGTGATCCTCTTGAGCATCATCGTCGTGATCATCGCGCTGACCGCCACGCTGATGATCCCGGAACTGCCGATGCGCGAGAGACCCAAAATTCCGCCCAAGGACGCAGTACCGGCCGATGCGCATATGTAAAATCCGCGGTACCCAAAGACGCCGGCAGAGGTTGTCCCCTGCCGGCGTAAGACTTACACGTATCGTGTCATGAGCCGATCTTAGTGGCGGTCGTCGCGGTCATTGATCGCGCCAAAGTCAAAGAGATCGAACAAGTCGCCAATGGCGGGCATATTCCGCGGCACGTAGACATTGTCATCATCCTGCTTGGGATTGGGCAGGTTATCGCGGCTGCGCTTGCTGAGCGTGTCCTTTAGCTTCCAATTGCGCTCGACGAATTTCACGAAGGAGGAGTGCTCGTTGTAAACGTGGCTGACATGGCCTCCCTTGGAGAAGGGCGACACGGCGATCATCGGAATGCGCGGCCCGGTGCCGAAGAAATCAACCGGCTGGATGAACCCGGAGTCGTAGTAACCGCCGCCCTCGTCCACCGTGACGAAAATCGCGGTTTCAGCCCATTGCTCCGGATTGCTCTGCGCGATCTCGATGATGTTTTTCGCGAAGGCCTCGAACAGCGTCCATTTCGAGGAGGCGGGGTGGCCGTCCATGGTGCCGTCGGGCTTCACGTACGAGACCGCCGGAAGCGTGCCGTTCTTGAGATCGGTAAACAGATCGGTAATGTCCCGCATGTGATCGGCGACCATGGCGGGGTAGCTCGCCTCGTATTCAAACGGATTACAGATGTTGCAGTAGCTGGCGCCGAATGGGCTGGCCGTGCCATCCGCATTGAAGCCGCCGCCATAATACTTCCAGGGGATATTGTTCGCGGTCAGTACATCGCCGATGCTCCGCTGCGTCGTCGGCGGAACCACCAGCCCGCTCTGAACCAAGCCCTTGGGCGTGAAGGCCGGATTTACGTTAACCGCCTGAAAATATTCTCCGGGACCGCAATTGGTTTGCACGGTGTACGGCAGCGCCTTCAGGTAACTGGTTATCGCGCCGATTCCGGGCTGGTTTTCGTCGGAGCAATTGAACCACTGCGCGCGGTGGGTATAAAGATTGAGGGTGCCGGGCTGTGGGTCGGGATTGTAAATGTTGGCCGCGGCGGGCGTCGCTGCATTGCCCTTGCCATCGCTGAAGAACACCTGGTCGGCGAAGCCCAGCGGCTGGCTGTCAGGCCCCGTACCGCCCAACACCGGTTGGTGATAGTTGTCGCTCATCGTGTACTGGTCGGCAAGAGACTTGAGCAGCGGAGCGTCACCCTGCTGCATATTGAAAAAAGCCATGGTCTGGCCGGTATCGTGAGGCGTGCCGGTGGGTGGCGTGCTGTAGGTCGTGGTGACAGCCGATTGCAGATCTTGCAGACAACCCGTCGGGTTCTGCTTTGATACGTGCTCCTTGTCGATGGCACAATCTACTTGCTGCACCATCTGGAAATACTGATGGATCGTGTCGCCGGTGAAGGCGTCGTACGGCATCGTCGGTCCAGTCAACTGGAAGGGCCCCGGCGGCAAACCGTTGACGTTAGTAATGCGCGTATCTGGACCTAGGGTAAAGGCAAGCCCCGTACCGCCTGTCCCGAACAGAAATTGATCCTCCGGCGGCAATCCCGGATCGCCGCCCGGAATGCTCAGTATGCCGGCATAAGGAGACACCGCTCCAACGCCGGCGACATCGGGTGGAGGCAACGTTGCATAAACCATCTTGCTATTCAGATCCGCACTGCTGAAGAATTTCCCGCCATTGGGCGCGGAGGTAATCTGGAACTGCTGCGCTTTCGAGAAATTCGGCCCCGGTGTCCCGTCGGCGTTTATGATCTTCTCGGACAGGAGATTGCGTACTCTCTCCTCCCCGCGCTTGGGCACATAGGTTGCGAATAGATGATCGAAGCTGCGATTTTCTCCGACAATGATGATGACGTGCTTGATGGGTGTCGCGGTCCTGATTCTGTCGACCGACGCGTCGGCGTCGGCGGCGGGCACCGACGCGGCCAACCCAAAAGCCGATAGTATAGTGGCGGATCCGGCGGTCACGATTTTCGTCCGCCAATTTCCGGTAGTGTGTAACAACATAGCTTCCTCCAAGATTAATAGGCGGGAGCAACGCTATCGAATCGAAGTGACAACTGACTTTCGCAAACTTGAATATTTTGTGACGGTTGGGCGACGTAATCCGCAGAGTGGTACAAGCAAAGGCTGCAAATTTTACAAACGGAAATCCTCTCGCCATGAAACGCGTTGTGATACTCATGCAGGAAAACAAGACCCCGGACTTCTACTTCCCCACGCTGGCGTCTTGGGGAGCGAATATTGAAAACCGGCGGGCTTTCAACTCATCGGAGGCTCGCGCATCCCCATGTTCAGGACGCCTCGACCTAACGCTCGCCCGACCTGTGCCGCCAACGGCGACGCAATGATTCCAGCTCCGGACGATGCGCTGGTGCGCGCAAAACCGCCGAAATTGCCCACGGGGCTTTAGGACGGCAGGTCAGGAAAGCGCTTTTTTCTTCCTACGGGCCTTGGCCGTTTTGCGCTCGCCGTACTTCAATTGCAAAGCATAGTTGCCGCCGATGATGAAATCGCTCCAGATCTCCGCTGCTCTGTGCGCCGCAATGCCGCTGCTGCGCAGCGCACGCACCGACAATATCGGGGCATTGACGGTCATGATCGAGCATATCCGCGCCACGTCGCGAGGGAAGCCGTATACCTCCATGCACCGCTTGGTGAAATAGTCGATCATGACGCCGCGTTCGTCCCGGTCCTGGCGCTTTGCCAGACCGGCAATCGAGCGATCGCTGGCCAGCAATCGCATGATCGGGCCGCGCTCATACAGATATTCCATGGAGCGTAGATTGGAGCGGTGGATGACATCTTCATACGCGGCATTCTTCGGCAAGTCATCGAGGCCGCGGCGGCGCAAGAAGCGATACTCGCGCTCGACCAACGCCTTGAACAAATCCGCGAGTTTTGGGAAATATTTATAGATGAGCGGCTTGCTGATGCGTGCCTCAACGGCCACAACCTCGAGCGTGCAGCTGGACAGTCCGCGGCTGACGATGAGCGCCACGGCGCTATCCATGATTTGCTCGCGCCGCTTATCGGGTGACATGCGCTCAGCGCGCTTTTTTACGGGCATGGATCGGGTCTCCGCGGTGATCTGTTCTTATTGTGATGGCGCATTCTACGCCAGTCAGCGCAAGGATTCATTTTGTCAGGCTGTTCGGCGGGCAATCCGCACCGCGCGCCGCTGACGTATAATCGCTGGAGGATAACCCCACGGATGAGCTGCTTGAAATATAGAAATCGACTACTTGCGGGCGCATGTGCGCTGACGATGAGCGGATGGCTGAACGCCGCAGCGGCCGGATTCGGTCCGTCCAATCCATTTTACGCGCCGAGCACCCTGCCGTTTGGCGCGCCGCCGTTCGACAGGATCAAGGACGGGGACTATCAACCGGCCATTGAGGCCGGGATGGCGCAGGAACTCGCGGAGATCAATGCGATCGCGAATAACCCGGCGGCCCCGACTTTCAACAATACCTTGGTTGCGCTCGAGCGCAGCGGACGGCTGCTGGCAAGGGCCTCGGCCGCCTTCAACGGCGTCAGCCAGGCGAATACGAATCCTGTTTTGCAAAAGGCGAAGACTGCCCTCGCGCCGCAGCTTGCCGCCCATCAGGACGCAATCCGCTTGAACAAGAAACTGTTTGAGCGCGTTGCCGCGATCTACCGCCGGCGCACATTGCTGAAGCTCGACCCTGAATCGCTGCGGCTGGTCGAGAGACAGTATGACCAGTTCGTTCACTCAGGCGCGAACCTTTCCGACCATGACAAAGGGCAGCTCAAAGAACTCAACCTAGAGGCATCGTCGCTATCGGATGCTTTCTCCAAGAAATTGCTCGAAGCGACCAAGGCGGGCGCGTACGTGACGGGGGATAAAGCCGTTCTTGCAGGTCTTGGCGACGCGCAAGTGGCCGCCGCGGCCCAGGCGGCTGCCGGCCGCGACGCCAGGGGCTACTTGATCCCGCTGCAGAACACCACGCAACAACCTGTGCTCGCATCCTTGGACAACCGCGCCACCCGCGAAACCATATTCGGCAATTCTTGGAACCGTGCTGAGCGCGGCGACGCAAACGACACCCGCGGGATCATCGCGCGTTTGGCCCAACTCAGAGCCCAGCGTGCCCGCCTGCTGGGATTCCCCAGCCATGCTGCTTGGAAGCTCGAAGACCAGATGGCCAAGACTCCTGAAGCAGCGCTTCAATTCATGGATGCCTTGGTGCCCGTGGCGACCGCCAAGGCGGCCGGCGAGGGCAAGGATATTCAGGAAGTGATCGACGCGCAGCACGGAGCATTTACGCTCGCGCCGTGGGATTGGGATTTCTACGGCGAACAAGTCCGCAAAGCCAAATACGATCTAAACGATGCGGAGATCAAGCCGTTTTTCGAGCTCGGCAACGTACTTGAAAACGGCGTTTTCTTCGCGGCAAATCAGTTGTATGGGATTACTTTCAAGGAAAGAAAGGATATTCCGGTGTATGAGCCCGATGTGCGTGTTTTCGAAATCAGCGACGTGAACGGCAAGCCGTTGGCGCTCTTTTATTGCGATTACTTCAAGCGGGACAACAAGAACGGCGGCGCTTGGATGTCCGAATTTGTCGGTCAGTCCAAGCTCCTCGGCACACTGCCGGTGATTTACAACGTCGCAAATCTGCCGAAACCCGCGCCGGGCGAGCCTGCACTGATCAGCTTCGACGACGTCACGACGATGTTTCACGAGTTCGGTCACGCGCTGCACGGCATGTTTTCAGACGTGCAGTATCCGAGCCTCGCGGGCACCTCGACGGCACGCGATTTTGTCGAGTTTCCGTCCCAGTTCAATGAGCATTGGGCGATTTATCCTGCCGTGTTCAATCATTACGCCAAACACTATGAGACCGGCGCGGCGATGCCCGCGGTACTGGTGGACAAGATCAAGAAGGCGAAAAATTTTGCCGAAGGCTACGGACTGACGGAGCTATTGGCGGCCGCCGAGCTGGATATGCAATGGCATGTGCTCAACGCCGACGCTCCCTTGCAGAAGCCGGATGAATTCGAACAGCAGGCTCTGGCGAAGACACATCTGGCCCTGCATGCGGTGCCGCCGCGCTACCGGTCCAGCTACTTCAGCCACATTTGGGACAGTGGGTATTCGGCCGGTTATTACGCCTACTTGTGGACGCAGATGCTGGATGATGATGCCTACCAATGGTTCGATGATCATGGCGGCTTGACGCGCGCGAACGGCGATCGATTCCGCCGGATGATCCTATCGCGGGGCAATACTCAAGATCTTGCGACGATGTATATGGCATGGCGCGGCAAGGCCCCGAGCATCGATGCCATGATGAAGTACCGAGGCCTGACCGCGCCCCCTTAGCCGTTGCCGCAGCGTCGGGCAATCATTGCCCGACGCTTGCGAACCCCTTGCCCTGCGCCACCAATTGCTCGAGCAGCGGCGATACCTTGAGCCACTTGCCGCCGGTCTCCGCGCTGTATTTCTTGAGTCTCTCCAGTGCCGTCTTCAGGCCTACTTCGTTTTCGGCCCAGAACATCGGGCCACCGCGATAGGCAGGGAAGCCGTATCCATAGAGATACACGATGTCGATGTCGCTGGAGCGATACGCCACCCCTTCGCTCAAGACATCGCAGCCCACGTTCATCAGCGCCAGGAAGCAGCGCTCCACGATCTCTTCGTCCGTGAATTTGCGGCGCGTGATGCCGTATTCCTTGGAAACCTTCTCGATGATCTGCGCAACCACCGGCGATGGCCGCGGTGTCCGGTCTCCCGGCGCATAGTCGTAGTACCCCGCCTGGGTCTTTTGGCCCATTCGGCCCATTTCCACCAGAAGGTCCGCCGAGCGCGACACCCGTCCGTCGAATGTTGCCGGATCCCGGTCCTTTCGCGACTTGTAACCGACATCGAGGCCCGCCAAATCGCCCATCTGCAATACGCCCATCGGCATGCCGAAATTGCGCAAGGCAGCGTCAACTTGCTCCGGCATCGCGCCTTCGAGCACCATCAACGATGCCTGATATGAATAGCCGCCCAGCATGCGGTTGCCGATGAAACCATCGCGATTGCCGCATACCACGCCCACCTTGTTGATGCGCTTGGCGACATCGATGACGGTCACCAGGACATCTTGTGCGGTTTTTGCGCCGCGAACGATTTCCAACAGCCGCATCACATTGGCAGGAGAGAAGAAGTGCATGCCCACGACATCGCTTGGACGCGATGTCGACTCGGCGATTTCGTCGATGGAAAGGTAGGAAGTATTGGACGCGAGAATCGCCCCCTTCTTGGCCACTTTATCGAGCTTGCCGAATACGTCCTTTTTTATCGCCATGGTCTCGAACACCGCTTCGATGACCAGGTCGGCTTCAGTCAAATCACCATAGGACAGCGTGGGCTTCAACAGCCCCATGCGTTGCTGAACTTGTTCCAGCGTGAGTTTGCCCTTCGATGCGGTGTTTTCGTAGTTCTTGCGAATCACGCCGATACCGCGGTCGAGCGCTTCCTGCGTCATCTCCAGCAGCGTCACGGGAATACCGGCATTCAAGAAATTCATGGCGATGCCGCCGCCCATGGTGCCGGCGCCGATGATTGCCACCGACTTGATGTCGCGCTTGGTGATGCTCTTGTCAAGGTTCGGCACGTTGGCCGCCTTGCGTTCCGCGAAAAATACGTGCTGCAGCGCCTTGGACTGGCCATTCTGCGCACACTGTATGAACAGCTCGCGTTCGCGGGCCATGCCTTTTTCGAAGGGCATGTTAGCCGCCGCTTCCATGGCATCGACGATGCGTTGCGGCGCGAATAGGTTTTTTCTTTCCTTGGCGATGCGCTTGCGGGCTTCGTCGAAG
>Ga0193729_1000906_pt1 | contig 15387 bp, 13 predicted proteins | sample U1c2metaG_FD_143036 | JGI IMG/M metagenome (GOLD analysis project Ga0193729, IMG submission 143036) | Soil microbial communities from a riparian zone of the East river system, Colorado, United States - U1c2 | ecosystem: Environmental > Terrestrial > Soil > Riparian zone | place: USA: East River...
AGGAAATAGAAATTCCGGCCGAGCAGATAGCGCGTTTCGAGCAGGCGAACCAGGCGGAGATTGCAGTATGAACGTCGCTGTTGCAGTTGATGATGATGTTCGTTACGAGGCGCGGCCGAGTGCAAGTGAGGCCGGTCCCGCTGCAAAGCGGGTCGTGGTTGGCTACGGCTTCTGGATCTTCCTCTTGAGCGACATCGTGATGTTCGCGGCGATCTTTGCCGCCTACGCGGTGCTCACGCATGCGACCGCAGGCGGTCCAGGTGGCGTGCAGCTGTTCAACCAACGCAGTGTTGCGATCGAAACCGGCTGCCTTCTAGCTTCGAGCTACACCTGCGGATTGATGTCGCTGGCCATTGGTTCGCGACGCTATGCCGGGACTTATTTGGCCGCCCTCATCACCTTCGTGCTGGGGACCTCGTTCCTGGCGCTGGAGCTGCGGGAGTTCGCCGGCATGATCGCGATTGGGGCCGGTCCGCAACGCAGCGCGTTCCTCTCTGCCTTTTTTACCCTGGTCGGCTGTCACGGGCTGCATGTCACCGCCGGCCTGGTCTGGCTGGCAGTGATGATGGCCCAGGTCGCAATCAAAGGCTTTCGCGCGACTGTGGAGCGGCGTCTGCTCTGTTTTTCACTGTTCTGGCATGCGCTCGACATCGTCTGGGTATGGCTGTTCACAGTGGTCTATCTGATGGGAGTCCTTTCATGACCGACACGCAGTACGATCGCGCACCGGGAGACGCGTCAGCACTTCCCGACGTGGAACAGGGGACGTCGTCAGGCGTGCTTGTCTACACGATCGGATTGGCTCTCGCGGTGATCCTCACGGCCATGTCGTTCTGGGTCGCCAACACATCATTGCTCTGGGCGGGTGGTATCTCTCTTGGCCTGACCGTCCTCGCGATCGCGCAGATGGGCATCCACCTGGTGTTTTTCCTGCACGTCACTACCGGGCCGGATAACACCAACAACGTTATGGCGCTGGCGTTTGGGGTGCTGATCGTGACCTTGGTCGTCGTCGGATCGCTTTTGATCATGGCAGATCTGAACGACAACATGATGCCACCGGCTGAGCTGATGAATCTGCAAATGCAGCACTGAAGAGCGTCGCAGGGATACTGGCTGCTAATCAAGCATGCCGTCCCTGCGCAGTGCAGTTTCGAGAGTCTTGGTGGCTTGGTCGATTAGCAGGGGGTTACGATCGGCGCACTTGACGGCGGTCTCTGCGGTTACCCAGAGCCGGGAGCGGGCGCCGTGCATGTCGATAAACGCTGCCGCGTCGCAAAGGTCGACGATAACGGCGCGGCGGGCACAAACGTGAGCTATCAATTGCCTGGCGAGCGTCCGATTGTTCCTTACTTGGTACATACCTGTCACTCAGTCCTGTTAAAGCTGGAACGAGCGCTGTCGGCGTCGCTCCGTGGTGCGCCGGCCTTTCAGATCAGGACGGAGTCAGATGGAATGCGTCTCAAGCGTCAGCCGCCATGGTCGCTCCACGCGCTGTCGAACAGCGCTGACGAGACGTCAACGGTCAGCTTCGGCCAAGCAAGAGCGAGCTCGAATGGAGTCGCTGGAGCGATCGATCCGACAAATTCACTCACCACCATCCATTGGGGGTAGCACTCGATCCCGCAATAGCGTTTTGAGGTGGAAAGATCGTGTAAGTAACCCCGTTCCAGCGGTCGCAAACACGCCGCGCAGACAGAGCAGTTGCGCGGCGCCATGTTGTTCACCAATACAAACTTCATTTTGTGAACAGACATCCCTCCGATCCTTATCTTGCGGCGCGGTTGCGAGCTCCGGTGCCATCGCTCACGCCGGGTAGCTGCTTCATTCCCGCCTCGAACGCCGTCCTGCATGCATCGCTAAGCTCGGCGTTCTTCTCTCTGAGACAAGTCGTTATCTCATCTGCATTGGGGATGAACGCACTGCAAAGTCTGAGCGCGTCGGGTGTGCACGCCACGCGTTGTGCCAGTGTTCCTTGTGAGAAGGAAGGGGCGGGCGAGACCGTCGCGGACAGCAAGGCCAGCGACACGCACCACTGCGCCAAAGGCATCGGCCGAAGCATCCAGTTGTTCTGGCTTTCCATGTTCATCATAGGACTCGCATCCATAATCGAAGCCGATACTCGATACTCGACATCGTCATCAAGGCAGATAGGACTACGCTCTTGGCGGAGTTTGCGCTTGTAGCGAAACGTCCGCCTTTGGAGCTTTCGGTCTCGCCGCATCCTTCCACTTCCCAAAGCGGCGGGGCGGCGAGCAGATGTGCGAGGCTGCCCGGTCGGTTTCGCCATCAACATCTGTACGCACAAGCCACCAAGTCATCGCACGTCTGTCCAAGCGTTGGAAACGGCACCAACGCTAATGTTTCATGTTGAAATGATGCGCGGCTGATGAGCTACAGGTGGTGGGGACAGGGAAATGCTGAAAGGATTCACTGCGCCTTGGTCCCCTTTGGGCGCTGCTGCACTGGTCCCGTCGCCACCCTGGCATTTCGCAGGCGACGTTCTGGCGGTGGAATTTTGGAATGATCCCGATGTATCAATCCATACCCTTCCAACGGGCGTCGAGCTTGATAAGAAGTGTCCGGGCCACTCTGTTGCGCTCTTCACAGATTACCAGTTCACCGCGCAGAACAACGAGTATCTCGATCCTGCCAGATATCAGTGTCGTGGATTCAGCGTCCTCCTCGACGCGATGTGGAAGGGATCACGAATAGCATGGTGTCCATATTGCTATGCCGATAACGACGCTGCCTTGATGAGAGGCTGGATCCAGGGTTATCCGATAAAATTCGGTGCTGTACACCAGACCCGCACCTTTGCGACCGCGAGCGCGGCTTCGGCGCCACTCGCGCACGATAGCCGGTTCTCTGCCTGCATGTCCGCTCATGGTCGGTCGCTGGTGCAAGCCCGTGTCACCTTGCGCGAAGAAGCAGAGTGTCTTGTCGGCCTGCTCGATCGCCGGATTGTGGGACGGCGGTATTTTCCGCGGCTCTCCGCGGGCTTGCACGACAAGCCAGCCGTGGATGAGCTCGTTCGATGCGTCTCGGACCACCTCCTGATCACAAACGTCTGGATCGGCGAGGGTGAGCTCAATTTTCCCGAAGCCTATGGCGAAGAGCTGGAAGTGCTGGGACCGCTGAAGGTGGGACGCGGATATCGATTCTCGTTTTCCTATTCTGTCACCGATATCGAGATCCTGGCAGACCTGACCGCCTGCAATCGCGGCTGACGTCAACAAGCGCGTTTTGGATTGCGGCAGGAATAAACAAGTCGACGCACTTCAATCAAATCAATTGTGGCTGGTTTCGGTAGCCTCGGTGCTGAAAGTGATAGACGCATCAGGATACGGAAATGCTGAAGGGCTTTACGGTTCCGAAATCGCCATTCGGTCAGGCCGCACTAACTCCGCCACCACCCTGGCACTATGCCGGCGATGCTATTGGAGTCGAGTTCTGGACGGACCCCGACGCGACGGCAGCGATATTGCCGAATGGTCTTTCCCGAGATCCAAAGTCAAACGGTCACGCCGTCATGATGTTTCTGGATTGGCAATTCACGGCCCAGGACGATGAATATCTTGATCCGGTTCGTTATCAATATCGCGAGGCGTTCATTTTGGTCGATGCAACGTATCGCGACATGCCGGTGATGTGGTGTCCGTACATTTACGTCGACAATGACGCCGCGCTTGCGCGCGGTTGGACGCAGGGGCTTCCAAAGAAAATGGGCAGCATTTTTCAGACGCGCTCCTATGCGGCCTCAGGCCCCGCCGCGGCGCCGGTCGCGTCCGGCAGCCGGTTTGGCGCCAGCCTCTCGGCGCATGGCCAGCGTCTTGCGGAAGCCTGCGTCACCTTACACAAGCCGGTCGAAAACGGAATGTCTCTCCTCAGCCGGCCCACGGTCTTGTTGCGATACTTCCCGAGATTGGCGGCCGGCTACCAGGACAAGCCTGCGGTCAACGAGCTGGCAATGTCGATCACCGACAATCTCACCGTTGCCGGCGCTTGGATCGGGAAGGGCGAGCTTAATTTTACGGAAACGAACGGCGAAGAACTCGACGCGCTCGCGCCGAAAAGGATCGAGTCCGGGTTTCGTTACTCACTTTCCTACTCAGTTAGCGATCTGAATATCCTCGAGGACCATGGCTCGTAGGTGACTGAAAACACTCCCGCCGTAACGACGAAGCGTACAGTCCCTCGCTTCGCCGAGAGGGTCTCCGCCACACCCCCGTCGTGCGGAGACCCTCGGCCGGGGGACGTTCTTAAGCATTCCACCTCATTGCGGAGGACGGGAGCTGTTCCTTGAAGGGACGTGACGTTTGCGCATGATAATACCGGTTCACATATGGGCCCATGCCTTCAGAATATGGCTGGCGGCGGTAGTCGCGCTTTACGTGGCGTTCTGGCTGCAGCTTGGAGGAGCGTCATCGGCCGCAGTGACTGTCGCTATCCTGGCACAGCCCACACGCGGGGCTGCGCTGGCGAAAGCCGTCAACAGGATTGCCGCGACATTCATCGGCGCCACGATGTCCATCGTGATTGCCGGTCTCTTCCCCGGCGAGCGTGTCGGCCTGCTCGCGGCATTCATTCTCTGGATGTGTGTTTGCGTCTTCGTCGCGAGCGACTTCCGCGGCTTTCGGGCCTATGCCGCCGTCTTGTCCGGCTACACAGTTGGAATCATTACGGTCGTCAATATCGATATGCCGCAAAAGGTGTTCACAACAATGACCGATCGCGTGGCCGCGATCACGATAGGTATCCTTTGCGTGACACTCATCAACGATCTCTTCGGTTCGCCGCCCGTGTGGCTTGGGCTGGAGCGTCGGATAACCCAGGCCTGGCATGATGTGCGCGACTACGCGCGCGACGTGTTGGACGGAGCCAAGGACGATACGGAAAGAGCAGGGCTGCTCTTCGCAGCGATTGCTGGCTTGAGGGATGAGGTGGATATCGTCGCTCACGACATGGCGGATGGGCTGCATCGGGCCGGTGGCGCGCGGAGCGCGATGCTGGCACTGGTCGAGATTGTCCAACGGGTTCGATTGTTGAGCTTGCTTGAGCGTGGCGATCCCTTGGCCGTAACCATCAGAGACCAATGTCTTGCTGCGCTCGATGGCAGTCGCTCGGAGGCGCTGGCGCTCCTCGTCAGGCTGCGCGGCGACGAATTGTTGCGTCCTGACGCGACTATCGCGGCCATAGGCCAGATTCAGCAGGCCCTTCGCTGCGTGGAATCCGTGACTCAGCTCGAGGATGGACTCCTATCCGTACGCGAAGGCAGCAAGCCGGCTCGTGATGTGCGATTGCCACACCACAAGGAGTTCTTCTTTGCGCTGCAAAATGCAATTCGTGTCGGGATTGCGGTTTCGGCGGGCGCGCTTTTTCTCGTGCTTGCAGGATGGCCGGCGTCCGCTTTGGCTTTGACGATCGCCGCAAACGTGTGTGCTTTGAGCACGACAATGCCGGATCCTTCGAAAGCCGTGCTTGCCGCCATGGCGAGCTTCGTGTTCGCCGCGGTGAGCGCCGATATCGTCCACTTCTATTTCCTGACCGAATCACAGGACTTTATCCGGCTTGCGATTGCGATCGCGCCGACGATAATTTTTGGCTGCTTGCTCAGCGTTAATCCGAAGATCGCTGGCATCGGAGTGATGATCAACACCATTTTCCTTTTCCTGTTGGCGCCGTCCAACCCTCAATCGTTCAACGCGCTCAGCTTCTTTTCGCAATGCATGTTCGTGGCATTTGCCCTCGGTGTCGTATTTCTGGCGTCCTGCCTGGTGTGGCCAGTATCGGAGCTCGACAAACAACGCGCCGTCGTCAGGGCGACGAAGGAAACGTTGACAGCGTCGGTGACTGGCAAGAAATACAGCCTGCCGGCGCTGAGCATCGCGCTGGCCTCAAGGATTGCCGACTATGTCGCCGCGGCCGCTGACAAACATAGACCGCATCCGGAAGTGCTCAAGGGCCTTCTCGCGACCAACGATCTGTCGCTCGCGTCGGCTGCGGCCTACGCTCACCTGGAGCAGAGCTCAGGCGATCCGGCCATCCGCTCCAGGCTTGGCCCGTTGCAACGAGCTCTTCAGTCCGGGAGTAGCCGGCGACTTTACGCCGGCGCCAGATCGATTCTTCGACGCATGCAGGAAGGCAAGCCCGGGCTGCAGGAAGCACTGTTGGCCGCGGTAACTGACTTATGGTCCGCGGGCCTAATGCTGGAGCGCGAGAAGCGCAGGATCCGGCATTTCGACGGCCGGGGCTTCACCCAAGGAGGAGAGGGGCGATGAGCGTAGCGCTAGCCACAAGGAGGAGATCAGCGGTCAACCTGCTCCGATATCTTACTACTGGCGTGCTTGTCGCAGCAGCGCTTGTTGCTGCGCGCTATGGCTGGCGCGTTTATGTGACGTCACCATGGACGCGCGACGGTATGGTCCGTGTGCAGGTCGCAAACGTGGCACCACAGATCTCGGGGCAGATCGTTGAGATGCGAACACACGATAACCAGCACGTTCATAAGGGGGATGTGCTCTACGTCATCGAAAAGTTTGATTTTGAGATGGCGCTGGATAACGCCAAGGCAACGATCCTGAATCGCGCGGCCGACCTCGAAGTCAAAAAGGCCCAGAATGATCGCCGCGCGATCCTTTCAACGTTGTCGACTTCGATTGAACAAAAGCAGGTTTTTGATGGCGCGGCTAAGATGGCTGAGGCGGCCTATGCGAGCGCTAAGGCCGCGCTTGCCCAAGCCGAGATCAACCTTCAGAGGACAGAGGTGCGTTCCCCTGTCGACGGTTACGTTACAAATCTCCTGATGCGCGTAGGGGATTATGCCCGAGCCGGGACGCCCAATGTATCGGTGATCGACGAAAGCTCCTATTGGATCGATGCCTATTTTGAGGAGACAAAGCTCACCAACATCCATGTTGGCGATTCGGTTGAGGCGAACCTGCTGGGTTACGAAGCCCCTATCAAAGGCAAGATTGAGAGCATTACCGGCGGCATCAGTGCCCCGAATGCTGCGAACGCCGCACAAGGTCTCCCGAACGTAGACCCCATATTTACATGGGTTCGACTTGCGCAGCGAATTCCGGTGCGGATCAGGATCGAACAAAACCTGCAGGGCGTACCGCTCATTGCAGGGATGACCTGCAGCGTCTTAGTTGCCGGCGGAAAAGGGATTGCTGCAGCGAAGCGCGATCAAGGGCTATTCGAGCACTTGGTCAGTCGTCTTGGAAAGATTTTATGAGCGCAACAAGAGATATCGATTTGGGAGGGGTCCTGGTCGATCCCTTTGTGCGATATCTGTTCCTCGCATTGGTGATCCTGATCGCCGTTCGATTTGTTGTCGGTCGCCTCGGATTGAGATCAACGTTCGCGAATCCTCCACTCGCGGAGGCGGCCCTGTACGTCTGCATCCTCGTGTCTCTCATAGTATTTTCGATCTGAGCGGCTGCCGGGCTGTTCTGAATCGTTGCGAACTCAGGTCCGCCAAGATGTAACATATTGATATTTAAGACCAAAGTCCTCCCAGCGGATAGGCAAGATTAACCTTCCATAACGCTGATTAACAAGCCAAAGGAGACCCTTTGCTGCACTCTCGCGCCGGTCCGAAGCCGTCGGATGGTTCGTCGAGGGAATTGATTATGGAAGGGTTTCAAACTACCGCACCAGATTCTTCTTCTGGAGCCGACCAAAAGTTCCACTTCGTTGCGAACAGCCTGGCCAAGCTGCTTGAAACCGCAAGGCGAGAACTGGAGCGCGATCAGGAGGCGGCCAAGGCGTCGCTGGTCACAGCATCGCACATCCTGCAAGCGGAGATCGAGCGCCGTTCGGGCGCTAACGGCTCCACAAGGGGCGGCCTGGCAGCCTGGCAGATCGTTCGCGTGCGAGCTTACATTGACAGCAACTTACACCGCACCATTCACATCCGGGATCTTAGTACTGTCGCGCGCCGGAGCCCGGCGCACTTCTCACGGAAGTTCAAACTGGCTGTAGGCGAGCCGCCACATGCCTACGTGGTGAGAAGGCGTCTGGAGAGAGCCTGCCACCTGATGATGACCAGTGTGGAACCGCTGAGCGAAATAGCCTTGAGCGTAGGCTTTTCGGATCAAGCACATCTATGCAGGCTCTTCAGACAGGCCTTTGGTCAAAGTCCGGCCAGTTGGCGACGCGAGCGCGAAATCCCCGGCGAGGTCACCTCGAGCAAAGGGGCACATCCTGATCCATAGCAAGCATTTGGTAACAGCAGGCTGCACCGGCAGAAGAAAGGCAGATCGCCAGGCTCAGTTTCACCGCGTGGTGACAAGGCCCAGGGTCTGCGCGCGTGATACCGCTTGCGCGCGTCTCTCCACACTCAGCTTGGTGAAAATGCTCTTGAGGTGCGACTTCACGGTCTCAGGACCAATATCAAGGCTCCGAGCGATTTCCTTGTTGGACAATCCTTCTGCGATCAGCGTGAGAATGTCAGTCTCGCGAGGGCTCAATGCGCCTAAAATCCGCGCACCGGAGGTCGGCGCCAAACCATCTTGTCCTGCTCGCTGCAGACCCGCCACGAGCCGATCGACATAGGGAAGCATATCCGTCGTGACCTTGCCACTTTCCCGAGTCGCCTGGAGAAGTTTAGAAATGACTGGACCCTCGTCCAAAACGGTCTGATTGAGACCGGCTGCAGCACAGGCGACAAGGACGCGATGAAAGCGGTTCGCCGCCTCCGCGACTTTGCCCGCACTGAGCTGAACTGCCGACAGACGGATCGCAATGCAGATCAGGAACTGACGATGCTGCATTGCTTCGGCTTCGCGCTGTAGCTCTTGCAGGATTGAAATGGCTTCGTCGGGACGAGCTTGTTGCCCCAACAAATGAGCGCGCGCCAACTTGTGGTGCCATTCAATTTCCGACCAGGCGCAGGGCCTTGGCGCCGGGTACTTCCGCGCAAGGCGCTCCAAGCGATCGACGCATGCGGTGGCTTCATCCAGTCGCCCATCGTTCAGGTAGAGTCGCGCCTGCTCTGCTATTGCACCAGCCGAGAGCCTGCCCCAGTCACGTGCGGCGCCCTGATTTTCGGCTCGCTCCAGGATAGTGCGGGCACGCTCGAAATTCATCCGGGCAGCAGCGACCCTGGCGATCACGAAATAGGCGCTCCACACGCAGTCGAGCATGGTCCCAGAGCTGATCAGAGATGCGCGATCGATGACCCAGGCCTCCGCCTCATCGAGCTGACCTTGCTCGTATTTGATTCGCGCGATCAGACTTGCCGGCAAAGCCGCAGCAATCGAGTTTGGCCCGACATGTTGCTCGGCGATCCGCAAGGCCTCGCGATAGTTCCCATCTGCGGCCGCGAGACGTATTTGCCGTTCCTCCCCAAGTCCTTTAAGGCAGTGTCGATAGACCGAGGCAAATACGTTCCTGCGATCCTCCTCGACTGAATATGGAATCCATGGCGTCGCATGGAATTGCTTGAGGTTGCCCGCCTTCATATGGCCGAAGCGAACGACATTTGAGGCAACGTTAGCAGTCCACGGATCGGACGAACCGTTCACGCAATCCTGTGCCAGAGGCAGCGCTCTTTCGCTGTCATCCGTCAGCGCGATAGCAACAGAACGGATCGCCTGGCATTCGTGCCGCAAGTCGCTCTCTGGCAGATGCGTTGCAGCGATATCGCCTTCTATGTCAGTTGCGAGCTTCAGGGCCTCATCAAAACGAAGCGCGAGTGCCAGCCCCCAGGCGATGGCCAATCTGACCTCGCACTGACCACGCATGAGTTCCTGGGGAAACTGGCGCTGCCATTCGAGCAAGGTGAACAAATCACCCCTCCTTATCAGAGCCATGGCACAATTCTTCATCCAGCTGACCGCTCGATCGGAATCGCCGGCTGCGATCGCGTGCTGAACCGCCTCAGTCCAAAATTCTTGGGAGGCATACCAAAGAGCGGCACGTCCGTGCAGCTCATGGACTTCAATACCGCGGTCCGCGCCCAGCCTCTGTCTCAAATATTCAGCGAGCAGCGTATGATAACGAAGCCAGACGCCATCATGGTCGAGCGGCGTGAGCAGCATTTGGCGCTGGGCAAGCGATGCCAGGATTGTGGGGCTCGAGCTCGAACCTGTTACGGCCTCGCATAAAGGACCGGAGAGGCGATCAAGAATGGCCGTTCGCAGCATGAAGTCGACCAATTCCACCGGAAGCCCATCCAGCATTTCCGCCAGATAGGCGGCAATTGGACGCTGCGAACCCGAGAGATTGTGTACATACTCCTTCAAGCCGAATCCGGACTGCGAGGGCATGGATGAGATAATTCGCAGCGCCGCGGGCCACCCTTCAGTTTTGCGTTGCAAGAGTTGGACGTCGGGGAGTTCCAGAACGCCAGGTTTAGTGCTGTCCAGAAACGCCTGTGTCTCCTGCATATCGAACCGCAGGGCTACGGCATCAATCTCGATCAGCTGATTCTGGGCTCGCAGGGTCGCGAGCGGCAGGGGAGGTTCGGTACGCGTCGTAAGCACCACATGACAGTGAGACGGTGCGTGCTTCAGAAAATAGGCGACCGCTTGATGGATGCGAGAAGCGCGGAGCCAGTGATAGTCTTCGAGAAACAGATAGATATCATCTTCGATCTCTGCCAGATCGTTGATCAAGCTGGACAGGATCGCTGTCGGATCGATCAGGTTGTTCTCAAGGATCAGCGCAATCGCTTCGGCGCCAACGTCCGGACAGGCATGGTGCAGGGCCTGAGATACGTAAAACAGAAGCCGTGTGGCCTCGTCGTCGTCTGAATCAATTGTCAGCCACCCGACATAGTTGCCGTCTTGCTCGAGCTTCTCGGCCCAAGCGGCCGTCAGCGAGGTCTTGCCGAAGCCCGCCGGCGCCTTGATGACGGCAAGTCGCTTAGCCGGGAGTTCGGACAAGATAGCGACGAGCCGAGGACGTGCGACCAGCCCGCCGAATCGTGCTGGCAAAATTTTGGTCGCGAGGAATGGCAGCCGTCCCCCGGCAGGCAAGGTGCCCGTTCCAATGGCAAGATTGCTCGATCGCGGCTGGACCAAGAGCTCCCCCTTATCCCCATGAGTCCTCCCCCCATTCGGGGGATGCCCACAATGACGAAAGTGTACGACCTCTGTTAGCGAGAGGGAAGCGCCGGGCATCACTGGCTGCAAGCGTCCCGTCGCCGGTCGCCGCGTGCTGATCCTTTTAGGCAAGGCTGTGCGCAGAGGACCCAAGTAAACGAGCGTCGATCACGGACACGCTTGGGTTTTTGGCTGATGATTGAGCAACCCCGAAAAAGTGAGCCAAATCACGTTGAGAACCATGGCTAACGGTGTTCATAGAAATCTGCAGTTTGGCCCCTTCGAGCTTTCGGGCAGGGAGAGGATGCTTTGGCGCCAGGGCGAGGCGCTGCCCCTTGGCGGTAGGGCCCTCGATATCCTGATCTACCTTGCCGAGCGTCCGGGTGAGGTGATCGCAAAGCAGGAACTGATGGATCACGTCTGGTCAGACGTCACCGTGGAGGAGGGGAGCCTGCGAGTCCACGTCGCCGCGATCCGCAAGGCACTTGGTGACGGCCAATTTGGCAACCGATACATCGCAAACATCAAGGGGCGGGGCTACTCGTTCGTCGGCACCCTCGTGCCTCTCGCAGCCAGTGCTGAGAGCAGGAACGATAAGTTCCGCCAGCAAGGCAGGCTCCCCGTCCGACCGCTCACGATGATTGGGCGCGAAACGGTCGTCAGCGAGGTTAGCGACAAGCTGCGAAATGAGCGGTTCGTGACACTGCTCGGCCCCGGCGGCATTGGCAAGACGACCATCGCCTTGGCTGTTGGCCGCGCCGCTACCGAGGAGTTTGGCGGGGAAGTCTACTTTGTTGACCTGGAATGTCTCACCGATCCGCGTCATGTCGCGGGGGCTGTCGCGACATCCCTGGGAGTTGCACTCAAATCGAAAGATCCCTGCCTGGAGCTGGTCAGCCTCGTTCGTTCGCGAAAGCTTCTTATCATTCTCGATAACTGTGAGCGTGTGATCGAGGCGGTAGCCCTGGTTGCCGAGCGACTCTACCGGCAAACGGAAGAGATCCGTGTTCTGACCACGAGTCGCGAAATGCTGAAGGTAGAGGGCGAGCATTGTTGCCGGGTTCCTCCCCTTGATTTTCCACCGGACGGCTCAGAGCAAACGGCAAATGTCGTGCTTCGATATCCGGCAGCGCAGTTGTTTGTACAACACGTGGCGGCGAGAGCGGGAAGCTTCGTTCTCACCGACGAGGAGGCGCCGTTTGTCGCGGAAATGTGCAAAAAGCTGGATGGCCTACCGTTGGCAATCGAGTTGGCGGCGGATCAGGTGGCCGCCCTCGGCATCAAGAACACGGTTGCCCGCCTGGTGTCCCGGCCGGAATTGCTGAGACTAAGCCATCGGACGGCCGTTCCCAGGCATCGGACCCTCAAGGCGACATTGGATTGGAGCTACGATCTGCTGTCCGACGCGGAGAGGATTGTCTTTCGACGCATTGCACCTTTCGTCGGCCATTTCACTCTTGACGGCGCGCGGCATGTCGCGGGCGAACTCGGCGCAGACACCGGAAAAATTTTTGACGCGATCGCCGGCCTGGTCGAGAAGTCATTGATAGCAACTCGGATCGACGAAACGCAGGAACAGTATCGGTTGTTGTACACGACTCGGGCATATGCACTCGAAAAACTGGAGCAGCATGCCGAAGTCGACCTAGTCCTCCGCCGGCATGCGGAATACGTCGCCGGCTACTTCGCGACGCCTGATCTCATTCGAGCTAAGCGAATGCTCGTACAGACGAGCGCTCCGGCGCGACAAGCTAGATGAGGGACGCAATCGTCAAGCAGAGAGGAAGCTCCATGAATCACATCTTGACCCATAGCAAGCATGGTAACTGCAGCCTGCGAAAAACAGATCCCTGGGCTAAGCTTCACGAGGCTCAGGATCTACGCCGGCGACACCGCCTGCGCTCGCCTCTCTAGATCCAACAGGATTGTCGGTCCGATTGGCGCGTCAAGGTGAGCTAATTGGCTGCTTTGCGCGAGGACCGGAAATTGTCATTCATCATGACATGTGGCAGACTAGCTATTAAAGCTCGGTGTCGAGTTGGTGAGCCGCTCGACGGTGGAGTGCGGCAGTTGAATCCATCTACTCTGCTCGCAGATGGGAGTACCAACTTCCAGGTCTTGTTGGAAGATGGCGAACGTATCTTCTGCAGGGTCGGTAGCCACGTCAGCACTGACGGCTCCGTGCTGGCCGTGCTGCCTGCTGCAGGGCATCCCACACCTGCCACCCTCGATCGTCTTGCTCACGAATATGGACTGAAGGAGGAGCTGGACGGGGCGTGGGCGGTGCGTCCACTCGAGTTGATTCGCGAAGGCGGCCGGACCATGCTGGTGCTCGAGGATCCCGGCGGCGAGCCGCTCGAGCGGCTGCTCAGCGCGCCCTTGGAGACGGACCACTTCCTGCGCCTGGCGATCGACATCAGTGTAGCTGTCGGCAGGCTTCATCGGCGAGGCCTGCTGCACAAGGACATAAAGCCCGCCAATATCATGGTGAACTGCGCGGACGGGCAGGTGCGTCTTACGGGCTTCGGGATCGCATCACGCGTGCCGCGTGAGCGACAGGCGCCCGAGCCGCCGGAGACTGTCGCCGGTACACTCGCTTACATGGCGCCCGAACAAACCGGACGGATGAATCGTTCGATCGATTCTCGCAGCGACCTCTATGCGCTCGGTGTCACGTTCTACCAGATGCTCACCGGCTCCCTGCCGTTCACCGCGGCCGATCCGATGGAATGGGTGCATTGCCATATCGCCAGAAAGCCGCTGCCGCCCAGTGAACGGTTGGAGAATATCCCGGCTCCCGTCTCCGAAATCATCATGAAGCTGCTCGCGAAGACCGCCGAGGAACGCTACCAGACGGCGGCTGGCGTCGAGAGTGATCTTCGGCGCTGTCTTGCCGAACGGGAGCGTAAAGGGCGCATCGATCCTTTTGCGCTTGGCGAACACGACGCGCCCGATCGGCTGCTGCTTCCCGAGAAGCTGTACGGAAGGGCGCGCGAGATAGAGACCTTGCTCGCCTGCTTCGACCGCATGGTCAACGGTGGCGCGCCGGAGCTGGTGCTGGTCTCCGGATATTCGGGCATCGGCAAATCCTCGGTCGTCAACGAACTCCACAAGGTGCTGGTGCCACCGCGCGGGCTCTTCGCATCAGGCAAGTTCGACCAGTACAAGCGTGACATCCCCTATTCGACCCTGGCGCAAGCCTTTCAGGGTTTGATCCGACCACTGCTTGGCAAGAGCGATCCGGAGTTGGCGGGATGGCGCGAGGCTTTTCGTGAAGCATTAGGCCCGAACGGGCGGCTTATCATAGACCTTGTTCCGGAGCTGAAGCTCATCATCGGTGACCAGCCGCCGGTCCCTGAGCTGCCGCCCCATGACGCGCAACGCCGCTTTCAGCTGGTTTTCCGGCGCTTTCTCGGCGTGTTTGCCCGGCCGGAGCACCCGTTGGCGCTGTTCCTCGACGATTTGCAATGGCTCGATGCGGCGACCCTTGACCTGCTGGAGGATTTGTTGACCCAGCCCGACGTGCAGCACCTGATGTTGATCGGGGCTTACCGGGATAACGAGGTCAATTCCGCCCATCCCCTGATCCGCAAGCTCGAAGCGATCGGCAAGGCGGGCGCGGTCGTGCACGAAATCATCCTTGCGCCTCTCGCGCGTGAAGACCTGGGGCGGTTGACTGCGGATTCGCTTCACTGCGAACCCGAACGCGTCACCGCGCTGGCAGAACTGATCCATGAGAAGACGGCGGGCAATCCATTCTTCGCCAATCAGTTGATTTCTGTACTTGTCGAGGAGGGTTTGCTCACATTCGACTATGGTGAAGGGCGATGGTCCTGGAACCTGAACAGCATTCGCGCCAAGGGTTATACCGACAACGTCGTCGGCCTTATGGTCGGCAAGTTGAACCGCTTGCCGGTCGAAACGCAGCACGCATTACAGCTACTTGCGTGCATGGGCAACAGCGCGGAGTTCGCCCTGCTGGAGATGGTTTCGCAGCAGTCGAACGAGGAAATGCATGGCCAGCTATGGGAAGCGGTTCGAGCTGGCGTCATTTTTCGCGCGGAGCAGTCCTACACATTCCTCCACGACCGGGTCCAGGAAGCAGCGTACTCCTTAATCGGGGAAGAGGTGCGCGCCGAGACACATGTCCGAATAGGGAGGCTGCTCGTCGCGCACACGCCTCCCGAGCAGCAGGAAGAGAAGATCTTTGACATCGTTAATCAGCTGAACCGGGGACATCACCTCATTTCGTCGGCTGAGGAAGGTAAACGGCTCGCCGAATTGAATCTCATTGCGGGCAGGCGGGCCAAGAGCTCGACAGCATACATCTCAG
>Ga0193729_1000908_pt1 | contig 15383 bp, 11 predicted proteins | sample U1c2metaG_FD_143036 | JGI IMG/M metagenome (GOLD analysis project Ga0193729, IMG submission 143036) | Soil microbial communities from a riparian zone of the East river system, Colorado, United States - U1c2 | ecosystem: Environmental > Terrestrial > Soil > Riparian zone | place: USA: East River...
CAACGGTGGTGAAGCCGGGAGATTTGCGTAGCGTGCGCAAGCCATAGCGAACGTCTTGGACGAGATGCTCGACCCATTCCAAGCGCCACCACATATAACTTTCTCCGAAATCGCCGCCGGGCTCCGGCACGACAACGGCCGAGTGTCGAATGGTTAGCACCCTATGTCAAGATCAATGGGGACGCGGGGCAAGCGTGTTATTTATGCGAATCGAAAGACGACAGGCGAGCGAATCGTGGTCCGCGCACTTCGCTTGCCTTCTTCACACGCCCACCGGCCAACAGGGTTTCGGTGTACAATCCGGAACAATTGCTTTGCATGGGTGACACTCATGAGTCCAGTACAAGCTACCAACGTCTGGGTTCCCGTCTGCTGCGACCGCGTCATGCGCTACAACATGTTCGTCCCCAAAGGCGGTTCAGCCTATGGCGCACTGGTCTGCACCGTCTGCAGCAAAAATATAACCTTTGAGCTGGAACCCCTTCTCGACTTGAACACATACGGAGAAGGCGCCCGCATACTCAATATGTTGGGGTCGCCGAAGCCCCCCAAGGCGAATAGGCCAAAAGCCGCCGCGGATGAGCGTCTTAAAGATCAGACCCTTTAATTTAAATCGCCTGCTTTAAACAACGGGCTCGCCATGATTGACGGGACCATTTCTCACTATCGCATCCTGGAAAAACTTGGCGCTGGCGGAATGGGTGTTGTCTACAAAGCCGTGGACACCCGCCTTGACCGCGTCGTGGCCCTGAAATTTCTCCCCGATAATATGGAGCAGGATGCCCAGGCGCTGGAGCGTTTCCGTCGTGAAGCGCACGCCGCTTCCGCTCTCAATCACCCCGGCATCTGCACTATTTATGATGTTGGCGAGCAGGACCACCATTCTTTCATCGTCATGGAATTCATTGACGGTGAAACGCTCAGTCAACATATCCATCGCCAGGCTCTCTCCGTTGAACGGATTGTTGACCTTGGAATCCAAATTGCCGACGCGCTCGATGTCGCACACGCCGCAGGCATCATCCATCGGGACATCAAGCCTTCTAACGTATTCGTAACCAAACGCGGCCAGGCCAAGGTTCTCGATTTCGGCTTGGCCAAACTGCTTCCCAAAGAGCTCCCCCATCTCGATTCCGGAGATGCCTCCTCCAACCCCCCACAGGAAGCCGTCTCCCTCGTCGGCGTTATCAGTGGCACTCCCGCGTACATGTCGCCGGAGCAAATCCGCGGCGATGACCTCGACGCGCGCACAGACATTTTCGCCTTTGGCCTGTTGCTCTATGAAATGGCGACTGGACAGCAAGCTTTCGGCGGCAGGACTGGCGGCGTAATTATCGAATCAATCCTCACCCGCGCTCCCGCTTCCGTTCGCGTTGCCAATCCGCAAATTCCCGTCGGGCTCGAAGAAATCATCAGCAAGTGCCTGGAAAAAGACAGAACGCAGCGATATTCCACCGCCGCCGCAGTTCGCTCAGATTTGCAGCAGCTCAAACGCGAAGTGGAATCCGGGACCGTATCGCGACCAGCCTACATTCTTCCTGGACCTCAGCCATCTCGCTCCCGTTGGAAAAAACTGGCCGCCGCCAGCGCGCTGCTCGTGATCCTTTTAATTGTCGCCGCTTGGTATTACACCGCGCGACCCGCTCACGCCTTGAACCGCATGGACACCATCGTCTTGGCGGAATTCGCCAACAAAACCGGCGATCCCATTTTCGACGACACTCTTCGTCAGGGCCTCGCCGCGCAATTACAGCAATCACCTTTCTTAAGCCTGGTTTCCGAGCAGCGCATTCAGCAAACTTTGCGGCTCATGGGCCAGCCACCAGGCGCCAGACTTTCCCCAGCGATTATCGGTGATCTGTGCCAGCGCGCCGGAAGCAAAGCGTACTTAAGCGGCTCCATTTCCAACCTTGGCAGCCAGTACGTTATCGGCGTGAACGCCGTGAATTGTCAGACCGGTGATTACCTCGCGCAGGAACAGGTCACCGCCAATGGAAAAGAAAATGTCCTGAAAGCGCTCGGCGAAGCTTCCACAAAATTGCGCGAAAAACTCGGCGAGTCGCTCAAAACCGTTCAGAAACTGGACACCCCCATCGAGCAAGCCACTACGCCATCGCTCGAGGCTCTGCAGGCCTACAGCCTGGGACGAATGACCATGCAGGGAAAAGGCGACTACACCGACGCCGTCCCGCTGTTGAAGCGTTCCATCGAGCTCGATCCGAAATTTGCCATGGCCCACGCGATGTTAGGAACCGCCTATCACAATCTTGGAGAAAAAAAGTTGTCCGCGGAGAGTACCTCAAAGGCCTTCGATCTGCGGTCGCGGGTCAGCGAGTGGGAAAAGTTCTACATCGAATCTCACTACCATCACTTTGTCACCGGAGATATGGAGAAAGCTCGCCAGACTTATGAACTCTGGGCACAAATCTATCCGCGTGAGCAGGTGCCGCGAACAAATCTGGGCGTTATTTATGAAACGCTCGGACAGCACGAAAAATCCCTGACCGAATTTCGCGAGGGCCTCCGTCTCGGCCCGGATGGCCTGAACTTCGGCGATGTCGTGGCCGCGTTTATTCGTTTGAATCGCTTCGACGAAGCTCGCACAGTGGCCGACGAAGCCTTATCAAAGAATCTCGATTCCGCAGATCTGCGCATCTATCTTTATCAACTCGCCTTTCTCAAGAACGATTCGGCCAACATGGCCAAGCAGGTATCGTGGGCCTCCGGCAAACCTGGCAAAGAAAACGTCATGCTCTATCTGGAAGCCAGCACCGCTGCGTACTCTGGCAAGCTCGCCGCCGCGCGTGAGTTTTCTCGCCAGGCGGCAACCTCTGCCGACCGTGCCGGCGAAAAAGAGATGGGGGCCGGCTGCGAAGCCGCTGCGGCGCTTTGGGAAGCTCTCTACGGAAACGCTCAGGAGGCTAGGCAACACGCTGCCGCCACCCTCGCAAAGTCCAATGGTCGCGATGCGCAATACATTGCTGCCTTGGCGCTGTCAGTGATCGGCGATTCGGCGCGCGCTCAAGCGTTCGCCGAAGATTTACTCAAACGCTTTCAGGATGACACCATCGTCCGCTTTAATTATCTGCCGGCTCTTCGCGCCCAGCTTTTTCTCAACGCTCCTAACCGTTCGCAAGAGCGTTCGCCTGACCGATCGCAAGACCGCTCACCTGATAATGCAGCGAAGGCTGTTCAAGCACTAGCCGTCGCCGCGCCCTACGAATTAGGCGCTCCCGGCAACAGCACCTTCTGGACCAATCTTTATCCGGTCTATGTTCGAGGCCAAGCTTTTCTCGCTTCCCACCACGGAGCTCCAGCCGCCGCCGAGTTTCAGAAAATCCTGGACTGGCGCGGCGTGGTGGGCAACGAACCCATCGGCGCCCTGGCCCATCTCGGTCTCGCCCGCTCCTATGCCCTAATGGGCGACACAGCCAAATCCCGCGCCGCCTACACCGCTTTCCTCACCCTCTGGAAAGATGCCGACCCCAACATCCCCATCCTGCAGCAAGCCACCACAGAGTACGCAAAGTTGCAATGATTCGAGGCGATCATCGGGACGATTAGCGACAAGATCGAGACGTTTCGCACGCAAGGCCACAGTGATAAAGAAATTGCACCGCTATCTCGATTTTGTTTGAATTCACTTGCCAGGTCGGCGCGTTAATCACGAGTTGGATGGCTTTGGATCTGACGGAAGTTGACCTCGGACTAGTTTGTTCGCGTAGCTCTATGATCAACCGATGGACTGCATCTACGTCCTCGATGTCAGCAAATACCGGCACATCGCCGATCGAAAACCGGCTCATGCTCCGGGTCTCTCTTCTTTTTGGCGCGAATACTGGATATTTTACGCCGAACCAAAGGGTTCCTATCGCGCTGCCCTCTCGTTCGATCTGCGGAATCGCTTCCAGGAATGTCATGCTCGTCTTTTTCTTCCAAGCCTCTTGCAACACCAGAACCCGCCGGTTCGTCACCGCATAATACGTACGCCTCTTCGCCCACGCGTCAAATAAAAATCGCCCCCACACCATATAGTTGCCAGCGAGCAGAAACGGGATTCCCCAGAGCTGCACGAAGACGTCATTTCCATTCGCTCGGAAAGTCTGTGACCAGAAACCAAACGCTTGTGCTTCCCAGAAGACAAAAAACCCGGTCCACGCGAGTGAGAGTGGAATTAGTGCCCAATCGTCCGAATGAAAAATTACCGCAGGGTTCGGCATTCCTGCCCAATAAATATTTTCGCCAGACATTAATTTCGACTGAATCTTCTGTGCAGCCCGCGCATCGATCGTGGTCACTCTCTTCCGCTCTCCATCAACGTCAAATCCAATTAGATTTTTGAATGTAGACTGAGGACAAGTCAGTTGTCCATAAAAAATGCACGCTCTCAGCTCAAATTGGAGCCAAGAACACCCCGAATTGCATGACTATCATGACTATTAGTGATTACCTCCCCCTTGCGTTGACAGCAAAATTCGGCGGGGCGTATAGTCAACCCAACAGTTAAAACTAGTTACCCCCGTGGACGCGTTTACTACCAGTTCCCTGCGGGCTTGACTTCTAGTAAGGGCAGGAGTTGCCCCAAGATGCCGCACTTTTCCTTCGCACCGCGCGTCTTTCGTTTCCTGCTGATGACGGTCTTGTGCGGCTCTTGCGCGCTGAATGCGCAAAATCCTTCAGCACCCGCTCCCGCGCCAACTCCCGCACCCGCCGCATCTACCAGCGCCCCCGCGCCCCCTGCTCAGGACGACAGCGCCAAGCCCGACGCAGCCAAACCCCCCAATGCGCAACAGCCCGGCGAAAATTCCGAGATGGTCAGCCATGAAAGTCCCGCCACTTTTAAAGTCCGCGTAAACCTGGTTCTCGTGCGCGTTGTCGTGCGCGACAATCAAGGCAAAGTCGTTACCAACCTGCGCAGGGAAGATTTTCAGCTCTTCGACAACCGCAAGCCGCAAGCCATCACATTTTTCAGCACCGAAACTCCTGAATCTCAGGCTCTTAAATCGGCAACCTCCGTGGCCTCCAATGACGAACCAGGCGCAACGCCGGAAGAGCTAGCGGCTGCCGCCAAAAAATTGCCCCAGCGCTTTGTGGCTGTGCTCTTTGATGACGTGCACATGTCCATGCAGGACACCACCGTGGTGCGCGATGCCGCGACCAGATTATTCGGAGCGCTCGCGCCTTCCGATCGCGTGGCCATGTTTAGCGCCTCAGGACAATTCCAGCTGAAGTTCACCGCCGATCGTGAACAGCTCGCGAAATCTTTGTATTCCATCGTGCCTCATCCCACCGCCGGCGCGGGATTCCACGACTGTCCGGACATCACCTACTATCAGGCTGACCTGATTCAAAATAAGCATGACTCGCAAGCTTTGGCTGTAGCCGCCGAGGAGGCCGTGCAATGCGCGTTCAACGGCGATGAAACCAAGGTCTCGCAAGCCGCCATAATGGCGCAGAGCGCTGCCACGCGTTCCCTGGCTCTCGGCGATCAGGAAACCGAATATGCCTACCGCCATGTAGAAGAGGCCATCAGGCAGCTATCCGCCATGCCCGGGCAACGCGTAATGGTTTTCGTGTCGCCAGGTTTTATTCCCAGCAGTTTATGGGCGGAGACTTCCGACCTCATCGACCGCGCCAGCCGCGCGGGCATTGTGATAAATACCCTCGATGCGCGCGGGCTCTATACCCCAGATGTTTTGGGCGATATCGCCGATCCGCCGCGCGATTCGGCGCGTACCGCCGGTTTCAAGACTTCTTATCGTGTAGAAGCGCAGATGGCCCAGGACCAGGTGCTGCAACAATTGGCTTACGGCACCGGCGGCACTTTTTTTCACAATCGTAACGATCTCGACGAAGGGCTGCGCGAGGCCATTGCCGCGCCACCTCTTTCATACGTCTTGGGATTTTCCCCGCAAAATTTAAAAGTGGACGGTCACTTTCACGGTCTGAAGGTTTCACTCACCAGCAAACAGAAATATTCCATTCAAGCGCGCAACGGATATTACGCCCCCAAATCCATTCCCAATCCCGTGGAAGCGGCCAAGCAGGAAATCCGCGAAGCTATTTTTTCGCAGGAAGAATTGCATGACGTGCCGGTGGATGTGCAAACCCAATTTTTCAAGAAGGATGCCACCTCCGCGCGCCTCTCGGTTTTGACGCACTTCGACATCAAAGGCATCCACTTTCGCAAAGCGGAAGGCCGCAATGCCGACATCCTCACCATCGCCACCGCCATTTTCGACGACAACGGAAATTTCGTTGCCGGTGGCGAGAAAACCGTGCAGATGAGATTGTTGGACACCACCTACAACCGCTTGAGCCGCTCGGGGCTCACCTTGAAGTCAAGCTATGACGTGAAGCCAGGCAGCTACATGGTGCGATTAGTGGTTCGTGATGGTGAAGGATCGCAGATGGCCGCGCACAATGGCGCGGTTGTGATCCCGAATTGATTGAGCGGTCAGGAGAAGATAGCCATGAACACGATAACAAAAGGCAGCCGGCTCACTTGGATGTTTTTGCTGCCGGTTGGACTGCTGATCTCGCAAGGCCGATTGAATGCGCAGTCGGATAATCCTCCATCTCCGGTCGTGGCACCGCCGGTTGTCGAAGCCCCTAAAGATGCGCCGAAAGATGCCGCGCAGACTGCGCCGCAATCACCGGACCAAAATTCCACCGTGCCGCAGAGCAACGTGGTCATCAAAAAAGAATCTCGCCTGGTGCTGGTCGACACCGTAGTCACCGACAAGAAAGGCGAGTATGTCCGCGACCTGAAGCAAAGTGATTTCAAAGTTTATGAAGACAACAAGGAGCAGGCCATCTCCAGTTTTTCCACTGGCTCCGACACCGCGATCCAGGCCAGCGGACAAAAGCGCTACCTGATTCTCTTTTTCGATAATTCCACGATGCAGACGCCCGACCAGATTCAAGCGCGCAACGCAGCGAATCAATTCATCGCCGCGAACGCAGATGGCGACCATTTGATAGCCGTGGTGGATTTTGGAGGCGCGCTGCGCATTGTTCAGAATTTTACCGCCAATGCAGACCTGCTCAGATCCGCGGTCAAGGGCGTGAAATCTTCGTCCGTAAATCCCAACGCCAATGTTCCGGACCCGCAGCCAGTCACCGTCGCTTCGGCGGGACTCTCATCTCTGAGCAATGCGGAGGCTGATTTTGGCGCGCGCAGCGTCTTGCTGGCGGTACGCAGCCTCGCTAAAAATTTGCGAACTGTTCCCGGCAGAAAAATGCTGGTGTTGTTTTCTGGAGGCTTCGCGCTGAACCCCGAAAATCAGTCCGAACTAACCGCCACCATCGACTCTTGTAACAAATCCAACGTGGCCATCTATGCTTTGGACGCGCGAGGTTTGGTTGGCGGGCTGCCAGGAGGAAGCGCGCGGCTGAGTACCGGTGATGCCGCTAGCGCGGTGGTGAAGAACAACGCCGATGCAAGACCCATTACCGGAAAGCCACGATTGCGCCTCGCATCTTTCTCTAACTCAGCTGAACCCGATCCGCAACGGCCCGGCGGCACTGGCGGAACCGGCGGCGCAGGTGGAGGACGCGGCACCGGAGGCACCGGCGGGACAGGGGGCACCGGAGCAGCTGGCGGAAGGGGAGCCCCCGGTGGAACTACCGGCGGCACAGGCACGGGAACAGGCACAGGTACTGGCACCGGGGCCGGACACGGGTGGCACACCCAGCACAGGAGGCAAACCTGGCACAGGAGCAGGAACCGTGCCCAGAGTTACCAACCCAAGTGCTTACAATTTCAATTCGCCATACAACCAGCCGCGCACCATCGTTCCGCCATTTCCGCCGTCGGCGTCCACTAATCAGCAAATCCTGGCAGCGCTAGCGGAAGGCACCGGCGGCTTCACGATCTTCAACACTAACGATCTTCTGGGTGGATTGCGTCGCATCGGCCGGGAGCAAAGTGAGTTTTATGTCCTGGGATATGTGCCGAGTGACACGCCCGAAGGCTCCTGCCACACGCTGAAAGTGAAGTTAAATCGCGGCGGCACCAACGTCCGCTCACGCAGCGGCTACTGCAATGTAAAAACCGGCAACACCCTGGAAGGAAAACCGCTAGAAAAACAACTCGAGTCCCGCGCCACCGCAGCACAAGGCGGATCCATCCACGGAGGGATGCAGGCTCCCTATTTTTACACTTCGGCAAATGTCGCGCGCGTGAATCTGGCCATGGAAATTCCCGCGGACGCCGTGCATTTCAATAAAGAAAAAGGAAAATACAACGCGAACTTGAATGTGCTGGGCATCGCCTATCGCGCTGATGGATCGGTCGGCGCGCGCTTCAGTGACACCGTCAATCTCAATCTGGATAAGGACGAATGGAAACAATTCACCCAGAACCCCTATCGCTATGAAAACCAGTTTGACGCTACTCCCGGAACCTACAAGCTAACCGTCGTGCTCAGTGCCGGCAGCGACGCTTTCGGAAAATTCGAAACCCCGCTGCAAATCGATACCTACGACGGAAAACACTTCAGCCTCGGCGGCGTGGCGCTGACCGCCAGCGCCCAACGAGTAGGAGACATTCCGACCAGCCTCGATGCCGCCCTTCTCGAAGACCGCACGCCCCTGATGGTGCACGGATATCAGATTGTGCCGTCAGGTACGAATCGCTTCAAACGCGATGAAAACGTGATTGTGTATTCGGAAATTTACGAGCCCTTGCTGACTTCCGAGAATCCCCCGAAGATCGGCCTTGGGTATCGCATTTTCGATCGAGCCAGCAAGAAAGAAGTGATGTTCACCGGCGTCGTAGAAGCCGATGGATTTATTCAAAAAGGGAATCCAGTCGTGCCCGTAGGCCTGAAAGTCAACGTCAAGGACTTGACGCCCGGCGCCTACTCCCTGGTGATGCAAGCGGTAGACGCCGCCGGCAACAAAGCTCCGAATCGCATTGTCGACTTCGACGTCTTGTAACTATTTTTTGCTACTCATCCTAGCGCTCGGTAGATTCCACAGGAACAACGTTGTCCATCGCCATTTTTAAAGCTTTTTCTGCAAGGGCCGCATTCGACACAGCGCCGCGTAGTCTGCAACTTCCCGAAGTGACTGGGGTTAATCTTGTATGGAGCAGGGATGAAGCCCAGCCACGCAAAACTGCTGCCACCGAAGCATTCCACCCACATCCTGTCGACGACTGTCTCTCTGCGGCCCAAAGCGTTGCTCGCGGCGTTATTGTCGATTGCCTGCGTATTATCCTTAGGAGTTGATGTTCCCGCCATAGCCGCCATTCCCGCGGCCGCCGCCAAAGACAAAAAACCGAAACAGGATCCCACGTTAAAAGGCTTGCCGATCACCGAACTCACCGTCGATGAAGCCATTCTTCACGCCTTGAACCGCCTCGCCTACGGCCCGCGCCCCGGCGATGTCGAACGCGTGCGCCAAATGGGATTGGCCAAGTGGATCGATCAACAACTCGCGCCAAATTCCATCGATGATAAAGCGGTAAACGCGCGTCTCGAGAATCTGCCCACGCTGTCAATGTCCTCGGCCCGGCTGATCGAAGAATATCCGCGGCCGAAACAAGCTGCGGTTCAAGCTGCCAAGCGCGCGGACGCGGCAGCGAACACTACTCAACAGCTTGCGAACAACGTAACCACGCCACCGGCACCACCAAGCTCTTCCGCCGCTGTCGGTCAATCAGCGCCGCGTAATTCCGCCGAAGTAAACGTTGCAGACAAGGCCGCCGTTCCTGCCTCCATGAAAACAAAACCCTCGCCAACGAATCCCGACGTCGCCGCCAACCTGACCACTCCTGGCGCCGGAAAACGAAATGTGTTGAGCGGCCCGGATCCCAATGCCGTGCTCCGCGTAATTGCCGACGACAGCAAAAAGCCCCAGCGCGTAATTGAAGAACTGGCCATGGCCAAAGTGACCCGCGCCATTTACAGCGAGCGGCAATTACAACAGGTCATGGATGATTTTTGGTTCAACCATTTCAACGTCTTTGCGGCCAAAGGCGAAGACAGATGGTACCTGACCTCTTACGAACGCGATGTAATTCAGCCGCATACCTTGGGCAAGTTCAAAGATTTAGTTACCGCCACGGCCGAAAGCCCCGCGATGCTTTTTTATCTCGATAATTTTTTGAGCGTCGATCCCAACGCCGCGCAACGCCAGGCCGCGCTGCGCGCCATGCATCAAAATCGCGGCCGCCGTGGCCGCCCTACTGTGCCGCAAGCACCACAAAACCAGCAGGCCAGAAAAAATACCCGCGGCCTCAATGAAAATTACGGCCGCGAATTAATGGAGCTTCACACTTTGGGCGTGGAAGGCGGTTACACGCAAAAAGACGTAACCGAACTCGCGCGCTGCTTCACCGGATGGACCATCGACAAGCCCCGCCTGAATCCGGAATTTAAATTTGACGAAAAGCTGCACGACCCCGACCAGAAAGTCGTTCTACACAGGAAAATTCATGCCGGCGGAATGAAAGACGCCGAGCAAGCCATCGAGCTGCTGGCGAAGCATCCCAGTACCGCCAAATTCATCTCCACAAAACTAGCGCGGCGATTTGTCTCCGATACTCCCCCGGCTCCGCTGGTAGCCCGCATGGCCAAAACATTTGAATCGAGCGACGGCGATATTCGCGCGGTGATGCACACCATGATTTATTCGCCGGAGTTCTGGTCCCTCGAAGCCTACCGCGCAAAAATCAAAACGCCCTTCGAACTAGTGGTATCCGCTGTGCGTGCGCTCGGCACTGACGTAGATACCGCCATGCCCCTGGTGCAGTGGGTCGGTCGCATCGGAGAGCCGCTGTATCAATGCCAGCCTCCTACCGGATACGCCGATAACGCCGAAGCATGGGTGAATACCGGAGCGCTCTTGAATCGCCTGAATTTTTCTCTCACCTTGGCGGGAAACAAAGTTCGTGGTGCTCGCGCCGATGTGGGTTCGTTGCTGGGCGTCGACGCCACGGAACCAAAAGTCGCGCTGGAACGTGCCCTGCAAATTTTTCTAGGCGGCCAGGCCAGCCCTACGACGTTAGAAACACTGCAAAAGCAATTGGACAGTCCACAGGTCTTGCATGCCAAACTCGATGACCCAGTAAAAAAAGTTGACCTCGGCGTGGTAACGGGACTGGTGCTGGGCGCTCCCGAATTTCAGAGACGCTAACTCCGAGCCTTTGATGTTGGATTTGATGTTGAGTCGATGTTGACATGCAGTCGTAGCCAGAAGGAGTAGCACATGAGATTTTCCCGGCGATATTTTTTAAAGCAGGGTGGCGTAGCCATGGTGGGCCTGAGCGCCATGCCCGCGTTTTTGCAGCGTGCCGTCGCCGCCACGCCGATGCCCAACAAAAAACAGCTCGTAGTGCTGTTTCAACGAGGCGCCGCCGACGGATTAAATATCGTCGTCCCTTTTGCGGAGCCCAACTATTACCGCATGCGTCCCTCCATCGCCATTCCTCAGCCGCGACGCGGCGCAATAGGAGAAGCCGCGATCGATCTGAATGGATATTTCGGTTTGCATCCCAGCCTCGCGCCCCTCGAGCCGCTGTTCCACAAAAATCACGCCGCCGGTTCGCCGGATCCCACCCGCTCGCACTTCGACGCGCAGGACTTCATGGAGTCCGGCACGCCCGGCGTCAAGGCCACCGATGACGGCTGGCTCGACCGCGCCCTGCAAACCATCCCTGAAGAAAATACTTCGCCGTTTCGCGCCGTGGCCATGGGCCCCAATCTTCCGCGCATGTTGCGAGGCAGCGCCGGCGCCATCGCCCTGCCGAATTTAAAAAATTTCAAAGTCATCCCGCAATCGCCGGCCATGAACAACGTGGTGCAAGGCGGCTTCCAAGCCATGTATTCGCAAAGCGTGGACCACGCGCTCCACGGCACCGGCACCGAAACCTTCGAAGCCATCGACATGCTCAGCAAAATCGACACCAGCGAATTACCGCCGGAAAATGGCGCGCAATATCCCACCAGCCGCCTGGGCCAAAATATGCAACAAATCGGCCAGCTCCTGAAAGCCAAAGTCGGCGTGGAAGTTCTCTTCGTCGATTGCGGCGGCTGGGATAATCACGTCAACGAAGGCGGAGTGCAAGGTCAGCTCTCCAATTTACTGAAAGACCTCGGACAATCCCTGGCGGCCTTTCATCAGGACATGGGCGACCGCATGCAGGACATCGTAGTCATCACCATGAGCGAGTTCGGCCGCACCGCCAAAGAAAACGGTAATCGCGGAACCGATCACGGCCACGCCAACTCCATGTTCGTAATGGGCGGCGAAGTAAAAGGTGGCAAAGTCTACGGCAAATGGCCCGGCCTCGACGACCACCAGCTAAACGAAGGCCGCGATCTCGCCCTAACCACCGATTTTCGCTACATCCTCGGCGAAACCCTAACCAAACACATCGGCGTAAAAGACCTAGCCACAGTATTCCCCGGCTTCGACAACAACCCGCACCGCTTCCCCGGCCTGATCAAAACCTAATCAGAGCCTAAGATCTTGCAGTTTGGTCTCGCGTATTCGGCTTGTGAGTCTGCCTCTTGGGTGGTACGTTTTATCGCGTGAAACTTGAGTCACACCGTAAATCGCCAAGCCTGCTGCAACGGAACCCGATAAGTCACTCCACAACGGCTCTGACTTTGCTCATCCTTTTTACATCGGGTTCTTTTTGCCAAACTCCAGTTGCACCTTCCGCAACGCCACCTCTATACAGCATTGGTCCAATCACTGATTACAACGCGGCCTTGTCAAATTCCCGCGACGTTTTGCAATTCAGAAGAGGCGAGCGGTACAACATCTCGGATTCAACTGTGCCCGAACTAGGAGAGGACAGCGAAGTCGGTTTAGTGGAGTTGCCGCCAACTCACTCGAAGAAAAATCCGATGCCCTTCGATGCGAGCGACGCCGTCGTCGTAGGGACAGTAACCGCCGGACAATCCTATTTCTCCAACGATAAGCGAGTCATCTATTCCGAATTCAAGCTCAAGCTGCAAGAGATTATTCAGAATTCCGACACCGTTTATCTGCGCGCGAATGATTCCATCGACATCCAGCGCAAAGGCGGCGCGATTCGGCTCCCGTCAGGCAAGATCTTGACCAGGGCCGTTCGGGCGGACTCTATGCCGCAGATTGCAAGCCGATACCTCCTCTTCCTGAAATACGACCAAGCCACGGAAGACTACACCGTTCTAAACGGGTATCAGCTCACCGGAAATGAAGTGTATCGCCTGGATGACCTGACGTGGACCGACAGCAATTTCCCTAAGTTAGTGCAACCACTCCGCAGCGAAGGCGTGAGCGAGGATCAGTTTCTCGCTCGCGCCAAATCGACGTTGCTTTCACAAAGGAGCAAACCTAACTGATGTTGGCGCAACGTATCTCTCGACAGTATTTCCCGGCTTCGACAACAGCCCTCACCGCGCGTGTGAAAAAGCCAGACGCTAGTCTTCGGGCGGTTCCCTGTAACAGATGAAGTGGATGACTTCGGGATGGCCGGCCCGGAAGTAATATAGTCGAGGAGCACGCTGCCGTGACCACGCGCCAACTCAGCTCACAAAACGTTCCCACCCAACTCGGACGATCGGCAATTCAGATCTTCGCCGCCAACGAACGCATGAACCAAATGCTTATCGAGCATCTCGATCCTCGCGCCTGGAGAGCCAAACCGCCCGGCAACACCCGCCCAATTGCCGCGATCTTCACGCACATGCACAACATCCGCGCCAAGTGGGTCAGGCTTACTGCGGGGCACCTGAAGGTTCCGCGGCAACTCCACCGCACGAAGTGCACGCCGCAACAGGCCCGTGCGGCATTGGCCGAGAGTGCCGCTCGCTGCGAGGAGATGCTCGCGGAAGCACTCGGCCGTAGTGGGGGCCGCATCGAAAAGTTTCACAGAGACGGCTGGGCTAAGCCTTGGCCGGTCGGTGTGGAAATGCTGTGCTACATGCTTTCTCACGAAGCCCACCATCGCGGCCAGGTGTGTATGCTCGCGCTTCAAGTAGGATTTCCGCTGCCGATCGCGGTCGCGTCCGGTCTCTGGAATTGGGAAAAATTGTGGAAAGAGTGCGGCTCGCCCCGCGGCCCCGGCTCCGATTCTTAAAAAAATCCCTCGACAGCCACAGGCCGCAATCGCTCGCGATTTTCGTCTGATTAATCTCTGATGGGCTTCTTCATTCGAACAGCAGCGCCGACAATTTCTAGACTCATTTGCAAGCGCGCGACTCGAAGACCGCATCGGCTTGCTTCACCGGATCGGAGCCTGCTAAATCAGCAGAGCGGGGGCGACGGGGATGTAAGTGCCATCCCCTTCGCCCCCGGCATGGAGCGCGCATTTTTTCGAGTTGGAGCTGGTCAATCGACAGTGATGCGTGTACCGGCCGTTGTTCCCGTGACCTCTACTGATGGCGTTCCGGTGCCAAAGACGTTGGTGGCGTCGAAGACTTTGAAATCAAAGTTACCTTTGTAGGTTTTGCCGTCGGACGCAACCGTATCCGTTTCATCGACGGTGAAGACGTTTGAAATGGCGCCGTCCGCAGCAAACATGAGACCGATATGGTGCAGCTTGACGCTGCGGTGACCTAATTCCTTCCAGACGCCGAAGCAGATATTCCCGCCGGCGGGCGGCAGAAACGCGTTTTCAAATTCAGTTCCATCCTCGTGCCAGGTCTTGTAGGATTCGACGAACTGGAAGGGTGTTGCTGGGAATGGAGGGGGAGCGGAAGTTGCAGTGTAAATCACGTGCCACAAACCCACGATGCTGGCATGCTTGTTCGATTCTTCGTCCTCTTGAAGGTTCAACGGGCTCCCGTGTGGGCTCACGAAGGGAAGTGAAAGAGCGGCTCCCGTCTTGTATGGAAGGCCGCAACCGGCACCTTTGGCGCCGGAGGCGGTAAACAAAAGTGCCAACCCTACCAATGCGACAAGAGCGGAGAACCGCCCGCTCCGAAGTGCCGGGAAGCTGTTCATTCGATTCATTGTTTTCTCCTTAGAGTTTGGCCTGAGCGACTGTCCGCTTCATGCTTAGTTAGTGGAAATGCTGCAGGGCCGCTATACCTTGGGGGACTTCAGGACCGGCTCGTGTGCGCACCTACTATAATTATTAAATTTACTTGTCAAGCGATTTATCAAAATTCAACTGGTTGGAGTTCGGATTGTGAGTTTTACTACCACAACTGGCCCGTCATCTTGATAACGACTTCGGCCTAAGCCCCATTAAGTTTGAATATATAAGCCGATAAACCTGAACTCAACGACCGCGCTGATCGCGTCAGAAGAGCACTGCCCTCTCCAGAAACTCCCGCTACGCGGCTGGGGCGTCAATGATTTTCAATCCAAAGTTGGCGGCTTTCCGCTTGAGGGAGTTGATCTGCCGCCAGCGGTGCTGCGCTTCGTAGAACTGTGCC
>Ga0193729_1000909_pt1 | contig 15376 bp, 9 predicted proteins | sample U1c2metaG_FD_143036 | JGI IMG/M metagenome (GOLD analysis project Ga0193729, IMG submission 143036) | Soil microbial communities from a riparian zone of the East river system, Colorado, United States - U1c2 | ecosystem: Environmental > Terrestrial > Soil > Riparian zone | place: USA: East River...
CGCAACAACTTTTCGGAAACTCTCCACGGCATCTCCACCGCGCCCGGTCTTCGCTTCGAGCATGCCCAGCGAGGTAGAAGCCGTGATATTTTTTGGGTCGATTTGTATTGCGGACTTGAATTCTTGCTCGGCTTCGGACAAATCACCGAGCCTCGCCATTGTCAGGCCGAGATTCACGTGAGCTTGCACATTGTTTGGATCGTTCTGGATTGCCTGTCGAAAAAGTGCTGCCGCTTCCGAGTCCTTCCCCTGCTGCGTATGTAGGACACCCAAGCTGAACTGCGCAGGCGCAAAATTGGGATCATTTTGCAGCGCGCTCTCAAACTCTTTTGCGGCGCGATCGAGCTTCCCGGCTTCCTGAAGCAGGGTCCCGAGCGCGAAATGGGGAGCAACCGAATCTGGCTTCTGCAGAATTGCAGCCTGGAATTCACGGGCGGCGCGGCTGCGATCACCCTTCGTCAAAACCGCGAGGCCAAGATTATAGTGTGCTTGCCAATCTCCCGGTTCCAGCCGAAGCGCGCCTTCGAAAGCTGCAATTGCGCATGTTGTACGGCGGTCTTGCGCATACAAAGCTCCCAGCGTGTTGTATGCGCCGGCCGTGGGATGATCGCGAATTGTCTCCAGCAAGGCCGTGATCGGCTCGGTAGGGTGCTCTTGAACCAGACAAGGTTTAGGCAGTTGTTGCGTTTGTTTGGCGGCAGCAATTCCGCTGCGGCCGCTCCCCTGGCCACTAACCCTGGGACTCTGCGCCACTGCCGGTATTGCGAAGGCGAGAATTACGAACGTGCTCACCTTTACGAAGCGCACGTCTCCAGGCCCTCCCCAAAATTAGCTCGGCATTACGAGTATAAAGGAACCGAGGTATCTGCAAGCATTCGCAAAAGAATTCCAAAGGTCGGGTGTGAAGGTGCGCCAAAAACCGGACAGTTTAAGTCGTTGCTACCCGGTATCGAAGTCTCAAGCTGAAATTTATACAGCCTTTTTGCCGCATACAACTCAAAAATAAAGTTTCAGCCCAAACTGTAACTGCCGAGCCGTGTTAGCCGTACTGGAAATTGTTCCGAACTTGGCTCCGTCACTGATATTTACGTCGGGTACGCCCCAAACAGGTGTGTTCGTTAGGTTGAACGTCTCGAATCGGAATTCGAGCCTCTTGCTTTCGGTGATTGGGAACTGCTTAAACAGCGAGAGGTCGAGGTTCTTGAAGCGATCGGATCGCAAAGTGTTCCGTCCCAGGGTTCCAAACGTACCTGCAGCCGGTACCGAAAAGACGGATGCGTTGAGCCATTGGGTTGGTGACCGGTTGGGCGCATAAGGATTGCCGCCGGAATAGTTCAGTCTTTCGTAATTTCCGAAACCCAGCGCGCAACACGCTGTATTAGCTGCGATGTGTGCAATATCCCCGGACGCGCCGACAAAAAACGGTATTCCGGAACTAAACGAGAGAATGCCATTCAATGTCCAACCGCCCACAATATAGTTCACTGCCCCATTGCTAGAGGAGTATTTATGCCCCTTGCCAAAGGGAACCTCATAGACCCAGGCTGCTGAGAATATTTGCGGCACGTCTGTGCCGGCCGGTCCCTTGTCGTTTTTCAGTGTGTACGGGTTTTGGATGCTGCAGCCTTCCACGCCATACCACCCGGTGCAGCCGAGATCCAATGTCTTTGACCACGTATAGGAGACCAGGTACGTCAGCCCGTGGAAAGCTCGCCCGTTTAACGAGGCTTGCAAGGCGTTGTAGCTGCTCTTTCCGATGGCCGCGTCAAAGTCAGCCGGAGATATATAAGGATATGGTGAGCTTGTAGTCGCGCCCGTCGGTAAGTAGTTCGCCACTGCCGAGGGGATCTTGCCGGTATTTCCTGAGAAACCTACGTCGAGACGGTGACCGCGCGATCCAACATAATTCACCGTGAGGACTGTCCGAGAATCCAGCTGTTGTTGAACGCCAAAATTAAACTGGTCCGCGTAGGGCCGCTGCATGTGTGGATCGGCATACCAGTTAAATCCTGTGAACGGGCTTGGGCCTGCGATCGCTGGACCTGTGCCAGTGGGCGCCTCTGACAGACCCGGCGTCGGCGGTGCGTTTACCGGATTCAAAGCGGCGCCGAGTTGCCCGGTATCCGGCCATGATCCTTCATAGTTCTGAGCGCTTTGTGTGACTGCGGCCCAGTTATCGTAGAATCTCCCATAAGAGGCCCGTAAAACGGTTTTGTGAGTCAACTGATATGCGAATCCGAATCTTGGCTGGAAGTTGGTCAGATCATTTTGAAAGATGGCCCCATTGGCGTGAGGAGTAACTACTACGTTCGCGGGTAGATAGCTCTGTCCTGGCTGGGGGTTAGCTCCTCCCGGTCCGATACCGAATGGGATGCAAGGAGGTACGGGATTGACTTGATCGCACATCGGCGGCAAGGCAGTCAGCACGTATGTGCCATTGTTAAAGTTTAAGTCTCCGGTATAGCCGTTCCCGTCCTTTATGCTGCCGTAAATGGGCATCAGCGTTACGTCATACCGAACGCCGAAGTTGATCGTCAGTTTGTTGGTAACTCTCCACGAGTCCGAAAAATACGCGCCGTCAACCCATCCTCCATGCTCCGTTTCTTTGACGTTCCTTCGCTTAAAGCTGTTCGGAACACCCAGAAGGAACGATGCCAATGAACTCCCTGCCGTACCGGTAGCGGCCACATTATCCGTATTCGCCGAAGAAAATACTTCAGACGCATTCAGATACAAAGCGTTGGCGTTGTTGCTGGCAAAATCCGCGCCCATCTTGAAGGTGTGATGTCCGTGGGTCTTGGTAAAGTTCCCCCCAAATTCCCAGATGTTTGTACCTTGCGTCTGGTCCGTATGCGAGGCGCCGTGCGCGCTTGGATCGATGTTTCCGATAAAACCATTTATGGTGATGTTGGGAATCAGGTTGACGCCCCCGATGAAGCCGCTCGCAAAATTCGGTGAAAATCCTAAATCGGTGCCGTTGGCGCCCGCGGCTCTCGAATAACCCGAACCCTGTGAGATGTTAAGTAGCACGCGCCCGAAGTGAGCCTCCAGCACCGCACTGCTGGAGAATGTGTGCATATATTCCACGCCGACGTTGTACCCATTCGTGATTTGAAAGTGCGAGAGGCCCGCAAATCCACCTGAACCCGCCACCGGCTGCCTGAATTGGCTCCAGCGGGCGAAAATGTTGTCGTTGTCCGTGATCTGATGATCAAGTCGGGCGCTGAACTCATCCTGGCGGACGATGGATTTGGTCGTGTCAACCGCATTGAACGGAGAGCCTGCCGAAGGAGTTCGGTTTGGTGTTGGGAAAAGCTTGGTGGCATATCCGATCATGTTCGGATCCAGCAAGTCTGTTGGAATCTTGTTGCAGGGCGTGCCGGCGGATTGAATCCCATTCACCTCCGGCGATGGATTGCCTCCTGTGCATAGAAACGGTGAATTGGAGAATCCCGTGGGGCTGCTTGCATTCGGAACGACGCTGTACGGATTATAGATTTGGCCGCCAAACGGCAATCCGCCGACGGTCGTAAGATCGCCACCGAGCTCCGCAGTAGTGGGCACATTGTATAAGTTGGATGCCGCGGTGTGCAGCCGGAAACCCTCGTAGGCCGCGAAGAAGAACGTCTTTGGCGCTCCGGAGTGGTGCCACGGTATGTACAGCGGACCTCCTCCAGCCGCACCAAACTGGTTTTGTTGAAATGGAGTTACCGCGGCAAGAAACGGGTTTCGCGCGTCGAACCTGGTGTTACGTACGAACTCCCACAGGGTGGCGTGGTATTGCGTCGTGCCGGATTTTGAAACCACGTTAACGATTCCACCCAGGGCCCCGCCGTAAGACGTGTCGTCGTTGTGTGATTGAACCTTAAATTCCTGGATTGCGTCGACAATGGGCGCCACGGCATAGGTACTTCCAAAGGAGCCCTGATTATTTAACCCGTCCAGCAAATACAGATTGCTGCGATTTGTTTGCCCGTTGATCGATGGGTAGGAAAACGTGCCCACAGGATTCGACCAGATCCCGCCGCCGGTCGTTGAATTCTGTGCAACGTTTATTGTGCTGACTCCTGGCGTGAGATTGAGTAATTGCGTGAAATTACGTCCATTCAACGGCAAATCATTCACTTGCTGCTTAACGACGGCTACGCCTAACTCTGCTGTAGAAGCCTCTACAGTCAACGCCTCGGCCGCCACTGTGACGCTGTCGGTGATCGATCCCGCTGACAAGGTGATGTCGAACGTCGCGGTTTGATTGACCGCGAGAGAGATTCCCTCTTGAACGACAGACTTGAAGCCTTCTTTGCTGATCTTGAGATCGTAGTCTCCAGGCTGAATGTCCGGAATAACGTAGGCGCCGGCCTCATTGCTCGAGGTCGTTCGGTCCAGATTGGTCGCCGTGTTGTGCAGTACCACGGACGCATTTGGCACAATTCCACCAGAGGTGTCGTACACCGTGCCCTTGATCGCGGCGCTCGCCTGACCGCTGGCCGTTCCCGGCAGCAACGCGCAACCAACAAACAACAGGAGGAGTGCTACCAAGCGGAACCGACGGTTTTGAACTGTTCCAAAACAAAGGAATGTCATCGTTGCTGCTCCTTTGAAGCCGAACGAGCAAGGTGCGTGAGTCCGTATCAACGGCCAAACCCATTATTTGGAGTTGCCTTTTCGGCAGCGAACTCCACCCCGAAGACGCCAAAGACCAGAACAATGGAAGTTCTGTAACAGTAATATCAAATAGTGTCAAGCAAAAAGTTTCATACACTTGAACGTTGTTTCAACATGTGGTAGAGTCCAACTAGCCACCGATGTCATCCGTAACGTCGCCATGTGCAAAATATAGGATTATTAGGGGTGATAGCCGACTGCGGCGTGTCCGCCTGGTAACTTGTTTTAGAATGCGAAACATCATCTCATGTGGTAGAGATATAGTTCAGTTGCATAACGACTGCCACCAGCTGCCGGTCAGTCGGTGTAGCGGGCGTCGAAATACTTAGCTTAGGAAGGCATTTTGGTGGTTTGTTCGAATAGAACAATGGGAGAGTCAAACCAATGCCTGTGGGCGTAATTTCAAAAGTATTCAGAATTCTGGAAGCTATTCAGGGCTCTTCATCCGGATTGACGCTGAAACCCATCTGCGACATCACTGGTGTCCACAAGAGCACCGCTCATCGTTTTCTGAAACACATGGAGAAAGATGGTTATTTGATTCGTACTGAAACCGGAGCCTATTTAATCGGACCGAAGTTCTCTCATCTCAGTACCCGGGCAGACAACCGCGTCACACTTCAAGCTGTCGCACGACCGATCTTGTGGGAAATCTGGAAATCAACAAGGGAAACGGTAAATTTAGGCACCTTGGACCAGGGAAGCGTGTTGTACATCGAAGTTATAGAGAGCCCACATGAGTTTCGGCTTTCTTCCAGAGTGGGCACTCGCCGTTCTCTACATGCTACGGCTTTAGGTAAAGCGCTTGCTGCCTTTCTTCCGGAAGACCAAAAAGAGAGAGTCCTCGCCACTATACAATTTCAACCTCTGACCCCAAAAACGATCATGAATCTTGTGCAATTCCGCCAGGAACTGGGGATTATTCGGAAACAGGGATACGCCGTCGATGACGAGGAGACCACCCTTGGGGCCCGTTGTGTTAGCGCGCCAGTCCTGGGCGCGAACCGGGAAGTCGTTGCGGCGGTCAGTGTTTCCGGGCCGGTGACGAGAATTAGTCCGGCTCAGGTACCTGCCCTTGCCGCAGCAGTCATGAGTGCCGCTCGTGCGATTTCGTCGGCAATGGGGTTCGCTCACCCCGATTTGGAACCAACCGGCGTCGGCTCGTACGAGAAAGCTCCCTCCTTACCCAGTTGAGTTCGTTGCTCACCTCATTTTTGAGAAGTGAGCTGCGATCCTAGCGACCTGACGCTTAGGTCGAAAGTTTGCCGAATTTCATCTCGTGGTAATTTAATTTTTCTGAGTCGCGTTCTGCGATTCCTTCAGTAGCGCCCGAATCGCTATGTTTTCGGGAAAAAGCTGGCTGGCATGTGTGAGCACGTCGCTCGCTTCTCGAATCTTGTTCTGCGACAGATAAGCGCTTCCCAGCAAACGATAAAGTTCCCCGTCATGAGGGATTATTTTTATTCCTCGCTGCAACAGCTCCGCGGCTTCTGCTTGTCGGCCGACAGTTATGAGCAGGCTGCCGCATTGCTCGAAATCCGCGGGGGACATAGATCCCCGGTTAATGGCGTGATTTAAATATTCAATAGCTTCCGCCGTTCCCTCTTTATTTTTATTTTGAAGGGCGCGGTAGGCAAACGCTTCCAGCACCGAGATGTCATCCGGTGCAGACCTTCGAAGCTTTTCTGCCAAGGCGAAGTAGCGCTCTCGATACTCGGGATGAGCGCCTATCAATTGACCGTACGCCTGAAGAAGTGTGATGGAAGGAAGAGGCACCTCTTTCTGGCCCGGGATCGCGTTCAGATGAACCAGATCGGGCAGCCCAGGTGTTGTCATCTGGAATGCCCTGTCAGGATAGGGCTCACCAGTCTCCCGGATGATTCGATGGTTTGTAAGCATGGAGTGTGAAATCTCTCTCACGTCGCGCTTCGGCATGTGACACCCGGAACAATCATCGGGTGGATTTTTTCGTTGGCGAATCTCCAACGGGACTGCGCAGCTCTTTTCCGTGTGGCACGTGAGACATTTCAGACGAAAATACCTCGAGGCTTCTTGTTTAGCGGGCTGGACGTGCGGGTCATGGCACGTGATGCAACTGAGTTTGCTTCCGCTTCCCTCGTAGCACTTACTCAACGTCATGGAGAAATAATGCTCGAGAAGATCACTCTGGAGAGGAGCATCGCGTCGCGGTGGGACCATGAGAATTGCCAGCGTGTCATCGAGTGCTGAGCCCGGCCGAAAATCCTGGTAATTCTTTCCCGCTTTTAACACCCGGGCGTCTCCAGTTTGATGACATGACGCGCAGATATTGTCCGCAAGCCACGAGGGAAGTTTTGCAGGGTTCACGATGGAGTGACTGCCGCCATCTGGCCCGGGTCCAATCTCTCGCATCTCCCACACGTGCGATGCGCCCGGACCGTGACAGTTTTCACAGCCAATCGACAAATCTTTGAACGGGGGATTCAGAAAACGGCCATTGCCATTCTCAACTGGCTGAGGCCGGCCACTATGGCAAACAATGCACCCGGGAAGAATTGGACGGCTGAATCCATAATCGTAGCTTTCATATCCCGGCGACAATGCCCAGCGTTGTGTCTTTGAATAAAACGAAAGCGGAGCCTCAAAAAGATAGTCGCCGCGGCGCACGATTGCACCGAATCCATTGGCTCCCGACCCAATGATCCATTCCACTTTTTGTGTGTCACGAAAAAGTTCTTGGTTATCGGGTCCAGTTTCGTAGTCATCCTGGTAGAGATTGCCGCCATTTACCAAAACGCCGAAATGCCGGTTCAGCTTGGCATCAAAAATATGCTCGAAATTCGGCAATGTCTCCAGCAATTTGGGTGACACGAGAGAAATCGACCGCCCCATATCGGTTTGAGAAAACTTGCTGAAAATCGCTCCGTGGCATTCGGCGCAAATCTTAGACCCCACGTATCCATCATTCGAAGCGACATTTTGGGGCGATGTTGTCTGCGTAAGTCGTGGCCGCGCACGGCCAACATCTCCCGAAGGAAGGAACGCGAGAACGGCCGCGAAGATTGCAGTGGTACACAATCCCACCCAAACAGGTTTTCCTGTGAGCGATTTCGACATTCGTTCAACGCGCACGCAAGGGGAACGCATCTGAGCTCAATCACCTTGTTTCATCGAACGGAATGCCTAGCGATGTGGCTGAACCGATTTACGTCCGGCAATAGCCGGAATCTTGATTTGCACTGCACTGATACCTCGGGTCTGTTTGGAATCGACGCCGCTACCTTCACGCACAATGTAGAAGCGGTTGGCGGGAAGATCGCTAAGCGTTTCAACCAGTCCGTTGGGCCAACGGATTTGGCTGCTTTTGCTGCTTTTCCAAGGCCGAAGTGAACTCGCAAATCACTCTGGGAAATAAAACCGTCGCCACTACGAATTTCCTTTTGGTGCTTGTCGCCGTCTTGTTCGAGCGTCACCTGCGCTCCCAAAGCGGCCCGATTTGATTTCACTCCAATTAATTGCAGGCTGATGAAGTTGCCGACTGGCGTCGTGTTGTAATAAAGCGAAGGAGTTTCGTTCATATTGTTCACGAGCGCCTCTTCACGCCCGTTATTGAATAAGTCCCCCAGAGCCATGCCGCGGCCAGAGTGTAGTTGGCTGAGCGCGGCTCCGACCTGCGCGGTGATGTCGGCGAACGTTCCGTCGCGCAAATTGTAGTAAGCCACTTTCGGTTGACGGTAACTCGTTCCGAGACCCTTGCCATCCACTTCGGGGTAGACATGTCCATTGGAAATCAATAACCCTGGCCATCCGCTATTATCGAAATCTACGAATTGCACTCCCCACCCTAGCCATCTCCTAATCCTTCCAACGCCTGCGCTGCGAGTCACATCGTCAAAAACATTTTTGCCACGATTGAGAAATAGTGTCGGTGTGTCATCGCTGAAATTGGTTTTGACAATATCTTGATGGCCGTCGTGCGTGAAATCATCCGCGGAGAGGCCCATCCCCGCCTGCATGGAGCCTTCTTCGTTGAAAGCTACGCCGGCTGTTTTGCCAATTTCTGTGAACGTGCCGTCGTGATTGTTGTGGTAAAGAAGGTTCGCTGTGGTATCGCATGCGACATAAATATCCGGCCAACCGTCGTCGTCGAAATCAGACGACAGCGACGTGAAACCATAACACCCCGGAGCTTTTTTGATTCCGGAGTCTTCCGAAACATCCGCAAACGTGCCGTCACCGTTATTGTGGTACAGCGCATTTACACTCATTTTGAGTCCTCGCGGTCCGCACATAACGTTTATCCCTTTCCATTTGCACCACTGACCCTCTCCCGGCCGCGGCACTGAGTCGTAACTGAAATCCACGTAGCGCGCCACAAAAAGATCGGCTCTGCCATCGCGGTCATAATCCAGAAAACTACACCCGGTGCTCCACTCCGGCTTGGCAGTCTTCAACCCTGCTGTTTCGGTTACGTCCGTAAAAGTTCCGTTACCGTTATTATGGTAGAGAGTGTTTTGCCCCCAATACGTCACCAATAGATCCAAATATCCATCATTGTCGTAATCGCCGACGCACCCACCTTGCCCCCAGCCCGCATGCGCGAGCCCGCTCTTTGCAGTTACATCCGTAAACGTTCCGTTCTGATTGTTGTGATAAAGATGGCCAGTAGGCCCCTGACCTTGAGGAAATCCTTCTACTCGGGAACCGTTAGGCAGAAAAATATCCGGCCATCCATCATTGTCATAGTCGAAAACAATTGCACCGTTGCCGGTGCTTTCGATAATGAACTCTTTATGTTTGTCACCGCCGTAAGTATTGAGGGCGGTCAGCCCAACCTGTTTTGCAATATCTTCGAAATGGACGACGCTCGGCTTGACTGTCGATCGGTGTTCATTCGATCCGCTCGGCGCCTGAACGAAAACACCGGTTACGAGAGCAAATGCCGACGCTGAAATGCCGGGAAAAAGAAACAGTCGCGAACGCCTCATACGTCCTTCGTGTGCTGAGATCCAGGCCACGGGTTGCCGTTCATTATGACAAAGGATGCCGGACAGTTGAGGCAAATCGGTTTCTGAGTGCGCTGCGGTAATTTTCTACGATTCGAACCACCGCGCTTATCTACGCCTTCCAGGCGCTGATTCGTTGTTGTGACTCTCCTAATCCCTCGATGCCAAGACTTACCACGTCACCCGGCTTTAAGTATTGCGGCGGATCCATTCCCAGGCCAACCCCAGCGGGTGTTCCCGTACTGATGACATCTCCCGGCAGCAGTGTCATAAACTCGCTCACATAGCTGATGAGCGCCGCGACGTCAAAGATCATTTCCCTGGTGTTGCTGTTTTGCCGAAACTCATTGTTCACTTTCAGCCACATCGCCAGATTGTTCGGGTTTGGTATTTCATCCCGCGTAGCTAAAAACGGGCCCACTGGAGCAAAGGTGTCTGCGCTCTTGCCCTTTACCCATTGTCCTCCGCGCTCAAGTTGGAAGCTCCGCTCCGAATAGTCATTGTGAAGTGTGTAACCGGCAACAAACTCAAAAGATTCTTCCTTCGTTAGGTAGGACGCTTTCTTTCCGATCACCACGGCTAGCTCCACTTCCCAATCCAACTTCTGGGCGTTCTTGGGAATGACCACAGGGTCATTCGGGCCAATGAGCGACGAGGTTGCCTTCATGAAAACCACAGGTTCCCGGGGCACCTGCGCTCCACTTTCGGCGACGTGCTCGCGGTAATTCACGCCAATGCAAATAATTTTGCTTGGACGGGAGATCGGAGGGCCTAAGCGTATGGAAGACGAGACTCCGGGAGCTGTGGATTCATTTCGATCGAGCCATCGCCGCAAAGTATCGACCCCGCCGTCTCCAAAAAATTTCTCATCGTAATCCCGCACAATATTGGAGACATCCAACCGCGTTCCGTCATTGAGAAGTAGGCCGGGTTTCTCTTGCCCTGCTTCACCCCAGCGTATGAGTTTCATGCGGTGAGTTTGCCGTCTTCCGAACGTGAACGGCGGCTCACACTCGCCTTACGATCAAAATAGAGAAATGGGAAAACTGGGAGCACGGCGTTTAGCTAATGCCAGGCCGGCGATGGGAGTCAAGAGAATTCTACATATAGAACTTATTATTTCACATTGTGAAATCAAGAAATGGTCTTACGTCGCCCACTAATCTCACTAATAATCTCGGATCCGTCCTTGTTAAATTAACCTGATAAATCAAGTGGTACCGAGCTGTCGTGAGATCGCCTGGTGGTTGGACCAGCTATGCTGATGGCCGCTGCCACCTTTCCTTCCAGAAGAATCGGAGCTCCCACACAGCGTGCTCCTAAAGTCGCTTCTTCATCGTCCAGCGCATATCCGCGTTCTCTGATTTTTTCTAATTCTTTTCGGAATCGCGATAAGCGAGTAATCGTGTGCGGCGTCAGCCGCTCGAACTGGAGGGACGACAAAACATGTTCCTTTTCAGTCGTGGACAAAAAAGCCGCAAGCGCTTTGCCCATCGAGGTGCAGTAAAGCGGACGCCAGGTGCCTGCGTGTGTGACCATGCGAAATGGGTGGGGACTCTGCACTACATCCAAATAAAGGACGTCTTGCCCATCCAGGATTCCCAGGTTCACTGTTTCACTCGTGACCTTCCACAGATCGTGCAGCAGCGGACGGCTTATTCTGCGAAGCGTGGTCTGATATGAAATGCCCGAGCCCAGGCGTACGAGTTTCGGACCCACCATGTACGCGCCGTATTCGTCGCGGTATAAATATCGTTCAGTTTCCAAATGTGCGAGGAAACGATAAGCCGTGCTCTTATTGATTGCTGTCTGCTCGGCAATGTCTTTCAAGCGCAAACCCGTAGACGAGGCATTGAGTGCTTCCAAAAGTCTCAAGATTTTGGAAACCACACCGACAGGCGCTGATTTCGATGCTCGAGTTCGGATCACAACAGCAGTCTCCGGGGTCGACAGAATTTATGTATCCATTGATTCATGTTGTCAATATGCTGCCGTCCGGGCGATCGGGAACACAAAGTTCTGGCTTCCAATTCCTCAAAGTCCCCCTAGGGTATCATTTTGACAGATGAAACTTGGATTTTTTATCTTGAATTTCTCTGGTGCACTTGCTATACGCCTTCAGGACCCCTTAGTCAGGTCGAGGGTATTTGCCGTTGAGCGTGCGCAACAATTCGAACTTTCTTGTGAGCCTTAGATGATGAAGCGTCAGGCGGTCAAAAATACGCGCGGGACCGCATCATGACGGCAACTCAAATGCTGCAACTACATCCAAACGATAACGTTCTGGTTGCGCTGAATGACCTGCGAAAGGGTGAAGAAATCACTTTCTCAGGGCGCACTTACACTTTACGAACTGATGTTCCCGCCAAACATAAGTTCGCAATGCATGATATCCCGCCAGGCGGTGATGTCGTTATGTATGGCGTGCTGATTGGCAAAGCCATGGAGCCAATCAGACTGGGAGAACGGTTAACGACTCGGAATACTCATCACCAAGCGGCCCCTTTCGACGAAAAAACCGAGAACTATCTGTGGGTGCCTCCCGACGTGTCGCGCTGGGTTCAGAAGACTTTTTTGGGATACGTCAGGGCGGATGGTCAGGTGGGCACGAGGAACTATTGGCTCGTCGTCCCCCTTGTTTTCTGCGAAAACCGCAACATCTCCGTACTCAAGCAAGCATTTGAAGAAGAATTGGGCTTTGCTCCGCCGCAAATCTATCGTCAGCAAGTTGCTGAGCTGGTCAGCGCATACCGGGAGGACACCTCCGCAGAAATCGAGAGCCCCGGTGCGGCGAGAAGCATCCCCATAAGCCCGCGAAAAAAAGTTTTTGAAAACGTGGATGGAATCAAGTTTCTGATCCACGAAGGAGGCTGCGGCGGTACGCGCGAAGACTCAAACAATTTGTGTGCGCTGATAGCGGGTTACATTCATCATCCAAATGTTGTCGGCGCCACGGTTCTGAGCCTCGGCTGTCAGCACTCGCAGGTCGCTATACTTCGCGAAGAACTGAAGCGCCGCAATCGTAATTTCTCCAAACCTCTTTTTGTTTTCGAGCAACAGCAAAGCGGCTCGGAATTCACAATGCTCACGGAGGCGATCCGAAAAACTTTCTTTGGGTTGGCTGAGGCCAACAAGTGCGTTCGCACACCCGCCTCACTTTCTCACCTATGCCTGGGGCTAAAGTGCGGAGGTTCCGACGGATTCTCAGGCATCTCAGCAAATCCCGCGATCGGCCACACATCCGACTTGGCCGTCGCTCTTGGCGGCAGAACGATCCTCTCTGAATTTCCGGAGCTCTGCGGCGTGGAACAGGAACTTATCAATCGCAGCACACAAAAAGAAGTGGCCGGTCGTTTCATCCAGCTCATGCGGGACTACTCTGATAGAGCGAAAGCCGTACGATCGGGTTTCGACATGAATCCCTCGCCTGGCAATATCCGCGACGGCTTGATCACCGATGCGATGAAATCCGCCGGTGCCGCAAAAAAGGGCGGCACTTCTCCCGTTACTGCTGTGTTGGACTATCCCGAATACTCTACTGCCCCAGGACTCAACCTCCAGTGCACTCCAGGGAATGATGTGGAATGCGTGACGGCTCAGGTAGGTGCCGGAGCGAACCTGGTTCTGTTCACAACCGGCTTAGGAACGCCGACAGGAAATCCAATCGCTCCAGTGGTGAAAATTTCCACGAATTCGCGGCTAACTGAGAAGATGCCCGACATCATTGACATTGACGCGGGCAGCATAATTTCCGGGCAGAAGACCATTCAGCAAATGGGCGGTGAGATTTTGGACCACATTATTCAATTTGCCAGTGGGGAATTTAAGACTAAAGCTGAGTTGCTAGGGCAAAACGATTTTATTCCGTGGAAGAGAGGTATCTCATTGTGAGCACCGAAGCTCGCACCATGGAGTCATTCCGACTGGACGGCAAAGTTGCCGTCGTCACTGGAGGTGCCAGTGGGATCGGATGCGCTATTGTCCAGAGGTTTGCGAGGAGCGGTGCTTGTGTTCGAATCCTGGACATTGATCAAAAACGAGCGGAGGCGGTTGCTCTTGATGTCGTCAGCGCCGGAGGCAATGCCAGCGCCTTCCAGTGTGATGTAGCGAACGCGCAAGACGTCAAAACAGTTTTCGAGCAACTATTCCGAAAGGAACATATACAAATCCTTGTCAATAACGCTGGCATATCGCATGTGGGCAGGCTCGAAACAACAACGGAATCCGACTTCGACAGGATCTTCCAGGTCAATGTCAAAGGCTTCTATAACTGCATGCACGCCTCCATCGCGCAAATGAAAACCAACGGCGGTGGCGTGATCCTGAACATGGCATCGATCGCCGGTTCTTCGGGTCTTGAGGACCGTTTCGCCTACTCAATGAGTAAAGGCGCCATCATCGCGATGACCTATTCGGTAGCGAAGGATTATCTGCAATGTAAGATTCGGTGCAACTGCATTTCGCCTGCAAGAGTCCACACCCCTTTCGTCGACAGTTATCTGAAGCGCAATTATCCAGGCAAAGAAAAGGACATGTTCGCAAAGCTCGCCGCCGCTCAACCCATCGGCAGAATGGGAACACCAGAGGAAGTCGCCGCCCTGGCTCTTTTCCTGTGCTCGGATGAAGCCGCCTTCATCACTGGAGTGGATTATCCGATAGACGGTGGGTTCTTTAATCTCCGCGGATGAAAGCTGTAATGAACATGAGCGCACATGCTCCTCGATCGCTTTCATACGAGAAGCATTCCACTATGACGGCGATCGCCATGCATCCATTCGCGTCCCGAAGGGTGCTCACCTCGTGGACCTAGGGCTGACGAATAAAGTCGTGCTCATCACCGGCGGAGCCAAAGGCATCGGCGCTGCCATTGCCAGGACCATTGCACAAGAAGGGGCAATTCCCGTAATCATAGACCGCGACCAGGATGCGGCAGAAAAGTTACACGCGCAGTTACAACAATTCCATGGCGACAGCTATTTGGTTGTCGCCGAACTGAACACTGCTGAGGCCTGCTTCGCCGCCGTCGAGCAAACTTTTAAGAAGCTTGGTCGAATCGATGCCCTGGTCAACAACGCTGGTGTGAATGATAGTGTCGGACTTGAAAAAGGCAGTCCGGATCAATTCGTTGCGTCGCTCCAGCGCAATTTACTGCACTACTACAACATGGCGCACTATGCTCTGCCACATTTGAAGCGCAGCGCAGGATCCATTGTCAGTATTAGTTCAAAAACAGCCGTCACCGGCCAGGGAGGAACTTCCGGTTATGTCGCTTCTAAGGGCGCGATCCTCGCCATGACTCGTGAATGGGCCGTGGAGCTTCTACCTTACGGCATCCGCGTGAATGCTGTCGTACCCGCCGAAGTTATGACGCCGCTCTATCAGCAATGGTTGAGTAAATTCTCCAATCCGCAAGAGAAGTTGAAAACGATCGTCGCCCGGATTCCATTAGGAAAGCGAATGACTACTTCCGAAGAAATCGCCGCCATGGTCGTATTTCTCATTTCCTGTAAAGCCAGCCACGTCACCGGTCAACATTTATATGTCGACGGCGGTTACGTTCATCTCGATCGCGCTTTAACATAACGGAAAAAATGAAAAATCCTTCTGCGCCCCTAACCGAGCGACGATACACCGTAGCGTTCGTGCTGGTCACCAGCCTCTTCTTCTTGTGGGCGCTGGGGGTCAATCTCAACGACATTCTCATCCCCCATCTCAAGAAGACATTT
>Ga0193729_1000910_pt1 | contig 15367 bp, 12 predicted proteins | sample U1c2metaG_FD_143036 | JGI IMG/M metagenome (GOLD analysis project Ga0193729, IMG submission 143036) | Soil microbial communities from a riparian zone of the East river system, Colorado, United States - U1c2 | ecosystem: Environmental > Terrestrial > Soil > Riparian zone | place: USA: East River...
CGCAATCTCTCTTTGCTTACGACCGAGCTGTCGATCACCGCCACGCTCGCGATGGGGATGTTGCTCGTCATTCTTCCGGGCAATATCGACTTGTCCGCCGGAAGCGGCGTCGGTCTTCTTGGCGGCATCGCGAGCGTTCTTGTATTCGAGCACAAATGGCCGGCGCCGCTGGCAATGGGAATCGCTTTGGCCATTGGCATTCTTCTTTGGTTTTGCATGGGCAACCTGGTCGTGCGCCAAAAAATGCCGGCTTTCATCATCACTCTCGGCGGTCTGCTTATTTTTAAAGGATTGTTCTGGCTCGTCATTCACAATTCCACGATTCTGCGCAAGGTGGACGCGCAAATCTTTACTCGGTCCTGACCACGTTTTATTTGCCGCCGATTGCTGGATACGCGCTGGCGGCGCTGATTGTTGTCGCCCTTATTGTCGGAAAACTTCGCGCGCGTAAAGCGCGTCAGGCTTACGGATTTGCGGTTGAAGATGGAGAGCTTGTCTTCCTGAAGCTGTTTCTCGCTGCGCAGCTCATCTTTCTCTTCGTCGTAGTAACAAACAAATTCCACGGCATCCCATTTTCAGCGGTGATCCTCGGCGTCACCGCGTTTGCGGTTTACGTTCTCACAACGCATACACCGTTCGGACGCTATCTTTACGCCATCGGCGGCAATGAGGAAGCTGCGGTCATCTCTGGCATTCCCGTCGAGAAAGTGGTTGTTGGCTCCTTCAGCATCATGGGCGCAATCGTCGCGATCACCGGTTTCATGCAGACTTCCTACTCTGGCGCTTCGACAACGACGGTCGGCGACCTGATGGAGCTCGACGCCATCGCTGCCTGTGTCATTGGCGGAGTGAGTCTGAAGGGAGGACGCGGCACAGTTTTGGGAGTTCTTTTTGGTGCGCTCATCATGGCATGTCTGCTGAATGGCATGACACTGCTCGCTGTCTCACCCGAGTTTAAATTCATTGCGCGCGGCGCGGTGTTGTCTCTGGCGGTTTGGATGGATGTTCGCCTCGGGCGGTAACGACTGCCATTGTGTTGCTGGAGCTTTCGGAGAAGTAGCTCCGCATTCGGCTTTGCGCCTCCGATGCCGTGCTTGCGGAGGCGGAAAGAACATTGCACTTCATTGCCGAGCAATACTTCTCGCCGAATCTTTCCGTAGAGAACTGCGCACTGTTATCCGATCGAGAGATCAAGATCCGCTCAAGCCATTCGGCGAAGCATGCCGTCGCGAACTAAAAAACGATGCGGACGGCCGTCTAAGTCGCGCTGTCATTCAGGGCAATCGAAGGCATGCCTCGCAGATATGCTCAGACAAGCAACAGAGTCTTTCACAGCCGACAGCCTGGGGCGGATGGTGTCGGCATCGAAACTTTGTCTAGTGCGCTGGATGTCCGTCCGGCATGGCGCGGAAATTCACAATCTTTATGAACGCAATCCGAATTCACAGTTACGGCGGACCGGAAGTCTTGCTGTACGAAGAAGCGCCACGCCCAAAAGTAAGGGATAGCGAAGTGCTCATCCGCGTCCATGCTACCGGCGTCAACCCGCTCGATTGGAAAGTGCGCGCCGGCGAGCTCAAAGAAGTTATCGAACATAAACTTCCGTTGATCCCCGGTTGGGATGTATCGGGCGTGGTGGAAGAGGTTGGCCAAGGTGTATCGCACTTCAAAAGAGGCGACGAGGTCTTTGCAATGGCTGACCCGACGCGCAACGGCGGTTATGCGGATTATATCGCGGTCCGCGAAGCGACGGTCGCAATGAAACCTAAGTCGCTCCATCACGTGCGCGCCGCCGCTACCCCGGTGTCGGCGCTTACAGCGTGGCGATCCTTGTTCGATCTCGGGCATCTCCAATCTGGACAACGCACTCTGATTCACGGCGGCAGCGGCGGCGTCGGCCATTTCGCTGTGCAACTTGCAAAATGGAAAGGCGCCCACGTCCTCGCGACGGCGTCAACGAAGAACCAGGAACTGCTGCGTAAGCTTGGTGCAGATGAAACCGTCGACTACACAACTCAACAATTCGAAGAGGTCGCCGAAAGAGTTGACCTCGTCCTCGATACAACCGGCGGGGACACGCAGGAGCGGTCGTGGCGCGTCCTTAACAAAGGCGGAGCTCTGATTTCGTTAGTGCAACCGCCATCGGAGCAAAAAGCCAGGCAATTCCGGGTGCGCGGAATTATGTGCAGCGTTCAGCCTGACGGTGCGGAATTAAGTAAGATCGCGAAGCTCATTGACTCAGCGAAACTCAAGCCGATTATCGATCGCATTCTGCCTTTGAGCGAAGCGCGGCGTGCGCATGAGCTTAGTCAAGACGGTCACATCCGCGGCAAGATCGTTCTGCGCGTGAAGGACATTCAGCTGTGATTACAAGATGACGGCTGCAAGCGTGACCTTATCGCGCCGCGCTGAATGCTTCTCTTGCGCACAGGCAGAACTTCTCCGCTGCCGGACTAAGTCTTCCTTTGCGCGAGAGAATTCCGAACGGAACGCGCTTTGGCTCAGGCGTAAGAGGAAGAAGTTTCACGCGATTACCGAAGGCATAATCGAAGGCGTTCGAGGCGATGGCTACCCCGGTGCCGGCATCCACCGCAGAGAAAAGCCCGGCCCAACCATCATGCTCCTCCACGAAGCGCGGCTTATCCTTCACCCGTGCGAAGATAGCATCAACATATACCCGGTGTTGCGGATATTCCTCGTACAATAGTCCAATGAAAGGTTCGCGCGCTGCCTCAGCTAATGAGACGGCCTTGCGTTGCGCAAAAGGATGGTCGCAGGAAACGGCGAGACAAACGTGCAGGCTCAGCAACTCTTCGAACCGGAGCTCACGGCGCCAGTTGCCGGTGAGTGGTGGAATGATGATGGCAAGCTGTAACTGGCCGTCGCGAACTGCGGCGATCTCCTTCTCCACGGGCCAGTCGTGCAGCTTGACGTGCACGTTGGGCATTGCCTTTTGATAATCCCGAAGAAGACGGGGCATTGTCCGCGCGGCCACGAGGGGAAAATCTCCGACGTGCAACTCGGTCTCGCGCTTGCCGCCGATCGCGCGCGCTTTCAGCACTGCGTCGTTGGTGTATTTCAGAATGGCACGCGCCTCATCGAGAAAAGCGCGGCCGGCGTCAGTCAAGCGGACGGCTCTTGGGGTGCGTTCGAGTAACGGCACACCGACCTCATCTTCGAGGTCGCGGATCTGTCGGCTCAATGACGGCTGGGCGACATGCAGTCTCTGTGTCGCAGCGCGGGAGACGTTTTCCATCTCCGCTACTGCAACGAAGTAGCGCAAATGCCGCAGTTCCACCGCAGGTAAGTCTATGCCTGCGAGGTATGCTGAAGCAAGCAACAAAGTCTTTCACAGCCGGAGTAGTCCCGCCCTATACTCGAGCGATGAAATCGACGCCTGCCAATGAAGTCTCCTGCGCGCCGAACAAACAACGCCTGACGGAGAGATTCGCGACCAGAGCAATTTTTTCTGAAACGGCGTCGTCGGAACTCGGGAAATAGAGGCGTTACACAATCACAAACAGACAAGCAGCAAACAACAAGCAGCAAACACCGAACAACAAAACAACAAACGATGAAAACCAGTGCGTGGGAAAACCAAACGAATAAACGTGCTTCACGCAGTTGGGCGATTCTGGCTGTAGCGACAGCCAGCCTGCTCTTCACCACTGCGGCGCTGGCGCAGATGCCAAAGTCTCCGTGGAAAAAGGCGGCGCCGTTTCCCGAACCGGATGAAGAACTCTACGGCGTCGCCTGCAACGGCAAAATGTACGTGATTGGCGGCTGGGACGATGGCAAGGCCCGCGGGGCCAACTACGAATATGACCCGACGACCGATAAGTGGACCAAGAAAACGTCGATGCCGCGCAAGGCCCATCACGCAGCGCTGGCGTCGTATAATGGGAAGATTTACGTGTGCGGCGGTTTCGTCCCTCCGGAGAACACGAACGTGCCACTCGGCGGGGCATGGCAACCTATTGATAACGCGTGGGAGTACGATCCGGCAGCCGATTCCTGGAGGTCGATCGCGCCGCTTCCCGGCAAGCGCGGAGCTGCGGTGGCCGTCGAAGCCGGCGGCAAGATCTATGTGATCGGCGGCGCTACGACGGTGGAAGGTTCGAAGGAGCCATGGACGTTGAGCAGCGGCGCCGCTACGTCACCGCAATCTGTCTCGCCGTTCTTCACGTTCTTCGGACCGGCTCGGGTTCTCACCACTAACGATGTATACGACCCGGCCACGAATAAATGGGAAAGCCGCAAGCCGATGTCGGTGCCGCGTAATCACATCTTCGCCGGCGCGGTCAACGGCAAGATCTACGTCATCGGCGGCCGCACCGGTAGCGCTTACATAATGACGGCCACGAACACGAATGTCGTGGAGGAGTACGACCCCGTCGCCGACAAGTGGAGTGGTCCGCTACAGCGGATGCCGACGGCCCGAAGCGGCGGGGGTTACGGCACCGACGGCCGCAGAATTTATTGCGCCGGCGGCGAGGTGACGACCACACAGCTCAACGGCGCGTTCCGGGCCGTGGAGGCGTATGACCCGGCGACCAATACCTGGAGCACGCTACCTTCCATGCCCATACCGCGTCATGGCGTCGCGGGCGCGGTGATCGGCAATGAGTTTCACCTGGTCAGCGGGATGATGCAGACCGCTGGGGCAATGACGTTCCTTGATCCACAGCTCGAAACCAAGACGGCGGTGCACGACGTCCTGGACCTGAAGTCCATCAATCCGAATCCTCCGACAAGCGCGACGGGTGAGACGAGCGAGGCGGGGGCGCCGCCTTCGGAAGGCGGGCAATAGAAGGCTCACACAATCGACAACAAGGAAACGACGAACAACAAACCAGACCACAAACAATGAAAACCAGTGCGTTGGAAAACCGAATGAATAAATGCGTTTCACGGAGCAGGGCGATTCTGGCTGTCATGACAGCGACCCTGCTTTTCACGACTGTCGGCTTGGCGCAGATGCCGACGTCTCCCTGGAAAAAGGCGGCACCCTTTCCCGAACCAGATGAAGAACTCTATGGCGTCGCTTGCAATGGCAAAATGTACGTCATTGGCGGCTGGGGCGAGGGCAAGGCTCGGGGCGCCAACTACGAATACGATCCGGCTACCGACAAATGGACAAGGAAAAAGTCGATGCCGCGCCCGGCCCACCATGCGGCGCTGGCCTCTGCGAACGGCAAGATTTACGTGAGCGGTGGTTTCATACCACCCGAAAAGACTCAGATCCCGACCGGCGGCGCATGGCAGCCCATTGAGGACATGTGGGAGTACGATCCGGCGGCCGATTCCTGGAAGGCGCTGGCGCCGATGCCGACCAAGCGCGGGGCGGCGGTGGCCGCGGAAGCCGGCGGCAAAATCTATGTGATCGGCGGCGTCACGACCGTGGAAGGATCCAAGGATCCGTTCTTCACGTTCATGGGACCGGCTCGGGTTCTCAGCACCAACGAGGTGTACGACCCTGCCACCAACAAGTGGGAAAGCCGCAAGCCGATGGGAGTGCCGCGCAATCACGCGTTCGCCGGCGCCGTTAACGGCAAGATTTACGTCATCGGCGGCCGCACCGGTCACGGCTTCATAATGACGGCCACGAACACCAACGTGGTGGAGGCGTACGACCCGGTGGCCGATATGTGGAGTGGTCCGCTGGAGCGGATGCCGACAGCCCGCAGCGGCGGGGGCTCGGATGGCCGCAGAATTTATGTGGCGGGCGGCGAGGTGACGACGGCGGAGCTCGTCGGCGCGTTCCGCGGCGTGGAGGCGTATGATCCGGCAACAAATACTTGGATGACGCTGCCCTCCATGCCGATGCCGCGTCATGGCGTTGCGGGCGCAGTGATCAACAATGAGTTTCACCTGGTAAGCGGCATGGTGCAGTCCGCTGGGTCGATGGCATTCCTCGATCCGAAGCTCGCAACCCACACAGCGGCGCACGACGTGCTGGAACTGAAGTTCAATCCGAATCCTCTGGCAAGGGCGGCGGGCGTGACGGGTGCGACGAGCGAGCCGCAGGCGTCTTCCGAGGCTCCGAAGAAGGTTTACACGCGCTACAACATCAACAGCCCGCAAGGCCAGGTGATGCTCGCGAAATTCGTGCGGGCGATCGACATCATGCGGTCGTTGCCGGAGTACGATACGCGTTCCTGGACTTGGTGGTGGTACACCCATTGGGTAAAGGGCCCGCCGGCATTCCTGTGGGACTTCTCCAGGAAAAAGAAAACGGAAGTCATCGCGTCACTCCCGCCGGATAAGCGGGAGTTCGCCGAGGCGGTGTGGAACGGCTGCCAGGCCCACCCATACGACCCCTCCGACCCTGAGCATTATCAACAATGGTACTTCCTGCCGTGGCATCGACTCATGCTTTACGAATTCGAGGGCGTCATTCGCGAGGTGCTGCACGATGAGGATTTTACACTTCCCTACTGGAACCCGGTCACCGGAAATCCAGCCGATCTCGTCGTCCCGGCCGTATTCCGGCAGCCGGGCACCACGCTGTATAATGGCACTCGCTGGCCTTGGGTAAATGGGGGCGAACCGATCGATACCCTCTGGAAGGGCTGGCTCAGTCTGGATTGCCTGAACGAGAAGTTTTACATCGACTCGCCCACCGGCAGCTTTGGGTTTAACCCCAGGATGGATCAGAACCCGCATTTCTTCACTCACATCGCGCTCGGGGGCGACATGGCCGACTTCGCCACAGTCGGTGGTGACCCGCTCTTCTATCTCCATCACTGCAACCTCGATCGGATTTGGGAGAGCTGGAACCGGCTCGGCAACAAAAATCCAACCGATCCCAAATACCTCAAGCGCAAGTTCGCGTTCGCGGACAGGACCGGCAGGCGCGTGGATCTTCCGGTCAGCGCGGGTGACCGCGTCGCGCAGTTCGGTTACGAATATGACGCTTATGAACAGCCGCCCAAACCACGGCTCGCATCCGCTGAGGACCGTATCAGAGATGCCACTATCAAGTCTCTCTACGCGCGTCAGTGTGGCGGTCCACATGATCACGAAGGAACCGGCATCACGGACCATGATATCGTCAGCGCCAGCGCCTCCTCGTCGGCTCCGGACTGGAGCCTAACCGACGCGTCGGGCAAGACCGTTTCGCTGAGTCAATATAAAGGCCGGCCGCTGGTGCTGATTTTCTACGAGGGCTCAGGTTGTCTCCATTGCGCGACACAACTCAACAGCTTCGCACAGAAAGCCCGGGAATTTGCCGACAGCGGGATCGCTCTCGTCGCGATCGGCACCGACTCGCCGGAGGAGCTCAAGCAGGCGGTCGCCGCTTATGAAGGAACCTTCCCGTTCCCGCTGCTGTCGGATGCGAAGCTGGATGCGTTCAAGGTCTATCGATGTGTCGATTTCAACAACCAGCCGTTGCACGGGACTTTTCTCATCGACCCTCAGGGCGCGGTCCGCTGGCGGCAAATCAGTGACCGGCCATTCAATGATCCGGCATTCGTGCTGGGGCAGGCAAAGCAGTTGTCGACCGCGAGAAGCGCGGTGGCGCTGCAGTCAGCGGGGGATGCTTCCTCCCTTTGAAGTAACAAGAAAGGCTGAGGTGCGACATGAGAATGATCGTAGCGAAAACATTAACAATGCTAATCGCGGCGTTGGCAACGCCGATCACTGTGCACGCATTTGATCGCGGGAAGGTTGAGCGCTTCGCCACGCTGCCGCCGGGTGAGGCATACCCCGAGGGCATCGACACGGACCGCGAGGGCAACGTTTACGTAGTCACCGTAGGAGCGAACAAACCGGACACGAGCCCGGGAAGTCTCTTTGTGTTCGACCCCAACGGCAAGCTCTTGCGGACCGTCCACACTGAGGGCACCAGTCCCTGGCTGCTTGACCTTCGCTTCCAACCGAACACGGGCAAGCTGCTCGTAGTCGATTACAAAAAGCCAAAGGTCTTCACCGTCGATCCCAAGACGGGCGCTACCTCGGTGTTCATGACCGTTACGGGCGAGCATCCCGGCCTCGACGGGTTGACGTACGACGCCGACGGCAACGTGTACGTGACCGACGCGCACCAAGGCATAATCTGGAGAGTAGGCAAAGAGGGCGGCGCGGCAACGGCCTGGGTCACGAGCCCGCTTCTCAAGCCAACAAGGTCGCCGCCCGCCATCGGCGCAAACGGGCTCGTGTTCAACAAAGAGCACACAGCGCTGTTCGTCGCCAACACCGCGCAAGACACCATTATTAAGATACCGGTGAGCGGCTCACCACTCGAACCCGGCACGCCCGAGGTCTTCGTCAACCGCGCCGGCGGCGGACCTGACGGCATCATCATTGACGAGCACGACAACCTCTGGATCGCGTGCAACCAATCCGACGAAGTCATGGTGGTCGAGCCGAAGCAAGGCCGGGTGATCGCCAAGCTCGGCGACTTCGGCGGCATCGACAAGGACGGCGCGCCCATCGGCTTTCTCTGGTCGAACAGCCTTGTCTTCCACGGCGACGACGTGCTCGTCACCAATCTCTCGGTCGATATTTCCGCCGCTATGGGCCCAAGTCTGCGCACCGTTGATGGCCCTTGGGCGGCCCAAGTGAAGCTCCACACGGTATCGAAAATCAAGAAGCGTATACCTGGCGTTCCGAAATGATTGGAGTGCGCTTTCACACCGCTGTCGGAGGACCAAATGAACAAGTTAAATCTTCAGATCGTGATGGGACTGCTGGCAATCATTCCCGTAGCAACGGGCCTCCTCGGCATGATGGGCGTCCACGATCCGGTCTACGTTGCGGCCGACGTGCCACGAATTGTCCTGTTGGACACCAACCTTCGATTCTTTTCCGGCGTTTGGGTAGGCCTCGGCCTCGCCCTGTGGTGGCTGATCCCCACGATCGAGAGGCAAACGGTCCTCTTTCGCGTGCTTTGGGGCATGATCTTCATCGGCGGCATCGGTCGTCTCCTGTCGATGATCATGCTGGGATGGCCGCCCGTCGCCTTCGTCGCCTTTACGGCGATCGAAATCGTCGGTGCGCCGCTGTTCATCTGGTGGCAGTCCCGGGTGGCGAGGTTCGCAAGTGAGACCGGAACGCACGTTTCCAACTGAATTGACAGTGCACAGGCACCTTCCGCAGACTCGGGTTTCAGTGTCGCGTGGCACTTACATAATGCTGACTGTTGCGTGCCTGGCGTGGCTCAATGCCGCTCGCATCTTGGCGCAGACAGACTCACAGCCTCCTCCCTTCGACGGTCCGTGGGATTCCCGGCTAAAGTTGACGGGAGACTGGGGCGGGCTTCGAGACGAACTCCGCGACCATGGCATTACCCTGGACATCAGCGCGACGACATACTATCAGGGCACTGCCAGCGGCGGACTACACGAAGGCTTCGAGTTCGGGGGCCGCAATGATTACATCCTCAACGTGGACGGCCAAAAGGCGGGGCTGTGGCCAGGGTTCTTCATCAAGCTCCATGGCGAAGACGTTTACGGCGATTCCCCAAACCTCTTCACCGGTGCCGTCGTGCCGGTAAACATTGGCCGTGCCCATCCGGTTTTTTTCGGCACCGCCGGGGCGCTCACCGATGTCACGTTCACCCAGGCGCTGTCCGAAAACTTCGTCCTCTACGCCGGGAAGATCAACACGATCGACAACGTTCAGCAACCATTCATGCCCGGCCGCGGACTCGATGCTGGATTCATGAACGCCTCGTTAGTCTGGAACGTCATCCTCGCACGCACGCTGAACTACGCGACATTGGGCGCCGGCGCCGCCGTCTTGCAGAAGGGCTACCCGGTGTTGAGCCTAACGGTGTACGACACCAACGATGACTCCACCAGGACTGGCTTTGATAAGTTCTTCAACAACGGGGCAGTTATCTATCCCACCGCTAGCCTGCCGACGACGTTCTTCGGGATGCCGGGGCACCAGAGCCTCTGGGGTGTGTATAGTACCGGACGCTATGCCATCGTGACCCCGCAATCGTTGACTCTCCTCCCTCAAGTATTGGCAGGACAACTTGCCCCGACGGCTCTGGGGACTCTCGTCCGCGATTCCTGGTGGATCACCTACCTCTTCGACCAGGCGCTCTGGGTGGACCCCACGGACAAAACGCGGGGCTGGGGCGTGTTCGGCAACTTCGGCATCAGCGATGGCAACCCAAACCCGATCAAATGGTCCGCCATTTTTGGCATCGCCGGGAGCAGCCCGATCCCCGGCCGCAAACAGGATACCTTCGGCATAGGCTATTACTACCTGGGGTATAGCGACGACTTTAAAGACGTCGCCCGACGAATCGTACCCGTGCGCGACGAGCGCGGCTTGGAACTCTTCTACAATGTAAGCCTGACACCGTGGTGCCACATCACGCCTGACCTGCAAGTGATCACGCCCACCCTTGGACTTGCCGAGACCTCGGTCGTGCTGGGCCTCAGGACGAAGGTAGACTTCTGAGGGACCAGCGCTGCGGCTGGCGCGCTCAGCCTCATCTTGGTTTACCTCCTGCGCATCAAATCCCATTCGTGGGCGGCCTGCTCGCTAGGCAATTAGCTCCCCAAAATTTCAGAAATGTCCTCCTGCAAAGTCGGGAGATAAAGTTGTCACGCAATGTGATGAAGCCTACAAGCACCTATGAGCGCGAACTGGTATGCCTCGCAGATATGCTGAGACAAGAAACATAGTCTTTCCAGAAATGCCCTCGCCAATCGATAGTCTTCTCATGAAATCGATGTTGCGCGAATTTTGCATCTTCTGCCTCGGAGCAGTCGTTTCAATTCAACCGGTGCTCAGCTGCGACGTCAGTGACGATACAAATTTCCCCAGATCGGCTGCCTTGGCCAAGAGCACGAACCGGCCGCTCCTGCTTGCATTCATAGGCACGGATTGGAGCATTTCCAGCCTTAAGCTGGACCGCGAGGTGTTCGATCAGGCGGAATTTGCCGACGACTCGAAGTACAACTTCCTTCTGTGCAAGCTTCACTTTTATCAAACTCAGGAGCGATCTTCCGAGACTATCCGGCAGAATGAGGAGCTCGCCACGAAGTATAAGGTCCAGGAATTTCCCACAGTAGTTGTGCTTAGGCCCGATGGGCAAGAGATTGGCCGGCTCGGGTACATTCCGGGCGGGGTGAAAGCGTTTGCCGCCGCAGCAAACGCGATTATTGCAAAATCCGGCCAATAAGGAGCAGCACTAGCCGTTTGCTATGTTAAGGCCTAACTCACTCCGGCATCAACTTGGCTGGCTGCTACTGCTAGTGTGCATAATTCTACGGCCATGCTATGCCCAGGCACAACAGACCGTAGCTCAGTTAGCCGGCAAAATAGATAGTGAACTTGCCGCGATTCTGAGCATGAGCTCATCGACTAAGAAGCAGGAACTGAGCGCCAGCCTAGTGCAGCACGTCACCGGGCTAAAAGAGCAATCGATCATGGTGTTCGGCGGTCGCAGGGAGCAACTCGAAGAGAAATTGCAGCAGTTAATCCAGTCGTGTGAAAATTGGCAGTCAGGTTCCTCGGACGCAGCTCGTGCTGCAGCCGAGCGCGCACAAAAACTTTGGTCGGAGATTAAATCACTTTATCCCAAGGAAGCTCTGCAAGTTCTGCCGCCGCTTTGGTCATGCCCAATGCATCAGGAGCTGATGAAGACAGCTGCCGGCAATTGCCCGATCTGCGGCATGCCTCTGGAGCCAATCTATGTTACTCAGCCACAATTGACACAGAGCCCAATTATCGGCGCCGAAATAATTGCCGATGGCCCACTGGAAGTAGGTAAGCGCGCTGATCTACGGATTCGGCTTTTCTTTCTCGATAACAGCCAGCCCGTGAGCCTCTCTGATCTCGAGGAAACGCATACACGCAAAATTCATTTATTGATCAGCGATATTACTGAAACTGATTACCACCACGAGCACCCGGAACGAGCCGGTGATGGTGAGTACACGGTTAGCTTCACCCCGCAGCGGCCGGATACCTACCGCGTCTGGGCTGACTTGCTGCCGGTGCGAACGCATGTGCAGCAATATTCGGTAGCCGACATTCCTTCGAGCACGTCGCGCCAGGCAAAACTGGCTGAGAACGAGGCGGAAAACCGGCATGTAGAAATCGACGGCTACAAATTCGAGCTTTCATTCGAGAAGGACGTCATCCACGAACGCGATACCGTTGCCGGCAAACTGCGCGTCACCGAGCCGGACGGTCAGCCGTGTAAGAAACTCGGCGTAGTCATGGGGGCCTTCGGCCACTTCGTGGGCTTTGGCGATGACTTCGCCACGGTCCTGCACCTGCATCCCATCGGGCCTCTCATCACCGACCCCGAAGCGCGGAGCGGCCCTGAACTCCCCTTCTACTTTCGCTCGAACAAAACTGGGCTTTTTCGCCTTTTTGCGCAGGTAAAGATTGAGCGCAAAGATTTTTTCCCGCGCTTCGTGCTGCGAGTGCAGCCGCTGCAACGTCTTCCCAGCCTGTGAGCTTGCGTACGTGATCCGGAACGCATATTGGGCCACGTTCTATTTGTTGATTTTCGAGCGGGAACGATTGCCGGCATAATGTTGATCCCCTTCGTCATAGCCGTCACGATTACCTATTCGGCAAACGGCTTCCGAATTTGTAGCCGCTACGTTGCCGCTGTTGCCGGCGTGCGTCATCGGCGGAGTCAGCCTGATGGGAGGACACGGCACGGTTTTGGGAGTTCTCTTCGGCGCGCTCATTATGGCGTGTCTGCTCAACGGCATGACACTGCTCGCCGTTTCACCCGAGTTTAAATTCATCGCGCGCGGCGCCGTCTTGTCGCTGGCGGTTTGGATGGACGTTCGCCTCGGGCGATGACGACTGAAGCTGCGTCGCTCTGTCAGGCGCCTTCAGGGCCGCCCCGCGGCTACAACATTCACCAAGTTCGCCTGAACGGATGCGCTTCGGTATTGAAGACGATTTTGTCGAACTCCAAAGTCTTCGGTGGAGCGAAGAGCAGGTAGAAATATTTGAATGTCTCGGCCAAGGCGAAACTCTCCATTTCATCGCGCTTTTGTTTGGTGACGACATCGGCAAGCGCGGCATAGCCGGCATCTGCGCGGCAGTATTTCACGAAATCATCGAAGACCTTTTCGCCCATTCGTCGATACTGCGGATCTCCAGTGAAGTGATACAGGTAATACGTCGATTCGACGATTTCGGGATGCAGATGATACGCGCCGGCGATTACGCGCATCGTTTTATAATCCAGAATCTCGGGTTCGACGCCATGCAAGTTCCACATCTTGAACGAAGACACTTGCAGCCGGCGCGCCCGTCCGAGATCGCCGGAAAGCGCGAGGAGCGCGGGAAAAAATGCATTGAGCGCGCCGTAACTGGTTTCGGTGCGCGTGCCTGTCTGCATGTTGGCGTGCCCGTACCACAATTCGCCGGGAGTGTCGTCCGCGAGATATTTGTTAACAGCCAGGATGCTTGCGCTCCACATATCGCGGCAGTCCTTGTCGCCAAACAAGAGCCAGCATTTCCAGAGATACTCGTAATAGGAATCGATGCCGCCGCTGATGTGACTGTCGGTCTCTGTCCACGCGCCGGTCTCGACATTAATACTCTGTCCGACGAGTCCCAGCGGCGACCGGCGCTTGTAAGTTTCGACCAGCGCTCGTTTGGCTTTGTCGTAGAACTCGGGTCTGCCGGTGAGCTTACTTAGCGTGCCGAATTCCAGAAGCAGTGTGCCCGTTTCGGCCGGGTTCGTTATCGGATCGCGCAGCTGACCTGTGCGCAGATTGACGTAGACATAAGGCAGCCCCGTTGGCGAATTGAACACGGGAAGCAGGCGGTTGCCTAAATCTTCAGCCAACTGCAAGAGACGTTTGTCGCCAGTCAGTTGATAGCCGGAAAGTAATCCGCCGAGAAGGCGTATCGTGACCTCAAAATTTTTGACATAAATGTCGCGGTCGAAGGAGAGATCCTTAACGATGAGCGCCTTCGTTTTTGCGGCTTCAGAATCGAGCTTCATCAGGATAAGCGTGTCGAGTGCATCGACCGGGGTCATCAAAAGCGACTGTCCGTACCAATCGCGCGGAGTTCTACTCAACGGCCGCAACGCGTCGTGACCCCAGGCATAGCGCTCGTAATTGTGCCATGCGTGCAGAAACTCGACCTTCACGCGAGCGGCCAGGTGCCGGGTCCGCGCGTCTTCGCGAAACCTGTTGCACCCCTGCGTAGCGAATGCAGCCAGCAGGGCCAACGAGAGTCTCAGCGCGAATATTACGAATTTGCCTTTCGTTGTCAGAGGCATGGCGATCTTGCTGTGTTTACAATCTCGCGAGATTGAGACGCCAAGTGACCGTCCTTCAATTGTGAGGATCGCAACTGTGGAGCGCAGACAGAGGCCTGGTCAAGACTACAGCTTAACAACCAGGTCAAAGGTCCAGAATGCTTTGCACCCGCCCTGGCGCAGCCTCAGCGCCTTGCTGCGAGCACAGCCGCCTCTACAACGGCTACTTGATTCTCGCCAGAACGCCTGCCATCTCTTCCCGGCGGAAGGCGCGCATCGTGTGGCTCTTGACGTTGCCAAGTGAGCCGATTCTAAGCATGAAAGCGCCCATGGTTTCGTCATTGGGTGCATCGACCACGACTACCACGTCATAAGCGCCCATCGTCCAGAATTCTTCCACGATCTTCACGCCCATTTTCTCTGCTTCGGCCATCGCGGCGTCGCCTCGTTTAATGGTTTTCTTGATGTTGCGGATGCCCTGATCGGTAAACTGAATAAGACTAACATACATGGCCATAGTGCTCGCTCCTTTCGTGAGGTTCTACTTGAAAGATTATGGCAGGTTCGCGGATGTGCAAAGCAAGACAAGCTCCGCCAGGGGAAATGACCAAGATGAAAGCGGGCAGACCTATTTTCTTTACGGCAGTGCAAGCGTAACGAAAAAGGTCGCGGCGAGTGCGACCACGAGCACGATTAGATAAACAAATCCGCCAAAAAGGAATTTAAAAATGCTGATGAACCAGCCCTGCCGATAAACACGGCGGATCGACAGTAAAGTTAGAGCGGCAAACGTGATCCAAAGAAGAGCGATGATCCACCCGGCGGATGCGCCAGAGGCGACACTGCTTAAGCCGATGGTCGCCAGAATAATCAAGATAGTTGCGAGATAGGCGAAGCTATGGATGTGCAGCGCGTAGATGAGATGATCGATATAGAAGATGTCGCGGCGGATGTAGAGAATCTTGAGCACCAGTGCGAAGAGGGGAATGCAGCAAAGCATCATGTAGGGAAGATTGCTGATCAGCGTTTTGACAAACAGCTGCAAGTTAGTCCCATGTTCGCCGATCTTTTCTTTCGCGCGTGTTTCTATCCATTTCTCGAATGGTGTTGATGGATTGCCGGACTGGAAGAAGGCCGGACTGAAGTCGACAGGGGGCG
>Ga0193729_1000912_pt1 | contig 15357 bp, 18 predicted proteins | sample U1c2metaG_FD_143036 | JGI IMG/M metagenome (GOLD analysis project Ga0193729, IMG submission 143036) | Soil microbial communities from a riparian zone of the East river system, Colorado, United States - U1c2 | ecosystem: Environmental > Terrestrial > Soil > Riparian zone | place: USA: East River...
CAGCCAGCAAGCCGTTTCTCTCGCGGCCGAGTTCGAAGGTCTGACTGGTAGCTCGGCCGTAGTTTTAGCGAGGGCCTGGCGCTGCATAAATATCCCTCAGGCAACCCCCTCCCGCAGGACATGGCAGGTGGTCGTCCCGTGGGCGAGAAGCCTACCCTTTGCGTCGAGCAATCTGCCTTCGCCGATGGCCGTCTGCCGACCGACATGTAGTGTCTTGCCCTCACCGCGGACCACCCCTGTATCTGCGGACATCGGTCTTGCGAAGTTTATCTTGTATTCGAGCGTGACGGGCGAAAGGCCTGGCTCGAGCGAAGTTACGATGGCTGCTGCCATGCAGGTGTCGAGCAGGACGGCCGCGTAACCTCCATGGACGAACCCCAAGGGATTGTAGTGCTCTGCCGTCGGTATCGCGGTTAGCACGACGAGCCCAGGGTCAGCAGCCTCGATGTTGATATCGAAAAGCTCGAGCATTGCCGAACGCGCAATGGAGCCCTCCATGAGCGCTCGAAAGTACTTAAGACCAGAGAAAGCGGAAACGCCTTCGTTTGCGGTAGGATCCATGCGCTTAGCCTGCAATTAGTTGGTGCTCGATGATCACCATATTCAGGAGCACTCGTACGGGACGAGGTCTGCCTAGTGTTTCTTTGGCGGTTTGGGAGCCTGGCTCGAACGCTCATCGAGAGACGCGAGCACGTGCCGGTGAACGTTCTCCAGAATCTCGTTCGAAAGCGCTGGCGCAGCTTGCGCGACAGACCGTGACAGGACCAGCGCGCCCAGCATTTCGCAATGCAAGCTCGTTGCCCGTTCGCGTAACGTCCTACGCTCGCCTGCCGCAGCCAAATATCCACTCTCGGCGATCAGTCCGGCCAGGATCGTTATCTGATCGTCCAATCCGCCGGCGAAGTGCGACTGTGCTCCGGCGCCCAAGCGAGGAGCGTCGCCAGCAAATCCGGCGACGGGACAGCCGTGGTCGATGTTGTCGCGGTGGGCTTGCGCCAGATACCAGCTTATGTAGCGCCGCAGAGCAGTTGTGGACTCATCGACGGGGGCCCTCGCCATTTTGGCGAACTCGGCATTCCCCTCGGCGATTGCCGAAGCAAGAACCTCGGCCACCAGGTCGGCCTTCGACTCAAAGTGGTTATAAAAGCCACCGTGCGTAAAGCCGGCATACTTCATCAGTTCGCTCAGCCCGACGGCCTCTACTCCCCGTTCTCTGAATAGCCGCGTCGCGGCGGCAACAATCGCGCGGCGGTTTTCTGCAGCCTGTTCTCTCGACACGCCCAAAGCTTGCTCCTCGATTCGTTGCCGCCACAGGCATTGACTTAATGTATCACAATTACGTTTACAATCGACAATCACGGTCAAAATTCTGGCTCGAAGGTCGGCTCGTAGAAGCACAGAGGCTCGCCATTAAGCGTAAATTCAATAAGTTAGCTCAGGCGGGCTATCACGCTCAAACTCCGAATGGTGACAGATTGACCTTTTGCCGAAGTTTACCGAAGTATGTTGACAAAGACAATTGTGATCGACATTGTGTTTTCACGACGAACACTACCGCGCCCGCGCTGGCACGCAGCGCCTATCACCTTGGAGATCGACATGATTAAGCCTCCGACCCTCACCCGCCGCAGCGTATTTCGTGCGGGCGCCGGCCTGGCCGTTGCAGCAACGGCAACCGGGTTGCTCACCCCCGCCTCGGCCCAGTCGGAGGGCGCCCGTCAAGCGGGCGCGGAAGCCCTAAACGGCAATGGCTTTTATCGCTTCAAGATCGGCGACTTCCAAGCGACCGTGATCTCGGATGGCTCTGGGCAGATACCGATCCGGCCGATCCTCGCCATGAACGTCTCTGAAGCTGAACTTGCTCCGGTGTTGAAAGCAAACTTCATGCAGCCGGTGATCCAAATCACCAACAACATCTTGGTGGTCGACACGGGACGGGAGCGTATCCTTGTCGATTCTGGCTTTGGTGAGAAACTCGGCCCATCCTTCGGTAGCTTTCCCGGGCTCGAGGCGAACCTGCGCCGGGCGGGAATCGCGCCAGAGAGCATAGATCTGGTTGTGACGTCGCATTGTCATCTGGACCATATCGGCGGCTTGGTGGCGAAATCGGGCGCGCTGGCATTTCCGAAGGCTCAGTTCGTCTTTGTCGATACGGAGTGGAATTACTGGACCGGCAGCCGATACGAAAGTGAGGTCAACAGTTCTCCGATGCCCGACCCGTTCAAGATTGGCACGATTGGGGCAGCTCGAGATAACTTGCCACCGGTCGCCAACCGATCCCGGTTCGTGAAGCAGGGCGGCGAAATCACAAGTGGCGTAAACTATATTACGGCGCCCGGACATTCGCCGTCCCATGCCACGATCCTGTTCACCTCGGGCAAGGACCAGTTCATGCATATGGGTGACATTGCCCATAACCCGGTGACGAGTTTGCAGCACCCCGACTGGACGCCCATCTTCGACTACGATCCCGCGCAAACGATCAAGTCGCGCAAGGCCATTCTGGACCGCGTCGCGACCGATCAGATCATGGTGATGGGCTATCATTTTCCGTTCCCGGCTCTTGGACATGTCGTCCGACGCGACGCGGCATACCACTGGGAAGCTGCCCAGTGGATCTGGTAGCGAGCGGATGACATCTCGTCGGCGCGCGATGTCTTCCAGGCAGGAGCGCTTGAGACTCGCCGTCGGGGACGACTAGCAGCACGTCGCTCTTTCGCTCGCGGACTGATCTGTTGGATACGCGGGCGACCGTCACCGTATTAACGACCACTCGCGGACTCCAACGCCATCGCAGCGCTCATCAGACTTTTCTAGAAGTCTGGACAAGGGAGAAGAGAAATGCTGTCGAGTACTTCCGGCTTTCAGCGCTTGTCGCAAGCCGCTCTGTCCCGCTCTCGGTTTCTCCGGCTCGCTGCGAGTGCGCTACTCCCATTCGTCGGCTTGCGCCCGTCGGCTGCCGCCGGACTGAACCCTGAACTGGCGCAGAACGAGGGTGGCGCGCCCGAGACCAAGGATCCAGTGGCGTCGGGCCGCATGGGGGCCATTCTCGTAAGCCAGTTCGGCCCCGTCAAAATTCATTCTTACCTCAGCCCTGCCGACGGCTTTCACGTCAATACGCAGATGATCGAGGGACCAACGGCGGTCGTTATCTTCGATGGTCAGCTCCTGCTGCCGTATGCCGGTGAAGTGGCGTCATACGTGCAGGCGCTCGGCAAGCCTGTCGATCGGATCATTCTCTCGCATGCGCATACGGATCACTGGTCTGGTCTTCAGGTTCTGACCGAGCGCTTCCCCGACGCCCGTGTGTTCGCCCTGCACGGGGTCGCCGACCAGCTCCGCGCAAGAGGCCAAGCGAGACTCGATATCTTCCGCCCGATTTACGGCGACAGGATCGCGACGAAGGTCACCATCCCGACGGAGACAATCACCGAAGGTTTGCAACAGATCGACGGCATTACCTATGACTTCAAGCGGTTCGTCGACGCTGAATCGGATTTGCAGCTTGCCGCTCTGCTGCCCGAGCAAAAAGTGTTGATGGCGTTCGACCTGGTGTTTTCACCGAACGAACACGCCTTCACCGTCGTGGATCATTTCGATCACTGGATGATCGTTCTCGAGCAGCTCAAGGCACTTCAAGACTACAACACGATCACCATCGGGCATGACACGCCCGTCCACCGCTCCGCGATCGACAGCACGATTACCTACGTCAAGCGCGCCAGGGAGATCCATGCGGCTTCCGCCGACGCGAAAACCTACAGCGAGAGCCTAAAAGCCGCTTTCCCCGACCGGCAGCAAGCCGGCTGGGTCGATTTCTCCGCCAAGCTTCTTTACGCCGCGCGTCGTTGAACGGCGCGAACCTGCAAGGCTTGGGCCGCCTGGGGCAAGATTTTCGCTCGTGGCGCCAGGCACCGCCACCGCCCCGGCCACGAGCTGGTTCGAAACCTATCTCTGATCATTCCGGACAGCGAGAAGCACCAATGAAAACCACGGATTCCCGAGACCCGACGCTTCACTGGGAACTCTTCATCAGGCAGCGCGGCAGCGCCACCCAGGGCGTGCCGCCCGGCAAGGAGGCGCTCACCTGGGTTGCGAACACCGTCACCCTCATCTGGGGTGAGCGTGATGCGCTGCTGGTCGATACGTTTCTCGGCGACGCGCAAACAACAGAGTTGGCCGACTGGATAGAGGCCAAGGGCCGAACGCTGCGGACGATCTATCTGACGCACGGCCATCCGGACCACTTCTTAGCCCCCATCCGGCAGCGCCCACACATAGCCGATCTGAAAATGTCCGCCCCAAACAAACGAAATGGGCCAAATGAAGCGACGTCATTGGCTCGTAAGTTGTCGCTGTCACCCATACGCGCATGTCCACTTACTGACTGTCCGTCCAGGAAGGGTGAACCAAGTGTGACAGCGGAAGTCTTTGCGAGCCCTCGAATGCTTCCCTGTGCCGAGCGTCCGTGTGCGCATTTTAGCCCTCGCATGTGGCTTCTTCAATGCGGGCGCACCGCAATCCTTTCAAGCAGTTCTGAATAATCCTGAGAAGTTGAGAGACCGTGCCCAGAAGAAGTCTAAGGCGATCGGCGGCCTCCACGCACGACCTAGCGACGGCCGTCGGCCAGCGACGGACCCAGCGAAACCAGCCGTTCAGCGGAACCATATTTCTCGGCATCCACTACCTCCGTCGGTTCCTCCCGCGAAAAAAATTCTCTCGACGCTTTCTCCCGATCGTGAACGCACCTCGGTATTTCCTGCTGCCGGCAAATGGAATCCGTACATAACCGGGAATTATGAAGCGATCCCTAGATCGTTTGCAAGCCATAACCGGACATCTGAGGCGTGCGAAAGCCGACGAACACGCGGACGCCGCTCCTAATCCTGTTCACCGAGAGTTTGGGCGTAAGTTTTGCCGTAAGGATAGAAGAGTTCCTTGCGGCCTTGCTTCCAAGCTGCTCTGAGGTCGGTCGTTGTGATGTCCCAATCCGGCCGGCATACCTTGGTTACGGCGCGGAGGTCCTGACGGAGCTCCTCCAAGGTAGGCCGACCGAAGAACCAGTAGCCATTGTAGATCTTATAAATGATAAGGCCGGGCTCGAGGACAATCACATGAGGGATCATCGGATTGTGGAGGGGATCGGTATATTCGGCGATATCGAGATCCTTTTGCACGATACGCCTCGTGTCTGAGAGGAAGGGCCAGTGAGCGCCGACTCCGGTGCGATATTCATCCGTCTCCATAATGTTGTCGGTGCTGATCGTGACAAGTCGGCAATAGCCAACCTCAATCTCACGATGGAGTTCAAGAAGCAGCTCGGCCTGCCTGCGGTCCTTCGGGCAGAAACCGCCGCGGCTGAGGACGAGCACCATGGGATGCTGGCCTTGCAGCTCGGAGAGCTTCCGGTGTCTCGTCGTGTGGTCGGAAAGTTCGTAGTCGGGGAAGATGGCCCCTGGAACAATGTCAGATCGCATACGACTTCTCCTCAGTTGGCTGCGTGTTAAAGATAGCGCGTCAACCTTGCTCTCGCACGTAAGCGAGATAGGCTTCCCGATCCAAAAGCGTGTCGAGTTCGGAAGGCTCGGTGAGCTTGATCTTGAATATCCAACCGGAGCCCTCGGCTTCTTCATTGACGAGCTCGGACTTGCCTTTCAGTGCCTCGTTTACCCCGAGGATTTCGCCGCTTACGGGAGAATAGAGGTCGCTTGCGGCCTTAACGGATTCGACGACACCGACCACGCCGCCCTTCTTCACTTCCTGGCCGACGTGCGGGAGATCAACGAAGGTCACGTCGCTGAGCTTTTCCTGAGCGTGGTTAGTTATTCCAACGGTTCCGAGACCGTCCTCGACAGTGATGTATACGTGATCCTTGCTGTATCTAACCTGCATGGTCGGTGTTGGACCGTTGCTTGTGTGGTGGGGCGTAGTGGCCTGAGCGCTGCTCGCCCGCGCCAAGGGCGTGAGGTTCTGCCGCCTCGTCGCCATCGAGTTCGAGCCAAAGGGGCCCCGTCGAGGATGACCGCACACGACCCGGTGCAGCGAACTCACTCCTCTCACCCGGGGAATGTCGTCCCGAACATCGGCAGACCGCTTTGAGACTCGGCTTTCGTCGCTTCATCCTCCAGCACATCCCAGTGTTCCGCGAGCATGCCGTCGGCCACTCGAACAACATCGACGACAATCCAATTTCTGGGCTTTCCGGTTCCCGAAAACCGGCCATGGACGAGCACGTAATCGCTTTCAGCAACGATCTGTTCCGGCTCGTACTTCAGCGATGCTGGCATGCTCCTAATCAGGTTGAACAGGCCGTCGCGCCCAGGCGGGATGTGCGCGCTGTGTTGAATGTAATTCGATGACCAGTATTGCTCGGCCGCCTTATAGTCCCGCTTATTGAAAAGCGTTTCGAACGCTTGGAGCACGAGCTCCTTGTTTTGTACAGGGGTGGTCTTAATCATGTTATTTTCTCCTCATGTGCCGACGAAGGATCGTGTAGCAAAAAGCCAAAGTGCGTTTTCGCCTATAGACTTCATAGCTTTGAGTCACCACCGACGTGGATGGTATTGCGGATTCATTCCGCAGGTTGCCCGTCACAACGCTGGCCAACCTCGATTAGGTGCCCGTCGGGGTCGCGCATGTAACAGCGGATCTCGCTGCCACGGTTAATCGGCGGGGTCAGAAACTCCGCTCCGCTGGCGCTCCACACCTCATAGACGGCGCCGATGACGGCGACACGGATGTTCAGGAAACTTGAGGCGTGATCCGGATCCGGCGGCGGCACGAGCGTCACGGTCGGCTTGTCGTCTGTAGGCCCTCCGCCGACATTGATGGTGACCCAGCCGTTCGCCGGGGCGACAATCGAGGGCTCGCCCTCAAGCACCGCCTCGCCGCCGAGCACCTCTGTGTAGAAGCGCCGGGAGCGCTCAACGTCCCTTGAGACGATGAAGTGGGTTAGTGCTATCCCATCTTTGGGCTCTGGGCGCTGTGCCATCTGCCTATTCCTTCGTTAGCGCTCAGTCATCGGAGGGTGATCAATCGCGAGTTCATCATCTAACTGTCCTGCGGGTGGGCCATTCGCCGTCCACGTCGACGGTGCGGCTCACGTCATTGATGTTGATCGTGTATGGCATCGCTGGCGTCTCCCGCATCACCCGCTGAGGCAGGGACGCGTTGCTTGATCGAACGTGCCGATATTGACTTGATCGGCGCCTAAGACAAAGACGCATGGCTTCCGAATACTTCGGACATGTCGGTATCGAAGGTCGCCGTGTAACTTCCGCAATCCGCTTGGTCATTGGATAGCGCCGTCGCGTGGCCAATGCGGGAAAGTGCGCCAGTTATCAGAACTACGGGACTGGCCATCACCAAAAAGTGCAGATGCTCCGCGATGACGCAAACGGCAGTCGTCCGGAGCATACTTCACATTGCGGACATGAGTGTCCGGATTGTTGTGAGCGGCCGGCCAAACGGGCCGCGACCACGTTCGCTAGATATGGTGCCGACTTCAACCGCATCCGAGGCTCATCAATGCTCGAACTGGCTAGGGAAAGCAGCGTCTGGACGAATTTGGCCCCGGCGCAGAGGTCAGAAGACGACCAAGACGCGATGCGCCGCGGAATAACCTCCGGGCTCCTCGGCGCACCGAAGAGACTCCCAAGCAAGTATCTCTACGACGCGGAAGGCTCACGTCTGTTTGAGGCCATCTGCGATCTTCCGGAGTACTACGTGACCAGGGCCGAAACGAAACTACTCTCCCACTGCGTCCGAGACATCGCCGGACATATCCCGGAAGTGGCGATCCTCGTCGAGTTCGGCAGCGGAGCCAGCACGAAGACGCGCCTGCTGCTCGATGCGATCCCGCAAATTGCGGCGTATGTTCCGATCGATATCAGTGGCGCCGCATTGGCGTCGGCCATGCGGTCTATACGGGCGCGCTATCCTGATCTTCGAATGGAAGGGGTCGTGGCGGACATCAGCCGCCTGGACTCTCTGCCCGTTTCGACGGTCGGATATTCCGAGGTGGGCTTTTTCCTTGGCTCCACGATCGGCAATTTCACGCCAATAGAAGCGAAGTCATTCCTTGCAAACGCACGCCGAGTTTTAGGTCCGGAGTCGCGGTTCATCGTCGGGGTAGATTTCGTCAAATCGCCGGACGTCCTCATTCCGGCCTATAACGACGCGCAGGGCGTAACTGCTGCATTCAACAAGAACGTGCTGAACAGGTTGAATCGGGAGTTTGGAGCCAATTTCCAGCTCGACGACTTCCAACACCGAGCGATTTGGAATCCGCAAGAGAGTCGGATCGAGATGCACCTCGTTAGCCTGCGGAATGCATCCGTGGCCTTGGCCGACGGCACTTGGATCCAATTCACGCGCGGCGAGACGATCCACACCGAGAACTCATATAAGTACGTGCCGCCGCTGTTCGAACGTCTCGCGCTCGACGCGGGCTGGAATGTCGAAAACCGTTGGACGTCGCCTGATCCCGCCTTTGGGATCTTCCTCCTTGCGTAACTAGTTCCCAGGGCGAGGGTCTGTCCTCAGGATCAGCGAAGTAGCTGCCAAAAGGATCACCCCGACGCCGTAGAAATCGGCAGTCCGCGTTAGACCGATGACAGGAGCAAGGAAGCCTGCCGCGAGCGCCGGAAGGCTGAATGAAAGGTACCCCTCGACGAAGAAGGCGGCCAGGAGCCCCGCGCGCTTGCCCGGTAGAGCGTACGGCAGCAAGCTTCGAAGCGTTCCCGAATAGAGCGTGCCAAAACCCATACCGCTGACGACCGTCCCGAACAGCATGATGCCCACGTTCTGACTCTCGACACCAACGAGCGTTAACATCACACCAGTCGTCAACGTGACGATACCGAGGACGAACATGTTCTCCGCAGAAAGCTTGCGGAGCGCGACCACAGCAACGGCGGCGGTGAAGGTTAGGGACGCCACGACAAGACCGCCAAGGATGGGGAGTTCCGTCCCGGTCGCCGCACGGACAACGGACGGCATCAGAGAGAAGTAGAAGCCGCCTAGGGCCCAGGCGGCGATATTGACCGGGGAGACGGCTGCGAATGTGGCTCGCGCGACTTTCGGCACGTGAACGTGCGGCAGGAGGGATCCGAGAGCGCCCGGCTTGGTTGTCGCCGTCTCTGGCATGAACCAGAGGATCAACGCCTCGACGAGCGAGAGAAGCAACAGCACAGCGAAGACGAGTTGGTCCGGCGCGGGCGCGAATGTAACAAGGGCGCCGGCTCCCAAAGTACCGACCGAAAGGCCGACGAACACAGTGATGCTATTGAGAACAGGGGCACGTTCATTGTCCGTATCGAGGATTGTCGCGGCTAAGGTCGTGAGCGCCAGCCCGGTTGCGAACCCTTGGATCGCGCGGGCGCCGATTAGCGCAGCCGCTGAGCCCGCTGTCATGAAGACGATCATAGCGGCGACGTTCAGCGCTAAAGCGGCCAAGATCGATGGCCGACGGCCCACGTAGTCCGACAGAGATCCCACCGTGAGTAGCGCGAACAAAAGGCACAGCACATAGGTCGCGAAGATTATCGTGATCATGAAAGGCGTCAGGAGAAAGTGTTCCTGATACTGATGGTAGAGCGGGGTCGGCGCCGCACCGCTCGCGGACATAGTGATCGCGGTCACGACGGCCGTGACGGTGGTGACGGAGCAGGACACCGTCCTGGGGGACGGTGAGGCATACGGAGTCTTGCTGGCAGCGCTCATCGAACCTCCTGGACGGTTGGGATGTCGCGTTCAGCATGCTCTTTCGTAAGAGACTGTGATGTCCGATCTGTTCGGATTGTTGTGCCGGCTTAGGGCGTCGGCCTCGCCATTATCTTAAGGCCAGACTGTAGGCCGGTAGGCGACGCCTCGCCGGGTTAGAGGAGGAGCGGAGGCTTGAGAGACATTCCCCCCGTCAGCGCGATTCGAAAATCGACGCGTCCGATTCCTTCGGAGCGGAGGCTGATGAGAATTGTGAGCGAAATCCGGCTTCTGAGCCGGACTATCACCATGCCGCTTGAGCGGGAGCTCAAACGCGCAGGGTGCCTCCCGCTCGAAAGCTATGAGGTCCTTCGCGAAATCCACGAAAGTGGCGACGCACAGCTTACAACGGTCGAACTGCAGACCCGGCTTGCCGTTCCCCGACACCGCCTCTCGCGATTAATTGATCGCCTCGCGAAAGATGGTTACGTGGGCCGCGAAAAGGCGACATCCGATGCGGGGACCCACGTCGTGATCACCGATTTGGGACGAAGGGCATCGAATAATGCCGCATCGGTCATTTCCGCAGTTGTGCGAAGGTTCTTCTATAGAAAAAAGCGGAAATGAGGGGGAAGTAGGCGGGAGGCCGGGTGTAAGCTGGCATCCACGACCGGGCGGCCTCTGACCAACATTCACGCTAATAAAATCCGCCGTCTGAGCTCGATTGGGCGAAAATCCACTCAGCGCCCTATCTTTCCATATTGCATTTGCTAATATGGTCGTACATCTTTTTTTTAAGCGCACCGTTCCGAGGTCCGGGAAGGCTTAGACCATGGACAGTCTCTCTGCGCTGGACGTCTTCGTCCGGGCCGCCGAAACGCGAAGCTTCACCGACGCCGGCCGGCGGCTGAGTGTGTCGTCCTCTGCCGTGGGAAAAACTATCTCTCGGCTTGAGAACCGCCTTGGCGTCCGGCTGTTTCATCGCAGCACGCGGGCGATCACCCTCACGCGGGAAGGCGAGCTATTTCTGGAAAGTTGCCGCCGTATATTCTCAGAGATCAACAAGATCGAACTTGAATTGTCGGAGTCGAAAGCGACGCCCAAAGGTCGCCTCAAGGTAAGTCTTCCTGATGTGGGCACGTTGATGATGCCCACCCTGCACGGGTTCATGCGGGAATATTCCGATATCCAGATAGACGCCGAGTTCACAGACAACATGGTCGATGTGATCGACGGAGGCTACGACGCTGTGATCCGCTCCGGGGAGCAGAGCGACTCGCGGCTCATGTCGAAGCGGCTTGGCAGCTACCGTCTTGAAGTCGTCGGCTCGCCGACGTACTTCGCACGTCACGGTATGCCTCTGACCCCGGAAGACCTGAAATTGCATGGGTGTCTGCACCACCGCTATCCGTCTTCCGGCAAGCTTCAGCGCTGGCCTTTCACAAAAGCCGGCTCCTACGCCGATATCGAGCTACCCATCTCGGCCACCGTGACGACGATAGAGCCATTGGTGTCGCTCGCCGAACTCGGCATCGGGCTCGCGTGTGTTCCAAACTTCGCTGTACGCCGTCAAATCGAAGAGGGTTCTCTGATCAGAATTTTGGACGAATACATCGAGCACGTCGGAGTCTTTAGCGCAGTGTGGCCGCCAAGCCAGCACCGCTCGCCGAAGCTGCGTGCTTTCGTGGACTACATGGCAGAACATCTGTTCCCAAATTCTCCGTCACAGGCCGCGTCGGCCAACCGGGTCCAGCCAAGGCGCGTACCGGCCGGTGAGCCAAGTCGGGTACGACCTGTCCGAACGGGTGTTTGAGACGTGGGAAAGCCGACGAACAGAGACAAAATTCTGGCCAATGGGCTTCGGGTCGTGCACCAGCGAGGTTTGGCAGGCGCGAGTGTGCGCGACATAGTCGAAGCCGCAGGCGTGCCCCAGGGCTCGTTCAGCAACCACTTCGCCTCGAAGGAAGCATTCGGCGTTGAGATACTCGATCTGTATTTCGGATTTACGAGGAAGGTACTCGCCGAAACGCTCAATAACACCGACCTGAAGCCGCTGCGGAGGCTCGAAGCCTACATTGATGCCAATCAGGCCTTTCTGGAACAATGGGGAGTGGAGAATGGCTGTCTGTACGGCACCTACGCGGCCGAGATCACCGGACACGACGAGCCGATCCGGTGCCGCTTGGTCGAGATTTTCAACATCATTCAAGATTCGCTGGAAGCTTGCTTGAAGGCCGCCGTGAAGGCGGGCGACCTCCCAAAAGGTTTCAAGTGCAAGGAGGTCGGCGACTTCATCCTGTCGTCGCTGCAAGGAGCAATTCTTCTTTCGAAGGGTAAGCGCGACACGTCTCCCATCACGAAGTTCAAGCGAGTCTTGTTCAGCAGCATCCTCCGCTGATCCTTCTCCAGACGACTTAAGACGCCAACCTCCGATCAGTGCGGAACGCCAAGCCATAGATGGCGGGTTGCCGGGCGCCTAGCCTTTACCGAGCTGGGCAATCAAGCCTTGGCCGCGGCCCACGACCTCAATCGCGTTCCGAATCGAATGGCGGACGAATGCTGGGCGTGCTCGCTGACACGCCTGCAACCGATTTCAGATGTCGACTTCCGATCAGTGCGGAAGGCCGGCCCATAGATGGCGGGCAGTACGTATCTAGCTGTTGGGTGAACGGAACCGACAATTCCATTTCGACAACAGGCTTCTGGTTTTCGGGCGGCCCAACACAGGAACGTAATATGAGCACTCAAGTTGTCTTGATCACTGGCGGACTCACGGGCATCGGCCGCGCCGCGGCCGTCGCCTTCGCGAAGAAAGGGGCGAAAGTGGTCGTTGCCGGTCGTCGTGATGAAGTCGGCAATGAGCTGGTCAAGGAGCTGCGTTCTTTTGGTTCAGAGGCCGAGTTCATTCATGCCGACGTTCGCAAGGAGGATGACATCCGCGCTATGGTCGATAAGACCGTTGCGCGGTTCGGCCGCCTGGACGTCGCGGTGAACAATGCCGCCACTGAAGGGCAGGTTGGTCCGATCACGGACCAAACCGCGGAAAGCTTTGCCGCGACGTTCGAGACGAACGTTCTCGGCGTCGTCCTGAGCATGAAACACGAAGTGCGCGCCATGCAGCCGCAGGGGAGCGGCAGCATCATCAACATCTCCTCGACCTATGGTCATGAGGGCGCGGCCTATGCGTCGATCTACGTCGGCGCGAAGCACGCCATCGAGGGCATCACCAAGTCGGTGGCACTCGAAACCGCCAAGTCGGGAATTCGCGTCAATGCCGTCGCGCCTGGCCCCACCGACACTGGCATGCTGACCCGCTTCACCGGCACTGACGAGAACAAGGCCATCCTGGCGAAGCAGGTTCCGCTGGGTCGGCTCGGTCTCCCCGAGGAAGTCGCCGACGGCATCGTGTTCCTCGGGTCAAACGAAGCAAGGTTCATCACCGGTCACATTCTCGCTGTCGACGGCGGTCACAGCGCCAACTGATCCCACATCGCAAGGAGATTGCCATGTCCAACCAGTCCGCCCACACACACCAGACCGCGCCGACACAGTTCGTAGAGGCTAACGGAATCCGCTTTGCCTATCGCCGCTTTGGCAAAGCCAACGGCGTGCCTCTCGTCTTCAATCAGCACTACCTCGGCACCATGGATTATTGGGACCCAACAGTGACGGATGGCTTGGCTCGCGACAGGGAGGTGATCTTGTTCGACAACGCAGGCGTCTCCAGCAGTTCCGGCGAGGTCCCGACCACATTCGAACAGATGGCCGCCAACGCCATCGCCTTCATCAAGGCGCTGGGCCTGAAGCAAGTTGACGTATTTGGCTTCTCGATCGGCGGCCTGGTCGTGCAGGAAATCGCTTTGCAGGCGCCCGATCTCGTTCGCAGGATGATCGTCGATGGCGCAGGTCCGCGCGGCGGTCAGGGAATGGAGCTGATAGCCCAGGCTACAGGGCGGCTCTTTGGTGCCCACCCCCACGATCCGCCCGAGAGTGCCTGGCTCGCGGTCAAATTCAGTCCGTCCGCGGCGGGCCAGGCGGCGGGACGGGAGTACCTGAAGCGCACGCATCGTCGGCAAGAGGGCCGCGATCCCGAAGTGAACGACAAGGTGTCGCCCGCCCAGGTCGAAGCGATTCGCAATTGGGGCGTCCAGCAAAACGGGTCCGACGACTATCTGAAGACGATCAAGCAGCCAACTCTCATCGTGAACGGCAGTAACGACGTGAACATACCCACGGTGAACTCTTTCATCATGCAGCAGAACATGCCGTATGCGCAGCTGATCATCTGCCCCGACTCCAATCACGGTGCGCACCACCAGTATCCCGCGTTGTTCGTAAAGCACGCCACACTGTTTCTGGACGCATGACATCGGCGCCACAGGAGATCGCGGCGTAAGACAAACGTGTTTATGCATCAGTCGGTCACGAAGAGGTGCGCAATAATGTCTGATCTTCTTGAACTCGCGATGAGTGCGCATGGCGGTCTGGACCGCTGGCGGGAGATAAAGACCCTCGACCTAAGGATGTCGCTCACGGGCAGCCTCTTTCGAATCAAAGGCTATCCGGAAGGAGTGCCAAACGTTTTGATGCATGTCGACACGCAGCGCATTGCAGTCGACACGTCACCCTGGACGGGCGTCGGCACGGTCGGGCATTTCATTCCGGATCGAGTCTGGATCACGGATGGCGAGCGTCGTGTGGTCGAGGATCGCCGCAATCCACGCGCGTCCTTCGCCGGCCACGTCCGTTCGACCCCGTGGGACCAATTGCAGCGCCTCTATTTTACAAGCTACGCCTTTTGGAACTATCTCTCGACGCCGTTCCTTTTCACGCGTCCAGGTTTTGAGCTGCGCGAACTAGAACCGCATCAAGAGGGCGGTGATGTCTGGCGCCGCCTTTTGGTTAAATATCCGTCCGATATTCCAACTCATAGCGACAAGCAGACTCTCTACTTCAGTGAAAAGGGTCTGCTACAGCGCGTGGACTATGAGACGGACGTCTTGGGTGGCATAGCTGCGCACTATTGTTACGACCATCTCTCCTTCGGTGGGATCGTTTTCCCGACCCTTCGCCGCGTGGTCACGCGTAAGGAGAGCCATTCGTTCCTTTCCAATCCAACTGCCGTGCTCTTGCTGCTGAGCGACATCTTCGTCGCATAACCCAATCGCGCCGGAAGAGGTTGTTGGCGAGATACCCAGGTTCCCGATCAACGCGCAATAGATATCAAATGGAGGAATCCAATGGCCGACGTGGTGAAGAAATACAGCATCTCTTATGAGCTAGCACAGAAAATGGTAGATGCAGCGGTGGCGAAAGCCAGAGAACTTGGCGTTAGCGAGAACGTAGCGATTCTCGACGACGGCGGCAATCTCAAGGCCTTCGGCCGGATGGATGGCGCCCCGATCCCTACGATTGAGATGGCCCAGAACAAGGCATACACAGCTCTGTTCGGCGTCTCGACGCAGGAGTTTTTCAACTTTATCCAGAGCGACCCGTCGCTTCTGGCCGGCATCCCCACGCTTGCGCGCATGGCGGCGTGGGGTGGAGGGTTTCCCATTAAGGTGAACGGAGAAGTTGTCGGGGCGATCGGGCTGAGCGGTGCGCCCACAGTGCAGAACGACATCGACTGCGCGAAAGCAGCTCTAGCGCTCGTAT
>Ga0193729_1000914_pt1 | contig 15347 bp, 10 predicted proteins | sample U1c2metaG_FD_143036 | JGI IMG/M metagenome (GOLD analysis project Ga0193729, IMG submission 143036) | Soil microbial communities from a riparian zone of the East river system, Colorado, United States - U1c2 | ecosystem: Environmental > Terrestrial > Soil > Riparian zone | place: USA: East River...
CAGGGTCGGCACTTTCAAGATCAAAGTAGAGAGTATAGCCACACCGATAGCCAGAGACAAACATCGGATGAGAAGTGACACAACCATCCAGACACGAAACATCGAGAGAACTAGTAGGAGCAATAAGAAGAGAAACAACAGGCAAAGCATCAGGGGTACTAGCAAAATCCAACACGAGTGAAATCCTTTCTCCTGGAAAGACCAGAGTGCTGAGCGACTTAAAACAAACATTCTCCATACAACTTACGTAAGTTTATTGCAACCTGATACTTATGAGTTTGTCAATACCAAACGAACACAAGTTGCGAAAGTCATACAAAGATGGTATGATCTAGGCAATAGACAGAGTGTGTTGTGAACACCTAGCCACATGACAGAGGGAAACAAGAATGAAAAGAGCAAAAAAAGAGTATTATACAGCTAAAGAGGCTCAGGAAGTATTAGGTATGACTTATAGTGCATTAAGGAACCAAGTGAATGCTGGACATATAAAAAGTATTATATCGCCAGGAAAGAGACAAGCGGTATACGACAAGAAAGATGTAAATATCCTAGAAAGAGAATTAAGTGCTTTTATGATGCACAGAAAAACAAAATCCACTAAACTTATGAGAGTAAGCACCAAAGAGGAAATGATAGAGTGTGTGGAAATAAGCCAAGCACTTTTCGGAATTAGGAAGAGATATGATAGATGAGCGTATGAAGATCATTGAAAAAAATCCAGATACCTACTACATGTTAAAGAGTGAAGATCAAATAGTAGGCTACTTTGCCATTATACCTTTTAAGAAAGGAAAAATGGATAATGTGCTTAAACAAACACTGCCATTTAAAATAGAAATAGATGATATAGAGGACTTTAAAGAGGGAAATAACGTAGATCTATGGCTGCACGTTATAGGTGTCAAACTAGGCTTTACAGCATCTGAAAAACATATATATGGGGCGAAGCTAATAGGAGGTATAATAGAACTAATACTAGGGTTAGGAGAAAAAGGCATAACCATAGGAACCATGGCAGCAAGAAGTAATACATCAGATGGAATAAGACTGATGAGACGTGCAGGATTTACTGAAGTGCCACCAGCCACTCCAGAAAGAAGAACTTTTATAATAAACGTTAATGAATCTGGAATACCCTATGTAATGCAATATAAGGAAAAATTAAGTGCATGGAAGGAAAGGGATAATCTTTCTACATCCAACAATGGAACAAAAGCAAGTAAGCATGCATAAATATACTATGGAATTGAAGCAGAGAAAAGGCATGAAGCCGCCTTATTTTTAGGGACTCCCAAGATTTTAATTGTCCCACTTGGACTGGATAGTCTGTTAACATCCTGGGATGGTTAATTGTTTTGGAGTCCCTAACTTAATGCTTATGCCTCCTATTTGGCTTCCCTCCTCTCTCTGACTTTTCTCTCTTGCCAGCATTCACAAGCCCTGTTCCGGCGTGCTGGCGTGCAAGAAACTGTTCCTCTTTCCGACTTGTAATCTATCTCACTTTTAGATATCTTTAATAACAGATACTCGTTTTGAGCAATTTAAAAAAATATTCTCACTCAAATGAAAAGGAGCTAAACAGGGTGTCAAGGAAACTGGGAATCTTTGCTCATCTAAACTGAGATCTTGAGCGCGAATCTCATTTCAGATGGAAGGGTTAACGGACACCCTGCTAAAGTATATGGACAAAAAAAGTGAGTCTTCTAAACTATTACAACGGAAGACAAAAGACTTTATTAAACAAGATTTCAAAGAAAATCAAAGAAAGAACGCTTCCAATACAGATTCACCTCTACAAGGAGGGAAGCCCAAGCAGCACTCCCTTGAACTAGGAAAAGTGCAAATACGTGAGAGAGATATAGATAACTATATAAAAGACAATAGAAGACATTTTAGAGAACTAGCAGAAGAACAAGGCTCATCATTAGGAGCATATACTCAAAAGTTAAAAGAATATATGATGCAACATAAAGGAGAGTTTCAAGACTATGAACATAAAGGCGACGTGAGACAGAGAAACCGTGGAGGAATGGATTCTCGTAATCCGCTATACGAAAAAGCAGTAGCAATTCATAACTCATGGTGGGACGACTCATGGCAGAAGGCTCTTGAGGATTCTTCATCATCACGATCGACACATGAGAAAGCAATAGCAATTCATGAAAAACGGTGGGACCAAGCATTCCAGGCTGCTGTTGAGGTATTGCGAGGTAAAGCCGACCCAGACGGCACCAACCAACGTGTCAATGAGACACAGCAAGAGAAGAGGGCAAGGGTAGCTGGGCAACGCGCAGTTTTCCTTTATGAAGCCGCCAGCTACACCCCAGAGACCCCAAAGTATGCAGATTTCCATCAACAATTCATTAATAGCTACGTAAGTAGAGAAGTAGGAATGAGAGGAGTGAGAGATTTAACCTACGATGATTTAAATAATTCAGAAAAAGCTCAAGCCGATATAATAATAGCAGAAATAAGTAGTATTACCGGTAGAGGCCCATCCTCAGTGCTCCTCAATCAACGAGCATGCGAGACACCAGGAGAACAAGCTACAAGAATGGCTACCGAGCGGACACGGTTCTGGAATGCGCTCTCACAGGTTTCTGCTTCTGAGCGCAAATCCTTCACGCGACAGGCGATGCGTGACTACATACTAAAAGAGGATATTCAAAGAGGCATAGAAGCCGTATCCCAGCTTAGCATGACCGATGAACAAATATCTACGTATGCAATAGTACGTCACGAAGCTGCAATAATTTATGAAGGTAATACACAGTCAGCCGAAGAATATAGAAATATATTAGCTCAAGAGGTAGCATTTCAAGGTGCACTGCTAGAATTAGGATTACCACGGATAGATAGAGCCTCTGACGCTTTCTCCAGGTTCGCTTCAGAAAAGTATGATGATATGGTTGATAGATATTGTAGGTCTTCAGAATCTGGTAGAGTAATAAAGCTAGATAACATACTGATAATCAGAGGCAAGCCTAGAGACACTGAGTCCCCAACAACCGATCCTGAATTCCGTCTCATGCTCAGGTTGGTAAGCAGAGACTGGGAACAATGGAAAAAGGATAACAACATCACCGGTGATGGTTCAGATTAGACTTGAGGTTGGCGCTTTCGGGACGTATGTTTGGCACAGAGTCCGACAGGCATGCGAAGCCGCCTATCAAGCCGGATGAACAAGAACTCGCTCCGCTGACAAACAGAGTCACGCTTTTCTCACTGAGTCCTGCTCAGTCAGCTTCTCAAGCGACGTGGGATATATTCTCTTGCATACGCCAAACTCATGTGAACGTGCGTTCCTCTTTTAATGGTTTATAGAGTACGTACATTAAATCCCACATTCCACAGTTATTTTTGAGAGATCACTTCTCAAGCCAGTTTATATTGCAGAGATGGTCGTAACCTCTGCTTTGCAAAGCCGCTTAGGAAGCCATCCGCGATTCAAACTGCGGAATGTGGGTTAAATTACTAAGTGATATTATTGATATTACCTAACCGTAGAGTCTGTTTTCAAGTCGAACAAAGGGACAATTTCTTGCATGCCAGCACGCTAGAACGCCCACTTTGCATACCTCACAATGTTGAGCTATAGTATCCATGTGGGAAAGCAGAGACACATATCCTTCAAAATCTCGCTTTCCAGACGGTGGAGCAAGTAAACCCCACCATACAAAATATAACGCAGCTAAAACGATTCCTTGATCCTAACCTATATCCTCATCTTCCCGCTTCAGCACACCACTCTCAAAAGCAATGAGACACCATATTAGACCCTATTCCGGTTCGCAGAAAGCGAGCTTAGAGACCAATACCCAGATGGGAGCTTTTCCCTCACGACGACACCAACCGGAATAGAGTCTAGTAAATGAGCACTATAGTAAGATGCTTTTAGGATCAATTTCCGATGCTATTGCGCAGGAAGACAATCCTCACAGAACATATTTTCAAGGATTATTCAGCAAACTCCCAAAAGATTCCTAGGCAGCAAGAGAGATAAGAAAATCCCGAGAGATAGTAAAGGATTTAATGCCTACAACATACTGAAATTTGGTTCCCTTGCAGGTTATAGCAGTCATGGCCTGACCCGGGAGCTGGCAAGATCAACCTCCAGGGTGATCCTAACTATGCCGGAGTGGTACATAACTTCTTTGTAATTTCCTGACTCAATAGAAAAACAACAACAGGCCACCCAAGAAAATTGCTCACCAAGCGGCAAACCCGGGTGTTTTTCTGCCTCATCCTGGCATCACCTTTGACATCAAAGAGCTTTTACAACAGTTTACAACGGTGTATCCCAATGGACGATCAAAGCCCTTTCGCCAAGCTCAAACCCTGCTGAGAAGACATCTCATCTCTCTATCGCACAGTCTCATTACAACTGTGGCAAAAGAAGCATACCAACAAGCACCAAATACACCTCAGAAATGATAAGGTGTCAATAGAGCTGTCAAAATACTCACCAACCTATCACAGCCCCACATCAGAAGCCAATCTCCAAATGAGACAAAATAAGACTGCATATGTTATACTGTCCCTGAACACAATACAAATAGCACAAACCAACCTGTCACGCTGGTATTCTTGCAGATAAAGTGACTCCTATCAAAGAAACCCATCAAAATATCTTAAACAGGGTGTCAAGGAAACTGGGAATCTTGCTCATCTAAACTGAGATCTTGAGCGCGAATCTCATTTCAGATGGATGGGTTAACGGACACCCTGTTAAACCATTTCAAGATTGCTTGAAAGCAAAGGGAACAACCGTCTTTGAGCCCGAATGGTGAATCGTACACCTGGAATATGGTCTTGGATCAATTCATCCAGGTGTTATTTTTATGCTCAGTTCTAAACCATGCGATAAGGTTGATCGGCTCCTCTGAACTGTGCTTGATAGAACCCATTTTATAGACCTACACGTGTTTAGTTTATTCTCTACACAACCATGCTTGAGGTCAACCATTCAAAGAGAAAATTGTCCCTCTTTCCCCATATATATTTGAAAACCATATTTGGTATAATTTGCTTGGTAGAAGTCTACTACTGAATACCATAGGTAAGAACACCTTGCCTATGGTATCAAAATTAAACTGGCCCTCAGATATGATCATCTCAACAACTAAAATCTGTGAATCTTTTAGACCAATAGATACTATCAGTCTAAAATAATTTAATACAGGATTTACTACATTTTTACAAAAAACAACAGAAAGAGGTTTTTAATACAATGTTTCCTGAAAAATCGGGCTTTAAGAAACAAAAAAGAGATGCTACGGACACGAACAAATTAGATTTTGAAAAGACACATCCTCTCCATAAACCATATGAACACAGCCAGATTGGTCCCGATGGACAACCAATTACTGGAAACGTTCAGCTTCCTGATCGGGCAGCTGAGCTGATCAATAAGGGGAAGCAATTAGCAACAGATATCATACAAGGTACACGAGGTACACAGACTCCAGACACAGGTCTAGGACCTCAGGAGGATTCCGCTTCTTCATCAGCTAGTAAAAAGGAGCGATTTAAGACAGCTAATGGAAGGGATTATGAGATATCAGGTCCAGTAGAAGGACCCTATCTCGACGCAGAGTTTGAAAGGAGAATCCTCAGACAGGAGGGATTTGCCGATGATGAGGTTTACATGGTTGAACCCCCTAGCTTTGATTATAATCCTCTTGGCTATGCACTCTTTAAGCTAGGCAAGCGAGGCACTATTACAAGTGAAGATGCTAAAAAAGTTCTCGATGATAACTTCGTTCCCGATACGTGTGAGCAAGGCCGAGTTTTCCAGTATAACCCTTTGACCAAAACACTGGTGGGGGGGTGGGTAGAAAGGATGTCTGACGATGGAAAAATTACCGCAATCAGACGCCAATGGAGATCTGGAGGAGCAATCTGGAGGCATCATCCTGATCTTCTCGGTAAAGGCTGGAAGGCCTATCGGGAAAAGACTCCATGGGAATCCAAATTGCTTGTAGCATACAAAAATACGAATAAGAATATTGAACTGGAACATAAATTGTATGAAAAAGACCATTATAAGCATATTGAGAATAGCAAAAACGAAATAGTAGCAACGGCACTATCCGCGCTTGGTCGAGTGCCGCCAGGACAATCTAAAAAGGCATTACTCCTTGGCCCTGGTAATTGTTTTGATCTTCCTTTACAACAACTTGCGGAAGTTTTTGACGAGATAACGGTTATTGAGATGAATAGTAATGCTGTAGAAAAAGCAATAGCAAAACTAGAGCCAAATCTACGAGAAAAGTTTAATATTAAATCAAAAGATTTAACAGGTGTTACCTTAGAATATTATCAAAGTATGATAGAAGATTTAGATAGTTCTGAATCACCATCTGCATTTATAAGAAAAGCAAGAAACACAGTAGATAAAATAGCAGCAAAGGCTCCAGGATGTCCTCCTAATGTAGGAAATGATTTTGCATTTGTCTGTTCACAGCTAGTCTCAAGTCAACTAGCGCCTATACCATCAGATCATATAGGAAATGCTGTATTGAAAAAATTTGGTTCGCGAGACTTCTACGATAATTGGTATTATGATGGGAATTACCTAGGCTTGGTACGCACTTTACAACAAGAACATATTCGATACTTAGCAAGATCCGTTGCTCCCTGGGGCACGGTCCATTTTGCCGATACCTATGCGGAAACACGACCTTCGCCTACCGAGTCCGAGCCAACAGTAGTGCAGGAGATAGTTAGTAAAGATATCCAACCAGTGCTCGAGAATACTTTTAACCTAATAAGAGAATCGACTCGTTGGTTTTATGACCAGACCCCAGGAGAACTACAGTTTGAGGTCAAATCTCACGGTCTAACACTAATTCAGGGAACGGCTTGAATGGAGCTGTGCTTCAGATCCCAAGAGAGATGATTCTGTTATTGACGGAAGGCCCCTTAGATACACAGCTGTAAACCTTTGTCAAACGTCTCTGATGATTTCTTAGGCATGTGTCAAATGAGTCGTGCAAGAACTTGACAGTTTGAACAGTCATACATGAGTTCGAAGGCACCTTACGTGACTCAGCTTGTCAAAAATTGTCAAGTGGATTTGACGCATGCCTAAGAAAAGAATTGCTCAACACGAATAGCTCTTATATCAGGAACGACCCGCGAAGGAATGCCTTCTTTTGCTTGGAACATGCCTAATGAATGATAACCATGATCTTCAAGCACAAACACTTCAACTGAGCATGCCCTTGGGTCAACGATCCAATACTCTTGTACTCCATACCGTGCATAAGTATATGTCTTGGTTAAGCGATCATAAGTAGCTGTTCCTGGTGACGCAACTTCAATGGCTAAATCAGGAGCACCGATGATACGCTTTTCTGCAATTTTTGCTACGCTCTTACCCAGCAGAACAAGTACATCAGGCTGACAAACCGTCTCAGGTGCAAGCTCAACATCCAGAGGAGCATGAAGCACCCTGCCTAGACCAGCAAAGTCAACATACTGGCAGAGATAGAAAAACAATCTACCCACTATAAATTGATGGTTCGGGGTCGGCGATGGGGACATCAGTAACACTCCATCCATGAGTTCATAGCGCCGCCCATCATCCGGCAGAGCAGCATAATCTGCATATGTCCACTGTCCCTGCACAGGACCTGGAACCAGATTAGCGGGCAGTACTATAGCTAGCTCTTCTTCTGTTACTGCCATTATTCACCTGCCTTTCAAATCAGGACAATCACTCTTTAACTAGAAGTATACCACACTGCACGGATATATGAAAGCCTCCAAAGCAGGCTATCAGCCTATTTTTGAATTCATTCCTGACAGCAGAATTGACAGCAGAACCGCTACACTTCCGCAATCTGTAGTAGACTCAAATGGACAAAATGAAAGTCTCTCCAAGCTCAATACACGGCTCAGACAACTCAGCAGCAAGCCTCAAAAAAGGCCGAGCTAAAATTTATAAAATGATAAAAATTCATTTTTTCAATCGACCCACCCTCACCCTATTCCTATAAAGGACTGGCCCCCTTGTTATTCCTATCATTCCCACTCGTCATATTCATGAACATCGTTGTACACATAAATATTTATGCGTTCTGTTCTGTAAGGAATTAGTTTCTATGAATAATTCACCGTATGGACCAAACAATTTCAAGGATCGACAGCAGAAGCCATTTTCAAAACCTGGAGAGTCTGATTCTTCAGAGCCGATAGGACTTGAAGGCCGATTTCAGCGATTGCCAGGATGGCAACGATTTGGGCTCATCAGCTTGAGCGCACTTATTTTTATCGGCATGGCCTTATTTTTGTGTGTGCTGGTTGCAAATGCATTTGCTCAGTAGCAATAAGGATTATCTCTTCTTTTCCTTCCTGACCAACTCCTTTTCCCTATTAGTTGATTGCTATGTTCTTAGAGGTTGTAAAAAAATGTTTTGTACTCTCATGTACGAGAGACCTGCGAGCCGCTTGTACGAGCGGCGATTTGTGATGTTCCAGTATGGAATTGCATAAATGGCAAATAGTGTATCAAGATAAGACTATCCGAGAAAATGCCTTATCTCTTTTTTTACTGCATAGCCTCTCCTTTCTTTTTATAAAACGAGACAAGAAGTACTTCATGATATTTCTACAAATACAGATAAAATCTCATGAAAGGGATATTCTTGTATTTCTGGCAAATAGTATCACCATGAGAAAACGAAAAATATGGACGAGCGTTCTTTTTCTCAAGCAGCTCTGGCTTCTGACAAAACCTGAGATACAGATGGCACATGCCGTAAATAAAATATAAATGATGAGGGTTTTCCCACTCCCGTTGTATAATATCGATTATATCAGAAAGGAAATGAGTATGTATTCAGAGCTATTTAATGAAGAGCAGAACACCATCGAACTGCGCCAGAAATTGGTGGACTATCTCAAAAGTCAGGGGAACATTCGCTCCTCGCAGGTTGAAGCCGCCTTCCGCGCAGTCCCGCGCCATGTCTTTGTACCAGGCACAGACATTGAGCAGGTGTATAGCGACACATACATTCTAACCAAGCAGCAAGATGGAGTCCCGGTCAGTTCTTCCTCACAGCCAGCCGTTATGGCGATTATGCTTGAGATGCTTGCCATACAGCCGGAGCAGCGCATCTTAGAGATCGGCGCTGGCACAGGCTACAATGCCGCCCTGCTTGCACACATCGTTGGTAAGACCGGTAGTGTCGTCACGATCGACATCGATGATGATATTGTCGCCGCTGCACGTGAGCATCTGGATACAGCGGGATTTACACAGGTGCAGGCAATAAGCAGAGATGGCGGCTTTGGTTATCCAGATGCAGCTCCCTATGACCGAGTGATTGCAACAGCAAGTGCCTCTGACATACCTCCAGCTTGGCGCGAACAGTTAAAACCGGGAGGGCGGCTGGTATTACCATTCAGATTCACTGGCCTTACCACACAACACTGGCTATTCGCAGATCAGACACTGCTTGCCTTTGAGCACGCTGGAGATCATCTGCTGTGTACCGATACGTATATGGGCGGCTTTCTGCCCTTACGTGGAACCTTTGCTCAACAGTCTGAGAGTCAAATCCAGCTTGCGCCCGATGGCAGTCTTACCATGGCGACGTTCAGTTCAGCGGATGCAGATAGCGTTTCTGCTCTCTTGAAAGGCCCTTACCAGGATGATATTCTGAACGTACGTGTCACCCACCTGGAACTGCTCGGCCTACGCCTCTGGCTAGCGTGGCGTGATAACAGTTACTGTGAACTTTACGGACAAGGTGACGCAATCGGATATGATCGTATTCCTACACTGGTACAAACACCGGGCTTGACCATAAGGACGATGGGACTCTATGAGGAAAGTACTGCTAGCCTACTAGTACAGCAACCGGAACATGATACTGTTAAGGAAGAGAGCGACCAGACATTTGCACTTGCCATCCGCACTTTTGGGGCACAGCAGTCGCTAGCACAGCGTTTGGTCGAACACATAGCACTCTGGGAACGTGTGGGGCGGCCCTTCCGGTGGAATCCACAGGGATTAACACATGGATTGCAGATACGGATTTATCCCCCTGATACGGCATATTCTCCAACTTCAAATGAATTTGTAGTAGATAGACCCGGGTCCCGTATGGTTTTCCAATGGTGAGCGTCGATTCCTTTAAGTTTCTTCACAATTCTTTGATGCTTTTCTCATGACTGCATGCTAATGTTGCCATTGTAGAAGTTTCAGACCGGGCTACCGGGAAGCTTCGCTCCCTCTGGCCGTATAAACAGGCATTTCATTCATAATAGAAAACCTGTTGAGCAATCATTGACCAGGAAATGGGAAGAAGAAAAGGAGTGAATTATTGTGACTACGTCTCGCTTATCACGTTATCTAGTGGGTACTTTTGCATTGTGCTACCTATCAGCCATTTCCCTTGTCGGATGCGGATCTACCCCTAGTACATCTGATTCATCTAACTCATCTGGCTCATCTACAACAGCAGTCGCTCCTGCAACAGCAACAGCCTGTGCTCAGCTTCGTGCAAGTTCTCGTCCGATCATAGGTACTATCCAGAGTGTAAGTGGACAAACGGTACATATCACTCAAAGTACTGGAGGGAGCATCGACGCGGCCTATACGAATACCACCCGCATCACACAGCAGACATTGGGAACTAATTCTGCACTACAAGCGGGTTCAACCGTTAACGTTCAGGTACAACCGAATTCAAATGGCACTTATACGGCAACAACGATTACTTTGATACAAAGTGGCCAATTCGGTCAAGGGGCGAACGGAGCGGGACAAGGCCAAGGCAGAGGGGCACAAGGACGGGGAGCTTGTTTTGGAGGTAGGCGTGGTGCTAATGGTGGCGGTGCTAATGGTAATGGGCAGGCGGGTGGCCGTAATCGAATAACGGGTACCGTTGGGCAGGTCACTGGCACTACCCTCACGATTACAGATAACAAGCAGAACAGTTATAACATCGCGTTGACACCTGACACAAAGATTATCCAGACCACTACTGCGTCTTCTAGCACGGTCCAGACAGGTATGGGTATCCGTGTAATGGGGTCAAACGACAATGGAGTAATAACGGCCACATCGATAACCGTTTACGCCGCGGGACTTATGCCAAATCCGACGCCTACTACAAGTAATCCGTAGATAAGTTTGTATATTGTTTATTGTTCCAAAAAAGGATAGGTGTAGAACCACATTATCTGGTGGTCAGGCTCAAAAATATGATTAAATTGACCTCAAGCAATCAGGGCCTATTTTGCAGATACTGCCCAACAACAATGATATCAGCACCTATCAGTCACAAGACGCGTCGTTGCAGGGAGGCCTGAGCTTAGCAACATAGTTTACAGGATATATGAGCAATAGCGGATATATCGGTAACTGGGGAAGGAGGCCGACGATTCCAAGGAGCCTGAGCCGAAAATGGCTCAGGCTCGAGGCGCCCTTGTGGCCCACAACTCATCGATGCAGATCAGACAACATGTGCTCTTCCGCACGCATGAATAGTACTACGAGCATAATCATGGAGTGCTCAAACTACAAACGAGAAAAAAGGGCCATACGAATGTAGCAAGTACTAGCGCAAACGCTCATCAAGGCATACAATAGCAGGATGAGGTATGTTGCTCTCCTGGTCACAAGATTGTTGGTTTTTGATTTTTCCTTTGTACCATGAGCCACCCATGCCTTCACTTCTTTCCTTTTGTGGAAAACTGAAAAGTTGAGATGAGTCCAGAACTATGATCAGAGTAGGCGTAATAGAACAGCGTGCATTCCTCAATGTCTTGCAGAGAATCGAAATGCATGCAAAAACTGGACTCTTGACACTTATCCATAATGAACAAGAGGCCGAACTCTATTTTCGACAAGGACAGCTGACATCGATTCGTCTCAAAAAGGCTCCGTCTCTCGGGGAGAGACTAGTACAGGCTCGAGTCATTTCTCAGGACGATCTCCAAGAAGCATTGTTCACGCTCCTAACGACAGATGATCACCCTCTCGCTGCAAAAGATCGTGGCGACGTACTCATGGCACGAACACTGCTAGAGCTGGGACTACTACATCATGAACAGCTCAATGCATGGATCACTCAAGAAGCTGTTGAGATCCTGCAAGACCTTCTGACTTGGTCAGAGAGCGACGTCTCTTTCGTGGAAGGGGTACCTACTCCTCTCGATCGTCTTTCTCTCGATCATCGCATCACCTCGCTGATATCGTCTCCTTCCAATGGAAATGCCACTTCAAGTCTATCCACATCTGTGAGCGGAAAGCCATCTCTTCCTAGCATTCCAACTACTCCTGCTCTTTCTAACAAGGCGCTACCAGCCATCAAGAGCACACTCGACAGGAGAACTCCAACTCCTTCTCTTCCTAGTCTTGTCAAAACATTGACACCTAGCATGTCGAAGATCACTCTGCCTTCCAGACCGTCACATACTGAGTACAAGACATCAGTCAAAAGGTCTACTACCGCCTCGATGAAGGCTCTCAAACGTGATCCTCACCTTGAAAAGTTCAATACAGTTTCAATCACGGCACTCAAGGCGATAACGCATCCAAAAAGGATGAACAATTTGAAACTGAGAATAACGGGAGTACTGTTTGTCATAGCATCTCTGTTCTGTATCCCCTGGATGTTTGGGGCTCTGAATACAGATGCTTTATGGCTTTCGTTGCCTTTCTTTTTTGCAACCTTGTACATTACAATTTTTGGTTTCATTGGCATTTACAATAACTGGAATCGATCGGTCCCAAAGCTCTTTAAACTCCCAGATGGGGTTGAGCCAGTCGTGGCCACACTAATCCCCACCTATGGGGAGCCAGCAGAAATGGTCCAAAAAACCATCGAGAGCGTGCTCCATCAAAATTGGCCACAGGAAGCAATGCTCATTATTGTTGGGGATGATGGCCATAATCCAAAAATGCAGGAGATGGTAGAAGGTCTCCAGAGAAATTATCCATCTGCTCGAATTATCTATCATCTCCCTCCCTCGAAAAATAGCCCTGAGAGAATGGGCAAAGCCAAAGATGGCAACTTAAATGCTATGCTGAAACTGGTTTCACAACAGTATCCAGACATTCGCTATATTGAAACGCGAGATGCGGATGATCTTGTTGGGAATACCAACTTCTTGAGATATAGTATCGGTCATTTGGTGAGCAACCCCAAAGCGGCATATGTTCAAACAATCAAAGAGGCCATGGTCAGCCCAGGAGATCCATTTGGCAATATGCAACCAGCATTCTATCGAGGGATGATGTTATCAAAGCATGCCACCAATTCAGTGTTTCCATGTGGGAGCGGTCTGGTCTGGAGCAAGCGACCCCTTGATGAAATTGGAGGATTTCCCACCTGGAATTTGGTGGAAGATTTGTATTCGGGGTATGTGGCTATGCAGCATGGATTTAAAGGTTCCTATTTGCCAATTGTTGGAGCAATAGGCCAGGTTGCCCCAGAAGATATTCCCAATATCTACAAGCAACTAGGGACATGGGCCTTAGATACCATCAGGATGTTTGTGTGGCAGAATCCCTGGCGGGTCAAAGGATTAACTTTTCAACAACGCATGCACTTTACAGAAATGGGATTATGTTACCTCTCGAGCTTTGCTCAGCTGACCTTCTTTCTGACTCCTCCCATTTGTTTGTTTTCTGGCACGTATCCCTTAAGATCGCATGATTTTATCAATTTTCTCATTATCCTGTTTATGTATAGCTTTATCATTGATGTATTCCTATTCTTTCTGGGACATGACGTCACCTTGAAAGACAACTGGAGAGCCAAACAGCTGTTTATAGGAATGATGTTCGTCTATATAAAGGCATCCTTCTTGGCTGTCGTATATGGGCCGCATAAAAAGCCCGTCTATAAAGTGACCAGAAAAGTCCAAATCGTCGGCTTGTATGTCAAAGAGGTCTTCTTTCAAATAGTCCTTTTTCTCTTGCTTTTTTCATCAATTATCTATGACTTTGAGATTCATAAGGCAAACATCAAGGAGATGGATTTTGGATCAATAGCTTGGGTTTTAATCTACATGGCTATTTTATCAGGGATTATTAGTAAAAGCTGGTATGGAGTTAAACTCAGCCAGCTTACCAAGAGAAGAAAGAGCCAACCACGTCTCTAGAGTCCATCTTTCTCTCATCCCCAGATAAGCTACCTTAACCTCTACATAGTACTTTCGGCCCCTTGTTCCTCTCATCCCCACATGAGCTACCTTTCTTCGCCACACTCTCCAAAATCTCTTGTCTCTTGAGTGTCATTGTAGGTCATTAGTGATCATTTTGCCTCATTAATGACTTAGTTCTTAGATATTGCCGCATCAACATTTCTCCTTTAGTGCCCAACACAGTGATTTAAACCATACCTGAATATGGTTACCCACCATTTGCGTAGTTCAAAATACGAATCAGCCTGTAGATTGCATCAATACAGCAGAGCTTTTGTCTTTTTTACTCTCCTTTTGGGTTGTAAACTGGCTTGCCACATGGCTTCATGGATCTATAGCGAACGGTAGGTGGTTAAAGGGCCAGCTTAGGAAGCTCTGACCAACTCGCCGGATCTACACTGAACCTTTGTAATTTACACCAAATCTCAATCGAACCTTTACTTTTCTTCACTTTACAATAGAGTCACATTCGCATATACTATCCACAGCGCATAGATTTGCATGTGCGCATTCTTAATTAACTACATGAATTGGAGACTAATTACAATGGCTAACGAAATCAACGCATTTGAACTGACTGACGAGCAGTTGGACATGGTTGCTGGCGGCAAAGGCAGCAGCTCCACCGTAAGCACCACCATCGCCCAAGCCCTCAATGAGACAGGAACATTCAATGGCAACACCAACAATAACTTCACTGTCCAGAACGCTGGCAATAAGGGTGGAGCTGGTGGTGCTGCACAGCAGAGTGGCTCACAGTTCTCCGGTATCGTGTTCCTCGGCAGCGAGAGCGTCGGCTAATCAAGTTTTTTCTAGTTTCTGTAGGAAGGCTGGTCGACTAGGTTTACTGGTCTTCCTGCCTTCCCGGGGTTCTGTCAAAGGGAGCTAGAGAAAAAGTTGCAATATGTGCATTTGCTAGGCTAGTACTTAACGCATAGATTTGCATATGCGTATCATTAATCAACTACATGAATTGGAGATAATTACAATGGCTAACGAAATCAACGCATTTGAACTGACTGACGAGCAGTTGGACATGGTTGCTGGCGGCAAAGGCTCCAGCTCCACCGTAAGCACCGCCATCGCCCAAGCCCTCAATGAGACAGGAACATTCAATGGCAACACCAACAATAACTTCACTGTCCAGAACGCTGGCAATAAGGGTGGAGCTGGTGGTG
>Ga0193729_1000915_pt1 | contig 15345 bp, 13 predicted proteins | sample U1c2metaG_FD_143036 | JGI IMG/M metagenome (GOLD analysis project Ga0193729, IMG submission 143036) | Soil microbial communities from a riparian zone of the East river system, Colorado, United States - U1c2 | ecosystem: Environmental > Terrestrial > Soil > Riparian zone | place: USA: East River...
CAAACTTTTCCCGATCGACACGAACAACCTGTTGATGGCGCGCAATGATGCGGGTTTTAACGATGGTATGAAACGTCGCCTCTTCAACGGCATTAGAAGTATCGATCTTTTGTTCCGCCAATAACTCCCGGAGTTGCTGGCCGCTGCGATCTTTGCCCAGCAAACCGATAATCGCGACGTGATCCACGAACTCGCGCAAGTTACGCACGACGTTGGCGGCGCCACCGGGGTAAAATGATTCGCCGGTCACTTCCACAACAGGGACCGGAGCCTCCGGCGAGATGCGGCCGACTTTTCCCCAGACAAATTCATCGAGCATCAGATCGCCGATTACCGTGATCCGTCGGGAGGATGCGCGATCGAGTATCTGCTCTAGCCGGGTCAGATCCATAAGGAACGCAGGCAGCGGCGCTGCAGAGGCAATGAAATGTTTCGGTTAAGGCAATTCAAAATGTTTTGAGCAGGGATTTGTGTACAGCAGCGGTTTTGCTTAAAGTTCGCTTCATTAAATCCTGAATACGAACTCGAAATCAACATTCGAAGCTCCCAATGATGCTGTTTACTAAACATTTGAAGTTAATTGTAGCTGCGATCTGTGGCCTTGCCTTGTGCGCGCATGGCGCGCAGGCGCCGCAACACATCAATATTAACCAATTATCCACGACTGTGGAAGATGTTGTGGTGCCGTTGCCGAACGAAATTTTCGGGGCACTGAACAAGCTGGGTGCGGTCAATTGGAAGGAACACGTCCGCAGCGATAAGGGACCAAATTTCACGGAGCGTCCGCGTATCGCCCTGTTGCTGGGGGCGGTGATCGCCGACGGTTTTATCGCGGTGCAAGCGGAAGACGCGCCGACAGTAAAGGACATTGGCCAGCGGGTTCTGGCATTGGCGAAGGGGATTGGCGTAGGAAACTCAATCACGCCACACGCCAAGGCGATCGTCGAGGCGGCAGATAAGCGAAATTGGGAAAATGTCCGGCAGGAACTCGATCGCACCCAAAACAGCGTCCAGCAGGCAATGAACGAAGTGCACGATGAAAAATTATCGCAGCTCGTCAGTCTGGGCGGATGGCTGCGTGGCACGGAAGTATTGACCTCGGTGGTGAAACAGCATTTTTCCAGCGACGGCGCCGAGCTTCTGCATCAGCCCGATCTCCTGGCTTATTTTCAGACAAGACTGAAGGCTATGCCGGAGTTTAACCTCCCGATCATTCACCAGATTCAGGACGCCCTTGTGGAGGTGAAGCCTCTAATCGATGTCGGCAAAGGTCATATTCCTGCCGAATCAGTTAAGAAGGTCAACGAGATCACGACGCGGCTCGGTACCGGCATCGTCACGAGAGATTAGGAAGCTTCGATGAAGGGTTTCGCAAAGATTCTTTTCCGCACGAGTTTCCTGGTGGCGGCCGTCGTGATAATGCAGCGCGCCAGCTTTGCCTCAGTGGATGATGCACAGTCGTTTGCTCTTCAGGCAGCAGAACCATACGTAAAACAGGGATTTCAAGTGCGTGAGGATTACTGGGGAGGCGACCTCGCTCCGGGCGAAAAGAAAGCGGTCCGGCAACAATTATTCAAAGGGAACGAATATTGGTTCTGGCTGGGAACAGAAATCGATCGGGCAAAGGTGTCCGTTCATATTTACGATTCGGATGGAAAACTGTCGGAAGAACCAGACAGCTGGGAGAAAGGACATTTTGCGGCTGCGCACATCATTCCAAAGACTACCGGTAGTTACTTCATCATCGTCAGCGTGGAGGAATCGCCGGAGGAACGCACGCATTGGGCATTGGTGTATGGTTTCCGGTAGGCCAGGGTTAGTGGCGTTGGCTTTAGCCAATATGCAAATCGGCAAGAATGCTGATGCCACGGATTGGTAATGACTGAAACTCGCACCCTCCAGTTTGAAAGCCCGCGCGCTTTGCAGTCGCTCTACGCCAACGACATCAAGCTTTTGAAGAACCTTGAGGACTCGCTCGGCGTGAAAGTGACCACCCGCGAAGGCTGGGTGAAACTGGAAGGGGACGCAAACCGCGTCGATAAAGCGCAGCACGTGTTTGAGCAACTCGAGAAAGCCCGCCAGCAGGGCGTGGACATTCAAAAGCACGAATTCAATTATGCGCTCAAGGCCGTGTCCGAAGAGCGCGATGAGAATCTTGGCGACGTTGTTTCAACGAAAATCACCACCTCGTCGCGCAAACCCCCGATTGTAGCGCGAAGCGCAAACCAGCGGGCGTACGTCGAGGCAATTCAAAAGCACGATGTTGTTTTTGGAATCGGACCGGCTGGCACGGGAAAAACTTACCTCGCCGTGGCCATGGCGGTTGCGGCCCTCAAGAAGGAGCAGGTAGCGCGCATTGTTTTGACCCGACCCGCAGTGGAAGCTGGTGAAGCGCTCGGTTTTCTCCCGGGTGACCTCGAACAAAAGATCACGCCATACCTGCGGCCGCTTTACGACGCCCTACGTGAAATGTTAGAACCAGAGGAAATCGAGCGCGCGGTTGCGCGGCAGACCATTGAAGTGGCTCCGCTGGCGTACATGCGCGGGCGCACTTTGAGTAATGCTTTTGTCATCCTGGATGAAGCACAAAACACAACCACCGAACAGATGTTCATGCTGCTGACGCGAATCGGTTTGAATTCCAAATGCGTGGTGACCGGCGACGTCACCCAGATTGATTTGCCGGCAAACAAGCGCTCCGGAGTGGTGGAAGCATTGCAGGCATTAAAAAATGTCCCCGGCATCGCCACTGTGTATTTTACGGAGCGCGACGTTGTGCGGCATGAATTGGTTCGTGCCATTATTGGCGCCTACCAGCAGCACCGATCGCCTGCGCCGGCGTCACGCAAGTAAAAAACGAAATGTTCGATTTCTTTAAACGCGGAAGACTCATCAGACGTGGCCTTGCCTCGCGGAAAATGCGGCGGCGCCGGGCTCGCAGCGAACTAAAGCGCAATTTGGAATACTTGCCTTACACCAAGGTGGTGATCTTTGCGGTGTTTGTCGGTGGCCTCGCGTTTCTCGTTTTTAGTGGCCAGCAACCTGAGCCGACCAAGAATTTTGTTATTGCGCTGCTGGTCCTGGCCACGGCGATTACTCAGCTTTGGATCAACCAGCCCAGGAGCTTTTCGCGAAGCTCGCGCATTCTTCTCATCTTTAGCGTCATTCTGGTGCAACTGTCCGTTACGAAGTTGCTGCTGGTGCTTTGTAACAGTGGCAGTTATCGATTCTTGAAGCCTGAAATGGCGGGGTTGATCATGCCCTATGCGTTTGCACCGCTTGTGCTGAGCGTGTTGTTGGGCCGCCATCATGGCCTGTACGCCGCATTTTTTGTCAGTCTATGGAGCAGCGTCCTGTTTGGTCCTATTGACGCGCCGTTGCTGGTAACGAGTCTGATCAGCGGCTTTACGGCAGTTTCCCTCACATTGCAGGTGCGGCGGCGCGGCCAATTGGTCCGTGCCGGTTTCTGCGTCGGGCTCGCCATCTGGTTACTGTCGCTGACATTTGGTTTGATTGGCCCGATCAATTGGTTTTATCCGACGGCCAATGATTGGGGCATGATTGGATTCCAAAGTGCGCTCGCGATCGGTAACGGGATTTTGACTGCGACTTTGGTTGGCGGCGCACTGCCGATCCTCGAAAATCTGTTTCAAATTACAACGGACATTTCCTGGCTGGAAGCGTCCGATCTCAATCACCCGCTACTGCGCCGCATGACCATCGAAGCGCCGGGGACCTATCACCACAGCCTGGTCGTCGCCAATCTCGCGGAAGCTGCGGCGGAAGCGATCGGCGCAAACGCCACGCTTTGCCGCGTCTGCGCTTATTTTCATGACGTGGGCAAATTGGTGAAGCCGGAATACTTCACTGAGAACATGAGCTTTGAACGCAATCCGCACGACGACCTCGCGCCGACGATGAGCTCGTTGATCATCATCGCGCATGTCAAGGAAGGCGTTGATCTCGCCCTGAAATACAGACTCAATCAGCGCATCATTGACATCATCCAGGAGCATCACGGCACATCAATCGTGCGTTATTTTTATCAACGGGCGCTTCAGCAGCACGAAGACGCACGCGCAGGCGGCAAAATTATGAAGCTGCGCGAAGACGATATTCCAGCAGTGAAGGAGGAGAGTTTTCGCTACGGCGGACCGAAACCGCAGACAAAAGAGAGCGCCATCGTGAGTCTGGCCGACACGGTCGAAAGCGCCTCACGCAGCCTGGAGAAACCGACACCGCAAAAAATCGAAACGCTCGTAAACGAACTGATTGAGGAGCGCATTAGCGACCGGCAGCTGGACGACTGCGATCTCACGCTGGGGGAATTGAAAATCATCGCAGAGCGTTTCCGGTTCACGCTCTTAATGATGCTGCATAGCCGGATCGCTTATCCGAAGCCAGGCCAAAAAACGACGACCATCATTCCGCGTGAAGAAGGTTTGCGTCCAGACGTGATGGTTGCGACGCGAAAACCTGAAACCGCGCCGCCGGTCTCAGCCGCGTAGGTTTAGGTCACTCAAAATCCTCCGCGAAAGAGCCTCCCGAACGTCGCGCTAGACTTACAATTCCGGTGGCCGGGCGCGCGGTTCGCGATCTTTTGAGGTCGCAGTGCTCGGCACAGTAACGAAGGGGCCGCCTTCCAAAGGAGTGACTTTCGTGAAAGCGACATCGGGCATTTCGCTCGGCAGCCCTTCGAGCGGGAAATCTTTTCGCAGCGGATAAAACGGGTAGCCATCCCACATTAAGATACGACGGAGATCGGGATGTCCGTTAAACCTGATTCCCATCATGTCGTAAATCTCGCGCTCGTGCCAATTCGCCGTCGGCCAAATGTCGGAAACGGTATCCACAGCGCCGGCGTCTTCCGGACCTTTTAACTTCAGCCGCAGATGAACTGCGTGAGGCATCGAATAAAGATGATAGACAATTTCGAAACGCGGCTCTTCTCCGAAGTCGTCGATGCTCGTGATATCGATTAGGTAATCGAACAAGAGTTCGTCCCGGCAGAATTTCGCGATCTCACGAAGATCGTTTGCTCCAACCGAGCAAGTCGTCTCACCACGAAATTCAGCCTGGCGCTGAATCTTGGGCCCAAACGCTTCGCCTAACGAGTGGACCAGCTTCTGTTCAGTCAAAGCCATAATATCATTCTGAGCGTAGTCCATTCGACTCGCCACGCTTGCTCAGGATAAACTCCGCGGAGCCGAAGAATCCCGCGGCGAAAGCGATGGGTAACTCAACGGGATCCTTCGACTTTGATCGGGATGACAGCGTGCTCATGCGAACGCTTCTTCAAGTTTTTCTGCCAATTCCGGCTTCTGATTTCTGAACGAACGTTCCCGGGAAATTTTCTCCTGCAATTTCATCAACCCGGCGATCAAAGCCTCCGGTCGAGGTGGGCAGCCAGAAATATAAACGTCAACTGGCAAAAGCTGATCGATTCCCTGCAACACGGCGTACGAGCGATACATCCCGCCGGTGGAAGCACAGGCGCCCATGGCAATCACCCATTTCGGCTCCGGCATTTGCTCATAAATTCGTTTTACCGCCAGCGCCATTTTGTAGGTCACAGTGCCGGCAACTATCATCACATCGCACTGCCGTGGCGAAAAGCGCATCACTTCGGCGCCGAATCGAGCAATATCGAAGCGCGATGCAGCTGCCGCCATTAACTCGATCGCGCAACAGGCCAGGCCCATTGGCATTGGCCAAAGCGAGTTCTTGCGTACCCAGTTCAGCGCGGTATCAAAGCGCGTAAAAATCACGTTGCCTTCGATCTTTGAGTCGTATGCTGTCGCGCGTGTCTCCGACATAGCTAAAGATTAAAATGCGACTCGTAGCGCGCAAGCCGAATCACCAAGTCTGAAATGATCGTGATTTGAGGTAGGGGCGATTGACCTCAATCGCCCTCTCGCTGATTGTCACCGTTCGCATAGCGGACGCTTCGGGTGAAGCGCCCCTACCCGACAACTAATGACCCAAATAACACGCACTCATCTCGACGATCTCGAGAATCGAAGCATCTTTATTTTCCGCGAGGCGTATCACGCTTTTAAAAATATCGCCATGCCCTGGTCAATGGGTAAGGACTCCAACGTTCTGGTCTGGCTTGCGCGCAAGGCTTTCTTCGGGCGCGTACCCTTTCCGGTCCTCCATATCGACACGACCTACGAATTTCCGGAGATGCTGGAATTCCGCGAATGGGCGAGGAAACACCATAACCTCAATCTCATCGTCAAAATCAATACCGAAGCCCGCGCCCGTGGGATTGGTTACGAGACGCACGACCCCGTAACGGTCACGCACGAGTTAAAGACAGTAGCCTTGCAGCAGGTGCTCGCGGAGTACAAATGGGACGCGCTGATCACCGGCATTCGACGTGACGAAGACCCAACTCGCGCGAAGGAGCGATATTTTTCGCCGCGCAACGCGCAGTTTGAATGGGACTACAAGGATCAGCCTCCTGAATTCTGGAGCCAGTTCGTAACCACAGCCGCCAAAGGCGAACATGTTCGCATCCAGCCCTTGCTCGATTGGACCGAGGCGGATATTTGGCGCTACATCCAGAGAGAAAACATACCTATTCCGCAAATGTATTTCGCTCGAAACGGAAGACGATTTCGGTCGTTAGGCTGCAGTCCCATCACGCAACCCATCGAGAGCACTGCTTCGACGATCGACGAAATCATTGCCGAACTGGAAGCGACAAAGACGACTGAGCGCGCCGGCCGCGCGCAGGACCATTACGAACGGAATGCGATGCAGAAGTTGAGAGCTAAAGGATTCTTGTAATTGCGGATTACGGATTGTGGACTGCCAACTATGTGTATGACAACACAAGAACTTAAAGAGCCTACATTTGAATTTGGAATTCGCGTTGTTCCGGCAGTCGAAGCTCCCCGGTCATGAATCTGATGGAGCAGACAAATCCGCAATCCCCAATCCGCAATCCGCAATCATCAGCGGCTCCGACGCTGCGCGTGGTTTTCGTCGGTCATGTCGATCACGGAAAATCCACGCTGATTGGCCGGATCCTGCACGACACGAATTCTCTTCCCGAAGGAAAAATTGAGCAAATAAAAAAGGCATGTGCCGCCGAGGGAATGGGATTTGAATTCGCTTTTTTGCTCGACGCGCTTCTTGAGGAGCAAAAACAAAACGTCACGATCGACACAACCGAAATTCCTTTTCGAACGCGGCGACGCCAATACGCCATCATCGATGCGCCGGGACACAAGGAATTCTTAAAGAACATGATTACGGGCGCGTCGAGAGCCGACGCCGCCATCCTGGTGATCAGTGCCGACGAAGGGGTGCGCGAACAGAGTCGCCGTCACGCCTACCTGCTGAGCATGCTTGGCATCAAGCATCTCATCGTGGTCGTAAACAAGATGGATCTTGTGGATTACTCTGAGAAACGATTTCGCGAGATCGAGCAGGAATATCGAAAGTTTCTTCGCGAGCTTCGGTTGGACGCACGGACCTTTATTCCCGCGTCCGCCAGGGAAGGCGAAAATGTCGCGCGGGCGAGTATGAAAATGAAATGGTACTGCGCGGCGAGTGTTCTCGAAGCACTGGATTTGCTGGAACCGCAGCAGGGCGATGTCGATCTTCCACTTCGCTTTTGTGTTCAGGATGTCTATCGCTTTGACGGGCGGCGGATTATTGCAGGCCGGATCGAGACGGGAACGCTCAGGGTGGGAGACCAGCTGGTGTTCTCACCGGCTAACAAGTCGTCGGTGGTTTCTACGATCGAGCGTTGGAACGCGCAGGGAAATGGTCCGGCTGTCGCGGGAGATTCGATTGGGATCACCCTTAGCGAGCAGATTTTTGTCGAGCGTGGCTATGTCGCATCGCGCGAAAACGAAACGCCGATCGAGGCAAATCGTTTTCATGCGGACCTTTTCTGGATCGTGCGCGAGCCACTGCGTATTGGACATTTGTACAGCCTCCGGTTGGCAACTCAGGACGTGAAATGTGAAATCGTATCGATCGAGCGAGTCATGGATTCTTCGACACTGGAGACCAAGAGCGACGGACGCGAACAATTAGAGCGAAACGAGATGGGCACACTTACAATCCAGACCCGTGCACGACTAGTCATCGACAACCACGACCGCATTCCGAACCTGGGACGGTTCGTCATCATAGACGACGGACAAATTTGTGGTGGCGGAACGATTTTCGGCGGCGTCTACACGGATCGCACGGTTACAAAAAGCAAAAATATCTTTTGGACCGAGGGAAAAATTACCGCAGGAGCGCGAGCAATACGGAGCGGTCACCGAGGGGCTGTGATCTGGTTGACCGGGCTTTCGGGTGCCGGGAAATCGACCATTGCGCAATCGCTCGAACGCGACCTGTTCCTTCTCGGTATGCATACGTACGTGCTCGACGGTGACAACATTCGGCATGGGTTGAACTCAAATCTTGGGTTCTCGCCAGACGACCGGCTGGAAAATATTCGGCGCGTGAGTGAAGTGGCCAAACTCATGGCCGACGCCGGCACGGTGGTGATCACTGCGTTTATCTCGCCTTATCGGATGGATCGCAGCCGCGCGCGAGAGATTGCTTTGGAAGGCAACGCCGAATTTATCGAGGTCTTCGTTGATGCGCCGCTGGAGGTTTGCGAGGCGCGTGATCCTAAAAATCTCTACAAAAAAGCGCGGGCCGGCCAGATCCGTGAGTTTACCGGAATTGACGCACCCTACGAAGCTCCGGAGGACCCGGAGGTTGTTGTGCATACGGATCGGCAAAGCGTTGACGAATCGGTAGCGACGATCCTGGAGCAGTTATTGCCGCGATTAAGAGAATACGAAGCGACCGAATGAGTAGTGGCCGTCATATCAGCGCCATTGTAGAGGCGGGCGTGTCGCCTGCATTCCAACCGAGTTCGCAGCGGGCACGGCTGCCCCTACAGAAAGACAAAATTACAATTCGTGATGCGGAATCGAACGATGCTCCGGAGCTTGCCGTGCTGATGCGCGAACTCGGCTATGAAACCAAGCGCACAGAAATGGAGACGCGCCTAAGCTTGATTTTGTCGAATCCGGCCTACAAGACTTTTGTCGCTGTTATGGATGGCTGCGTTTGCGGGATGATTGGCACGTTCGCATATCCAAGCCATGAGCATGACGATCCGTCCGGGCGAATTCTTGCCTTGGTGACATTGAGTGCCGCGCGCCGCCGCGGAATTGGTCGCGCGTTGATTGCAACGGCGGAGAAAGATTTCGTCCGAAAAGGAGTCACGCGCGTTGCCTTGGACGCACGGGTTACCCGAGAAGATGCCCACAAGTTTTACGAGTCGCTCGGTTACGAGCGAAACGGGTGGCGATTTGTGAAGCAACTTCCAGTGAGCAATTGATCGAAACTCCATGTGGCGAGGTTGGAGCGTCTTTGCGACCGCAGCAGTTTCAGTAATTGGAATTCAAACCGCGCAGGCAGTCGACACTTCAAATAACCCGACGGAAACCGAGGAAGTGACAGTCACAGGAGAAGCGACTGGGTCGCTTACTTCGGTGTCACCCGAGGAATCTGCGAAGCAGAAGACGGCAGTTCCTGGCGCCTTCACAGTCAGGACGACCGATGACATGGAACTCGGTCGCGCGTCAAACTTCGAAGATTTGCTGCAACGAACACCGGGCGTTTTCCTTCAGTCGGAAAACGGCGCCGAAGTTTCCAAGATTTCAATTCGAGGGTCCGGAATCACGTCTGAAGACGAGCCACTCGGTGTGATGTTTTTAATGGACGGCTTGAACTTCAACCAGGGGGATGGCGAGGCAACTCTCGAGGATCTTGATGTTGCCGCGCTCAGTCACGCGGAAGTCTTTCGGGGCGCCGACGCATCTAAATACGGCGCGCTGACACTTGGCGGGGCAATCAATCTCGTGCCTCTTACCGGGTATGATGCGGCGCCATTCCAAGTGCGGCTTGAAGGGGGAAGTTACGGCTTCTTCCGTGGCGACATGAGCGGCGGCGCGGTGCAAGGGAAGTTCGATGAATTTGGTGCGATTGGTTTCCGAGCGCGCGAGGGCTTTCGTGAGCATAGCCGCGAGGACACAGAAATCCTTTTTGCTGATCTCGGTTACAAGTTTAGCGACCAAGTAGAGAATCGATTTTATCTTACGCTGGACCGGACCAATCGGAATCTGCCCGGCGGTTTGACCAAGTCAGAAATGGAAGACGATCCCTCGCAGGCTAATCCGCTCGCGATAGCGCAGGATTGGAACAAGGAGTTGTCGAACGTTCGCCTGGCGGACAAGCTAAGCATTCGCACTGAAGAGATTGAGTTTGATGTCGGTGCGTACTGGTTCCATCACGATATTGAGAACCGTGGATTCTTTTCGCCGGATTTTCGGGCAGGGATCGAGCAGTTTTATTCGGACAATTTTGGCGGGACCCTGAATTTCGTCAGCCGTCACGAACTCTTTGGCCGACGAAATATTCTTACAATTGGTCTGAGCCCACAGTACGAAGACGAGCCCACGCAAAATTACGAAAATATTTTCGGACACACAGGAGCAACGACTGCGCGAGGCATAGGCAGTTCGATAAATGTTCCAGCCTATCTCGAGGACCAGTTTTATCTCACACCGCGACTATCGATCCTTGCCGGAGCGCAGGCGATTTTCGCGGAGCGCCATTTCGTTGATGAGTTCTTGACCGACGCGGCAGGAAATCAATCAAATCGGCAAATTTTTTGGGGATTCAATCCCAAGCTTGGCGCGATTTACGAAATTAATCGTCAGACACAGGTATTCATGAATTTGAGTCGCAGTTGGCAACCGCCTTCGCTGGACAATCTGGTCGACTTTAGTGAGGGTCCGAATTCCAGCGTTGTGTACACACGGCTTCAACCGCAACATGCCTGGACCATCGAAGCCGGAACTCGCGGAGAGTATTCGCGGTTTCAGTGGGAGTTGTCGCTTTATCGCTCATGGTTTCGTAATGAATTGCTCGAGATCAATGACGCCTTCGGGAATGATATTGGGACAAGAAACATCCCGCGATCTATTCACCAGGGAATCGAGGCGAGTCTGGAAATAGAATTGCTTCGGGAAATCTTGGTGCCAAAGCAGCCGAATCGCTCAGGCGATCGTTTGTCATTCGATCAGAGCTACACGCTCAACGATTTTCATTTCGATCAGAACCCTGTTTACGGCGACAATCGCATTGCGGGAATTCCGATTCATGTTTACGAAGCGCAATTGCTTTATGAAAGCCCGTTTGGTTTCTATGCGGGTCCAAACCTGCAGTGTAACCTCTCGCGTTATCCAGTTGATGAGGCGAACACGCTCTTTGCGGATAGCTATGTGCTACTTGGTTTCCGTGCAGGATTTCGACGGACCAACGGATTCTCAGTCTTTATCGATTGCAGGAACCTGACGAGCCAGCGTTATGCATCCTCTATCGATGTGATCGCCGACGCACGCACGGAACCGAATCCTGAGATTTTTCATCCCGGCGACGGGCGCTCCTTTTATGGCGGCGTTTCCTGGAGTTGGTGAATCGTCGATTTGGGGCCTATTTCTCAGGAAATCCAAATCGTCTTGATGTTTGTAAACTCACGAATTCCTGCGGCGCCGAGTTCGCGTCCAAAACCGGAACGCTTCACGCCGCCGAACGGTAAACGCGGATCGGAGCCGACCATTGCGTTAATGAAAACCATTCCGGTTTCCAGGTCAGAGGTGAAGAGCTCTTGTTCCTCGGGATTATTCGTCCACGCGCTGGCAGCGAGACCGAATGAAGTGTCGTTGGCCATCGCGATCGCGTGGTCTGCGTCGCGGACGCGGAAAATGGATGCGACCGGACCAAAAACTTCTTCGCGATAGGCGGGCGATGCTCGTGGCACATTGACGAGCACCGTTGGCTCATAGAAAAATCCCGGGCCATGAATTTGATTTCCGCCGGTCAATAATTTTGCGCCCGCTGCGATCGATTTCTGAACCTGATCGTGCACGCCTTGCAGAATTTGTTCCGTTGCGAGTGGGCCAATTTCAGTGGCCGGATCCATGGGATCGCCACCTTTCAACGCGCGCATCCTGTCAACGAACTGGTCGAGAAACTCGTCGTAAATTTCATCTGCAATGAAGAGTCGCTTTGCGGCGATGCATGATTGTCCAGTGTTAATGGTGCGAGCTTTGACCGCCGTGCTGAGTGCGCTCTCGAAATCGGCGCTTGGCATCACGATGAATGGATCGCTGCCGCCGAGCTCAAGCACACTCTTCTTGATCTGACGTGCAGCCGTGCTCGCGACCGCGCTCCCGGCTTTTTCGCTACCCGTTAGCGTGACCGCTTTCACGCGCGGATCGACAATTACCTTTTCGACTTGTTCCGCTTCGATGAGGAGCGTTTGGAAAACGCCGTCATCAAATCCCGCGCGACAAAGTATTTGTTCAATGGCAAGTGCGCACTGCGGCACATTTGAAGCATGCTTTAGCAAACCGACGTTGCCGGCCATAAGCGCCGGCGTAGCAAATCGAAAGACCTGCCAGAACGGGAAATTCCACGGCATGATGGCGAGAACCGGACCGAGTGGTTCATAGTGGACATAACTCCGGGCAGCGTCCGTTTGTGCAGGCTCGTCCTCAAGGAACCGCTCCGCGTTCTCGGCGTAAAATCGACAGGCGCGCGCACATTTCAGGATTTCTTCTACGGATGCACGGAACAACTTTCCCATTTCGAGTGTGATGATTTCGGCGAGTCTCTCTTTTTCCTGCAGCAACAACTCAGCGGTGGCTTCCATAAGTTCCGAGCGCCGGCTAAACGCAGTTCGCCGATATTTCCTGGACGCGTTCTCGGCGCCCTTCAGTCGTTTCTCGATTTCGGCATCGTCGAACGGAGCAAACTCCTTCACCTTTTCGCCCGTAGCCGGATTAATCGAAGCAATTGCCATACCGGTACCTTACATAGCATTCGCAATTAATGGAGGGGCGAACTCCGTGAGCCCGGGGTCGCGGAGCTCCGCCCTCCACAATGCGTACGCGATTATATTCGCAATCCCTTGGGAATCAGAACGCGGTCGAGCACATCGAAAAACCATTGCACAAGCAGCGCCAGTAACGCCGCAGGAACAGCTCCCTCCAAGATCGTTGCGTGATCGTTCAAATTGAGGCCGCTTAAGATCGGTTCGCCGAGGCCGCCAGCACCGATGAGCGCAGCGAGAGTAGCTGTGCCGATATTAATCACTGCGCTGGTCTTGATTCCCGAAAGAATCGAGCGTGATGCCATCGGCAGATAAATTTCCCACAGTCGGGTGAAGGGACTGAGTCCCAGCGCAACAGCAGATTCACGCAACGATCGCGGGATGTCCTGCAAGCCGCTCGCAGTGTTCCGCACGATTGGCAATAACCCGTAAAGGAACAGGGCCGCAATCGCAGTGCGCACGCTGATCCCGAAGAACGGAACAGGGACAAGCAATGCCAGCAACGCGAGCGACGGGATCGTTTGCACAATACTGGCAAAGCCAAGAATTCCCTGCCCAATCAATCCACCGCGGCTGGCGACAATGCCCAGCGGAATTCCGATGATCACTGAAAGCAACAGCGAAAATCCTGCGAGCTCGAGATGGCGCAGCGTCCAGCGCACAAGCTTGTGCGGAAAGGATTCGCCCACCGAATTTGTCGATCTTTCACCGTCTTCAAAATATAAGTTTGCGGCGAAGGTGTAATTTTTTGTGCGCTCTGCCTCCGTATTGAGGTGAATCATGCGTTTTTCATCCAGCGTTCCTTCAAGCCGGCGTAAGGCACTAATTGCGCCGGGCGACATGGATGACCGAAACAAGAAGACAGCCTCATACTTTTGGAAAAACCGAAGATCGTCTTCAAGAACTACCAGATCGTTCTCTTCAATCTTTGCATCGGTCGAATAAGCGTCCTTCACGTCAATTGAGCCATTGGCCAGTGCGACGTAACCGAGTGCATGATCAATCCCAATGACACTCTGTTGGGGAAGCACGTAACGTTCGCGCAACGGCCGCCAGCCGTCCTGGCGGTCGAGAAATTCATGGGTGAGCCCGATCTTGAGTTCTGGATGCTTTCGCAGATCGCTGATGGTGCGAATTCCGAGGCGTTGGGCTTCGCTGAGTCGCATGACCAGAGCGTAAGTGTTGTCGAACCCAAGGGACTCTGTCATGCCAACACCGAATTTTCCCAGGGCGTCTCGAATTTCATGAAACGAAAGTTGCTGACCGTTTTTCAGAATTTCTTGCGCGATTGTTCCCGTGTATTCCGGATATGCATCGATTTGCCCGCCTTGGAGCGCTTGCCAGAGAATGATTGTGCCGCCCATTCCCTGGCGATGTTCCGTTGCAACTCCGGCATCGCTTAGCGCACGCCGTGCGATTTCACCGAGAACATACGACTCGGTGAATTTTTTTGAGCCGATGACGACAGGATCCGCTGATGCCAGTGTGCCAGCACACAAAAAGAGAACGATGAAAGCCAGGGAGCGCCGAAGCGATCTCATACCAGTTGAACTCCACGCTGCGCGTTAATGAATTCCGACACGAAAGGGTCAGCTGGTCTTTCGCGTAGGTCGATAACTGAGCCTTTCTGCACGACTCGGCCCTCTTTCATGAGCACTATTTCATCGCCAAAATAAGTCGCCTCGGCCAAATCATGGGTGACGAAGAGCACCGTCTGCTGCAATCGCACAAAAATTTCTTTAAGATCCTTCTGTAAAGAAGCCCGCACCAATGGATCCAGCGCACCGAGCGGTTCATCGAGCAACAGTAGCTCCGGTGAAAGCGTTAATGCGCGCATCAAGCCGACGCGCTGCCGCTGACCTCCGGAAAGTTCGACAGGATATCGCGAGAGCAAATTGGCGGAAAATCTCGTCAGCTCGCACAATTCGACGAGCCTGTTCTGCATTTCATCCTCGGATTTCCCGATGTGACGTGCCATCAGCAGGACATTGGCGCGTGCAGTCAGATGCGGGAATAAACCGCCTTCCTGGATCACGTATCCAATTCGCCGGCGAAGCTTGCCGATCGTATCGGATGTGATCGGTTCACCATTGAACTCGATTGAGCCAGAGTCGGGCTCAATCAAACGAATAATCAATCGGAGCAACGTCGATTTGCCGCAACCGCTTGGCCCAATGAGAACGGTGGTCTTGCCGCGTTCGACGGACAGATTTGTCGAATGCAACGCGGTTGCATCCGCGAAGCGTTTGCTCACATCGACGAGTTTAACGAGGGCACTCATTGCGATAGGCGATATTCTGTAGAGGCAGGCGTGTCGCCTGCAAGCATGGATGGTTTAGATTGTGCAGCCGACACGGCTGCCTCTACAGAATACCGCGAATCGCCAATGAGTGCCCTCGTTAAACTCGTCGATGTAA
>Ga0193729_1000916_pt1 | contig 15343 bp, 14 predicted proteins | sample U1c2metaG_FD_143036 | JGI IMG/M metagenome (GOLD analysis project Ga0193729, IMG submission 143036) | Soil microbial communities from a riparian zone of the East river system, Colorado, United States - U1c2 | ecosystem: Environmental > Terrestrial > Soil > Riparian zone | place: USA: East River...
TGGGAATTGTCGCAAAGTATTTATCGATCAAAGATCGCGTTTCCGTCAGATCGAAATCGCCGGCGATTGATAGCACTGCATTGTTCGGCGCGTAATACACGCGAAAGAACTCGCGGATGTCTTCAACGGTTGCGGCGTCGAGATCCTCCATCGATCCGATGGTCGAATGGGCATTCGCAGGATTTTGAAAACTCATCTCGAACAGCCGCAGAAAACCGTTAACGTACGGCTGATTGTCGTAACGTAAACGCTTTTCTTCTTTTACGGCTTCGCGTTGATTGTCAAGGTTCTCCTGCGTCACGGCGAGTGATCGCATGCGATCACTTTCCAGCCAGAGCGCGAGCGGCAGCTGGCTGGCCGGCAAAGTCTCAAAATAATTCGTGCGTTCACTCGAAGTCGTACCGTTCATCGTACCGCCGGCGTTCGAAATGTATTGAAAATGCGCGGCTTTCGGCACGTTCTCGGAACCCTGAAACATCATATGCTCAAACAGATGGGCAAACCCGGTGCGCCCCTCGCGTTCGTTTCGCGAGCCGACATCGTAATAGACAGCCACCGACACCACCGGGACGGAGTGGTCTTCGTTCAGAATTACGCGCAGGCCGTTCTCTAAAGTGAATTGTTCTATAGGTGTGTGTGGAACGTGAAAAGTTTTCTGCACAAGCTGCTCGATTCAACCCGCGCGTAGCGGTTGCTTGAAGATCGTTTGGGGGAACGTAAGGAAAGATTCTAGCGCGGAATCGATCGATAAACAAAGACGCTCCATTGTGTTCTCTTATTGACCCACAATGGAGCGGATTCGTTGTGTCGCGCTATTGATGTGCAGCAAAGAGACTAAGGTTTGTTCTCGCCCACCATCCCACGCAATTCAGCGCGCAATCGTTCAATTTCTGCCAGCTTTTGCTCGACGCGTTCAAAGAGCGCGCTCTGAGTTTTGATGCCCTCATCGATTAAAAAAGCGGCCGCCTCAGCGCGGGTGCCGAATACGCCGGCCTGGACCAGTTGGCCCAACCTGGTCTGCGCGTCCTGCGATACTTTCACGGCCAGCATGTAGTCGTCTTTGGCGGAAATGGCCCGCTCAATCGTGCGGCTGATGTCCCTGCCGATAGCCGATAGTTGTTCCGGTAAACGCGCAGCCATGTCGCGCACTGAGGCGCCCATAGTCGAACGATCGCCCTCATGCTCAGCTTCAGGTTCGTGTACTAATAACTCGTCTCTTGCCTCTGAACCGTCTGGTTCCGATTGAAAAGATGTGCTCATGAATATGCTCCTTACTTCGGTAGAACTCTTGTACGATTTCGCGGGGTTAGAAGTTCATTCTAAGAACCGCACAACGGGGGCGTCAAGGAAGTAAGATGCCAGTAACGCATTTGACAGTTATTCCTAAGCTGCATTGAGATCAGCGCAACACGCCGCGCAGCGAGTTGCGGCGATTGGAATTGCCGTCAAGCAACGCGGACAATCCTTCTTTCCTGGATCTTTCTTCCGGAGTTTGTTGACGATTTTCACAATGATAAAAATGACGAGCGCGACGATTATGAAGTTGACGACATCGTTTAGAAAGGCGCCGTAAGCGATGACAGGAATACCTTTCGCCTTGGCGTCGGCGAGCGAAATTGGTTGGCCCTTTGTGTGATCGAGTACCAGGGACAGGCTGGAGAAATCGACCTTGCCGAGTAGCAAGCCAATTGGCGGCATGATGATTCCTTCAACCAATGAAGTGACGATTTTTCCAAAGGCGACGCCGATAATTACCCCGACTGCGAGGTCGACTACGTTTGCGCGCGCGATGAATTCCTTGAATTCTTTCAGCATGATGATCTCCTTTAGCCTGAGGGCGGAAGTTTTGAGTCGGGCTACTGCCCGACTAAAACCCGGCGAGCACTAGCCCGCCGCTAAACGAAGCTCGGTTCTTATATTTTGATCCACTAATGACAATCCTTTGACAACGTGTAGCCGGCTTTCTCAGCCTCGTCTTTGTTTTTGAAAGTCATGCGACTGGCTTGGGGTATCTGGTCGCGGGCTGCACAATCGACTGGATAATAGCTCTTGCTCCGGATATCGCCAATGACTTCTTTTTCTTCGGCGTCGAGGGCTGCTTCGACCCGCGCGGTGATTACGTCCGGCGCCGCGTCATCGGTGATCCGAATAGCCGGGCCACCACCGATCATCGATGCGAAGACCGAAAATCCGTCGCACGTCAACTGTCTGCCGTTTCCTTTCACCGGCCAATCGGCGGGAACGCCCAGAGACTTGCTGAAGTTGGTCACAAACTGATCCAACTTCGGCCATTTGAACGTCGCTTCGTATCCGATCCAAAGGGTGACGAGTTTGTCATCAAGAAAGTCGAGAGAGATTGTGCGCACGTCCGGGAAGGCGGTCTTATCAACACGCGGATCGAAGTGAGGATTAAAACTCGTCTTCATCACGCCGAAGGGATCTTTGCGGCCGAACTGGACGAGCGGTAAGAGCGTCTTCACTTCCGGCGGAGTCATTCCGAGGCGCACGCCGAACAAGTCAGTGGAGTTCGCTAGTTGATCCGGTTTTAGTGAGCAAGTGACCGATTGCGCGTTCGCGACGATGAAGGTACAGAAGATCGCCACCAGCAGCGAGAGAAAACTTCTAATGTTCAAGGTCAGTTGGCGGTGCATTTGAAAGGGCTGATTCTTCATCCTGCAGTAAATCCTTGATCAGGTCTGCCAGCTTCTGCGGCTCAAACGGTGTCGAAACATACTCGTTACAGCCGGCGTCGAGTGCCAGACTTCGATACTCTTCCGCGCCGTAAGCAGAAACCGCAACGATGGGCGTCCGACGCAGAGCGCGATCCTGTCTTATTCGTTGAGTTGCGTCAAGGCCGTTCATTCCCGGCATCATCACGTCCATGAGGATGAGGTCAGGCCGCTCCTGTTGGGCCAGCACAATGGCTTCTTCTCCGGTTTCAGCTTCAATCACGCGATAGCCGTTTTTAACGAGCCACATCTTCATCATCAGACGCGTGTCGTCGAAATCTTCGACAAGCAAGATCGTGGGTAAAGAGTTTCCGCTACGAATTGAGACAGTCTGGTCCATGTTTTGTTAATGGAGGATTGGGCAAGAGTTGGTACCCGCGGCAGGGGTCGAACCTGCGACCTTTCGCTCCGGAGGCGAACGCTCTAATCCACTGAGCTACGCGGGCATGGGGCTATTCAAAAATAACATAGCGATGAGAGGCGGGGCTAGCGGGGGGATCCGGAAATGCAAACTGTTAGTTTGCACGTAGCAAGCTAACAGCTTGCCATTAACTATGCTTGATGATCACACCTTCGATAATATTTGCTACCTGCTCACAGCGATCGATGGTTTCTTCAAGTTTCTCGTAAACGTCTTTCCACTTGATAACCTCGAGCGGGTCGCGAGTCTCATGAAACAACGCACCCACAGCTCGCTGATAAATATCGTCGCCTTCATTTTCGAGGCGGTGCAGTTCGACCAGGCGCTCGGTCACGCCTTTCGGTTTTTGTAAGATCGAAACGACTTCATTCAATTGCAGGGCCATCCGCTGAATGACTCCGGCAAGTTGCCGCGCCGGTTCAGTCATTTCATGGATGTCGTACATGACGACCGCGCGGGCGGCGCCGTCGATCAAATCGACCACATCGTCCAGTGCTTTGGACATCAGGTAGATGTCTTCTCGATCAAAGGGCGTAATGAACGATTGATTCAGACGCGTCGCCACGTTGTGAGTCAGATCGTCGCAGGCATGTTCGATGCTCTTGATGCGCTGCACGTATTCCGTGTAGTCGCCATCGCGATGGGCCATCATTTCAACCAACGTCCTGGCCGCGTCGTTTATGTACGAAGTCATCTGCGCAAAGAGCGCGAAATACTGTTCTTCACGCGGTAAAAGCTTGGCGAACATTAATCAACTCCTGCGAACGATAATTGTTTGCGACAACTGCGAAGGCCCGCACTATAGTCGAAGGGAGTGGATATGTCCATGGTCTCGAGCTTAACTTAATGTTACAAAACAAGTTGTGGGAGGTGCGCGCCTGATTTCTCATTCACACCTCGCTTCAGCGAGGTGGTAACGCCGGGCGTTATTATTCGCAGCCGTTTCAACGGCTTTCGAAATGAAACTGTTGAAACAGTTAGCAAGGTTCGGGAGCCGTGAGAACATCTCGCTGAAGCGAAATGTGAATGAGACTGATCTAGTTGATGGCCGATGTCTGGCAACACAACTTTTGGAACACTACTCGCGCGGCAACTATGCTCGAAAGCCACAAACTCAAGCGTCCGCGCTTGCAATTGCATACGCGAGTCGTATATCAACAAACGTCATGACTGAGCCGACAGACTATTCGCATGTGGTCGAACTGCTGCGCGTCGAATCCGACGCGATCGCCAAGGCCGCTGCGCGCCTGCAAGCGCCAGATCTTGAGCGTGTGCTATCGATCTTAAAAAACTGCAAAGGGAAGATCATCGTGCTGGGTGTGGGCAAATCGGGAATCATCGCGCAAAAGATCGCGGCGACCATGACGAGTAGCGGAACTGCCGCAATTCACTTGCATCCTTCCGACGCTTTGCACGGGGGCCTCGGCATCGTGTCCCAGGACGACGCAATCCTGATGCTGAGCAACAGCGGCGAGACAGATGAATTGGTTGAGCTGTTGCCATATCTGAAGCGGAAGGAAGTGCCGTTGATTGCGATCGTGGGAAAGTTGAATTCGACAATCGCGCGGCGCGCGGATGCGGTCCTGGATGCATCGGTCGATCAGGAAGCCTGCCCGCTCAATCTGGCGCCGACCACGAGCACCACTGTCGCGCTGGCGATTGGCGACGCGCTGGCGATGACGCTCATGCGTGCGAAGGGACTGACGGAAAGTGAGTTCGCTTCGAATCATCCGGCGGGACAGCTCGGCAAGCGTCTGACTTTGCGGGTTGCCGATCTCATGCACAGCGGCTCGAAAAACCCGACGATTGCGGCGGAAGCCGCCTGGATGGAGATCGTCTCGACGATCAGTCACTTCGGCCTGGGGGCAGTTAACGTTATTGATGGTGAAGGCAAGCTGGCCGGCATCATTACTGATGGCGATTTGCGTCGATCGCTGCAAAGAATCGGTTCTGGCGAGATTGGTTTTGCCAACATCAAATGCGATGAGTTGATGACGCGCGATCCGATCGTGACGAATCCAGAGATGCTCGCGTTTGATGCCCTGCGTTTAATGGAGGATCGGCCTTCACAGATCAACGTTCTGCCCGTCGTCGATGGCGATCGGCGGTGCATTGGCCTGATCCGGTTGCATGACATTGTGCGCAGCGGTTTATGAATTAGATTTTTGGAGTGCGGTCGCAGAGCGAAGCGACGACACCGCTTTGGATGCGTGTGGCTAAGAAATTTAGTCACTTTTGCGGAAACCGCACAGCGACGAATCGAATTCCAAACCAAAGCGCCGCCGACGCTTTGCTCTGCCGGCGCATTTCAAATGTTTTGTCGCTCCCTTTTAATATCCGATCGCCGTCAACGAGGATTTACATGATGAAAGCCACAATGGCCGTTAGATACTTAGGCTTAATTTCGATTCTTTTTTGCTTCGGCAATCTTACAGCACAGGAATCGAATGCCTCGCGCGAGCGCCGCGCCGCCAACGCTCCGGCCGCCGAAGCCACCGTCACAGTTAACGAACAGTTTCTGAATTCGTTTCTTACCGCCATGTTCGACAATCTGAATGAGCCGTCGATGCCGCTAACTATGGGCGGCGCGCAATCCAGCGCGCAATGCCCGAGTGAAATTCGTTTGAAGCGTGAAGTTGAGGGCACCCGCACGGCAGTTCATTTCGAGAATGGAAAGATTGTGGGTTCGCTGGCGTTCGTCGGTTCTTACAATCAAAGTCTGATGGGCTGCATTGAATTTACCGGGTGGGCTGAGACGGATGTCAATCTTGATTATGATGCGTCGCGGCGTGCCCTGGTCGCGCGTTTTCATGTGCGCGACATTCATCTGAACAACACGCCGGCGATTCTGAACGGGCCGCTGCTGGGAATGGTGCAGGGAGCAATCGATCGCCGCTACAACCCGGTTGAGTTGTTCACGCTTGAGAAGCTCTCAACCCGAGTAGACATTCAGCCGGCCGGCGGCGCGCTGCAATTACGAGCTAAAGAAGTTCGCGCCGAGGTTACGCCCGCAGCGGTTACGCTTCACATAATTTACGAGTTTGTGAAGGGATGAAATCCAACGCCCGGCCACCTACCGCCCGCGCTGCGAACTCTGATAGAATTCGCGCTCTGCGGACGAGCCAAATCTGAAAGTCTTCTGGAGGTTTCCCCTGTGCGAAAAATTAACTTTGCATTCGCTGCGTTGCTGGTTGTTGCGGCCAACGCCTTCTGCTATGCGCAGACGCCCGACGCGCCGCGCTATCAATTGCCGCCAAAGGAAATCGTCGACGCGTTCGATGCTCCGCCACTGCCGCAAGCAGTCCTGAGCCCGTCGAAGCAGATGTTGGCGCTAAGCTGGCGTCATCCGTATCCGACGATCGCGGAACTGGCGCAGCCGATTCTGCGGATCGCGGGTGCCCGCGTTAATCCAAGAAACAATGGACCACAGCGCGCGACCGATGTCTACGCGATCAGCTTGAAGAAGATCGCCGACGGCAGTGAAGTCAAAGTGATGGTGCCGCCGCAAGCGAATATTTCAAATGTTCATTTTTCGCCGGACAGCACCCGCTTGTCGTTTCTGAATCGCAAAGACGACCGCATCGAATTGTGGATTGCTGATACGGCTACGGGCCGCGCGAGATTGTTGAGCGGGCTCGATCGCTTGAATGCCACAACTGGCGACCCATGCGATTGGTTGCGCGACAACAAGACCCTGGTTTGCCAGTTCGTCCCAACCGGACGTGGGCCGGCGCCGGCTGAATCCACTGTGCCGATGGGGCCGAACATTCAGGAAACCAGCGGCAAAGCAGCACCCGCGGCGACTTATGAAGACATGATCAAAACCGCGCACGACGAAGCGCTCTTTGAATATTATTTTACGAGCCAGCTGGCGGCGGTCGATGCGACCACTGGTCGCAAAACGCTCATAGGTAAGCCCGCCATCTTTGATAGTGTCACTCCATCACCGAGCGGCGAGTATCTACTCGTCACGAAAATCAAGCGGCCATTCTCGCACCTGATTCCGATGAATGGATTTCCGCAAGACATCGAAGTGTGGTCGCGAAGCGGACAAGTCGCGAAAAAGATTGCCGACATTCCTTCGCGCGAAGGCGTTTCACTCACCGGCGTGCAGGCCGGTCCGCGCGGAATTCGCTGGCGACCAGATCAGCCGGCGACCGTGCTTTGGGTCGAAGCCCTCGACGGTGGCGATCTAAAAAACAAAGTTCCGTTTCGCGATAAGGTTTTGGGTTTGAGCGCGCCGTTCAGCGCGCCAGTCGAGGTCGCCAGGACCGAATGGCGGTATGCGAGTATTTCATTTACGGAAAAGGGCGTCACGCTTCTGAGTGAGACTGATCGCGCGTCACGTCATATTCGCACGTGGATTCTGGAGCCGGGTGCGCAGCCGCGCAAGCTTTGGGACCGCCGGCAGGACGCCGCTTATGAAAATCCCGGCACGCCGGTGGTGCGTCGTGACAGCGGCGCCGGTGGCTTTGGCGGTGGTGGTGGCGGAGGCTTCGGCGGCGGCGGCGGCGCGGTCATGCAAACCGGTGATTACATTTTTCTGATCGGGACAGGTTCATCGCCGGAAGGCGATCGGCCCTTCATTGATCGGCTGAATCTCAAAACACTCGAGACGACCAGGCTGTTTCGCAGCGACGCGAAGGCTTATGAGACAGTCGTCGCGCCGCTTGATGACGAAGCAAAGACTGTGCTTACTCGCTACGAAACTCCAACCGATCCACCGAATTACTACATTCGCGATCTCAGCAGTAATTCGCGGCGCGCCGCAACCGAATTCAAAGATCCGCAGCCGCAGCTTCGCGGGGTGACTCATCAGTTCATCACTTATCAACGTAAGGATGGCGTGAAGTTGTCCGCGACACTTTATCTGCCGCCCGGATACAAACCGGGGACGCGACTGCCGGTGATCATGTGGGCGTATCCACGCGAGTTCGGCGATGCTGATTCAGCCAGTCAAATAACCGGCTCTGCTAATCGCTTTACGATCGTCAGCGGATATTCGCATTTGTTCTTACTCTTGTCGGGATATGCGGTCCTTGATAATCCGACGATGCCGATTGTTGGACCTGGCGAAACCGCGAACGATCATTACGTGGATCAACTGGTCGCCAGCGCCGAAGCCGCGATCGACAAAGTTGTCGACATGGGTATTGGCGATCGCGATCGCATCGGGGTGGGCGGTCACAGCTATGGCGCTTTCATGACTGCGAATCTTCTGGCCCACTCGCGCCTGTTCCGAGCCGGCTTTGCCGAGAGCGGCGCGTACAATCGTTCGCTGACTCCGTTCGGTTTTCAAAGCGAGCGACGGACCTTCTGGGAAGTGCCGGATCTCTACGCGAAGATGTCGCCGTTCTGGTTCGCGAACCAGGTCAAGGATCCAATCCTCTTGATGCACGGCGAGGCCGACGACAACTCGGGAACTTTTCCGATTCAATCAGAGCGCTTTTACATGGCTTTGAAAGGTCAGGGTGCGACTGTTCGCTACATCACACTACCGTTCGAAGCGCACGGCTATGCGGGCCGGGAAACGTTGCTCGACATTCTGGCGGAGCGAATCAAGTGGTTCGACAAGTGGGTGAAGAACGGGCCACCGCGCAGGAGCGAGAAGACGGCGGACAATCAGTGAATCAGGGCGCGACCTTGAAATGATGCAGTTATGGATTGGCATTTCTGGATTTCAGGTAGTGGGCCAACTTGATTGTGGCACGCGCATCTTGCGCGTGATTCACGGGCGGGGACGCCCGTGCCACTTTCGAACTATAACCCACGACCAGATTTCATCTCTGATTACGTCAGGCCCGCTTTGATAGGTGAGTTGCTCTCACAGCAAAGGTCTTGACTTACTTCTACTTAGCGTAGTATAAGACGAGCGTTCGGGTGGAATATCGTCACAGTAGAAGGAGAGGAAATGAAACCCGCTACTAGATTGACTCGCATTCTCCGACTTTGGGCTGTAGCCCTGCTGCTGGTTCTCGTCGCTTTCTCAGTAATCGCAAGACGCTCTTCGGCGGCGCACTCGCTTAAATGTTGCTCTCAGTGCGACACAGATCTGGTCATCTGCATTAACGGTGGTGGTCACCCAAACGATTGCCAAGCTCAGCAGGAGGAATGCGAAGAAACTTGCATTCCGGATCCATGTTATTAAGTGACTGAGGTTGGCAAGTTCCGGCAGATGCAACGGTCGTCTTGCCGAAATGATTTTTCCTGACGTCATATAACTTCTGAGTTTCCATGGCGTCTCTGATTCATCTCAGCCTGTAACTGTCAGAGAAATCAGCTGGTGGGCGTTCGGCTCGGCGGAGTAACAGTCAGCCGCGAGCGCATGCGCTGTTGCCACTTGCTGTGCGCGCCTTCTGCGTCTTCGATGTGACTCATAACTTCGCCGAGAGTCTCGCCGCCTAACTGTCTCATCTTTAAGTAAAGCATCGCCGGCACAATCGACATCAACGGCATCACGAAGATCGTGGTCAAAGATGTGAATTGGGCCGAGACCCTTACGCCCCGGCCTACTTTTTCGGCGTGGTTAATACCGAGCAAGCGCACCATCAGCAGGTTTACGATCGATGGGGTTATTAACTGGAAGATGCAAACGATAATGACAGCCCACCACGAGCGTGAGGCCAGTTCCCGCGCGCGTTTCAATGCCGGTTTCCCCTGAATGCCTTCCAGCAACACAACCGGTGACCAAAACAGGTAACGGATTGTCATGACAAACCCGGGAATGACAAACAGGATCCATCCGATGAGAATTCGTAGGAACACCCGCAGGCCGGTGCGCAGGAACGGACGCCAGCGCTGACGTAGCACATCAAACCCTATGCGCAGCTCCACAGGTTTGAGAGGAGCAGCAGCCAACTGGGTAACGATTACCGCCGTGACTGAGGAAATCATCCACGCGGCGAACAGCGTCGCGGGTATTTGCAGCAGGCCGAGAACTCCCGCGCTAATGCCAAACACGAATTTCGGCAGGCGGGGTTGAGCGATCACCAAAGCTACCAGCAGTACGGTCAGCACAATCACGGGAATGTGGGCCACCAACGAGAGCCGCAGAAACTTCGGAAAATACTCGCTATATAGTGCAAACGCCCGGCGATAGAGAACGCCGAGTCCGTCCGCGTTTGCGCGCATCGCGTTCGCCAGGGCGCTCGCGGTTTGCGGCCGCGCCGCGGGATCTTTCTCGAGCGCGGACATTACCACGCGCGACACCCGCTTCGGCAGTTTCTTATTCAATTGCCGAACCGGAGTCGGGGTGCTTTCGTTGTGCGCGCGAATGATTGTCGTGGTCTCTCCGGTAAAAGGCGGCGAACCCGTGAGCATCTGATAAGCAATGATGCCGAGACTGTAAATATCCGATCGCGCGTCGAGATGCTCGCCGCGACATTGCTCAGGCGACATGTATAGCGGTGTCCCCAGGATCGCGCCGACTCGCGTCAGGCCTGTGTCGCTGCCGCCGAGATTCGACAGCGGCAAAGCCGTTAACCGTGCTTCGGCGACGGTGCTGCGCGCTCTCTGAAACATCTGAGTGGCTTGATCGCCATTATCTGGTTCCACGGGTTCTTCGCTCGCGTTTGACGGTTGAATCAGCGTGGGTGCTTCAAGGTTCTCGATCGGCGCAGCGATCGTCTTGCGTATCTCTGGCTCGGCCACGCCGGCTGCGGCCGTGGCTGCGATGGGTTGAGATGAAGGTACGAGGGTAGCCGCGTCCTCAGCATTATGCGATACGGGCAAGTTTTCCACGTCCACGCTCGCCGCCTCCCCGAGCTTTGCGATCCCAAAATCAAGCACCTTAATTCGATAACCGCCAAGTCCATTCGGCTCGAGCCAGATGTTATCGGGTTTCAGATCGCGATGGACGATGCCTTGCTGATGTGCTTCATGAACGGCGGAGCAAACCTGCTCCAAAATATCCACGACCCAGTAGAGCGGCAGGCGATTCTCCTCGAACAGCACATCACTCAGGGTGCAGCCGTCGAGGTATTCCATCACCAGATAGGCAACGCGTTCAGCTCCGCTGATCGAGAATCCAAAATCAGTAACATCAACTACGTTCGGATGGCGCAAGCGTCCCGCCGCGCGCGCTTCACGTTTAAAGCGTTCGACGAATTCTTCGTTGCGCATGAATTGCGGCGCAATCAATTTCAAGGCTACGTAACGCTCAGTTCCCAGGTGCGTCGCCAGATACACCGCGCCCATACCGCCCTGCCCGAGCAGACGCTCGAGGCGATACTTGTCGTCAAGTATTTGTCCGACGTAAAGTTCGAGTGGAGTCATCGGGTCAGAACCGCCTGCGGTAGCGGGCGGTTTCTCTTTCAGATACGCAGCGTTGAAATGATGATCAACCGCCCGCTACCGCAGGCGGTTCTGACTAATCCCAATACTGATCGTGCCACTTCCTTTTCCGCAGTTGTTCGTCTGTCCAAAAACCTCTTAGGAGTTCGATACGCGGATTGACGTCATCAGGTTTCGCTATCACCGTAACCACGTCGTATCGAAATGGTGCGGCGGTTAATCCCATCAGGCGGCGATAGCCGCGAGCCGCGCGCGCGATTTGACGTCGTTTGCGCAAGTCGACATTTGTCTGCGGCAGCGCAAATTCATCCGTAGCGCGCGCCTTCACCTCAACCAAACACAGCGTGGGGCCGTCATAAGCAACCACGTCGATCTCAGCTTTGACGATCGCATCGCGCGTGTTGCGCCCGATCGGCAAACTGAAATTCGCTGCTACGATGTGATAACCCAAACGCTGCAGATGATCGATCGCCAGCGCTTCGCCGCGCTCGCCAAGTTCGAAATGTTGAGCGCGATCCCGCTCAGGTCCGCGATGGATTGCACGGGCGTCCATTTACTAACCCTATTCCGCGGCAGCTTCTTTCTTCGCCGGCTTCTTTTCGTCCGCAGCCACAGCCACGGGCGCCACACGTTTGCTGCGCTTCGGCCGCCGCTTTCCGAAAGTACCGCGCCAAATCTTACCTCGTCGTGAACGCTGATCTCCTTTGCCCATTGATACGATCCTCCTCAATCCGTTGAAATAGAATTTAGTTAGGCGGAAAACCTTCACTAAGCTTTTCGTACCCACCGACACTTCCGACCTTCCGATAGTAGCCCGGGCCGTCCGGGCCGGTCGCGTTGTAATCGCTGTAAGAGGCCTCCCAGTGCTGGCCGGTCGTCGGCGAATATACGTTCTGAAAACCCATCATCGCCTCTTCTCTCTTTCGCGACATTTCGCTCTCAATCTGATCTTTGGAACTGCCCTTTGGTTCGCGCGCGCTGCTTTCCTGTGCGGGAAAGAGATGCTTGGTGCATCGAATCGAAGCCGCCGCGTCATAAACTATGTTCTTCTGTTCCTCCCACTTGCCGGCCTCAGTCGAACCCATGCGCAGGGCAATGATGTAGATGTTCGGATCGTCGGTATTGAAAGTGACGTACATCGCGAATCCACGGACCGGCTTCCCCTGGGATTCGGCGCGCCAGTAGCGCAGGGTGTACCCATCAACTTGCTGCGCCCCGTTCTCGAATTCAAATCCGGCCATGCCGGCCGTCTCCATCATTTTCTGAATGTAATCTTCCGGCGTGCTCATTCCATAGTAAGCGCCGCCGGTCACGCCGGTAATACCGTAACTCGCACCCATGCTCCTGTCGGCTGAAGTAAGATCGACACCCATGCCGACGCGCTCTTCGTTTCCGATGATGGTCCAATCGCCGGGCGCGTACGCAGTGCAACTGCTCCAGGTCTTCTGCACCGTTGGAATGCCGTGATCTTCAACCAGATGGACGCCGGAAGAGGAACGCCTGCCGCCCGTGCGTGAATTTGTCGAAGGCCCGGTGTAGTAATAGATCGCGAAAGCGGCGATCACGACGACGACCCAGAAGACCAGCAGTACGCCACAACCGCCCAAAATCCACGGCAAGTAGTTTGTCTTCTTTACCGGCGGCGGTGGTTGATTGATTGGACTTGCCATTTCACTTTCTCATGCCAACGATCATTTCTTCATCAACTCGAGCACTGCCGTCGTCATTGCTTTGACTCCGGTGCGCAGCGTTGGTTCCGGCAACGGCTCGAACAGGCTTGAGTGCAGGGACGGCAGAGGCTTGCCTGATTTGCGGCTCTCTGCAATTCTCTCAGGCGCCATCGCTCCCAGCCAGAAATAGAATGAAGGAATCTGATGGTCCAGGCTGAGGTGGCCAAAATCTTCGCTCGCCATTAACGGGGACGATTTGATCATATTGTCTGGCCCGATCGCTTTGCCGATCGCGGAGGCAAGCCGCTCAGTCAATTGCGGATCGTTGTACAGGGACGGCGCATTCTCGCTCTCGATTACTTTGAGAATCGGCGCGCGATCTTCGGGAACGCCGGCGGCCATCGCTACACCTTTCGCGATGCGATCGATCGACGCCAGGATGTGCTGGCGCACTTCTTCTTTGTAAGTTCTGATTGTTAATTGCAAGACAACTTCGTCCGGAATGATGTTGCGTTTCGTGCCGCCATGAATCGAGCCAATCGTAACGACCGCCGGATCAAGTGGAGAATTTTCGCGGCTGATGATTGTCTGTAAAGCGAGAATCGTTTGCGAGGCGATTACGATTGGATCCTTGGTGGCCTCAGGTTTCGAGCCATGGCCGCCAAGTCCGCGAATGATCAAATCGACTGAGGTTGAGCTTGCCATCGCGTACCCGGGGGCATATAAAACTTTGCCGGCCTCGGCGTCTGCGCTGTCGTGTAGCCCAATAGTAAAATCGGGCTTGGGAAACCGAGTGTAAAGGCCGTCGGCCAACATCGCTTTTGCTCCGTCGACGGTCTCCTCGGCAGGTTGGCCAATCAAAATCAATGTGCCATGCCATTGATCTTTGAGCGCCGCCAGAATCTTCGCCACTCCGATCAGGTTCGTAATGTGCACATCGTGACCGCACGCGTGCATGACGCTGACTTCCTGACCCGCTTCATTCTTTGTCTTCACTTTGCTGGCGTAGGGAACGTTGTTCTTTTCCTCGACCGGTAGGGCATCTATATCCGCCCGGACCAGAACGGTGGGACCGTCGCCGTTTTTCAAAACCGCGACCACGCCAAACCCGGAAAACTGCGGCCGATCATATTTGCCGACATGTTCGGTCACCGTGTAGCCAAACGACCGCAACTGCGTGGCCAGGAATGCCGATGTCTTATCTTCATAATGCGAAAGCTCCGGCGCCGCGTGCAGCATCTTGTAAGTGCTGACGAGTTGCGCGATCTCTCGATCAATCATCGCGTCGAGCGATTGTTGGGCGCGCACCGGCACGACAAACGGAATCGCGACTAAGAAAGCGATCAAAAATGATTTTTTCATAGGTTGCAGGGCAGAGAACTGAGTTTGGCGCGCTCAAGATATCGCACTCGGTGGCTTTGAACAAGCGGGTCCGAGAGAACGGCAATTAGGGAAACGGGGCACTAGCCCGACTGTAAGGGAGGGCTCACACGGCGGTAGTTAATGAGCCTTCCCTGACGGTCGGGCTAATGCTCCGATGCGCCCAACGCCCGAATTAACCGGGCGCGACGAACCGCCGATACAGCCAAGTCTTGCGCATGAAGGCAACGCTATTCGCGCTCCGGTTGAATGAGTTGTTGGGCGGGGCGTCGAATAAATGAATCGTACTCGGTTAAACAAAATTCGATTGTGCTATGTGTGTAAACGCACAGATGAATACCTTCCGCACGATTATACTACCAAAGTTCAACACCCTGCCTGTAAGCAACTCAAGAGGAATACTAATTATGACGTTCAAACATTAGATAATATGCCCCGCATCAAGGTTGAAAGGGTGGAATAGCAGGCGGTAGGGCGTACCTCTAAATCAAATCAGGATACCGCCAGACGGTTCACTACGTTGGCGACCGTTTCACCCATCGGTCGCTGTTCCGCAGAAAGAATGAAAAGGAGAGTTTCTCATGAGAATCCATTCGTTTATCAAGGTGTGCATCGCGGTCATAACGATTGCCTTCGCGGTGTCAATGGGTACTGTTCCTGTCAGCGCCCGGATGCAAGCGCCCACCGTGTTGTGGTCAAACGTCATACAAGTGGTAGTGACATGCGGCTCGACAAACATGCCAGAAAGATGGTGCGGGTTTTACGACAGGATCGCGCCAGACCGTTGGGTGCTGAGGCTGGATGCCGGCAAAGTAACTGAATTTGTAGAGGGCCCCCAAAGCCCCATCAAT
>Ga0193729_1000917_pt1 | contig 15331 bp, 11 predicted proteins | sample U1c2metaG_FD_143036 | JGI IMG/M metagenome (GOLD analysis project Ga0193729, IMG submission 143036) | Soil microbial communities from a riparian zone of the East river system, Colorado, United States - U1c2 | ecosystem: Environmental > Terrestrial > Soil > Riparian zone | place: USA: East River...
CGGTGCCATGTTCGAGGCGGTGAACTCGATCTAGCGACGGTACGCGGCCTATAAGCTCAACCTCGAGTCCGACCGTACCGCATCCAAGGAAGCAGCAGCCGCTTCCGCGGCCTATGGGATCCTGCTGAACTTGTACCCTGATCAGAAGCCAGATCTCGACACGGCTCTCGCGACCTCGCTTTCCGGCATTGCCGAGACGGAAGCGAAGGCGAAAGGAATCGAACTCGGGAGGAAAGCCGCGGCTGGAATTATAGCGCTCCGCGTCAACGACGGCAGCGACGCGCAGGAAAGTTACCGTCCTCACGGCAAGCCAGGTGTTTATGTGCCGACGGCCTTGCCGATCGAGTCCGCAAGCGGTGCATTGAAGCCGTTCGTGATGACCGTGGGTTCTCAATTCCGACCGAAGCCGCCGCCAGCCCTCGATTCGGAAATCTGGACCAAGGATCTCAACGAGATTCGCGAAATCGGAGGCCGTGCCAGCACGAAGCGCAGCGATGAGCAGACAAATATCGCCCGCTTTTGGTTCCTCACCGGGCCACGCACATACAATCCCATCGTACGGCAGCTCGCACTGGCAAAGAATATGGACCTCGTCGACTGCGCCCGCCTGTACGCGTTGAGTTCCATGACGGCCATCGACGCCTTCATTGCCGTATTCGATGCGAAGTATACCTACAATCTGTGGCGTCCTATCACCGCCATCCGCAATGCGGATCTCACGGCCAACCCGTCGACGCCGCGTGAGGCGTCATGGACGCCCGTTGGCGTTACGCCCATGCATCCCGAGTATCCTTGCGCCCATTGCATCGTCGCCGCGGCAATTTCGACGGTCCTGCAAGGCGCAGTCGGTAACGAGGTCGACATTTCGCTGACAAGCTCGACCGCGCCGGGAGCGCCCCGCAAGTGGACACGGTTGCAAGATTACAGCGACGAGGTTTCGAACGCCCGCATCTATGCCGGCTTTCATTACCGTTTCTCGACTGAAGTGGGAAAAGACATGGGAAGAAAAATCGGTGAGCTGACAGTGGTGACGCAATTGCGCGGTGCGGTCGCCTCGGCCCAGTCGAAGCCCTGATTGTAGCGCGCCGCGGAGCGGCCCCGATGCTGAATCCAAGTTGGCGGCCTTCGATAAATCGGAGGCTGCCAACTGAGACAATCTCAGGAGCGGGCTTGTCTAAACCCAGCAACTACCCGGCCAATTATTGGGCCGAAGAGAAGCAGGACTATCGGCGGCAGCAATATTGCTGATGCTGTGATAAGCAGCGCCCTGTAAGCTTGGTCTCTAAGCCGCTTACCTCGGCGGTATAACTCTTCCACCGTATCTTGCGCCAGTGATTGAAAGCGTTTCTCGGAATCAATTGCTTCCGCAGTTCGACCAGCGCGTCGAAGCGCGCTAATGTCCTCACTGAATAGACGCCGGACCGTTTCAATACTTTTTTCTTTCTCTAAGCCTGTATCGATAGTGCTGACAGGGCCACCGTTGAATTCTATTTCGAATCTCGGAGCGATAAATGCTGGTCTAATGTTCGGAGAAATTGCCGTCGCTACGGCTGCCGCTCCGGCCACATAGAGCACACTCAGTACAATCCAAAGTCTGAAAAATCCTCGCGACCAACTCATAGTGCCCCATTGCGGTAGGTAATCATCAATTCAAATTTGGGACAGGCATAATGGAATTTGGGCCACCGGCGGTCAATTCGGTCGACGAACAGACTGCCCGGATCGCGGGTTTCCTGTGCGCTTTCCGCCGTCTGTAGCCATCTCGCACTCGCGAACGCTTCCATGTTGCGATGCGAATTAACCGGCAGCGCGGACATCAAGCTTAACGCACGACTCTCGTTGTGAGCACCGACGAAAAAGATAACGTCATCGCACCGGAGATTTCCCGGACCCATCGTCGCAAAAGTCGCCGGTCAAACCGTTTCCGGCCCGACGGTCTTGCTTGAAAAACCGGGCATCGATTTCATGATTAGATATTCATCTTACGGCGGCACGAATTATCGGACAAATCCAACCACGCCGACCAATCGGACGAATCCAACCACACCGACCAAATTGCTCTGCTCGCTTGCGACAGAATATCGCGAGCTACAGGACCTGCGCGAGCGGGTCAGAAAAGCTGAGGCCGCCGCTCGCAACGCGCATGCGACCCCAAGTCAAAACAGCGAAGCCCGGAATCGGCCACGGTGCGCGGCATTTGCCGGACCTTCGGTGGCGCGAGGGATAAGAAAGCCCCGGCGGTAGCCGCCAAAAGTTCTCAGCATGGTTGCCACGGCTTGCGGGATAGTACGTTGCTTTTGCGTGGCTCCTCGACGCAGCTTTCTTCTCAGTTCACTCACTGCGACCGGGGTTCCCTATCTCTGCAGCAGTGACGCGCTCGGTCGTGTCCGGGCTGGTCTTCAGGAGTGCCGAAGCGTCAGCTCATCAAATTCGATAAATGCGGACGGGCAGCACTATTGAGTCGAAGTGAATTCGCTTGTTCATTCGATCACTTATTATCGTCCGTACCGCGCGGCATCACACACTTATAGTTGGTCGCAACACCAAGGTCGCCCCCTGCAAGGCCAACATAGCGCACTTCTTGCGGATACGGGCAAAGCGGCCGGCTACGCGTGGTTGGTGCAGAGGTGAAATTCGTGCCCGACGCAATGATCGCGTCCGGTGCAACGCCGTGTTCGACCCAATCGACCAAGGGTGTCAGTGGATCGAACTGATCGGTCGCGGGCCCTCCACCACAATGACCCATGTTCGGAATGAGGAACAACCGGGCGAACTTCATGGTGTTCTCGAGGCCACCATTCCTTGCCGCCATTTCCTTGTAATACTCGATTGTGCCGGTTGCCGGCGGGCCCGGATCGCTCAATCCGTGGTACCATATGATCTTTCCGTGCCGCTGCTCAAATTCTGCTATGTCCAGCGATGTCGAGTAAGTGACTACGGGCGACCGGTCGTTTAGACGAGCGATGTCGGTGTCGAAGTTGAAGCTCAGCGGGTCGAATCCGGGATCGGGTGGCGAGATCCATCCATAGGGGATTTGACCAAGTCCCAAGCGAAAATCCCCCGGGGTCGAAGTTGGCGTTCCTATCTTCCGCGGAGGAAGGCCGGATGGAGTCATGTAACCGCCATCATAGGCATAACCGCGCGCGGTATTGTCGGCATGATCTTTGACCACGCCGCCAGCCAGTGATTTGATCGGGTGCCCCAGGGAGTTTTTCGGTCCTTCGTTGATCCTCTTGATGGCATTGATCTGTGCTGGCGTGAGGCAGGTGGTCGTCTTTGGCCCAGGGCATTGCAGCGGCTGCTCCGTACTCGGGAAGACGAAGGTGTCCGGGTCGAATGTCGCCTGGCACGCTTCCGAGTTATCGATGACGCCATCGAGGACCCCATCAAGATGATCGCATGCGGCAAGTATGGCGCTCTGAAAGAGCATCTGATCCGGCACGGGAAACGCCGGGTAAAAAATCGGATTGCCGTTTGGAAGCTTCCGTATAGGTTTCGGAGTGATAGCCTTGATGTGCTGGACGCTCCAGGCCTCACTGAGAGAGATTGCTTCCAAATCATGGACCGGATCGCCCGCTACGATCCCGTCGTAGTAGTCGGGGAAGTTCTGCGAAAGTACCATGCCTTGCCGGCCGCCCGTGGAGCATCCGACGAAGTAGGAGCGATTCGGTTTCTGACCATAGTAAGCATCGATGAGAAACTTTGCCGTCTGCGTTGTCACGTCTATCGAACGGTAGGCGTGGTCGATGACCGCCTGCTGTTCGAGGTAGAACGCATTGGGGTAGGGCAGATGGCTGTCCTCATGCCCACCGTCCTGGCTTGCAACCGCCCAACCGTGAGCAAGCGCCGGGGAAAGCGTCCCCGCCTGTCCCGTGGCAGGTGGCAGCGAACCCTCAGTACCGCTACCGCCCTGTAACATGAAGCGGCCGTTCCAATCGGCAGGAATCGGCAGGCGCACTTCGAACATATCGCCATATCGAAAGCCGTCTGTGCCAACACGCTCGTTGATGATGCCCCGTACTTGGCAATGGCCAGGCAGCCACACGCTGTTTGCCTGATACTTCGTCCCGTCCTTGAGCATGTGGTAGATGGCCGCAAGGATGGAGGTGGCCGATGTGGTGCCGGGCGGGTTGAGTTGCACGAGCGTGATCCGCGTCGGTGTCACCGGGAACTTGGTGAGGTTTGCCAGATTCGTACACGCGGTCGCCGGATCAGATTGAGCATTTGCCGCCTGCGCTGCAAAACCGGCGAGGGACACGCAAGTCAGGAGGCTGGCAATTACCGGGATGATCTGGCCCCATCGAACATCTCGAAAATGTCGTCGCTGCACACCGTTTCTTCCCCTTGCGCCGTATTTGCTGGTCTGGGCTGCGCGCGTGCGGCAAGCGGCCAAACGACAACCGCCCCCACCGAGCGGCGCAATGAAATCCCGCCGCCTCATGGAGTCCTCCAATTAGCACTCGGAACCAGGCTATACGGCTCGGAACATAACACATCGGGGCGCGGCGGTACCCCGCGCGCGGGACCTTCGAGCGGCGCTGAAAAATTTCGTCCGTCAGTCAAAAAAGATTTTTTCAACAGTAGGACCCATTCCGGACATCGCGTGATGAGCGGTTATGGAGCGACCGTCTCATTTCCCCTGCGAGGGGCGAGCTGTCCGTGCTCCAGGATTTCCCGCACCTCGGCTGGCCCACTTGGCGCGCCTTCAATGCAGACCAGTCCGGGCGCATGATCGTACTTCGTTGGTTCCGATCCCGGAGCGGGCAGCGCTGCGCGCGCGTCGTCGGAAAGATAGCCGAGCCAGTTACGGAAGAGCGCTGCCGCCGCGGCTGTAGCGTTTTCGTGCCGGAGGATGCGCTCAGGCAAATCAGTGCTCAGTGCCGGGCTTCGTTCGGTGCGCGCGCGTCTCTCGAAGCTTGCAAGCCTCTCCTCGGTCTCGATGTCGAAATAGCCGGCAGGGACGGCCGGATCGGTGTCGCGCTCGCCCGCAAGAAAGCGGGAGATGTCGCGCAGATATTCCCGCTCCAGCGACACAGCCTCATATTCGGGATGTCCCTGGAAGAAGACAAACTGGCTACCCAGTTGCTTGGCGAAGATATCGACGCCGCCTTCCGGCGAATGCGTCAGCAACTGGTAACCCCGGGTCGACAGATCCTGCGCACGCAGCTCGTTGAGGCGGGAATGCGAAACCCGGAACGGTGAAGGAAGATCGTCCGTCAGCCAGTGGTTGGCAACGCTGAAGCAGTCGTAAATCCCCGAGCATTTTGTGTCGAGCCGCCGACGCTCGATGCCATCGAGATGCAGGACCGCGGCGTGTGCGGCAAGACACGACCAGATGGTCGAACGGGTGTTGGTCTTCGCCCAGTCGATGATTTCGGTAAGATCTTGCCAGAACGTTTCTTCCGGAAGGGTCGCGGCATTCGGTTCGGCGCCGGTGACGATCAATCCGTCGATGTGCCAGCGGTCGATATCGGCGATGTCGGTGTATTGCTGATCGACGTGCCATTTCGCCGATTGCGATCGTTTCACGGAAGGCAGCGAGAAGCAGTGGAAATGGATGCGGTTGTTGCCTGAGGCCGCCGTCAGAAGACGGATGAACTGGCGTTCCGTCGCTTTCAGCGCGGCGTCCGGCATATTATTGATGAGCCCGATGGTGAGCACGCCATCGGTGGCCTTGTGACGGCGTTCGAATTCGTCAGCCTCGCGCGGCTTAGTCGGCGCCAGCGCCGGATTGACGATTAGCCGCTGCTTGTCGATCAGCAGGGTCATGCTGGGCTCGGCCTATTCATTCCGCGGCTTCGAGCCGCCGTGAGGAGGCTGTCGCGAGGGCCTGGTCGATATCCTCGATGATGTCGCAGACGTGTTCGATGCCGATCGAAAGCCGGATGGTTTCCGGCAGAACACCGGCCTTACGCTGCTGTTCGGGAGACATCTGGCGATGGGTGGTCGAGGCGGGATGGCAGGCGAGCGATTTCGCGTCGCCGATATTAACGAGACGCGTGATCAGCTTCAGCGAGTCATAGAAGGTCTTGCCAGCCTCCAGGCCACCCTTAATGCCGAAGGTGAACAGCGACGACGCGTTGCCCTTGAGGTATTTCTGGACCAGCGCGTAATAGGGATTGTCGGGAAATCCCGCATAGTTGACCCAGTCGACGCGCGGATCCTTGCGCAGGAAGTCGGCGACCTTGCGTGCGTTCTCGACATGCCGTTCGACGCGCAGCGCCACGGTCTCGATCCCTTGCAACAACAGGAACGCATTGAACGGCGAAAGCACCGCGCCCATGGTCCGCTGATAGACGCTGCGCGCGCGCTGGATGTAGGCGCTGGCGCCGAAGTGCCTGGTGTAGACGAGGCCGTGGTAGGACTCGTCGGGCTCGTTGAAGGCGGGAAAGCGGCGTGCGTGCTCGGTCCAGGGGAAACGTCCGCTATCCACGATGGCTCCGCCAAGGGTAGTGCCATGACCGCCGAGAAACTTGGTCAGCGAGTGAATCGCGATATCGGCGCCGTAATCGAAGGGCTTGAGCAGGATCGGCGTGGCGACCGTATTGTCGACGACCAGGGGCACGCCATGACGATGCGCGACCTTTGCCAGCGCCTCGATGTCGCAGACATTGCCGGCGGGATTGCCGATCGTCTCCGCGAAGACGGCTTTGGTATTTTCGTCGATCAGCCTTTCGATGGCGCCCGCCTTGTCGCTATCGGCAAAACGGGTGGTGATGCCCTGGCGCGGCAGGATGTGACCGAGCAAGGTGTGCGTGGTGCCGTAGAGCTGCGGAACGGAGACGATGTTTCCGCCGGTGTCGGCGAGATTGACAATGGCGAAATGCAACGCCGCCTGACCGGTCGCGACCGCGAGCGCGCCGACGCCGCCTTCGAGTTCGGTGATGCGTTGTTCAAGAACCGATGTGGTCGGATTGGCGATCCGGCTGTAGCGATAGCCTTCCGCCTCCAGGTTGAATAGAGCAGCGCCATGATCGGCACTGTCGAACGCATAAGCCACAGTCTGGTAGATCGGAACGGCGACGGATTTGGTGGTAGGATCGGGTTCGTAGCCGGCGTGAATGGCGATCGTTTCGCTGCGCATCGTCCACCTCTACGGTTTGCGTATCGCCATGCGTTTAATTCGCAGCTTTTTTGTTAAAATCGGCCTTGAATAATTAGGGAAAATATATACCAAATAACTACGATTGAAATCGGATTATTAATTAAAATTTAAATGAATTTAATGGTCGGGGCGACCATATTTTGCGCTTTCGGTCCAGCTTTGCCGGGTTTTCAGGCGTTGATCAGCCGTCAATAGCGCGCCGGACCTGCTCGCCGATCTGGTGAAGAACGAGCCGTCCTTGCGGCAGGATCGCGCCGATCGCGTGGAAATTATGGATCATGCCCTCGTGACAGACGTGATCGACCGCAACGCCTGCTGCGAGCAGCTTGTGGGCGTAGGCATTGCCTTCGTCCCGCATCGGGTCAAATTCGGCGGTATGGATAATGGCCGTGGGAAGTCCGGTAAATTTCGTCGCGCGCAACGGCGAGATTCTGGGGTCGGCAAGGTCCGCATCTCCGTGCAGATAGTCGGCGAGGTCGGCATCGAGCGTCACCTGATCGAGCATATGAGCTTCGGCAAATGCCTGACGCGACGGGGGGGTGTCCTCGAAATCGAGAACCGGACAGATCAGGCACTGAACTGCGATCGCAGGCCCAGCGTTTCGCAAGCTCTCCTGGCAGACCACGGCGGCAAGTGTTGCGCCGGCGGAATCGCCGCCAACCACGAGCCGTGCCGGATTGATGCCAAGCGAGGCGGCCTCCGCGGACACCCATTGGGTTGCCGCGATTGCATCCTCGATCGCGGCCGGAAATTTGTGCTCGGGCGCGAGGCGGTAATCCACGGAAACAAGCCGGCAGCCAGTCGTTTGCGCCAGCGCCGCCGCGATGCGGTCATGTGTCTCTATGCTGCCCGCGACCATGCCGCCGCCGTGGAAGAAGACGAAGCCCGGCAATGGTTCGCTCGCGGCATCGGCCGGCGCATAGAGACGGTAGGGGATACCGCCGCCGGGACCTGGCAACACGCCATCAATCCCGGTTACGGCCGTCACATCCGCGCGTGCGAACTGCATCAGCTTGGCGAGCGCCTGGCGGCGGGCTTCCGGGCTTGGCCGCGATCGATCGCGCGGCGAGGCCGCCGCCGTCATGGCGAGAAAGCGTTTTGCCAGGGGATCGAGGGGCATATCGGCTCCGTTATGGAAAGGCAGCCTACCATTGTGGTCTATCAATCGTGAACGGCCGCTATCGAAAACCCGCAATGGAATCCTTAGGGAATTCAGATAATAGTAGCACGATCATGCGTCGTACCGCCGGTCCTGGAGTTCAAATGGCAATAATGGTCCCGACCATCAAGCCGGTCAATTTCTCGCAGACCTGGACCTTCTTTGAAGGCGACTGGCACGAGGGCAATGTGCCGATCATGGGTCCCCGCACGCACGCGGCATGGCTGGCCTCGACCGTCTTTGACGGCGCGCGCGCGTTCGAAGGAGTGGCGCCCGATCTCGACCGGCACTGTGAGCGGGTCAATCAGTCCGCGATCAATTTCAAGCTCAAGCCAGTTGTGGGTACTGAAACCTGGCTCGGGCTCGCGCGCGAAGGTATTGCCCGCTTCGAGGCCAATGCGGAACTGTACATTCGGCCGATGTATTGGGCGCAGACTGGCAGCGGCGGCGGCGTGCTGTTCGATCCCGAAACGACGAATTGGTGCCTGTGTATCTACGTCGCACCGATGCCGCCGACGTCAGGCTCCGCAATCACGTTGTCGCCGTTCCGCCGGCCGACGATGGAAAGCGCGCCAGTGGATTGCAAGGCGGGTTGTCTCTATCCCAATAACTCTCGTGCGCTGATCGAGGCGCAGGCGCGGGGATTCAACAATTGCCTGATGCTCGACATGCTCGGCAATGTCACGGAATTCGGCAACGCGAACGTGTTCATGGCGAAAGACGGTGTGCTCTATACGCCGGCCCCCAACGGGACCTTCCTGAACGGCATCACGCGGAAGCGCGTGATCAATCTGCTGCGTGCCGATGGCGTCACTGTCGTCGAGAAGAGCCTCGGATACCAGGATTTTCAGGGTGCGGACGAAATCTTCTCAAGCGGCAACTTCGCCAAGGTCGCGCCGATCATCCGCATCGACGACCGCTCGCTGCAGCCCGGACCGTTCTACAGCCGCGCCCGCAAGCTGTACTGGAACTTTGCCCACGCCTGAGTGACGTTTCGAAAAAATTACTGCTTCTGCAGCGCGCGTTCGCGGATGCCGGAGAGCGTGGCCGCCGGCAGAATCGCGTCGGGATCGATCTTCAGATGAATGATCGAGGGCAGGCCCGATTGACGTGCGGCCTGAAACGCCGCCGGAAAATCCGATGTCTTGTTCGCCACCGCGCCAAAACCGCCGAAGGCGCGCGCATAGGCATCAAAATCCGGATTGAGCAGCTCCGTGGCGCTGACACGGCCGGGGAATTCGCGTTCCTGATGCATGCGGATCGTCCCGTACATGCCGTTGTCGCAGATCACGACGATGATCGGCAGGCGATACTGGACCGCAAGGGCAAATTCCTGGCCGCTCATCAGAAAATCGCCGTCGCCATTGACCGAAAGGACGAGCCTTCCAGGATGCAGCCGCTGCATCGCGATCGCCGCGGGCATGCCGTAGCCCATCGACGCCGAAGTCGGAGCGACATGCGTCATGAATTCGCGGAAGCGATAGAAGCGATGGATCCACGATGCATAATTGCCCGCGCCATTGCACAGGATGGTATCGGTCGGCACATGATCGCGCAGCCAGATCATGATCTCGCCGAGGTTGACGTTGCCGGGCTGCGGTGTGGCGGTGCTGGTCCAGGCGAGAAAATCTTCGTGGGCGGCAACAGCGCTCTCCCGCCATTTCGGGTTTGCCGGGATGGCCAGGCGCTTGAGCGCGGCGACAAAGCGGTTCGGCGAGGCATGGATAGCAAGATGCGGCCGATACACGCGGCCGATCTCCTCCGCGCCGGGATGGATGTGGACGAGTTTGGTTTGGGGCGAAGGGCTTGAAAGAAGTGAGTAGCCCTGCGAGGGAATTTCGCCGAGACGGCCGCCAACGAGCACCAGCAGATCGGCAGCCCTGGCGCGCGCCACCAGCTTGGGATTTGGGCCGAGCCCGAGATCTCCCGCATAGAGCGAATGCAGCGGGTCAAACAGCGTCGAGCGCCGATAGCTGGTTGCGATCTGCAATCCGGTTCGATCGGCGAATTCGTGAATTTGACGGCGCGCGGCCTCGGACCAGCGACTGCCGCCGAGCACGAAGAGTGGATTTTTCGCTTCATGCAGAAGCTCGCCGAGCCTTGCCATTTCCTCTTCGCCCGGCGAGGTCTCGACCGGTGCGAACGGCGGCGCATTGGATATATTGACGCACTCGCTCAATACGTCCTTTGGCAGCGCCACGACCACCGGTCCGGGCCGGCCGCTGCATGCGGTGTAAAACGCGCGCGAGACAAATTCGATGATGCGGTCGGGGTCGTCGATCTCGACGGTCCACTTGGTCATGCTGCCGAAGACCGCGCGGTAATCGAGCTCCTGAAATGCTTCGCGCTCCCGTACCGAGGTTTCCACCTGGCCAACGAACATGATCATTGGCGTCGAATCCTGCTGGGCAATATGGATGCCTGCCGACGCATTGGTCGCGCCGGGGCCGCGCGTGACAAAGCAGATACCCGGCCGTCCCGTGGTCTTGCCGATCGCTTCCGCCATCATCGCCGCGGCGCCTTCATGGCGGCAAACAGTGACCGTAATGCTGCTGTCGCGAAGCGCATCCAGCACGGCGAGAAAGCTCTCGCCGGGAACGCAGAACACGTGCTCGACGCCGTTGATCTGAAGCTGCTCGACCAATGCAGCGGCGGCGGTCCGGTGAGAGGTGAGCTTGTGCATGGATGGTCTTTCAGAGCGCGCCAGAGCGCGGCTCGTCAATCGGTCACTCCATATATTACAGGCCGACCAGTTCCCGCACGGAAACCGGCCACTTGGCGAGATCCGTGCCGTGGGTATGGAACATCGCCACGGCAAGGCGATCCATTCCGAACGCCACGCAGCCGGTATGGGCCGGCTCGCCTTTCACATCCTTGATGTCCCAGGTCGTGCCGAAATGGTCGCGGTGATAGTTAAAGCTCATGCATGCCGTGGGCTGCTCTTCCGAGCGTAGCGGGACCAGAAGCTCGAATTTCAGCGATTGCTGCTTCTGGCTGACCGCCATCACCTGCCCGACGCGGCCAAAAAACGGATCGCTCGCATAATCGACCCTGAAGGTCAGGCCGAGATCGCGCGCGATGGCCTGCGCCCGTTCCATCCAGCGCTCGCGGAAATCGGACACATCGCTGGGGCTGCCGATGCAGACATATTCGCGCATCCGGAAGGACTGCAGCCGATCGAGATGGCGGGACGGCTCACGGCGGAAGCAGTCGGCCGCGACGTCGAAGCGCAAGCCGCTTGACGGTAGCGGGCCTCTGGCGGCCGCGATCGGATAAACGGGATAGCAAGCCGCCGGCGAGAGCACGAGATCGGCGGGGGAAAGCGACGTAGTCCAGTCGCCACCGGCATCGAAACGGCTGACCGCGGAATTGATTTCGCGCTCTGTCCCATGCAGACCGCAGACACAGCCAAGCAAATTGGGGAAGCTTTTCAGATAGCCGGATTTCTCCAGCTGTCCCCGGTTCATTACCGGCGGGAAGCGCATCACTTCGGTATTGGGTTCGCGATGCCGCGTGATCAGGGCAGCGAGCCGCTCGACCATGTCCTCATAAAGAGCGGTCCGGGCGTAAACGCCGTCGGCGCCCATCTTGTGGAACAGGACGTCGGCGAGATGGTCCAGCGGATCGGCAGGCTGCGATGCGATCTCTGGCGAGGCGGTTCGGACGGCTACATTCATGTTCGGCGTTCCCTGAGTATTGTCGAAAATATGCTGCTCAATCGCGCAAGGTAGCGGGGACGCCGCTCATCAGGCTGGCAGTTGCGATGTTGGTGAGGATGCGGTCATTGTTGATCATGATCGGCGCCGAAAGCACGTCGCGCAGATGCCGGCCGACGCTGAAGTCGCCGTCGTTGCGGTATCCCGACAGCCCGCAGGCGCGCATCGCGCTCATAACGGTCGCTACGGCAAGCTCGGAAGCTTCTACCTTGAGCAGGTTGATCGATGACTGGAAGTCGAGCGAAGAGAGCGCGCGCTCATCGTGCTGATGGGCCGCGTAGGTGTCGAGATTCGCTGTGATCATGGCGCGCAGCTTGGCGAGCGTCATCCTGGCCGCGGTAAAGTGCGCAGCGCCCGGGGGCATCTGGCCACCCGCGCCGCGGGCAGCCTTGCGGATGAACATCTGTGCGCGCTCCACGGCTGCGGCCGCGATTCCGGCCCAGGTCGAAGACCAGCAGAGATGCGCAACCGGCGTCATCGTCTGCGCATGAATCTTGTCATATGCTTCCGGGAAGATCTGTTCGGCAGAACCTTTGAATTTCAGTTCAAAGCCGGCGCTACAGGTTCCGCGCATGCCGAGCGTTTCCCATCCCAGACTATGTTCCAGCGTGTAATCGTCCTTGGTAATGGCCAGCAGCACCTGGTCGGAGCCCGCGGCATCGTTGGCGCGGCGGGCGATGGTGACGATGCCGTCGGCCTGCGCGCCGTAAGAAATGACGGTTGCGTTGCGAACCAGCGAGATCTCGGTGCCGGCGTGCTCGACGGCCGCGGTAGAGAAGCGGATGTTTCCGCCGTTTTGTCCTTCGGTGGTCGAGGAAGCGAGAAGCAACTGTTCGGAGGCGACGCGACGCATCAGGGCTTCGTGATAGCCGCTGCCGGCACCATGCCGGATCAGGCAGGCGATCTTGGTCTGATGCATCGCAAAGATCATTGCGGTGGAGGAACAGGCGCGGCCGAGGGTGTAGCAGATGTTGGCAATGTCGAAGATCGAGGCGCCGTCGCCGCCGAATTGTTGCGGGATCTGAATCCCCAGCAGTCTTTGCTCGCGCGCGGCGTCGATGGCCTTCTGCGGGAAACGCGCGTCGCGATCGACGTCCTCGGCTTCCTCGGCGGCTGCGGCCGCGACGGCTGCCGCTCGTCGGACGAAGGAACTCCGGTCGGGCGCGAATTGTTCGCTGGTTCTGTCCGCGACAACGTTGCGGAGCCTGGCTTCTAGCACATTCATGGCCGATATGCCCCCTGAGCAAGCATCTCGCCCTAACAGCTTCCGATCGAGCGCCGGGGCTAAAGATTTGATTGAATCTATTTAATTATACTGATTTAATGCAAACAGATTTAAACTACCATTGTTTCAATGTCGAGGGTTAATTGCGGTTTTTTTAATCCCGGGGTTCCTGCGTTGGCAGTTAAAATCAAGGCTTGGTTAAACGAGAGTCTTCCAAAAAACCATACCTACGCATTTTAATGGCTCGTTTCGGCACCATCGATTCTGCCATGGCGTATTGACACAATGGAAAGTCGGAGATGCAAACTTCTAATGCCAACGTTCGGGACCGGATCCTTGATCTCGTCAAGGCGATCCTAAAACAGAACGCGATTGCCGTCGAAGTTGATCCGGAATCGCGACTTGTGAATGTCGGGCTGACATCGATGGATATGGTCAGCCTGATGCTGGGTGTGGAAGCCGAGTTCGATTTCACCATTCCCCAATCCGAGATAACGCCAGAGAATTTCCAGTCGGTCAAAACGTTGGAACTGCTGATCGCCAGTCAGCTCACAGCCGGGACGGCCGTCTGACACGGCTATACGTTATGCTGGATACCTAAGCATGCAGACCGTGAACGCTGGTGTCATCAACCCGTCGACAGACAGCCCGCGGCCGAGCGGCAGGCCGTCGCCCGCCAAAAGCTGGCTCAAGGCCATCGAACTGACGTCTCGCATCGAGGCTGATCCCCGCCGGTTGTTTGCCGACCTCGTGGAGGATTGGGCGAAACGGCAACCGGACCGTCCTGCGCTGATTTCGGAAGCCGAGACGTTCAGCTATCGCGCCTTGGCCGAGCGGATCAACCGTTACGCGCGCTGGACGTTGTCGGCCGGAATCGAAGCCGGCGATACTGTGTGCCTCGTCATGCCGAGCCGGCCGGATTACCTTGCCGCCTGGCTCGGCATCACCAAGGTCGGTGGCGTCGTGGCGCTGATCAATACCAGACTGGTTGGGCTGTCGCTTGCCCACTGCGTCAACGTTGCCGTTGCTGACCATGTCATCCTTGCGAACGATCTTGCCGATGTATTCGAAGCGGCGCTGCCGCATTTGAACCGTGCGCCGAAAATCTGGACCCATGGCAGCCACGGCAACGAAGCGAGTATCGACGCCGCGCTGGATCGAACGGATGGAAGCCCGTTGTCGCCTGCCGAGCGGCGCGGGGTCACCATCAACGATCGTGCGCTGTTGATTTATACCTCGGGCACCACCGGCCCGCCGAAGGCCGCCAGCATCAGCCACCGCCGCATCCTGAACTGGGGCGGCTGGTTCGCCGGGCTGACCGACGCTTCACCTGAAGACCGGCTGTACAATTGCCTGCCGGTCCATCATAGCGTCGGCGGCATCGTCGCGCCATGCAGCATGCTGAACGCGGGAGCATCCGTCGTGCTGTCAGACAAATTCTCCGCGAGCACCTTCTGGCAAGATATCGTGCGCCGGGATTGCACGCTGTTCCAGTATATCGGTGAACTCTGCCGTTATCTTCTGAAAGCGCCTCTGTCCGAATACGAAAGTCAACATCGGCTTCGGCTCGCGTGCGGCAATGGTCTGCGCGGAGATATCTGGGAGGCCTTTCAGGCGCGCTTTGCGATTCCCCGAATACTGGAGTTCTACGCGGCGACCGAAGGCAATTTCTCGCTTTACAATGTCGAGGGCAAGCCGGGCGCGATCGGCCGGATTCCGCCGCTGTTGGCGCATCGCTTTCCGGCGGCGATTGTTCGCGTCGATATGGACGCCGGCACGCCCGTTCGCACCGAAGACGGTCTTTGCATTCCCTGCACCTGCGGCGAAGTCGGCGAAGCCATCGGCCGGATCGGAACCGGCGATGACGGCGGAGGCCGCTTCGAGGGCTATACCGATGCCGGCGAGACCGAAAAGAAGATCCTGCGCGATGTATTGGCCAAAGGCGATGCCTGGTTTCGCACCGGCGATCTGTTGCAGCTCGATGAGGCCGGATTTTTCCGCTTTGTCGATCGGGTCGGCGATACCTTCCGCTGGAAAGGCGAGAATGTCGCGACCTCCGAAGTGCACGAGGCTGTTGCGGATTGCCCTGGCGTTGTCGAAGCGGCGATCTATGGCGTGGCGATTCC